>Ga0308174_10000749_pt1 | contig 14215 bp, 12 predicted proteins | sample PhyPR2_FD_203894 | JGI IMG/M metagenome (GOLD analysis project Ga0308174, IMG submission 203894) | Soil microbial communities from UC Gill Tract Community Farm, Albany, California, United States - DLSLS.P.R2 | ecosystem: Environmental > Terrestrial > Soil > Agricultural land | place: USA...
TTCATTTCGCGATCTGACGGCGATGTCAGCCCGACATGGTCAAAAGCAGGATTACCGGAAGTCAGATACCATTTGCCGTCAGTCGCCGCGGAATATCCCCAGTGCATCGACTTGCCCGCGGCAGTGACGACCGTTGATCGCATCGTCACGTGATTGCCGGAAATTTGATAAACCCGGGTCTCGCTCTTTTCCGTCGCCCCCGGCGTAGCGAACTTGGAATGCGCGCCATTGAGGTGCCAGGTCCCGTTCCAGAGTTTGGCGTTTGGCGCCGCCGCGATTGCGGCTTGGCCCGAGGCGAATGCGATCGTCGCGACAGTTATTGTGAGTGCTTTGAAATTGGTCAAGCGTTCCTCCCGTTAATCCAACCGACAGCGCCTGCGATTCAGGCGGTGGCAGCGTCACGTGAGCCGCACGGAACAGCCTTGCAATCGGGCAACCTCCTGATGCGGCGGTGCCCACCTTCGACCTATCGCAGGCATTCCGAGCGAACGTCGCTCTGCAATCCAATGTTGCGATTGTCCCAGGCCTTGCAGATAATGGACGGCCCGGATCAGGGATAATCCTGATAGTGCGACCCGTCGAAGCCAATGAACTGCAGTGACAGTTCGGGGAGGCTCATGACCATGTTTCGCAACGGTCACACCGCTATCATTTCTTGCGCTGCGCTTGCCTTGTCAGCTTGCGCGACGCCCGCCCGATTGGCGCCTGAAGCGGCAAGTTCAATGCCGGAGGCGAGTGCCGGGATCGCAAATGTCCGCTTCCTCGTCGCGAGGGATAGAACAGCCTTCCAGGCGGAAGCCTTGAGCGCGCTTGCGAAGGAAAAGGCCTGGCTCGCTGCTCAGGGCCGCACGGGCGAACTCCCTACTGCTTACTACCTCGCCATTTCGGGTGGTGGGGACAATGGCGCTTTCGGCGCCGGGTTCCTCAACGGCTGGACTGCATCGGGATCCCGCCCGGAGTTCAAGATGGTTACGGGTGTCAGTACCGGTGCCCTCATCGCTCCGTTCGCCTTTCTTGGACCGCGTTACGACGGCGCCCTCGAGAAGTTCTACACGACGATCTCCCAGAAGGACGTGTTCAAGAGCCGGGGGATGATCAAGGGTGTGACGAGCGACGCAATGGCCGATACGACACCGCTGGCGAAGCTGATCGCCCTAAACACGGATCAGGCCCTGCTTGACGCGATTGCCGGAGAATATGCCAAGGGGCGCGTGCTCCTGGTAGGCACCGCCAACCTCGACTCCCTCGAACCGGTCATCTGGAACATGACCGCGATAGCAGCGAGCAAGGCGCCGAACGCGCTCCAGTTGTTCCGAAGCGTGCTGCTCGCCTCGGCCTCGATACCCGGCGCGTTCCCGCCGGTCATGATTGACGTCACCGTCAACGGTCAGCACTTCCAGGAAATGCATGCCGATGGCGGGACCATGACCCAGGTCTTCGTCTATCCGCCGTCTTTAGACGCTCGCTTGTTCCAACAGGCGGCGCCGCGTCGCCGCGTTCTCTACATTCTCCGCAACGCCCGGCTCGACGCGCCGTGGGAACACGTTCCGCGCAAGACAATGTCGATTGCGACGCGGGCAATAGGTTCGCTCACCACGACGCAAGGGATCGGGGATCTCTACCGAATCTACGCATCCACGCAGCGAGACGGCGTCGAGTTCAACCTCGCCTACATCCCACCGTCGTTCAGGCAGCACCCCGACGAGGAATTCGACACGGAGTACATGCGTGAGCTGTTCGCATTCGGGAAGAATGCCGGCGCGGGAGACTACGCTTGGCAAAAGTCCCCGCCGGGTTTCGACAAGCCGGTGAATTAGCCCCTCGCGACCGTGCCGTACCATCCGAACAATGCGGGTTTGGTTCGGTGAATCCCCGATGGCGGGGAAGCTAGACCCCGATCTATTGCCAGCCATCAGAAGGTCGGACGCTGTTGCCGTGCATCGCAGCGTCGCCCGCAAGTGGGAAAGGCACGCTGTGAACGCCAGAAAGCAGAATGAAACCTCCGCCGAGGTCAAACCAATTGCGATTTCGCAAAAGTCTAGCGTGGTGACCGACGAACTCACCAAACTGACCGATATCCTGCACGGCATCTGCCCATCCGACGCAGTGATCACATTCGAGTTTGTTGGCGGACTTCACGTGCACGTCGATGTGCGCACTCTTGAGGACATGACCAGGTTAGAAACTCTGATGCCCTCGCTTGCTGGCGGAGTGTTCTATGACATCCAACGCGGCCTCGCCGCGCGACGCTCTTTCTTTCATCGACTGAGCGCGAGCGTCGCTCGGTAAATTCCGTCCATGTGCAGTTGGCTATCGTTTGCGTGGCGAATGTCTGCTTTGCGCGACAGCTTTCGGCGCATCACCTGTTCAAATGCACGCGGGGGACGATAATCTCCGCAATTCCCGCCCGATCAGTGGCCGGGGAATTCCTTGACGAGCTGGTTCAAAGCGGCGTGCAGCTTATTCACGTCAGGATGTTGGGGGTCGATCGTATCGGTGATCTGGCCGTGCCACACGGCGCGCTTCGTTTTGGTGTCGAATGCGTCGAGCGAGATCTGACCCTCGTTATACACGTAGGCGTCGTGGTAGCCGTAATGATTCCACGTATCGATATCGACCTTCTGACGCTTTCCGAGGGTTAAAGCCATGGTGAGATCACCCGGCGGGTGACGACGGTAGCCTTTGCCTGACAGGTAAGTCGTGATGCTGTTCATAATCTCCTGATACTGCACCGAATTCATGCCGCCCTGCGGATGCGCGCTGGCCCACGAGAAGGTATGGTAGTCAGCGAAGTTCACGTCGTGCGCCATATCGGTCGTCATCTGCGGTTTGGCCCAGGCGCCCGCTGAAATGAGAAGGGCGCCCGCTGCGCCGAGCCTGATGAGTTGCTTGCGGTTCATTGCGATCCTCCTCTTCTGAACTCCCCCATTACGCGCAGCAACAGTACAACGGCGTGATCGTCTATCAGACCAAACCCGCAGTCGAATGTGAGATCTTTCCTGAGAGTAGACGGAGAGACGCAAAAATCATCCGTCGGCCAATTCGTCTCAGCCTTCCACCATCGCGAACATCTGGAGCGCGATCCGCGCGGAGTGAACGCGCGGCGTCGGTCCTTTGCCCGCCGCGCGCACGCCGTCCCATGGTAGTTCTACGCGCCGCTCCGGCGCCAGCCTTGGGCCCTCTCGCTCCCCTCGCGTGGCCTAGTAAACGCGCGCCTTCGGCTTGATGTACTGAATGTCGTCTGTGAGCGTGAACTCGTGCACCGGGCGGTAGTCGATACGGACGCCGCCGTTGGGCCAGTGCCCGCCCCAGGCATCGAACCAGGCCACGGTGTGCTTCATCCAGTTGGCGTCGTCACGCTTGGGATAATCTTCCTGCATGTGCGCGCCGCGGCTTTCCTTGCGGTTGGCTGCACAGTGCATGGTGACGACCGCCTGGCTTAGCAGATTGTCCAGTTCCAGTGTCTCGACGAGGTCACTGTTCCAGATCAGGCTGCGGTCGCTGACGCGCACATCGGCCATTTTCGTGAACACCGCGTCGATCTTGTGAACGCCTTCGCCGAGCGTGCGGTCGGTTCGGAAGACGCCGCAATCGGCCTGCATGGTGCGCTGCATGTCCAGCCGAATCTCGGCGGTCGGGCTCCCGCCCTCGGCGTGACGGAACTTGTCGAGGCGGCTGAGCGCAAGGTCAGCGCCGTCCTTAGGAAGCTCGGACTGGATCATCCCAGACTTGACCGTCTCGCCAAGCCGCATGCCGACAGCCCGGCCGAAAACGACGAGGTCAATAAGGCTATTGGATCCGAGCCGGTTGGCGCCATGAACGCTGACGCAGGCCGCTTCGCCCACCGCGAACAGGCCCGGCACGACCGCATCGGGCATGCCGTCCTTCAACGTGACGACCTCACCATGATAGTTCGTCGGGATACCGCCCATATTATAGTGAACGGTCGGAACGACGGGTATTGGCTGGCGCGTCAGATCGACGCCCGCGAAGGTCATCGCGGTCTCGGTGATGCCTGGGAGGCGTTCGGCGAGTATCTCCGGCGCAATATGGTCGAGGTGGAGGAAGATGTGGTCCTTGTGCTCGCCGACGCCGCGGCCCTCGCGGATCTCCATCGCCATCGAGCGTGACACGACATCGCGGCTCGCGAGGTCCTTCGCGCTGGGCGCATAGCGCTCCATGAAGCGCTCGCCTTCCGAGTTGGTAAGATAGCCGCCCTCGCCACGCGCGCCCTCGGTGATGAGCACACCCGCGCCATAGATGCCGGTCGGGTGGAACTGCACGAACTCCATGTCCTGGAGCGGCAGGCCCGCGCGAAGCACCATCGCGTTGCCGTCGCCGGTGCAAGTGTGCGCGGAGGTCGCCGAGAAATAGACGCGGCCATAACCGCCGGTCGCGAGCACCACGGCCTGAGCGCGGAACCGGTGGATCGAGCCGTCGTCCAGGCACAGAGCGATAACCCCGCGGCAGGCACCGTTCTCCATGATCAGGTCGATGGCGAAATATTCGATGAAGAAGTCGGCGTCGTACTTCAGGCTCTGCTGGTAGAGCGTATGCAGCATCGCGTGGCCGGTTCGGTCCGCCGCGGCGCAGGTGCGCTGCGCCGCGGGCCCTTCGCCCATGTTTTGGGTCATTCCGCCGAAAGCACGCTGGTAGATCTTGCCTTCCGCCGTGCGGCTAAACGGAAGGCCGGCATGCTCGAGCTCGATCACCGCCGCCGGAGCCTCCCGACACAGATATTCGATCGCGTCCTGGTCCCCGAGCCAGTCGGAGCCTTTGACGGTGTCGTACATGTGCCAGGTCCAGTGGTCCGGACCCATATTGCCGAGGCTTGCCGCGATACCGCCCTGTGCGGCCACCGTATGGCTGCGCGTCGGGAAGACCTTGGTGACGCAAGCGGTCTTCAGGCCCTGCTCCGCCGCGCCCATCGTTGCCCGAAGCCCCGAGCCGCCCGCGCCGACAACCACGACGTCATAGCTATGATCGATGATCGGATAGGCGGTCACGCATTGGCTCCGAATGCGACGGCGCCAAGCGCATAAAGCGCGAGCGCTCCGCCACCGACGGCGAGGAACAAAAGCAAAGTGTTCACGGCGAAGTTGTTGCCGGGCTCATGCACATAATCGTCGACGAAGACCTTCATGCCGTCGAGCGCATGGCGGAAACCGACGACGATCAGCAGGGCCATCGGCACTACCGCGCTTGGCGCGTGGAACCATTCGATGACGGTCTGCCGGTGAAGGTCGGGAAGGAACAGCAGCGATGCGATCAGCCAAATCCCAAGCAGCAGCAGCGCGATGCTGGTCACGCGCTCGCTGATCCAATGCTCGCCGCCCTCACGCGCGGAACCCAGTCCGCGCACCTTTCCGATCGGCGTTGCGCTCTTGCCGATGCTCATGCCCGCACTCCCAGAATGTAGAACCAAACCAAAGCGGTCAGAAGGAGCGATCCGACGATGGTGAGGATCGCGAAAGTCTTATTGATGCCGAGCTCGAACGCCGCCCCGCTGTCCATCACCAGGTGGCGGATTCCGGAGAGTAGGTGCTGGAAAAAGGACCAGGTGAGACCGACCAGCACGATGATGGCGATCGGGCTCGACGCCATCTTGGTGAAATTGGCATAGGTTTCCTGCCCCTGCGCGAGTGCCACCAGCCACCAGGTCAGGATGGCGAGCCCGGCGATCGACAGCGCGATGCCCGTCGCGCGGTGAAGGATGGAAACCAGCATGTGCGGACCCCATCGCCAAATGGTCAGGTGCGGGGACAGCGGACGTGATTTGGTAGCGGCCATTCGAGCGCTCATTTTCTTGTGCGACGTTGTTCGACTTGAGGCGCGGGTGCGCCGCGTCGGAGCGCTTAAGGCGCCGACCATGCTGAGGCAAGTTTCGCGTTCCGGCCTAACCCAGCCTTAACCATTCTGCGCCAAACAGTCTGTCAGCGCGACTAAGGGCGAGTGAACGGAGATCCGACTGATGGGTGGCGAGACTGGACAGCTGCAGCGGCTTACCGACGAACAGGTGAGCGCGAGGCTTGCGGCTTATAATCCGGGCGGCGCGCTGGAGCAGGACGTCCAGCTGCTTCGCGAAAATGTCGCCGATCTGCTCGCCACGGAGATAGTCGCCCAGTTCGGGCCGGAACGCGCAGAACGCTATGCGACCATCTATTCCGGCAAGGTCGGACCTGAGTGGGTCCAAGGCATCGCAGGCTACGGAATGGAAATCTATCGCGATCGGACACCCGTTCCGGTCTACATCGCGGCCCGTGCGCAGACCGCCTCGCGCGTGGTCCGCCGCATGGTCGAGCGATTTGCTGGAGACACGCAGAAGCTGGACCAGTGCGTCACCGCTTTCCTGCGCCTGAACACGTTCGAAACGGACGTCATTCTTGCGCAGCTCGCATTACTCGAAGCGATCGAAGCCGCGGAGATACGGGGTCGTGAAAGCGATCAGTTTGAGCGCCGCGTCGCCGAACTCGTGCACGCCAGCACGGAGCAGTCGACAACGCTGACCGAGCGCACTCGCGCTACCGCCTCGTCGGCTCGCGGGATGCTGGGCAAGACGAGCGAAGTCGCCGCCGCCGCGGAGCAGTCGGCGGTCGCGATGCGCGAAGCCGCCCAGACGGCCGCCGGACTCATCCGCGCTATCGAGGATGCGCGCTCGGAGGTCGAGGTCGCCGCAGGCGTAGCCACCCGCGCGGGGGATCAGGCGAGCCAGGCGGTGAAGGTCAGCCAGGCGCTCTCGGCCCATGTCGAAGCGATCGAATCGATCCTCAGTCTCATCCGTGACATTGCCGGGCAGACGAATCTTCTCGCGCTCAACGCTACGATCGAGGCCGCCCGTGCCGGTGACGCTGGCCGCGGGTTCGCGGTCGTTGCGCAAGAGGTGAAGAGCCTCGCCTCGCAGACCGCCCGCGCGACGGACGACATCACCGCCAAGATTACGGCAATCCAGCAGGCGACTCGCCAAACAGTGGATGCCAACGGATCGATCCAAGGCACGGTCGAGGAAGTGCAAAGCTCCGCCGACCGCATTCGCCAGGCGATGGAGCTGCAGGCGCAGACCGTCACCATGATCACCGCCGCAGTCGACGAAACGGCACTCGCCGCGGACTCGATGAGCTCGACCATCGCCGCGATCCGCAGCGACACCGAAAATGTCGCCAAGGACATTGATCAGGTCGAGCAGGGATTCAACCGCTTCAGCGAGCAGATCTCCAACTTCAAATCGACCGCCAAAGCGTTCGTGAACGGGATCGCCGCCTAACAATAATCGCATCAGTTCGTGGAACGCGAAGCAATCCAGAGTGGGTCTGGGTTGCTTCGTTGCGTTTTGCGCCCTCGCATTGATCTGGCCGCTGCACTAGTCAGCAGCCATGAACATCCTGATCACCGGAGCGAGCCGCGGCATTGGTGCGGCTGCGTACAAGCTTCTCAAATCGACCGGCCACAATGTCGCGGGCCATTCGACGCGCGGAAGTGACGAGTTGATCGCGGGCGACCTCGCCGACCCCAAGGCGCCGCGGCGGATTTGGGACGCGGCGCTCGGCCGACTCGGCGGCCATGTCGACGTGCTCGTGAACAATGCGGGGATTTACGAGAGCGTCGGCGATTGTGTCGACGACGACGAGTGGCACGCCGCGTGGGAGCGGACGATGACCATCAACCTGCAGGCCGCTGCCGATCTTTGCCGCCTCGCCGTTGGCCACTTCCGCGAGCGGGAGGGGGGCGTCGGACGCATCGTCAACATTGCCAGCCGCGCCGCCTATCGCGGCGACTCGCCGCAGCACTGGCATTATGCGGCGTCGAAGGCCGGGATGATCGGCATGACCAAATCGATCGCGCGTGGATACGCGTCCCAAGGAATTCTCGCCTTCGCAGTGGCACCGGGGTTCACCGTCTCAGAGATGACCGAGGAATATCTGCAAGGCCGCGGCGGCGCGCAGATCATTGCTGACATCCCGCTCGGCCGCGTCGCATCGACTGACGAGGTCGCCGAAGTCATTCGCTGGTTTGCCGTCGACGCTCCTGCGTCGGCGACCGGAAGCGTGATCGACATCAACGGCGCGAGCTATGTTCGCTAGCATCCTCTTCCTGGCCGCGGCGCAGCTGGGGCCGAGCATCACGGTGCCGCTTCAAAAGACTCCGCCGCAGGTTGAACGCCCCATCGCTCCGATCGAGACCGCGGGCCCGGCCTATGATGCGGCGTGCGATGGTTCGGACGAATGGGAGAAGCCCGCGCCGCCGGTCCGCATCTTCGGCAACACTTACTTCGTCGGCACCTGCGGGATCACCTCGATTCTGATCACGTCGAAGCAAGGGCACATTCTAATCGATGGTGGTACGGAGGCCGATGCGCCGCTCATCGCACACAATATCCAGGACCTCGGCTTCCGTCTGTCAGAAGTGAAGATCATCCTCCAGAGCCACGAGCATTCCGACCACGTCGGTGGCGTTGCGCGGCTTCAGCAGCTGACCGGTGCGCAGGTCTTTGCTTCACCGGCTGCCGCGGCCGTGTTGAGGACGGGAGCTGCAGGGAAAGACGATCCGCAAGCGGGCCTGAGCAAGCCCTTCCCCGCAGCACGCGTCGACCACGTCATCCAGGACGGCGAGATGGTTCGCGTCGGTGATTCAATCGTCATTGCCGTCGCAACGCCTGGTCACACGCCGGGCGCGCTAACCTGGCATTGGGGCAGCTGCGATGGCGGCATCTGCCGGCAAATCGTCTATGCCGACAGCCTGACGCCGGTCAGCCGAGACGATTACCGCTTCAGCGACCATGCTGCTTATTTGCAAGGCTACCGCGCCAGCTTCGCAAAGGTCGCCACGCTCGATTGCGACATCCTCATCACGCCGCACCCCTCCGCCAGCGGAATGCCTGACCGATTCGCGGGCCGTGCGCCGCTCGAGGATCGCGAGGCCTGCCGCAACTACTCTGCTTCCCTTTCGAAGAAGCTAGACGAGCGGCTGGCCAAGGAAGCCGCAAGTCATTGAGCTGGCGCGTCACGATCCCGTGCACCCGCGCGCAGGGTGAGTCGGTTCCGGACGCCGATCACTTGTTCGCTGGCGGAGACAACCCGCCGGTCCTCGTTGCCGACGAGCCGGATGAATGCAGGCCTGACGACTGGCTGATCCACGCTTACTTCGATCGCGAGCCGAAGCAGGACGAGTTGGCGATGCTGGCCGATCTCGGCAGCGGCAGTCCGCGTGTCGAGCAGCTCGGCGAAGCGGATTGGGTGACCATGAGCCAGGCGGGCCTGCAGCCGATCCGTGCCGGTCGCTTCTACGTGCACACGCCCATGTACCGCGGCGTGCCGCCTGGCACAGTCGCCTTCGAGATCGATGCGAGCCTCGCGTTCGGCACCGGACAGCATGCAACGACGTCGGCTTGCCTTGCGGCCTTGGATAAGCTCGAGCGCGCCGGGGATGACTTCGCCAACATCGCGGATATCGGGACAGGCACTGGCCTTCTCGCGTTCGCCGCGCTTTCGCTGTGGCCGGAGGCCAAGGGAATCGCGACGGACGTCGATCCAGTCGCAATCGACGTCGCTCGCGAGAATGCCGCGATCAATCGGGTGAAGCTTGGCCATGGCGCGGGCGAACTGCTGCTCGGTGTGGCCGATGGCATGGATTCCCCTCTGCTCACCGCCCGAGCACCATTCGACCTGATCATTGCCAACATACTCGCCGGACCGCTGATCGAACTGGCGCCCGATTTTGCGAACGCCATGGCGCCGGGCGGCACCGTGGTGCTCGCCGGCTTGCTCGACACGCAGGCCGACGCCGTTGCGAAGGCGTATGACGCAGAGGGTCTCGCGCTGGTTGACGATGGCGGCGGCGAATGGCCCGTGCTCGTCTGCCAACGGCGCAACTAACCGGCAAATCCGCTTGCAGGCGCAAATAGCCGCTGCAACACCGTCGGCATGAAATCTCCTGTCACGCTGGCACTCGCCGCGCTCCTTGTCTCCGCAGTCGCCGCTGCGGCACCCCCACGGACCGCGAAAACGCACGCCACGCGCCCGCCGCGCGCGGAAGGCGCACGCAAGGCTGACCCGGGCAGTCCCGCCAAAGCCTTCTTCAAGGCCAGCGAAGTGCACTCGGCCGGTGTGCTTACCATGGGGGACCAGCCGATCGCTTACGATGCTGTCGCCGGAACACTCGTCGTTCACGCCAAGGATTGGCAGGACACCGACGCGGCGGAAGCCGACACCGACAAATCGGCCGACAAGGACAAGGACGGTCCCAAACCCGAAGCGTCGATGTTCTATACGGCCTACTTCAAGCAGGGCGTTCCGACGGCCTCTCGGCCGATCACCTTCCTCTTCAACGGCGGCCCTGGATCATCGACCGTGTGGCTGCGAATGGGGGCCTTTGGGCCGGTTCGCGTCGTCACCTCCGACCGACGCCACACGCCGGCGCCTTACGCCGTCGTCGATAACGACAAGAGCCTGCTCGACGCCACTGACCTCGTCTTCATCGATGCGCCGGGTACGGGCTTCAGCCGCATCGCCGGCAAGGACAAGGAAAAGGCCTTCTACGGCGTCGACCAGGACATCCACGCCTTCACCGATTTCATCACGCAGTTCCTGACGAAGTTCGACCGTTGGCGCTCGGCCAAATATCTGTTCGGCGAAAGTTATGGGACGATGCGTGCGGCGGGAATGACGCTCGCGCTGCACAAGGCTGACGTCGATCTGAACGGCGTCATCCTGCTGTCGGACATCCTCAACTGGGATTTCATGCCCGACGACCCGCAGCTGAACCCCGGAATCGACATGCCCTACGTGGTGGCGCTGCCAACCTATGCGGCGACGGCCTGGTACTTCAACAAGCTGGGGAATCGCCCGGCGGACCTGCGCGCGTTTCTGAACGACGTGGAGCAGTTCGCGACCACTGATTACCAGCAGGCGCTGCTGAGGGGCAACGAGTTGCCCAACGCCGAGCGGCAGCGCATCGCGCAGCGGCTATCCGCCTACACGGGCTTGTCGGTGCCCTATTTGCTGAAGAGCAATCTCCGCATTGAATATGGAGCGTTCCAAAAGGAGCTGCTCGGCGAGCAAGGCCTGACCACCGGCACACTCGATACTCGCTTCGTCGGGGCAACGCTGGATCCGCTCAGCAAGGTTTCAAGCTATGACCCGCAGGGTTCGGCGATCGGCGCCGCTTATGTTGCGGCGTGGAACTCCTATGTCCGCGCTCGGCTGAACTACAGACCGGAGATCGCCTTCAAGTCGGGCATCCCGATCTATTCCAAGTGGGACTACAAGCATCAGCCGCCTGGCGCCGATCAACCCATGATCGCCTTGCCCAACGTGCTGCCCGACCTCGCCTCGGCAATGAAGCAGAACCCGGACATGAAGGTGATGGTCAACGGCGGCTATTTCGACGTTTCGACGCCTTATTTTGCAGGCGTGATGGAAATGCGCCACCTGCCGGTCCCCGCCAACCTGCGCAGCAACATCGAGTATCATTACTATCAGTCCGGCCACATGGTGTACGTCCACCCACCGACGCTGGCGCAGCTGCACAATGATGTTGCGGACTTCATCCGGCGGACCAGTGGGGTGCGTTAGGCCCCCCTAGTTGCTGGCGAGCACCTGGCGCTTGTTGAGCGGCTGAATGGGTCGCGCGTTCGAATGGTAGAGCCTCGAGAATGTCGTGATCTCGCCCAAGGATACACTGGCCGGTGACTTGAGAACGAACCAGCGCACGCCTTCCGTGCACGGGGGCGTCGTAAGCGAGCCCTCGTAAGTGAAATAGGCGCGGTTGGTCGGCAGCAATTGGGCCGGATTGATCGTTACTGCATGTTTTGTTTCTTCGTGCCCTTTTGCGCTCGGAAGATGGCGCCACAATATGCCTATGACGGGGTTTTCCTCGCCGGCCTTCAGCGGCACTGCAATGACCGCAAGCTTACCGCCGGTATCGCGGTGAACGAGATGCGCGACCATTGCGAACTGTCGGCCATCGATCCTCTCCTCGCTCGGCTTGTGGAAGTGGAACTGGACCAAGTCGAAGCGATGCCCGCCAACGGAAATTGAGCTGCCGTGTTCGACATTGACCTGGATGGTGTGGCCGTTGTCGATGATGTTGAGGATGCTCGGCCGGTAATCGATCTGGAGCGGCGGCAGCTTCTCTGCAGGGGCCGCCGCAGCATGAATGTCGATCGGGGATTGAGCTCTGCCGCTGCTACAGGTTCCGCCCCAGTGCGAAGGTCCCTCGGCGCCGTTGTAGGACCAATGATGCCCGGTTTCGCTGGCCGCGGCGGGCAATCCCAGCAGTGCGAACATAATGGGGACGTGCGCCAGTCTGATGGACATGGGAGCAAGCCATAGCTGCGTCACCGACCAACCCAATCGGGATTCGTACGGAGACTGTTACGTCTCAGCGACGATCTTCGCCCATTCCTGCTCACCGATCACGCTGATGCCCAGTTCTTCTGCCTTCTTGAGCTTGGAGCCAGCGCCCGGACCAGCGACCACGAGGTCGGTCTTGGCACTGACCGAACCTGCGGTTCGGGCGCCGAGGCGCTCCGCCTGTGCCTTCGCTTCGTCGCGGCTCATGGTTTCGAGGCTGCCGGTGAAGACGATGGTCTTGCCGCTCCACTCCGTCTGCTTGGCATCGCTGACGAACGGCTGCGGCGAGACTTCGGACAGCAGATCATCCAGCGCCTCGCGGTTCTGCGCCTCGTGGAAAAAGTCGACGAGCGCCTCAGCGACAACAGGTCCTACGCCCTGCACGGACGACAGCTCGGCCTGACCGCCCTCCGACGTTGCAAGCCGGCGCAGCTCCTCGATGGTCCCGAAGCATCTCAGCAGGTCCTTGGCGGTGACGATGCCGACGTGACGAATGCCCAGGCCGAACAGCAAACGCGCGCCGTCGGGCTGACGCTTGGCCTTAATGGCGGCGAGGAGATTATCGACCGACTTCTCCTTCCAACCCTCGCGGGCGATCAAATCGGCGCGGTGGTTGCGGAGGCGGAAAATGTCCGCCGGTGAGTTCAGCCAGCCGAGCTCGATGAACTCGGATATGCTCTTCTCTCCCAGTCCTTCGATGTCGAGGGCTCCGCGCGAGACGAAATGCCGCAGCCGTTCGAAACGCTGGGCGGGGCAGATCAGGCCTCCGGTGCAGCGGACATCGACCTCGCCCTCCTCGTTGACTGCCTCGGACTGGCACTCGGGGCAATGGTCGGGAAAAACGTACGGCGGGCGCGGCTCGTCGCGGGTCAGGTTCTCAACGACCTGCGGGATCACGTCGCCAGCGCGCTGGATGCGGACGCGGTCACCGATGCGCAGGCCGAGCCGCTCGATCTCGTCGCGGTTGTGGAGCGTGACATTCGCGACGATCACGCCGCCTACCCCGACGGGCGTCAAGCGGCCGACGGGCGTGAGCTTTCCGGTGCGGCCGACTTGAATGTCGATCGCTTCGAGCGTGGTCTCGGCTTTCTCGGCGGGGAATTTATGCGCCAGTCCCCAGCGCGGTGCTCGCGCCACAAAGCCGAGCCGCTCCTGGAGGTCGAGGGAGTCGACCTTGTAGACGACACCGTCGATGTCGAACGGCAGATCGGCGCGGCCCTTCTCGATCGCTCGATAGTGGCCAAGGATTTCCTCGACTGAGTTGCAGCGAACGAGCAGCTCGGTGACCGGTATGCCAAAGCTTTCGATCCGCTTCATGGCTTCGAACTGCGTCTCCGCGAGCCGCTGCGAAGTTTCGCCCCAGCCGTGCGCCAGAAATCGGAGCGGCCGCGCAGCAGTGATGCTGGCGTCCTTCTGCCGAAGCGACCCGGCCGCAGCATTGCGCGGATTGGCGAAGATCTTACCCCCGGAACTTTCCTGGCGTTGATTCAGCGCCTCGAAGTCGGCCTTGGACATGTACACTTCGCCACGGACCTCAAGCACGTCCGATGCATTCGCGATACGCTGCGGCACGTCGCAGATAGTCCTGACGTTCGGCGTCACGTCTTCGCCCACCGATCCATCTCCGCGCGTCGCGGCGAGCACCAGCTCGCCCCGCTCGTAGCGCAGGGAACAGCTCAGTCCGTCGATCTTTGGCTCGGCGGTGAAGGCCACGAATGCGGCGGCGGGCAGCGCAAGGAAGCGCCTGATCCGCGCGACGAACTCCTCGACCTCGTCGGCGGAGAAGGCGTTTTCCAGGCTGAGCATCGGCCGTGCGTGTGTAACCTTCGCCAGCGCGCCGGTCGGCGCCGCACCTAGCCTCTTCGACG
>Ga0308174_10000750_pt1 | contig 14215 bp, 13 predicted proteins | sample PhyPR2_FD_203894 | JGI IMG/M metagenome (GOLD analysis project Ga0308174, IMG submission 203894) | Soil microbial communities from UC Gill Tract Community Farm, Albany, California, United States - DLSLS.P.R2 | ecosystem: Environmental > Terrestrial > Soil > Agricultural land | place: USA...
CACGCCGATGCCCGAAGTCGATGTCGAAGCAGTTCTCGCGCAGAAGCAGCAGCAAAACGGCGCGAATCTGAACTGGCGCACGTCGATCGTCGACCTGATGAAGCTGCTCGATCTCGACAGCAGCCTGCAAGCGCGCAAGGAACTCGCAGCCGAACTGCATTACACCGGCAACACCGACGATTCCGCCTCCATGAACATCTGGCTGCATAAGGAAGTCATGAAGAAGCTCGCGGAAAACGGCGGCAAGGTGCCGGACGATCTCAAGGCATAAGCCGCAAGCCAGTGAAGAGCATGACCGGTTCATTGTCCAGGACGTCGGCACAGCGAATGCTTAGGTGTGGCGTCGATTCCCCTCAAGATTTCCGGCCATGAAAGAACCGGTCTCGCGACGTGCGAAGCTCGTCCTGTTTCCATGGAAGAAGGACCATGCGGCCAAGCCCGGCCTCACCGAAGACGACTACGCGGTGTACGCGTCGTATCGGCCGCATGTGAGCGGCGGCTTCGTCGGCACGCTGAAGGTCGTGCGGCTGACGGATGCCCGCCTGCTCTATCCGTTCGACGGCGCGGAGGAACTCGGTCCGTTCGACGCGAAGGACGCCGCGAAGAACGCTGCGCAAGTGCGCGGCAAGCAAATAGTCGATGCGGATCTGAAGACGCCCGAGCTTTGAGCGCGCTTCGTGGACGCCTGATCCTCACCGCATGATCGACCACTCCAGTTCCGCCGCACCCGCCGCCGTCGCGGATTCCATGAACGGCGGCACGTCCTGCGAATTCGGCGGACCATGCCAACGCACCTCGAAGCGCTCTTCGACGCGATCGCCCGCCTGCCCTGACGATCCGGCCAGCGCGGTCAACTGGCAACCGGACGCGCGCATCGACTCGACGAGCATGTCCTTCGAGAAGCGCCCACGCACATAGGCGACCTTCAGTTCGGCCTGATTTTCGCGCGGTATGCGGCTTTCGACGGCCTTCATGAACCACAGCACGACGATCCCGAGCGCGAGGCCGATCACGCCGAGCACCAGTTGCCCGCCGCCGAAGCACAATCCGACGACGGTCACGAACCACAGCGTCGCGGCGGTCGTCACGCCTTTCACGAGCCCGTCCTTGCGAAGAATCGCGCCCGCGCCGATGAATCCGACGCCCGAGAGAATGCCGAGCGGCAGACGCATCACGTCCATCTGCACGAAGGACGCAGGCGTCTTGCCGGACTGCGCAAGCAGGACGTTCACCTGCAGCATCGCGAGACAGGCGGCGAGGCAGACGAGCAGCGTCGTGCGCAGGCCCGCGACCTTGCCGGATTCGCCCCGGTTCAGCCCGATCAGCACGCCGGCCGCGACGGCCAGGACAAGGCGCAGACAAACGTCCCGCCATTCGAGGGTGAGCGGCATTGGCGCCATTTGATTGTTCTCCCTAGCGCGCCCGGACCGGTCTTCGCCGGGCGTCGACAAACTGAAGCGGCAGGATGCGCCACTTCGTCAGTGCGGAAAACGTCAAGCAAATGTCGAACCCGGGATCACAGTTTGCTCATTCATCGGGACACTCGGCGTTTTCACGGAGCAGCGATGGACCGGTTCGCCATTGCGCGAAACAGGATGGTCGAGCGGCAGTTGAAAGGCCGCGGCATCAGCCAAGCGCGCGTGCTCGAATGCATGGGCAAAGTGCCGCGCCATGCATTCGTGGATGCCGCGCTCGCCGAATTCGCCTACGACGACAATCCGCTTCCGATCGCCGCCAACCAGACCATCTCGCAGCCGTATATCGTCGCGCTGATGTTGCAGGCCGCCGACCTGCAACCGGGCGACCGCGTGCTCGATATCGGCACCGGCAGCGGATACGCGGCGGCGGTCGCGGCGTGCATCGCGTCGCAGGGGAACGTGCAGGGCGAAGTGCAATCGGTGGAACGCCAGGCGGAACTCGTCGATGCCGCCCGCGCTTCGCTCGCCGCGCTCGGCGTCGCCAATGTCACCGTTCATCATGCGGACGGCACTGCGGGCCTGCCCGGGCACGCGCCTTTCGACGCGATTCTCGCGGCGGCGGGCGGTCCGTATGTGCCGCCGGCGTGGCGCGAGCAACTCAAAATCGGCGGACGGCTCGTGATGCCGGTCGGCGACGCGCGCGAGTCCCAGCGGCTCGTGCGGTTCGTGCGCGTCGGCGACGAGGCGTTCGAACAGGAGGACCTCGGCAGCGTGATGTTCGTCCCGCTGATTGGTGCGGCGGGCTGGCAGGACGAACCGGTCATCGACCCTGCACCGGCTGCGGCGGAATCGTCGAATGGCGGGCCTTCGGGCAAGCGCTCCCTGCCCGATCTGATTCGCGCCGCCGCCGTGCGCTTGCCCGCGCCGAGCGCGCCGGACTTCGCGCAGGCATTCGACGGCTTTGCCAACAAGCGCGTCGTGCTGCTGGGAGAAGCGAGCCACGGCACCGCCGAGTTCTACGAGGCGCGCGCCGCCATCACGCGGCGGCTCATCGAAGAGCACGGCTTTCGCTTCGTCGCGGTAGAGGCGGACTGGCCGGACGCCGCGATCATCGACGAACACGTGCGGCATCGTCGGCGCGCGCGGCCCGATGCGCGGCCCTTCAAGCGCTTTCCGCGCTGGATGTGGCGCAATGCGGAGTTCGCCGCATTCGTCGCGTGGATGGGACGGCACAACGGCGCGCTTCCCGCCGAGCGGCGCGCCGCGTTCTATGGCCTCGACCTGTACAGCTTGTCCGAGTCCATCGAGTCGGTGCTGGCTTATCTGGACGCGCACGAACCCGGCGCCGCCCGCATCGCGCGGGAACGCTACGGCTGTCTCACGCCGTGGCAGAAGAACCCGGCGGTATATGGCCGCGCCGCGTGGCAGGCAGGCGCCGGCAAGTGCGAAGAGGCGGTCGTCGCGCAATTACGCGATCTGCTGAACAAGCGCCTCGCTTCGCCCGCGAGCGACCCCGGCCTGCTCGATGCGACGCACAACGCGCGGCTCGTGGCATCGGCGGAACGGTACTATCGCGCGATGTATAGCAGTTCGGCCGAAAGCTGGAACCTGCGCGACACGCACATGTTCGAGACGCTCGCAAGCGTGCTCGACGCATGGGGCACGGACGCGCGCGCGGTCGTCTGGGCGCACAACTCGCATCTCGGCGACGCCTCCGCCACCGAAATGGGCCGCATGCGCGACGAGCTGAACGTGGGCCAGCTTTGCCGCGAGCGCTTCGGCGACGACGCGGCGCTGATCGGCTTCGGCACGCACGCGGGGACGGTCGCCGCCGCATACGACTGGGACGAGCCGATGCAGGTGATGACCGTGCGGCCGTCGCGCGCCGATAGCTACGAGCAGCAGTTTCATCTCGCCGGCGTGAGCCCGTGTCTCGTCGATCTGCGGCCTGGCGTCAACGACGCGCTTCGTGAAGCGCTGCGCGAGGAGCGGCTGGAATGCTTCATCGGCGTGATTTATCGCCCGGAGACGGAACTCCATAGCCACTATGCGCAGGCGGAACTGCCCGCGCAGTTCGACGCCTTCGTGTGGTTCGACACGACGCGCGCCGTCAAGGCGATGCCCGCGTCGCCCGAGACGCACGATGCGCCCGAGACGTTTCCGTTCGGCGTGTGATGCAAAGCGGCCAGGGCGGCGCAAACGCGGCCGCCCGGGACAACTGACCACTCAATAAGCGTCCCGCGTCTGGCGCACATACCGCCGCGCCATCATCACGAGCAGCAGCGCCGCCGCGCCCGTGAACGCCGCGCGTGCGCCCGCGGGCTGCAGACGCCCCCCGGTGTACAGGCTGAACTCGCGCACGCGGCCATTGTTGCCCGAGCGTTCCTGCAGGTCGCCGCCGCCTTCATAGAGCGCATCGCCGCTGCGTCGCGGCTCGCCCTTCACTTGCGCCTTCACGCCGAGCATGCTGGTGATCGCGTCGTAAAGACGCGGCGCACGGCGTCCGAAGCCCGCCATCGCCCGCGACGCGCCGCCCACGTAGATATCGCGGGCCGGATGCGCGGCCGCATGCAGAATCGCCTTCGCGGCGACATCCGGCGCATAGACCGGCGGCGGCAGCTTCGGCTCTTCGTCGAGATAGTTCTTCGCGTGCTCCACGAACAACGTGTCGATGCCCGCGGGCTTGATGAGCGTCACCGATACCGGCGCCTGGTCGTTCATCAGCTCGATGCGCAGCGAATCCGTGAAGCCCTTCACCGCATGCTTCGACGCCACATACGGCCCTTGCAGCGGCACGGCGACATCCGAAAGTTCGCTGCCCAGATTGATCAGCGCGCCGCCGCGTTCGCGCAGATGCTTCACCGCCACGCGCGAGCCGTTCACGACGCCCCAGTAGTTCGTGTCGAAGAGCTTGCGCTGGTCTTCGAGCGATACATCGGCGATGCGGCCATAGATCGACACGCCCGCGTTGTTGATCCACGTATCGAAGCCGCCGAAGCGTTCCACGGCGGCATCGGCCGCGGCCTGGAGCTGACTTTCATCGCCGACGTCGGCAGCGGTGTACGCGACAGCGGGCGCGCCGTCTTGCGTCAGTTCGTCGGCGAGCACGGCAAGCGCGGTCTCGTCGCGGGAAACGAGCATGAGCCGCGCGCCGGCCTTCGCCGCGCGGCGCGCGGTGGCGAGCCCGATGCCGCTCGTCGCGCCGGTCAGCACGATGGTCTGCTTGTTCAGAGGCTTGAGTTTGATTCGCATGACTTGTCCGGAAGATGAGGGATGACGGTCGTTTCAGCATCCCGCGTTCCTCTCCCGCGCAACGGTTACGCGAGCAGCTTTACGAACGCGTCGCGCACGTCATGGCAAAAGGCTTCGCATACCACCGACAACGGCTGCGCCGCCCGCGTCACGATGTAGAAATGGTCCGGCACGTCGGGCTCGAACGGTTTGACCGCCACGCGCGGCCGCGCATACGCGGCGGTGACCGGATCGATCAGCGCGACGCCCGCGCCGTTCGCGACGAGCGCCACGATGGCCTGCGAAAGCTGCGCCTCGATGACGAGATCGCGGCTCACGCCTTCGTCGAGAAACACACGGTCGATGGCGCTGCGCGCGTCGAAACTCAGCGGAAACGAAATGAAGCGCTCGCCGCGCAGATCGGCGGGGCGCAGCGCGGACTTTCGCGCCAGCCGATGCCCGCGCGGCACGATGCAGCGCATGGCGGCATCCGCGAGGCGCTCGGTGCGTACGGCGTGATGCGGGATCGGCTCCGCGATGAGCCCGACATCGCACTGGCCCGACGCGACCTTGTCCACCACCGTTGTCGCGCTGTGAGCGAGCAGCGTCACGTCGATGCCCGGATGCGTTTGCACGAAGCGCGCGATCACGGCGGGCAGCAGGTCGAGCGCCACCGCGGGCGAGCCCGCCACGCGCAGGGAACCGCGCCGCATCGCGCGAATCTGCTGCGCGGCCTGCGTGATGCGGTCGAGCCCGACGAACGCGCGTTCCACTTCCTCGAAAAGCACGCGCGCCTCGGCGGTGGGCGCGAGCCTGCCCTGCTGCCGCTCGAACAGCACGAAGCCGACGCGGCTTTCGAGGTCCGCGATCAACCGGCTCACGGCCGGCTGCGAGACATGGAGGGACGCCGCGGCGCGCGTGACCGTGTGACGGAGCATCACGGCGCGAAAGGCCTCGATCTGGCGCAGGCGGAGGTCGGACGAGGTCATAACATTGGATTATAGATGACGAATAAACCGGCATTTGACGGCGATTTTTGCGTGTCTCAGTGTTGCGTCGGATACGCATACCAAGCAGGAAAAGCAGCGAATGCAGGAATCAGCGGCTCATAACACCGGAACACGGCGCTTCGATGTCGTCGTCATAGGCGGCGGGCTCGTCGGCATGGCAATCGCCTATGGCCTCGCGCGAGAAGGGCAGCGCGTCGCCGTCTGCGATGGCGCGGACTCGGCGTTTCGCGCGGCGCGGGGCAATTTCGGTCTGGTCTGGGTGCAGGGCAAGGGCGGACGCTGCCTGCCTTACGCGCAGTGGTCGCGGGAATCGTCCGAACGCTGGGGCGGCTTCGCCGCGCAATTGCGGCGCGAAACCGGCGTGGATACGGGCTTCGAGCGGCCCGGCGGCATCGAGTTGTGCGAGACCGTCGAAGCGCTGGAAGCCGGGCAGCGTCTACTCGAATCGCTGCGCGCGCAGGACGCATCGCTCGACTATCACGTGCTGGACCGGCAGGCGCTCAAGCAGCGGATTCCGGCTGCATCGAGCGGACTGGCGGGCGGCCTCTATTCGCCCAACGACGGCCATGCGAGCCCGCTCTACACGCTGCGCGCGATGCAGCAGGCGTTTCAGCGTCACGGCGGCGCGTATTTGCCGCGCAACGAAGTGCTTGAAATCCGCCCGCGCTCGGGCAGCTTCGAGGTTATCGCGGCGTCGGGCGTGCTGGAGGCCGGGCGCGTGGTGCTGGCGGCGGGCCTCGACAACCTGCGCCTCGCGCCAATGGTCGGCATGCGCGCGCCCATCACGCCGTTGCGCGGGCAAATCATGGTGACGGAGCGGCTCGCGCTCTTTCTCGACTATCCGACGCTCGTCGTCCGGCAAACGCCCGAAGGCTCCGTGCTGCTCGGCGACTCAGCGGAGAACGCCGGCTTCGACGACGGCCAGACGCGCTCGGTCATGGCCGACATCGCACGGCGCGCGCGCACCGCGTTTCCCGTGCTCGCACACGCGCGCATCGTGCGGGCGTGGGGCGCGCTGCGAATCATGACGCCGGACGGCCTGCCGGTTTACGAAGAATCGCGTGAGCATCCCGGCGCTTTTCTCGCGATCTGCCACAGCGGCGTGACGCTCGCCGCCGCGCATGCGGATGTCATCGCGCCGTGGATCGCGGGCGGGCGGCAGCCGCCGCTTCTGCATCCGTTCACCGCCACGCGCTTTCCGGAACCGACCGATGCAAACGCTGTTTGAACCGTTGGCCATTCGCCCGGCGGCCACTGTCGCGATCGAAATCGACGGCACTTCGCGGCGTGTACCGGGCCATTATTCCGTCGCTGCCGCGCTGCTCGAAAGCGGCGCCGCGTCCTGCCGGACCGCTCCGGTGAGCGGCGAGGCGCGCGGCCCGTTCTGCATGATGGGCCTGTGCTTCGACTGCCTGGTCGAAATCGACGACGTGCCGAACCTGCAAGCCTGCATGACGCGCGTGCGCGAAGGCATGCGCATCCGCTCGATGTCCGGCAAGGCGAGGCTCGCATGACGGCATCGTCCTGCGATCTCCTGATCGTCGGCGCGGGGCCTGCCGGCATGGCGGCCGCCATTGAAGCCCGCGCGGCGGGGCAGAGCGTGATCGTCGCGGATGAAGGCGACGCGCCCGGCGGACAGATCTATCGCAACGCGGCCGATTCTCCGCTCGCCGACGCGCGCCTGCTCGGCGACGACTATCTCGCGGGACGCGCGCTCGTCGAGCGCTTCGTGCAGAGCGGCGCGCGGCATCTCGCGCGCTGCGTGGTGTGGCAGGTCGCGTTCGAAGACGGCATCGTGGCGATGCTCACGCGCAGCGCAGGGGGCAGCACAACAGGCAGCGAAGGCGGCGGCACGCTCGAAGTGAAGGCTAGCGCGCTGCTGATCGCGACGGGTGCGCAGGAACGTCCGTGGCCGGTGCGCGGCTGGACGCTGCCCGGCGTGATGGGCGTCGGCGCAGCGCAGACGCTCGTCAAATCGGCGGGGCTCGCGCCGTCGCAGGACGCGGTGCTCGCGGGCAGCGGCCCGCTGCTGTGGCTCTTCGCGTCGCAGTTGATCCGTGCGGGGCGCGGCGTGCGCGCAATCGTCGATACGACGCCCCGCCAAGCGTGGAAGCACGCGCTGCCGCACGCCGTTCCCGCCCTGCGCGCCGCCGACTATCTGCTAAAGGGCATGCGCATGATGCGCGCGGTGTCGAGGGCCGGCATTCCGGTGTATCGCGGCGTGGCGGACTTTTCTATCGAAGGTACGGCGCAGGCCGAACGGGTGCGCTTTCGCGACGACCGCAACGCCGCGCACGTCATCGAGACGCCGCTCGTGCTGCTGCATCAGGGCGTGATTCCGTCGACACAACTCGCGCGCTCGCTCGGCTGCGCGCACGAATGGGATACACGCAGCGCCTGCTGGCGTCCGCGCACGGATGCGTGGGGCCGCAGCAGCGTCGACATGGTCTGGATTGCGGGTGACGGCGCGGGCATCGGCGGGGCCAACGCGGCGGCGCATGCCGGCACGCTCGCGGCACTCGATATCGCGCGCCGGCTCGACGCGATCGACGACGCCGCGAAAGACGCGCGCAGCCGCCCGGCCCTGCGTGCGCTGAGTCGCCATCTCGCGGTGCGGCCTCTGCTCGATGCGCTCTACACGCCGCCCGACGCGCTGCGCCGCCCAGCCGACGATGTCGTCGTTTGCCGCTGCGAGGAAGTCACCGCCGGAGAAATCCGCCGCATTGCGGCGCTCGGCTGCCAGGGCCCGAACCAGATGAAGGCGTTCTCGCGCTGCGGGATGGGACCGTGCCAGGGCCGCTGGTGCGGCATGACGGTGGGCGAGCTTATCGCGCAAGTCCAGGCGCGCAGCGTCGAGGACATTGGCTATTACCGCATTCGCGCGCCGATCAAGCCGGTCACGGTCGAGCAACTGGCGGAATCCATCGCGCTCGACGAGGACTTTTCACGCGGCGATTTTCCAAGCTGATCAACCCTGCAAAACACGGAGCCAATAGATGTACATGACCTCACGCTTGAATACGCTATTCGCCGCCGTCGCGCTGACCGCGATGGCCGTGGCCAACACCGCATCGGCGAAGGAATGGAGCACGATTCGCGTCGGCGTCGATCCGACTTATCCGCCTTTCGAATCCGTCGCGAAGGACGGCGCGGTGCAAGGCTTCGATATCGACTTGGGCAACGCGCTGTGCGAGCGTCTCAGGGCCAAGTGCGTGTGGGTGCAGAGCAGCTTCGACGGCCTCATTCCCGGCTTGCAGGCGCGCAAGTTCGACGTGATCCTCTCGTCGATGGCGGCCACCGCGAAGCGTCGCGAACAGATCGACTTCACGGACCGGCTGTATCGCAATCAGACGCGCCTCATCGCGCGCGCCGATGCGCATCTGCTGCCGGAAGCCGCGAAGCTCGCGGGCAAGCGCGTCGCGGTCGAGCAGGGCACCGTGCAGGAAACTTACGCGCGCGAGAAGTGGGCGGCATCGGGCGTGGAAGTGGTGCCGTATCCGAGCTATGACCAGGCGTATGCGGACCTCGTCACGGGCCGCGTCGACGCCGTGCTGATGGATGCCGTCCAGGGCCAGCTCGGCTTTCTCGCGACGCCGCGCGGCAAGGGCTTCGCCTTTGCAGGCGACGTGGTCTACGACGCAAGGATCATGGGCGACGGCGACGCAGCCGGCGTGCGCAAGTCCGACGCCGACCTGCGCGACGCGCTCAACGGCGCGATTGCCGGCATGCTGAGCGATGGCACGTATCGCAAGATCGAAGGCAAATACTTCGACTTCGACATGTACGGCAAATGACCGGGCGATGCGCGTTGCCGCTCAGGCAAGCGCATCCTCCGCGTCCCGCCAGGCATACGCCTGCTGCGTTCCGGCCACGCCCTCGAGCGTAAGCGCGACGATCTCGCGCGTCGGAACGCTCGTCGCCAGCGTCGCGACCTGCCGCGTGCCGAACCACTCGCAGCGTGAAATCTCGTTGCGCGGCTCCGGCTCGTCGTGCGCGCCGATGTTCGCACTGAACACGTGATGATGCTTGTTCACGCCGCCGAACAGAAACAGATACGTCAGTCCACGCACAACGAGGCCGGTCTCTTCTTCGAGTTCCCGGCGCGCCGCCTCTTCCGGCGACTCCCTGCGGCGTATCGTGCCGCCAGGGAGCGCCCAGCGCGAGCGCTTGCGCGCGACGAGCAGGATCTTCGTGTCGCGCGTGCAGATGATCGTCGCCCTTTCTCTCATCGTCGTCTGTGCATTCACTTATCATCGAATTGACACCGTGCAGCGGCAAACTGGCGCCATGCGGCCTTCCTTCGAAATTGCTGTAGCCATCGCCATGCCGCGAGGCGTCGGACACTGGCAGTAGACGGAATGAGCTTTCGGAGAACGTACAAGCCACGACGCGCCGCCGGGCGCGGGAGAATCTCGAATGAGCTTCGACCATCTGGATACACCACGGGTCCGACGATTCCAGCGCAAGGTGACGTTGCTGTCCGCTGGCGGCACCTTCCTCGACGGCTTCGACCTGACTATCGTCGCGGTGGCGCTGCCCTCGGTCATCAAGCAATGGCAGCTTGACGCGGGCACGCAAAGTCTCGTGGTGTCGTCGGCGATCATCGGTTCGTTCGTGGGCGCGGCGTGGCTCGGGCGGCTGACCGACCGCTTCGGCCGCAAGGCGATGTATGCCATCGACCTGCTCGCCTTCGTGCTCTTTGCGCTTCTGACGGCCGTTTCGCAGAACGCGTGGCAACTCATTCTGTTCCGATTCCTGCTGGGCGTGGGGATCGGCGCGGATTATCCGATCTCGGCGACGGTCGTCGCCGAATTCAGTTCGCGGCACAAGCGCGGGCAGCACGGCACCTTTCTCGCGGCGATGTGGTTCGTCGGCGCGGTGGCCGCGTATGTCGTCGGGCTCGCCTGTCTGCCGCTCGGTGAAAACGCGTGGCGTTACATGCTCGGCGTCGGCGCGGTGTTCGCGCTCGTCGTGTTCGTGTTCCGGATGACGCTGCCGGAATCGCCGCGCTGGCTTCAGTCGAAGGGGCGTCATGAAGAAGCCGAAGCGGTGATGCTCGCGGTCACGGGCGAGCGCGTCGTCGTCGCGCGCGAGACGCAAACGCAGGGCGATCTCGCCGAACTCTTCTCCAGGCCGATGCTTCGCCGCACTCTCTTCGTGCTCGGCTTCTGGTTCTGCTACGCGACCGCCTATTACGGCATTTCGATGTACGCGCCGACCCTCATTACGCCGTTCTCGCACGGCTCGCGCGTGCTGACCATCGTGGGCTCGGGTCTCATCGCGATACTGGGGATGACCGGCGCGATCATCGGCATGAATCTGGTCGATCGCTGGGGACGCAGGCCGCTTCTGATTACGTCGTTCGCGGGATTGTCGGCTGCGCTGCTCCTGCTTGCGCTCAATTCCCGGCCGACGTTCGCGTTTTTGATCGTGCTGTTCAGTTGCGCGGTGCTGTTCGCCAATTCGGGCGGGGGCATCCTCAACTTCGTCTATCCGACGGAGTTGTTTCCGACCAGCGTGCGCGCAGGCGCGTCCGGACTCGCGACGTCGGTTAGCCGGATCGGGTCCATGCTTGGCGTGCTCGTGTTTCCGAACTTCGTCGCGTGGTGGGGCGCGAGTGCGGCGCTCTGGTTCTTCTTCGGGATCGCATTCGCCGGGTTGCTGATCTCGGTCTGGCTCGCGCCGGAGACGCGGAGTATGAGTCTCGAAGACTGGAACGCGAGCGAAAGTGCGGGTGCCGAGCGGTCGGATCGCCCGGCGTTTGCCCATCCGCAGGCTTAGTCGATGAGGCCGTTGGCGTCGTCATAGAACGGATACGCGCCGCCGAAGTCCCCGATATAGGCCGTATGCGTGGCGACCCCGTGCCCTTCCTCATACCGATGTAGGTAGAACGCCGGCGGCTCCATCACGAAGCGCGACGGGCCATTCGCCCGCAAGTCGAGCGCCACCTGGTGCGCGGGCGACGGGCACACGCTGGCAATCGTGCCCGCGAAACGCATGTGGATCGCGCGATGCACATGCCCGCACAACACGCGCTCGATCTCCGGATGCCGCGCGACAATCGCCGCGAGTTTGCCGGCATCGACGGGTGCGAGGCGCTGCGCATCCATATGTTCGATGCCGCATGCGAACGGCGGATGATGCATCGCCAGCAGCGTCGGACGCGGCGCGCCCTCGGCGAGCGTGCGCGCAATCCAGCCGAGACGTTCGTCGCATAACCGCCCGCCGCCATGCGGCGGATCTTGCGTATCCGCCACCACCACGCGCAGCGCGCCCAGGTCCACCGCATACTGAACGAAGCGCGGATGCTGCCGCAAATACGCGTGATCGCTGAACACTTCGCGCAGTGCATCGCGGCCATCGTGATTGCCGACGCAAAGGTAGTAGGGAATCGCGAGCGGTGCAAGCAGGCTCTGCGAGTACGCGTATTCTTCTACGTCGCCGAAATCGACGAGATCACCGGTGACGAGCACGGCGTCGGGACGTGGATCGAGTGCGTTCAGATGCGCGATGCAGCGCGTCAGATACGCGGCCGTATCCACACGGCCGTAAGCGAGCTTGCCGGGCCGCTTGATGTGAAGGTCGCTAATTTGTGCGATGAGCATGATGGATTCGGGTTGTCCCACGATTGTGCGCCCTATCCATGACAGGTTCGCGCGCACAGCGAAAGCGTAATTCCGCGCTCTTGCCGCCCCGTTGCGAAGCTGCGCGTTCCCGCATATAAATGCAGGAACACCGGAGGAAGCATGACCGAGCGGGGCGACTGGGACGTTCTCATAGTGGGCGGCGGCATCAACGGGGCGGGCATCGCGCGCGATCTGGCCGGACGCGGCGCACGCGTGCTGCTGGTCGAACAGGACGATCTCGCGCAGCACACGTCATCGGCGAGTACGAAGCTCATTCACGGAGGGTTGCGGTATCTGGAATACCGCGAGTTCGGGCTCGTCAGAAAGGCGCTGAAGGAGCGCGAGGTGCTGCTGTCGATCGCGCCTCATCTCATCGCGCCGCTGCGCTTCGTCATGCCGCACGTGCCCGCGCTGCGTCCCGCATGGATGATTCGCGCGGGGCTCTTTCTCTACGATCATCTGAGCCGCCGCACCGTGCTCGAAGGCTCGCGCAGCGTCGATCTGCGCACGCATTTCGCGGGCGCGCCGCTCATTGATTCCATCACGCGCGGCTTCATTTATTCCGATGCCGCCGTCGACGACGCGCGCCTCGTCGCGCTCAACGCGCTCGGCGCACAGGAGCTCGGCGCAGAGATCGCGACGCGTACGCGCTTCCTGTCCGCATCGCGCGGCGAGCGTGAATGGCGCGTGCTGCTTGCCGATGCGCGCGGACAGCAACGCGAAGTGACGGCACGTGCGCTCGTCAACGCGGCCGGCCCGTGGGTCAACGCGCTCGCCGCCGGGGAATCGAATGCACGCCCGATGCGGCTCGTCAAAGGCAGTCATATCGTCACGCGCAAGCTCTTCGATCACGACCACGCCTACATTCTTCAGAACGACGACCGGCGCATCGTCTTCGCCATTCCGTGGCAACGCGACTACACGCTGATCGGCACGACGGATGTCGACTATGAAGGGCCGCTCGCGGACGTTCGCATTGCGCCTGAGGAGATCGACTATCTGTGCGATGCGGTCAACCGCTATTTCCGCAAGCCCGTGCAGGCCAGCGACGTCGTGTGGTCCTATGCGGGCGTGCGGCCCTTGCTTGCGGACGGCGCGGACGACGCGGCGTCGGCCACGCGCGACTATCAGCTTCAACGGGACGCGAACGGTGCGCCGCTCGTCACGGTATTCGGCGGCAAGATCACGACGTATCGCCGGCTCGCGGAAGAAGCCGCCGAACAGCTTGCGGGGCCGCTCGCGCTGACCGCGCCTCCGTGGACCCACACCGCGCCGCTACCCGGCGGCGATCTGCCCGATGCCGACTTCCCGCGCTATTTACGGGACTTCAGGGAGCGGCATCGTTTTCTGCCCGCAGCACTCGCGGAGCGCTACGCGCGAGCGTATGGCACGCGCGCTGATGTCATGCTGAAGGGCATCGGCTCCATGGATGCAATGGGAACATTGCTCGCGCCGGGGCTCTACGAAGCAGAGGCGGCGTATCTTGTCGATCACGAATGGGCGCTGAGTGCCGACGATATGCTCTGGCGTCGTTCGAAGCTCGGCATGCAGGCGAGCACGGGCGATGTCGAACGGCTCGACGCGTGGATTGCAGCGCGCCACCACGCGGACCATTCATATCAACCGGTTCAGCGGGACGCGCTACGCAGCAGGCCCGCCAGCGCGAATCCCGCGCCGAGCGCAACATAAGTCAGCGCCAGCCCCTCTTTCGAGAGATGCGCTTCGTAGCCCGGCGTGAGCCGTTTCGGCACGACGTGGTAATCGACGACATACGCGACGGCGGTCGTCGTCACGGCGGCGGCAGCGACCTTGCCCGGCTGTGGCCGCCGCCCGCAAAGCGCCTCGAACAGCACGCCCCAAAACACCGCGCTGCCGAGATGAATGCCTGTACCCAAGCCTGTATATCGCGCGCTCAGGCTCTGTTCGTGTG
>Ga0308174_10000751_pt1 | contig 14210 bp, 12 predicted proteins | sample PhyPR2_FD_203894 | JGI IMG/M metagenome (GOLD analysis project Ga0308174, IMG submission 203894) | Soil microbial communities from UC Gill Tract Community Farm, Albany, California, United States - DLSLS.P.R2 | ecosystem: Environmental > Terrestrial > Soil > Agricultural land | place: USA...
AGGTGGCTCGGGTTGCTGGCGAGCGAGACGGCGATCTCGGAGTCGGGGCGGAAGGGGTTGCTGAAGGTCCCGGTCGCACCGAGGTGGTACTTGACGTCGCCGGAGCCCTGGACGCTGCCCGGGTCCATGTTGCCCTCGAACTCGCCGAAGATCTTGGCGTAGCTCTTGCCGAGCACGTTGGCCAGCACGTTGAGCCGGCCGCGGTGCGGCATGCCGATCGCGACCTCGTCGAGCCCGTGGTCGGTGCCGGCGAGCAGGATCTCGTCGAGGACCGGGATGAGCGACTCGCCGCCCTCGAGGCTGAAGCGCTTCTGGCCGACGTACTTGGTCTGCAGGAACGTCTCGAACGCCTCCGCGGCGTTGAGCCGGCCGAGGATGTGCTTCTGCTTCTCACGGTCGGGCTGGTCGGCCTTGACCTCCACCCGCTGCTGGAGCCACTCGCGCTCCTCGGGGTCGGTGATGTGCATGTACTCCACGCCGACGGTGCGGCAGTAGGAGTTGCGCAGCACACCGAGGATGTCGCGCAGCGCCATCAGCCGCTCACCGGCGAAGCCACCGACGGGGAATTCGCGGTCGAGGTCCCACAGGGTCAGGTGGTGCTCGAGGATGTCGAGGTCGGGGTGGGTGCGGACGCGGTACTCGAGAGGGTCGGTGTCGGCCATGAGGTGGCCGTTGCGCCGGTAGCTCTCGATGACCTCGATGACGCGGGCTTCCTTGTCGATCTCGCCCTCGCGGCTGACCCGGACGTCGGGCATCCAGCGCACCGGCGTGTACGGGATCCGCAGCGAGGCGAAGACCTTGTCGTAGAAGCCGTCCTCGCCGAGCAGCAGCGCGTGCAGCCGGCGCAGGAAGTCGCCGGACTCGGCGCCCTGGATGATGCGGTGGTCGTAGGTCGAGGTCAGCGTGATGATCTTCGACACGGCCATCTCGGTGAGCGCGTCGGGGTTCATCCCCTGGAACTCGGCCGGGTACTCCATGGCGCCGACGCCGATGATCGCGCCCTGCCCGGCGGTCAGCCGCGGCACCGAGTGGTTGGTGCCGAGCGTGCCCGGGTTGGTGAGGCTGATCGTCGTGCCGGAGAAGTCGTCCATCGTCAGCTTGTTGGCGCGGGCCCGCCGGATGATGTCCTCGTACGCGGCCCAGAACCGTGCGAAGTCCATCTCCTCGGCGGCCTTGATGGAGGCGACGACGAGGGAACGGGAGCCATCGGGCTTCGGCAGGTCGATGGCCAGGCCGAAGTTCACGTGCTCCGGCTGCACCAGCACCGGCTTGCCGTCGACCTCGGCGAAGGCGTTGTTCATGTTCGGGAAGTCGTCCAGCGCCCGGACCAGCGCGTAGCCGATCAGGTGGGTGAAGGAGACCTTCCCGCCGCGGGAGCGGGCCAGGTGGTTGTTGATGACGATGCGGTTGTCGGCCAGCAGCTTGGCCGGCACCGCGCGGACGCTCGTCGCCGTCGGGACGGTGAGCGAGAGGTTCATGTTCTTGACGACGGCGGCGGCCGCGCCACGCAGCGGGGACTGCGCGCCCCCGGCGACCGGGGCGGCCGGCTTGGCGGCCGGCTTCGCGGCGGCGGGCGCGGGCGCGGGGGCGGCCTTGGCAGCGGCGGGCGTGGCCGGCTCGGCGGGCGCCGGGGCTGCCGGCTGCGCGGCGGGGGCGCTCGGCTTCGGTGCGGGGGCGGCCTTCGTCTCGGCGGCCCGCGTCGGGGTGGGCTGCGTCGCCTCCTGCTCGGGAGCCGGGGAGGCGTAGGAGCTGGCCGGGGGCGCGGCGGGGGCCGGGGCGCCGCCGTTGCCCGAGGGGGCGGCACTCGGGCGGTCGGCCGCACCGACCGGGCTGCCCGGCCGGTAGTCGTTGAAGAACTCGTGCCAGGCCTGGTCCACGGAGGAGGGGTCGGCGAGGTACTGCTGGTACATCTCCTCGACGAGCCACTCGTTGGTGCCGAAGCCCGCCACGGAGGAGGACGAGGGAGAGGGGCGGGATGAGCTCACGCTTGACACGGGGTCGAGTGCCTTCTTCGTCTGTGGACGTCGCTGGACCGGGTGTCGAGTCTACGCCCGGAGTTCTCGGCCCCCCGGCTGGAACGGGCCGCACCGGTCGGCGGACCGCACTGTGGAATGGGTCTCAGGTGATGTCGCGCCGGACGGCGAACAGCGTGCCCAGGACGGCCGCGACCAGGCCATAGCCGATCAGCAGCAGTGCGCCCTGCCAGGGGTCGAGGAGGTCGGTCGCGTCGAGGGTCGCCGTCATGGCCTGGAGCGCGCCGCCGGGCAGCCACTTGAACAGCGGCGCGATCGCGGGGATGGCCCGGATGACGATGCCCTCGACGACGAAGAGGTAGACCAGCGCCCCGACGATGGCCCCGACCTGGTTGCGCAGCAGGGCGCCGATGCCCACCCCGATGACGGCGTAGATCACCAGGGCGGCCCAGGCGCCGGCGAGCACGCGCAGGTTGTCGCCGGTGAGCGAGGGCGCCGCACCTCGCGCGCCGGCGTAGATCTCGACGACGAGCACGTTCGTGGCGATCACCAGCAGCCCGATGGGGACGGCGGCCAGCGCGTAGGCGAGCAGCTTGGCGACCACCACCCGGCCCCGCCGCGGGGTGACCAGGAAGGTCGGCGTGGCCGTGCGGTGCCGGTACTCCTGGGTCATCCCGATGATGCCGAGGATGAGCAGCAGCACCGTGGCGTTGGCGCTCACGGCGAACGCCGCCTGCTCGTAGGCCGACGTCCCGACGTCGGGCAACGCCTGCCCGTTGTTGCCGGTCCGTCCGGCGAAGCCGGTGAAGAGGGCAGCGAACCCGCCGGCCATGGCGCACGCACCGAGGAGCAGACCCAGCCACACCCGGGTCGTGAACAACTTGGTCCACTCGGCGCGGACGAGGCGGATCATCGGGCGGCCCCCGGATCGGTCGTCGCGGCGGGGGAGTGCGCGGCGAACTGCTCGCGACCGGCCGTCAGCTCGAAGTAGATCTCCTCGAGCCCGCTGGTGTGGGACCGCAGCTCGTGCAGCTCGATGCCGGCGGCGAAGGCGCGCCTCCCCACGTCGGCCGGGGTGGATCCCGCGACGGCGAGGGCGCCGTCGTCCTCGCGCGTGACGGTGGAGCCCCCCGCGCGCAGGACGTCGGCGAGGCGGTCGGCGTCGGGACTGCGGACGAGCACGGTGCCGGCGCCGTCCGCACCCGAGCGGAGCTGCTCGATCGACGCCTCGCGGACCAGGCGGCCCGCCCCGACGATGACCACCCGGTCGACGGTCTGCTCGACCTCGGCCAGGAGGTGGCTGGAGACCAGCACCGTGCGTCCCTGCTCGTGGGCCAGGTGCCGGAGGAATCCGCGGAGCCACTGGATGCCCTCGGGGTCCAGGCCGTTGGCCGGCTCGTCGAGCACCAGCACCGGCGGGTCGCCGAGCAGGGCCGTGGCCAGGGCCAGGCGCTGCCGCATGCCGAGCGAGTAGCCGCCGGCCCGCCGTCGGCCGGCCTCGGCCAGACCCACCTCGGTGAGCACCTCGTCCGCGCGGGACAGCGGCAGCCCGGCGGCGCGGCAGTAGACCCGGAGGTGGTTGCGGCCCGACCGTGCCGGGTGGAACGCCGTCTCGAGCACCGCGCCGACCGTCCTCGCCGGCTCCGGCAGCGACGCGTACGGGGCGCCGTTGAAGGTGGCCGTGCCGGCGTCGGGGCGCTCGAGGCCCAGCACCATGCGCAGGGTCGTGGTCTTGCCGGCTCCGTTCGGGCCGAGGAACCCGGTGACCGAGCCCGGCTCGACGGTGAACCCCAGGTCGGAGACGGCCCGGACGGCACCGAACGACTTGCTGAGGCCGCGCACCTCCACCCTGACGGGTTCGCGGGCGCTGGGGGTGCTCATGCGGGGCTTCTTCCGTCGTCCGGTACCGGCCGTCCCATCCAAGCGCACCGCGGGAACAGCCCGGGCCAGGCGCGTCCGGCGTCAAGTTGATCTCGGGATGCCCGGCGTCGGGAGGGCACATAGAGTCCCCGCCGTGAGCGAGTCCGCGAGCGCGTATCGCACGGTCGTCGTCGGTACCGACGGGTCGGAGTCCTCGCTGCGTGCCGTCGCCCGGGCGGGGGCGCTGGCGGGGGCCAGCGACGCGACGCTCGTCGTCGTCTGCGCGTACCTGCCCACCGAACAGGACGACCGCGAGCTCGCCCAGGCGCAGGACGCCCTGCGGGACGACGCCTACCAGGTGGTCGGCTCGCACCCCGCCGAGGACACGGTGCGCACCGCCGCCGAGCGCGCGACCGCCGCGGGCGCCGGCAAGGTGCGCCCGGTGGCCGTCATGGGGTCGCCGGTCGAGACGCTGCTGGACGTCGTGAAGCGGGAGAACGCCGACCTGCTCGTCGTCGGCAACCGCGGGCTCAACGGCCTCAAGGGGCGGCTGCTCGGCTCGGTCCCGGCCGACGCCACCCGCCGGTCGCAGTGCGACGTCCTGATCGTGCACACCACGGGCTGAGACCGGCCGACGCGATGGACGCCCCCGGGGAGGGCTCGGGCGCCCGCGAGGCGCTGGAACGGCTGCTGCTCGACGGGCCCCGGCGCTACACGCGGCTGCAGGTGGCGGAGCTGGCCGGCATGCCGCCGCGGCGCACGCAGCGGCTCTGGCGGGCGCTCGGCTTCCCCGACGTGGCCGACGACGACCCCGCTTTCACCGACGCCGACGTGCATGCCCTCGCCGTCCTGTCCACCCTGATCGACTCGGGCTTCATCGACGAGGACAGCGAGGCCTCGATCGCCCGCGCGATGGGTCAGGCGCTGTCCCGGCTGGCCGACTGGCAGACCGACATGCTGGCCGACGCGCTGACCCGGCCGGGCCCCGACGGGGAACGGCGGGCCGCCGCCCCCGACGAGGCGGTCGAGGTCGCCCGCGCGCTGCTGCCGCGGATGCGCGAGATCCAGCACTACGTCTGGCGCCGTCACCTGGCGGCCAACGCCGACCGGCTGCTGTCGGCGACCGGACCCGGCGACCGGCGGGAACTGGCCGTGGGCTTCGCCGACCTGGTCGGTTACACCTCGCGCAGCCGTGGGATGGGCGGCCGGGAGCTCGGGGCGATGATCGAGGACTTCGAGAGCATCGCGGCCGAGGTCATCGCCCGGCACTCCGGGCGCGTGGTCAAGACCGTCGGCGACGGCGTCCTGTTCACCGCGGCGACGGCCGTCGACGCCGTCGAGATCGGGCTCGACCTGCCCGATGCGTGGAAGACCGAGGAGCGGCCCCCGCTGCGGGTCGGCGCGGCCTACGGCGCCGTGCTCACCCGGCTCGGCGACGTCTACTCGCCGGTGGTCAACCTGGCCAGCCGGCTGACCTCGCTGGCCCGTCCCAATTCCCTGCTGGTCGACAAGGAGCTGGCCCAGCACGTCCGGGGCGTGCCCGGCTACCGGATCCGGTCGCTGCGCCGGGTGTCCGTGCGCGGGTACGACCACCTGCAGCCGTGGCTGGTACGGCGCCGCGAGACCGACGAGGGCGTGGAGCCGCACGGCTACGAGGACGATTCCTTCGACGAGGACGCCGGTCCCGACACCCCGCACTGATCGGCGCCCCCCGGATGGCACCCTGACCCTGTGAGCGCCACCCTCGTCGCCCGCGGCCTGGCGGCCGGCCACGGTGCCCGCGTCCTCTTCTCCGGGCTCGACCTCGTCGTCGCGCCGGGGGATGTCGTCGGCCTGGTCGGCGTCAACGGCGCGGGCAAGTCCACGCTGCTGCGCACCCTCGCCGGCGAGCTCCCGGCGGAGGACGGCAGCGTCGTCGTCAGCCCGCCGACCGCGACCCTCGGCTACCTCCCGCAGGAGCACGAGCGGCGGGCGGGGGAGACGGTTCTCGGCGCGCTGACCCGGCGGACCGGCGTCGCCGCCGCCCAGGCCGCACTCGACGAGGCCACCGAGGCGCTGACCGAGGGGCGGCCCGGTGCCGACGAGGTCTACGGCGACGCGCTCGAGCACTGGCTGGCCCTCGGCGGTGCCGACCTGGACGACCGGGCCGAGGAGACCGTCGCCCAGGTCGCACCCGGCGTGGCCCTCGACGCACTCATGACCGGCCTGTCCGGCGGCCAGGCCGCGCGCGTCGGCCTCGCGGCCCTCCTGCTGTCCCGGTACGACGTCCTGCTGCTCGACGAGCCGACCAACGACCTCGACCTGGCCGGGCTGGACCAGCTGGAGCGGTTCGTCGACGGCTCCCGCGCGGGCATCGTCGTCGTCAGCCACGACCGCGAGTTCCTGGCCCGCACCGTCACCCGGGTGGTCGAGCTCGACCTCGCCCAGCAGCTCGTGCGCGTGCACGACGGCGGCTACGAGGCCTACCTGGTCGAGCGCGAGGTGGCCCGCCGGCACGCGCGCGAGGAGTACGAGGACTACGCCGACACGAAGGGGGGGCTCGAGGCCCGGGCGCGGATGCAGCGCAACTGGATGGCCAAGGGCGTCCGCAATGCCGTGCGCAAGGCGGGCAGCGAGCCGGACAAGAACATCCGGCAGCACATGCGCGCCACGTCGGAGAAGCAGGCCGCGAAGGCCAGGCAGACCGAGCGACGGATCGAGCGGCTCGACGAGGTGGAGGAGCCGCGCAAGGAGTGGGAGCTGCGTCTCGAGATCGCCGCCGCCCCCCGCGCGGGCGCGGTCGTGGCGACCCTGCGCGGCGCCGTCGTCCGGCGGGGCGGGTTCCGGCTCGGTCCGGTCGACCTCCAGGTCGACTGGGGCGACCGGGTGGCGATCACCGGCGCCAACGGCGCCGGCAAGAGCACGCTGCTGGCCACCCTGCTGGGCCGGGTACCGCTCGACGAGGGGACGGCGTCGCTCGGACCGTCGGTGCGGATCGGCGAGATCGACCAGGCCCGCGGTCGCTTCTTCGGCCCCGAGCAGCTGCTGGACGCCTTCTCCGCGGAGGTGCCCGACTGGCCGACCGCCGAGGTCCGCACCCTGCTGGCCAAGTTCGGCCTGGTCGCGGACCACGTGCTGCGGCCGGCCGAGACGCTCTCACCCGGGGAGCGGACGCGTGCTGCGCTGGCGCTCCTGCAGGCGCGCGGCATCAACGTGCTGGTGCTCGACGAGCCCACCAACCACCTCGACCTGCCCGCGATCGAGCAGCTCGAGGAGGCGCTCGCCGCCTACTCCGGCACGCTGCTGCTCGTGACGCACGACCGCCGCATGCTGGAGGCCGTGCACACCACCCGCCGGTTGCACGTGGCCGACGGGCGGGTCACGGAGAGCTGAGTCCGGCCGCACGGGCATCGGAGGCCGACGGGCAGATCACGCCGTCCCCCAGGCGAGCCGTGCGGCGAGCAGCAGGCCGAGTCCCGCGACCGCCCAGCGGACGACGACGGCGGGCAGTCGACGCGCCACCACCGGCCCGGCCGTGCTGCCGGCGAACATGCCCGTCGCGAGCGGCAGGACCGCGGCCCAGGCGACCGATCCGATCCCGACGAGGACGGCTGCCGAGGCGGCCGTGGACGCGCCGTTGAGCATGTTCTTCTTCGCGTTGGCCTCGGGGAGCCGGTCGTCCACGAGGAGCAGCACGCTCGCCAGGAGCAGCACACCGGCCCCCGCGCCGAAGTAGCCCGAGTACACCGACACCAGCGCGACGAGTGGGAGCGCCCACGGGGACGATCGGGTCGCGGCCGGGCGCAGCCGGGCGGTGAGCACCGGCTGGACGAGCAGGGCCACGGAGCCGAGAGCGAGGAGGAACGGGACGACGCGTGCGAACACGCCCGGCGGCGTGCTGAGGAGCAGGAGGGAACCGGCGGCCGACGCCGCCGCGGCCAGGGGAAGGCTCCGGCCGAGCCACGGCCCGGCCCCGGTCAACTCCCTCCGGGACGTGGCGACCGAGCCGGGCCAGCAGGCGACGAGCGCGACGAGGTTGGCGACACCGGCGGCCAGCGGGGTGAGCCCCGTGGCGAGCAGGGCGGGATACGAGACCAGCGAGGTGATCCCGCCCGCCGTGCCGACGAGCCCGGCGACGGCACCCGCGACCAGCAGGAAGACGAACTCACCGGCCGCGGACACGGTCGCCACTGTTGCAGCCGGGGCAGGTCAACCCTCACGTGGAGCTGAGCTCGTCGGCGACGCCCACGGTGTCCATGCCCGACCACGTCCGGTCGACGTGGTGGGCGAGCACCATGAGGTCCCGCAGGTGACCGGTGCGGTCGCGGATGTGGTCGGTCAGCAGCGCCTCGCCGGTGAACCCCAGCTCGGTGAACAGCGCCAGGGCCGATCCCTGCTCGGCGACCACCTCGACCACCAGCTTCGACAGCCCCGCACCGACCGCCTCCGTGAGCGCGCGGCGGGCCAGCTCCCGGCCCAGCCCCGAGCCGCGGTGGGAGGGCGCCACGACGAGCCGGATCTCGCCCACGTGGTCCGACCAGCCGGGGAGGGGGCGGACGGCGACGTATCCGATGACCTCCGTGCCGTCCCCGCCCTCCCCACCGCTGCCCTCGACGGCCACCCACCGCCCGCCGGCGGCCGCGCCCTGCGTCCAGGAGCGGACCGTCTCCGGGTCGGTCACGTCCTCCTTGATGAACGTCAGGTCGCCCTCCGGCAGCGCGGCGAAGAAACGGACGAGGGCGTCACAGCGTTCGGGGCCCAGCTCGACCACCGCCACGTCAGGCCTCCTTCCGCGCCGGCTCGAGCAGATCGCTGCGGCGCCGGACGAAGTCGATGATCGTGGGCACCGTCGTCCGTGCCGCCGTCCGTCCGACGACCAGGCCCATGTGGCCGGCGTCCAGACACAGCTCGTGCTTGTCCGGTGAGCCGACGAGGTCGATCAGGGCAGCGGTGGCGTCCGGCGGGACGATGTGGTCCCGGTTGGCCCGCACGGTCAGGAACGGCACCGTGATGTCGCTCAGGTGTACCGGGTCGCCGCCCACGACGAGCCGGTCGGTGAGCATCCCGTTGTCGCGCACCAGCATCCGCACCGTCTCCTCGGCGGCGGCGCCCGGGAAGGGCACGTGGTCGTCGGACCAGCCGGTCATCGCCTGGTAGGAGGCGACGTACTCGTCGTTCCAGAGCCGCTCCCACAGCGTCACGTACCGGGTTACCTCGGCCGTGGGCGTGAGGGTCTTGAAGCCCTGGACGACGATCCCCGGGGGCACGTTGCCGTCAGGACCGAGCACCGTGTCGACGTCGAGGCCGCCCACCCGGAAGATGTCGGCCAGCGGCCCCATGTGCCGGAAGTCGATCGGTGTGGCCAGCACCGTGAGGCTGCGCAGCGGCGCGTCGGGGTGGTGCGCGGCGTAGAGCAGGGCCAGGTCGCCGCCGAAGCAGTAGCCGAACAGGTTGACCTCGTCGGCGCCCGACAGCTCCCGCACCCGGTCGATGCCGGCGGGGATGTAGTCGTCGACGTAGTCCTCGAGCGTGTTGCCGGCGTCCCGTTCGTCGGGCTCACCCCAGTCGAGCAGGTACACGTCGAACCCGGCCGAGAGCAGTTGTTCGACGAAGCTGTTCCCGGGCGTGAGGTCGAGGATGTAGCTCCGGCTGATCAGGCTGAACACGATGACCAGCGGCGGTCCGTAACGCACCCCGCCGTAGGTCTCGGGGTCGTTGCGGTAGTGCCACAGCTGCGTGCGGCCCCGCTGCCAGACGACGTCCTTGGGCGTCTGCCCGACGCCGGGACGGTCGACCCCGGCGACGAGCTTGATCCCGTTACGTGCCCGCAGGGCGTTGCGTTCGACGTCGCGCCGGACGCGGTCGAGGACCGTCTGCGGGCTGGGGACCGTCGGCATGGGGCTCCTCCGTGGTCGATTCCGTCGTCGATGCAATCGGTCGGCGTCGTTGTTGTTCGAGCTGCAGGGACAGCCGCCGGACCTCGCGGTCCAGAGCGCCGATCTGGGCGCGCAGCCGGCTCACGTCGCTGCCGGCCGGCAGGTTGACCAGGTGCCAGGCGCGCGCCGTCAGGCCGCGGGCCGAGTCGGCCACCACGGTGTGGGCCCGGCGGACGAGCGCGGTGCCGATGGCGAAGGTCGGCGTCCGCACGAAGGTCTCGGCGCGTGGGGCCACGGCGCGTTCGGCGGCGTCGAACGCCTGCCGCCAGCGGGGAGCCGGAGCGGGACTCATCGTTCGCCGACCTCCGCGGGCACCTCGACGGCGCGTCGCAGGATCTTCCCGGTGGGTCCCTTGGGCAGCGATTCGACCAGCCAGAGGTGCCGCGGGTACTTGTAGGCGGCCACCCGCTCCTTCACGAAGTTGCGCAGCTCGTCCACCTCGGCCGATGCCCCGGGCTTGAGGGCCACCGCGGCGGCGACCTCCTCGCCGAGGTCGGGGTGCGCGATGCCGATGACGGCGGCCTCGGCGACCGCGGGGTGCTCGTAGAGCGCCTCCTCGATCTCCCGCGGATAGACGTTGTAGCCGCCGCGGATGATCATCTCCTTCTTGCGGTCGACGATGAAGTAGTAACCCTCCTCGTCCTGCCGGGCGAGGTCGCCGGTGCGGAACCAGCCGTCGGGGATCGCCTTCGCGGTCTCCTCCTCCCGCTGCCAGTAGCCCTTCATCACGTTCTCGCCGCGGATGGCGATCTCGCCGACCTCGGCGGAGGGGACGTCGGTGCCCTCGTCGTCGACCAGGCGCATCTCCACGCCGCGGATCGGCGTACCGATCGAGCCGGGCTTCCGCTCGGCGTGCGGGTGGTTGAACGACGCCACGGGGGAGGTCTCGCTGAGGCCGTAGCCCTCGAGCACGATGCAGCCGAACGTCTCCTCGAACGAGCGCATGACCTCGACGGGCATGGCCGATCCGCCGGAGACACACAGGCGGAGGCTCGAGACGTCGCGCTCGTCGGTGTCGGGCTGGTGCAGCATCGCGGAGAACATCGTCGGCACCCCCTCGAACACGGTCACGCCGTCGCGCTCGATGACGTCGAGGGCCTTGCCCCCGTCGAAGCGCGGGATGAGGGTGAGCGACGCGCCCGCGAGCACGCCCGCGTTGAGCGAGCAGGTCAGGCCGAAGACGTGGAACAGGGGCAGGCAGCCCATGATCACGTCGTCGGGCGTGCCCTCGAGCAGGGTCTCCTGCGTGGTGCGGGCGTTGCTGTTCAGCCCGGCGTGGGTGAGCTCCGCACCCTTCGGCTGCCCCGTGGTGCCCGACGTGTAGAGGATGACGGCGGTGTCGGAGTCGGCGCGCTCGACGGGTGCGTCGAGCCCCTCGTCGGCCATGACCTCCCGGGGCATCGCCAGGTCGACGGTCACCGAGTCGACCCCCACCGCCGCGGCCGCCTCGGCCGCGGGCTCGGCCGACTGGGTGCCGGCCACGATCAGGCGTGCCCCGGAGTCGGTCAGGTAGTACTCGATCTCCCGCGCCTTGAGCAGCGGGTTCATCGGGACCACCGCGGCGCCGGCGAGCAGCGCGCCGTAGAAGACCAACGGGAACGAGAGCACGTTCGGCAGCACCATGCCCACGCGGTCGCCCGGCTCGACGCCACGGGACCGCAGCCCGGCCGCCACCCGCAGGGCGGCGTCGCGGAACTCCTCGTAGGTGAGGGCGGCCTCGTCCATCCGCAGCGCGGGATGCGGGCCTTCCTTCGCGGCCGTGTCGAGCAGGTTCTGCGCGAGGTTGGTCATCGTGGGGTTCCTCCCCGTCGAGGTGTGGGCACTGACCGGGCTACCCGCCCGCTCAGTGACCTACCCCACAAGATGGAATCGACGGGGTGGCGCAGTGCCACCACCATCTCGACGACGAGGAGCCCATCGGTGCCGAACCGCACGATCTTGGACATGTTCCGGCTGGACGGCCGCGTGGCGATCGTGACGGGGGCGTCCTCCGGGCTCGGCGCCGTCTTCGCGCGCACCCTGGCCGAGGCCGGCGCCGACGTGGCGCTCGGCGCGCGGCGGGTCGAACGGCTGGGGGACACCCAGCAGGCGGTGGAGAAGGCCGGTCGCCGGGCGATCGCCGTCCGCACCGACGTGGCCAGCCCGGAGGACTGCCAGGCCCTCGTCGACGCGACCGTCGCCGAGTTCGGCCGCGTCGACATCCTCGTCAACAACGCGGGCATCGGGACGGCGGTGCCGGCCACCCGCGAGACGCCCGATCAGTTCCGCCAGGTCATCGACGTCAACCTCAACGGCTGCTACTGGATGGCGCAGGCGTGCGGCCGGGTGATGGAGCCGGGCAGCTCGATCGTCAACATCTCGAGCATCCTGGGCCTGACGACCGCCGGGCTGCCGCAGGCCGCGTACGCCGCGAGTAAGGCGGGGCTGATCGGGCTCACCCGCGACCTGGCCCAGCAGTGGACGGGGCGCAAGGGCATCCGGGTCAACGCGCTGGCGCCGGGCTTCTTCGCCTCGGAGATGACCGACAACTACGCCGAGGGCTACCTGGAGTCGCAGATGCCGCGGGTGCTCGCCGGCCGCAAGGGCGAGCCGGAGGAGCTGGCCGCCGCACTGATCTTCCTGGTGAGCGACGCCGGCGGGTACGTCACCGGCACGACCCTGCCCGTCGAGGGCGGGATGCTCACCAGCTGACCGGGTCGTGCCCGGCGGCCCCGTTCAGGCCGCCTGGAACGAACGCCGGGAGAGGCCGACGCCGTAGCCGTCGAGGGTCGTGACCACCGGTGCGGTCGGGTCGGTGGCGGCGCCCAGGGTGACGAACAGTGGGGTGAAGTGCTCCACCGTCGGGTGCGCGTACGGCATGCCGGGCGCGGCGGTGCGGAAGCGGGCGAGCTCCGCAACGTCGCCCCGGGCCAGCGCGTCGGCGGCCCAGGCATCGAAGTCCGCGGACCAGCCCGGCACCAAGTTCCGAGTGAACATCTCCCGCGTCAGGAACGGCAGGCCGTGGGTCATGTGCCCCGATCCCACGACGAGCACGCCGTCCTCCCGGAGGGGCCGGAGCCGCTCGCCCAGGGCCAGCAGCCGGTCCGGGTCCTCGGTGGGCAGGCTCAGCTGCAGCACCGGGACGTCGGCCGCCGGGTACATGATCTTGAGCGGCACCCAGGCGCCGTGGTCCAGGCCGCGCCGGGCGTGCTCGTGCACGTGCTCGGAGTCCGGCATCAGGCTCACGACCTCCCGGGCGAGCTCGCCGCCGTCGGGGGTGTCGTAGCGGAAGGTGTAGTAGAGCGGGTCGAAGCCGCCGAAGTCGTACACCAGCTCGCTGGGCCGGGCGGCGCTGACCGACAGCGGCGCGGACTCCCAGTGCGCGCTCACGACCAGGATCGCCTTCGGCTTGGGCAGCGACCGGGCCCAGTCGTGCAGGGGGTCCAGCCAGTCGTTGCTGGCGAACGGCATGGGGCCGCCGCCGTGCGACAGGTAGAGGCTGGGCAGCGGCCCGTCCTCCGGCGTCCAGGCCCGGTGTGGGGTGGCCGCCTCGAGGGCGGCGGCCCGCCGCAGGTGCGCGGCGAAGGGGTGCTCCGCCGGGATGCGGGCGTCGGCGGCAGCGGTGCTGGAGGCAGGCGTGGTCACGGGGGCTCCTCGGGGAGGGAAGGCGCGCGAGAGCGGCCGGTGGCGGCCGCCCCCGCGCTGTGCGGTCGGGGGAGGGGTGGTCGTCAGGCGATGACGGCGAAGCCGCCGGTCCAGCCGATCTTCTCGCCGGCGGCGAGGCCGATCTGCAGGAAGCCGAGCGCCTCGAGCTCGCGGGCCCGGCGCAGCGACCCGGCGTCCACGGCCCGCAGGCCACCGGCGGTGACGATGTCGGCCAGCAGGGACTTGGCGTCGGCGTCGTCCCCGGCGATCAGGACGGTCGTCGGCTGGTCGCCGACGGTGCCGGCGGCCAGGGTGGCGGCGAAGGTGGTGTTGAACGCCTTGACCACCCGGGACTGCGGCAGGGCCGCCGCGATCTCGGCGGTGGCGGAGCCGTCGGCCGGGACGACGAGCGAGTCGAACGTCGCGGTGTCGACCGGGTTGGTGATGTCGACGACGACCTTCCCGGCCAGCTGCTCGCCGCGCTGCGCGACCACGTCGGAGACCGCGCCGTAATAGACGGCGAGGACGACGACGTCGCCGGTGACCGGCTTGTCCGAGTCGCCGTGGCCGATCAGCTCGACGGTGTTGCCGCCCCTGCGGACGACGTCGGCGATGGCCGAACCCATGTTGCCGGTGCCGATGATGCTCACGACTGCCATGACGGTGCTCCTTCGAGGTGACGACTGGTTGTTGCTACAACTGTCATGATGGGTAGCACGCTTGTAGCTACAACCATTCCGGATGAGGATGTGACCGTGGACACACCCTGGCTCGACGGACCAGAGCTTCGCGCATGGATCCGCCTCCGCGGGGTGCTCGAGCTGCTCCCGGGCGCCCT
>Ga0308174_10000752_pt1 | contig 14205 bp, 12 predicted proteins | sample PhyPR2_FD_203894 | JGI IMG/M metagenome (GOLD analysis project Ga0308174, IMG submission 203894) | Soil microbial communities from UC Gill Tract Community Farm, Albany, California, United States - DLSLS.P.R2 | ecosystem: Environmental > Terrestrial > Soil > Agricultural land | place: USA...
CGGCCAGCGCAGCCCTCCGAATCATTCACGCCGATTAGTATTTTGAAGCCTCTCTCCGGGCTCGATGAAGGGCTCGAACAGAATCTTCGAAGCTTTTTCGAGCAGGATTACGACAAATTCGAAATTCTGTTCGGCGTCCGCCACAACTGGGATCCGGCCATTCGTGTAGTGCGGAAGCTGATGAGCCAGTATCCGGACGTGCCAGCAAAGCTCACCGTTACCGGGGAGCCGCCCTACCCCAACGCAAAGGTGTTCAGCCTGAAATGCATGCTGGACCAGGCAAAATACCCTCTGATTGTGATGAGCGACAGCGACATACGCACCAGCTCTGATTTCTGTCACCGGATCGCCGCGGAATTTGAAGATGGGCGCCTGGATCTGGAGACCTGCCCTTACCGGGCGGTTGCGGGTTCCAGTTTCTGGTCGCGTCTGGAAGCGCTTGGCATGAACACCGATTTTCATGCGGGTCTTTTTACCGCCGTTTTGCTGGAAGGCGCGAAGTTTGCTGTTGGTCCGACGATTGTGGCGCGCAGAAGCGTGTTGGATGCTCTCGGCGGTATCGAGCGGGTGAAAGATTACCTGGCAGAGGATTTCATGCTTGGCAAGATTGCAGCCGAACATGGATTTGGAGTGGATCTTTCCTCTTATGTTGTTGAGCACCGCATTGGGAGCGAGCCGCTGCGGAAGAACTTCGCGCACCGGCTTCGCTGGTCGAGAAGCACCCGCCGATCCCGTCCGGCAGGGTACATTGGCGAATTCTTCACGCACGCGCTTCCGATCGCAGTGCTGATCTTCCTGCTGATCCCCCACATGTGGCCGCTGCTGGCTGTCACGGCCGCACTCCGCGCTGTTCGCGCCTGGATTGTATCCGACCGCATTCTGGGCACAAAGGTCCCCTGGCTCCTGCTGCCTGTTCAGGACTTCCTTGCTTTCGGGTTCTGGATGGCCGGCTTTTTCGGAAGGTCCATTCAATGGCGCGGCCGCCGGTACACGCTAAACCGGGATGGAACGGTAGAGCCGGCAGCTTAAACAATTACGGTACCGGATGCCCTTTTTCGCGGTCTTCCGGCTTGTTGTGGTCCTGGTGCGCTTCTTTCTCCAGCTCTTCGGAGTCCTTTACATCGTTCACGGCGTAAAAGCCTTGTAGAGTCGCGTGAGAATCGGCGGCATCCTGCAAACTGCGCGCCGCCCGTTCCGCTTCACCCGGGCTTTCCACCAGGTTTTCGGGTTTTTCGTGTTCCTCTTGGCGTGGCATCATCTAATGGATTGCGCCGCGAGAACTTGAGTTACTTATTGCGGTAATACGTCGCTGAGTTGGACTTCAAGACCCAGGGACTCAGCCCGGAGTACACCGTCACGAACTTCCGACGGCGGTTTGTCTTCCTCAAAGATCCAGGCGCGCCGCTCGTATGGATCAACAACCCACACGCAGGGAACGCCCATGGCTTCATAGTCGTGGACGGAGGCTCGTATCCGGCTCCAGCGGTCATCCGGTGACATCACCTCCACGCACAGCAGCGGCGGCTTACTGGTTACTTCTTCGAGTTCAGAAACGACGGATTGCTGCCGACAGCAGCGTCTGCGTATATGCGTGCTTTCCTTGCCCCACGTTCCGTTCCAAAATAGCCCCGTCGATGTATTCACGATCCGGCGAATACGATGTGTGCATGTATTCTTCGATGGGAGTCGGGCTGGGGGCGGCGGCCATATATCGTTACTTTGTATTCTCGCTCGAAGCGGGGTCCCCCGGATACGTGATACGGATCCCTTCTACATGCGCCCAAGGCGTTAATTTGTGCGGTTTGGCGCTGGTTTCGCTCATAATATCGAGGACCTCGATCCCGCGTGCCAGAAGCGCGTCGCCCACGAGCGATCTATGACATCTCCAGGGCACTGCTTCAGCGCACATGATGGCCGACGTTCTCTCCGCTGAGAGCGCGATGAGTTCACCGATTGCGGCTGAGAATTCTTCGGTCTGCATGTAATCGGCATAACCGCGGAAAGAGCTATTCTTCCAGCCTGTATTCACCGAGTCCTTCCGGGCATGGCGCAGGCCGCCGAGCGATGCCATGTGCAGATATGCGATCTGCTGGGTCTGAAGCGCGTCGCGAAGTGCGGTCTGTTCGTATTGCGGATTGTGGCGCGAGCGAGGGACGGTTCGGATGTCCACCAGCAGGTTGATTCCATAAGTCTTTAAGATCCCGATGAAAGCATCCAATGGACGCATGGAGTGCCCGATCGTGTAGACCGGCCGCATTACACCCAGCGGCCGGAGAGGGCCGAGGGAGGATAGGCAATGGATTGAAAACGGATCATCCGCACCTCATCCCGGTCCTTTACCGAAGGGAGAGGCATCAGGCCTGCATCGAGCAGGTTTTCGCACTCGCTCTCGGATAACAGCACTTCGGCGCAGGGTTGAATGCGCGTGACACCCTGGCTTTTATAGACGTGCAGCGGAAGACTGCCGATTTCCAGGTGCAAGCCTGGCCGAAAGTTCCAACCCACTTCACAAAACGACAATGCAAACAGATATGCGCATCCGAACGCAGGGTTGCCCCACACATATGTCTGGTGCTGGGGTGCATCCGGCATCTCTTCGAAGTCGAAGCTCTCAACTGTAGTGGTTGTCTTCCCGTAGGGCAATCGAAGCAGGAATCGAGGGATCCCCAAACCTAACCAGCTTGCGTGTGAAGACCGGCGGAGGGCCTGCCAAGATTCGAACGCTTCCTGATTGTCGTCCGACGGCGAAATCGCCTCGGCGAGGAAGGGCGCGCGCGCTGCCCGGGCCAGCATTCCCAATTTTGCCAGCAGGTCTACATCACGCGGGAAGTTCGGATCGAAACCATAGTTGCCGACGATTAAAGCCCAAGGCTCCGCTCCCGGCGTGCGCACGGAATCTTCCAGAATGGCGCGATAAGTATCGCTGTCCCGAAAGGCGGAACTGTCCAGCAGATCGGATGCAAGTTTCTCCTTGGAGATATCGACGAGATAAACCTTGACGAGACTGTCGTTCTCGACATTTCCGATCAGGAAATTGAGCGAGCGCCAAGCGGCTTCAAGGGCCTGGAAATGCGGTTCGTGAAGAATCGCCCGCATGAGGACGTTCATCCGCTGCTTACGTTCGGCGGCCGCCTGTAAAGCGCCGGACGTTTGCCGGGGTTGCAGATGGGGCTCAATGGTCCGGTCAATAATCTGACGCAGCTCATCCTGATTGGCGCTGCGCGCGAGTCCGGCGATAGGAGATTCGACAGAGGTGTCGTGCTGTTCAACAATTGCATCCAGCAGGCTGCCGGTGTTCAGGCGGGCGGCGTTCGCCTCCACACTTCGTTGCGCTGCAGCCGCCGAGCTTTTAGGGGGTTGAACATCTTGCGGCGTTTGTTCCAGCGCCCGAAACAAATCGCAGCGGGCGAACAGACTGTCAGGTTCAAAATCTTCCAATGAGGTGAAGTTCAAGGTAAAAGGGGTGGCGTTATCGGCGAGCGAAATATTCGCCTGCACCTCCAGCGCCCGGATCACCTCATTCAAGTTGTCTCGATCGACCTGAAGCGGTCTGGAGAAGCCGCGAGCCCGGCCGCCGAAATCGCCAAGGACCAGAATGCGAAACGGATCTTCGGCTTCCGGCTTCAGCAGGAGCGTCTCCGGTTCCGCCACGGCGACCGCGTCGCCCGCGTTTACATCCAACTCGATTCCACCAAAAGAGAATGGTCTCGCCATAGCCGTTTGTACAGCTTAGCTTACCGCCTGCCGCCGGTGCGGGCATGCCCGCACCCTACGGGTTTCCTATGGGAGCGGCTTGACATGCAGCACTTGTTTGGCATCAACGTGATTGAATTCCATGGGAAAGCTTTTGCCGATGTAGTAGGCGGGCCACTCATCTTTATAGTGCGGCGATGCAACAGCTCCCGATTCGCCAGTTACCAGGTTCTGCACGGAACTGTCCAAGTCACCGAAATCGACGACCATTCGTTCAGACGGTCCAAGGGTGGAGGTTGTCTGTTTCACCGTCGTGCCAGACCCGCTCATGCCAACAGGGCCGATATTAAAGAAGCGGTCGACAAAGGGCAATTGCTTTCCGACCGGATGCACCAGTTTCCACTGGAGCACGCGGCCCCAACGCCAGTTCGCAATGGGAGTGCCCTGTCGTTTTCGGCCATCCTGCAGAGCTGCCGCGAAGTTCTGGAGCAACCAGGCATTCCAGTCGTTACCTGGCACCCAGCCAACCGGCCGGGTCTGCAACAGCATCTCAACGATTTCCGGCCTGGGCAGCAGGTTCGGATGCTCGCCGGCTTTACCAGAGGGTTGGACGGCCAGCGACGCCAGCGCGGTACGCAGCGTATTGCTCAGCAATTCCGCGATCATGGGCGCGGCCTGATCCTTTTCCATCTGGCCGTTCCATTTGCGCAGTATGGCAATTGCACTTCCGACGAGTTCGCTGTTACTGCGCCCTTTCCGAAAGGCCGTCAGGACTTGCGTTGCCAGAAAGCGATCGTAAGCAGAGTAGACGTCTTTCTGAATGGCGAGCATGTCACTAACCGTCAGTTTGGGTTTGGCTTTGAGCAGAGCACGAATTTGGGTGACGCGGTAAGGGTCCGCATAACTGCCATCAACCTGATATGGATAACCCGGTGGGAACGGATCCTGATTAGCGGTTGCGACGATTCCTCCCGCGGGATTGTACATGCTCGGCAACTGCTCGAAGGGAATGTAAGCGCCCCATTCAAATTTGCCGGAAGAGCCATCCAGCGGGACATCGCCGTGAAAGTTCGCTCTTATAGGTACTCGCCCGCTTGCCTGGTAGCCGATATTTCCGGACTTATCGGCATACACAAAATTCTGCCCGGGTCCCCAGAACAAAGCCAGCGCGGTTCGAAACTGCTGCCAGTTTTGAGCCCGATCGATATCGAAGAAGGGGAATCCGAAGCCATCCGAGGCGCTCCAGCGCATGCTGTATGCTTTTCCATCCTGATGTAAGAGGATGGGCCCGTGGCGGGTTACCCAGGTATCCACCTGTACCGGCTTACCGCCTTTCACGCCGATATATTGCCGGTCTAATTGCGCCTGTGCCGGTTTGCCCTGATAGAGATAACGTCCGGTCCGTTCGTCTATTTGTTCGACATACAGATCCATGACATCGCTCTGTAAGTTAGTAACGCCCCAGGCAATCTGCTGGTTGTGTCCACTGATCACGCCGGGAACTCCCGGTAGCGCTGCTCCGGAAACGTCGAGTCCTGGCGCCTTCAGGTGAACCAGGTGCCAGGTGCCCGGAATGCCATATTCCAGATGCGGATCGTTCGCGGCCATAGGCTTACCGTCTGCCGCATGCCCTGCGGATACGGCCCAGGCGTTTGAACCCGGGCTGACATATGCGCCCTGGACGGGCGGAAACAGAAGGTGGAACTTGGCTGGCGCGGCACAGGACTGGAGCAACCTGCCTTTATCGAAGTCGGTCGCAGCGGTATCGGTGAGGTTGCGATACATCACCAGGCCAACCAAAATACTGTCGGCGACTGTCCAGGGTTTGGGATCGTATTGATGGCCCGGAAGCGAGAATTCGAGTGAATAATCGCCGCGGTGCGTGCTGATAAAGTAATTCACTCCGCGCGCGTACTCGACCATTAAGGCGCGATCTTGCGGCCGAAGCCGCGAAACGTCGGCCTCGGCAATTTCCCGCATGCGCATCCGGCGCGCCCGTTCGTCCTCCTGAACTGCCTGTGCTCCGAAGACTTCGGCGAGTTCGCCTCCGCCGAATCGCCGCAAAACGTCCATCTGCCACAATCGGTCTTGGGCCGTAACAAAGCCTTGCAGGAAAACCGCATCCTGCCAGGAAGACGCCTGGATGTGTGGAACGCCGCGCGCGTCTCTTTGAACGGTGGCCAGCGCGGCAATTGGAGCGCTGATTTCCCCCGACGTTTTAGGCAGCGGCCGCACTGCGAACCAATACACGGCGACCGCAAGGAGCACAACCAGAACCGCTATGCTCACATTGATTATGCGCACTGCGCGGAATAGCACGCACCGATTTTACTCTGCTCTTTCAGATGCGCCGGCCATTGGCTGATACGGCGCCTCGCGTATTATGACAATCCGCTTGTTCGTTCTGCTGCTGATTCTTGCGACGAACGGGTTTTTCGCCGCTGCTGAAGTGGCCCTGGTATCTGTCCGCCAGTCCCGATTGCGCGAACTTGCGGAACAGGGGCAAGCCGGCGCACAAAGCGCTCTCAATTTACTGGCGAATCCGGGGCGGCTGCTCTCTGTTACCCAAGTTGGCGTGACGCTTGCGAGCCTTGGGCTGGGGTGGGCAGGCGAGGACACGCTTTACCAGCTGTTGCGCAGTATTCTGGATCCACTCAGCATTCACGCGCCAGTGCCCGTGCTGCATGGTGTGGCTTTTGCGATCGCGTTTTTGATCATCAGCTACGCGCACGTGATTATAGGCGAGGTTGTGCCGAAGAATCTCGCGATTGAGAAGGCCGACCGTGTTGCAGTGCTGGTGGCTCCGGTGCTGCTCGTCTTCTACCGGCTGTCACAGCCGTTCGTCGTCGTGATCGAACGCACCTCAGCGCTTATTCTTCGAGTACTGGGTCTTGCTACCGGCCATGCGCGTGGCGGACACACACCGGAAGAATTAAAGTACATCATCCAGTCGAGCCGTCACGAAGGTCACTTGCAGCAGTTTGAGCAGGACGTGATCCAACGGGTGATTGAGTTGTCCGACTACTCGGCGCGGGAGATTATGACGCCCCGCCACAACATTGTTTCGCTTTCGGTCGATGCGGATCTCGAGCAGGTGTTGAGTGTGATGGCGGAACACAAGTTTACGCGCGTGCCCGTGTATGAGGACCGCCCGGAACAGATTATCGGCATCGTGCATTTTAAGGACCTGATACGGGTCTGGGATGAGCGGCGTTTTGCCCACGAGCGGCGGCGTGCAGCGCGGCCGTTCCGGTTACGACGATTTGTTCGCAAGCCCCTGGTTGTGCCGGAGACCAAGCCGCTGAATCAACTTATTGATGAGTTTCGCGATAATCACACGCACATGGCGCTGGTTGTGGATGAATTCGGAACCATCGCAGGGCTGGTTACGCTGGGCGACGTTTTGGAACAAGTTTTTGGCGATATGGGCGATGAACACGATGTGGTCCGCCCGGTTATCTCCTCTCAAGATCGGGTGCTGCAGCTTGAGGGCAGCACGACGATTCGGGATCTGGAAACGCGCTACAACCTGGTGCTTCCGGGCGAAGCCGGATTCGAGACGCTGGCGGGATTCCTGCTATTTCAGTTCGGATACATACCCAAGGTGAAGGATTCCATCGAATACGGCGGCCGGCGGTTTGTCATTACCGGCATGGATCGGAACCGGATCGCAAATGTTCTGATTGAGAAACTGGAGCCGAAGCTGCAGGCGGAGGTGAAGGAAGGGTGAGCTGCTTCGGAGAGAGTAGGTAGAGGGTGACTACCGGCAAAAGATTTCCGGTAAGCCTTGATATCACGAATGGCCCTATGGCCAATGAAACCTCAACAGGCATTGGGCTTGGCGCGGTATGATCGCATTCGCTCTCTTTCTTTTTCTGTCATCCCAACAATTATTCAATCAGCATTGTGCGGCCTGCCATGGCACAGATGCGCGCGGCACTGCAAAAGGGCCCGGTCTCGCCGCGAATCCGCGCGTGGCGCAACAATCAGCCGAACAGCTGCGCGCGTTTCTGGAGCATGGTAATGCGGGCGCCGGCATGCCATCCTTCGCCGATTTATCTGCCAGGGACTTGAGGGCGCTGGCTAACTACTTGCGCGTTTTGAATATGGGAACCATTGCGGGGCCCGCGACTGGAACGGAGTCCGTGCGAAAGGTCTCCTGGGGGCCGCCGCAACCCGGCGATTGGCTCAGTTACAACGGAAATGATTCGGGAAATCGATACAGTCCGCTGAAGCAGATCAGCACGGAAAATGTGTCGTCGCTCAAGCTGAAATGGATTTTCCCCGTTCAGTACTTTGGCCTGGAAACGACTCCGCTAGCCGCCGGTGGCGTTCTTTATCTTACGGGTCCCAACCAGGTTTTCGCCCTCGACGCTCTTACTGGCAATCCGCTTTGGCATTATTCGCGTCCGCTCAGTGCTGGCATCGTGGGAGACGCGAAACTCGGCACCAATCGCGGGGTCGCCATCTTGCGCGATAAGGTTTTCTTCATCACTGATAACGCGCACCTCCTCGCGCTCGGGCGCAGCAATGGCAAGTTGCTTTGGGAGACTCCCCTGGCCAACCGGCTTCAAAATTATGGCGGCACCATGGCACCGCTCGTCGTCGATGGCATGATCATCGCTGGTGTTTCCGGCGCGGACGAAGGTATCCGCCGGTTTATCGCTGCCTTTCGAGCCGATACCGGCAAGCTTGCCTGGCGGCATTGGACCGTGCCTCGTCGTGGAGAACCGGGGATCGAAACCTGGCAAGGGAGCGAACCAGTTGCCGGCGGCGGTTCCACCTGGCTCACCGGTTCTTACGATTCCACATCCGACACGTTGTATTGGTCTACTGGGAACCCGTACCCGGACGGCGACGACCGCGACCGTCCCGGTGACAATCTTTATACCGATTGCGTTCTCGCTTTGAACGCAAAAACCGGCGAGCTCAAATGGCACTATCAGTTCACGCCACACGATCTTGTGGATCGTGACGCCACAGAGCCCAATGTGTTGGTCGATACCGCTTACAAGGGAAAGCCGCGCAAATTACTGCTTCACGCGGATCGCAATGGCTTCTTCTATGTGCTCGACCGGACGAATGGTGAGCTACTTCTGGCCAAGCCCTTCCTGCGCCGCATTGACTGGGCTTCGAGCATCGGAGCCGGCGGCCGGCCAGTTGTGACCGATCCACGCGGGTGCCCCAGCGATGCCGCTAATTGGGATTCGACTGCTTACTCACCCGAGACGCGCTTCTACTATTTGATGGCGCTTGAAGAATGCGTGGGCAAGCCTGCCGGCTATCCGGATCAGACTGGCCAGCGATTTCTTCGTGCGATCAGCGTTGACACCGGCGAAATCGCTTGGGAAATTCCGCAACCCGGGCCTGCACGAGCTAAGACCTGGAGCGGTGTACTCGCTACGGCAGGAGGTCTGGTTTTCTACGGCCAGCCAAATGGCGGATTCGCAGCGGTAAATGAGCGCGACGGCAAAACGCTCTGGCAATTCCCCACCAACGTTCGAATGAAGGCATCTCCCATGACGTTTACCTTGCGCGGAAAGCAATACATCGTGGTAGCCGCTGGTCCGAACGTTCTGTGCTTCGGGCTGTAACGGGCGCCGGACAGATTTTGCGATTCGATATAGCACTGGGCTGGTGGCCGGTTTTGCAGGAGTTTGGCATGCGTGAAACGGACGCAGGCATGCCAGATTGTCCACGGGCATTCGCCTGTCACGATGTCCAGTTGACACCCCATTGCTGCCGCAGCTCCGCCGGGATGGTAAAACTGGGCCGGTTGCCGCCACGGTCGATGTACACGATTGCACCAATCAGCAGATGGCCGAACTTTTCGGCCAGCGCTCGCGCCGCCTTGGAATCGTTCAAAATATCACTGGCTTGCATCCCCAAAAGCCTCAAGGGAGCAACCGCCATTTCCGTCCATGGGCTTTCTGCAATTCCCAACCATCCTGCCCATTGCTCGCCGAGAAAGTAACGAATCAGCATCGGGGGCACGTGCCGGAAGAGATCACCTGGAACGACATTTCCAAGCATGCCGACCAGCGCCTTTGTCATCTCCTGTCCCTCCGGGCACGGACCGAACTGACGCCGGGCAATGGACATGGAAAGTGCTTCGGCGCTAGTCATATCTTTCGGCAGCATCTCTTCCCGAATGCCGAGTAAATAGCCGACAATGCGCCAGCAGTGGAGATAGGCTTCCTGATCCGTTTCAGGAACCGCGATTCCCAGCTTTTTGAGGCCGTTGAGAGAGATCCAGGAGAAGGCCATCAGCGTACCTGCGAGATCTTCTTGATTCACCGGCAAACCATACTGCGCCGCCCAGCCGGGAGCCATTGGAGCCAGCTTGCGAACCGCTGCGTGCATCAAGCGGACCTTCTGTATGTCGCGCCGGCCGCGACCTTGAGCGGTCGTCAAACCGCCGGGCTGCATCACGTCCACCAGGAGCTGCGCAGTTTCGAGAATACGCCGGGTCGGATTCGTGAGCAGCCGGGTAGTGAGCGCCAGCACCTGCACTCCGTTCTTTCCCACGTAGCAGTAGGGTAAAGCATACGTGTTCAGAATGACGACGAGCTGGGGACCGAAGCGCCAGAACACCTGCTCGCCTGCTTTAATGAGTGCGGGGTCCGCCCAATCCGGAAGAGAATCCGTTTTCGTCAGATAATCGCGGACGATTGCCGGCAAGTTTTCGGGTACCGGAAACTCATTCACAATGAGGTTCTTCATCAACCCGTTCACAGCAGCAATGTCTCCACCGGCAAAGAGTTCCGAGACGACGGCGTCGGCCAGCGGATCGCCGCGCTGCCGCATCGGATCGAGTAACGAATCGGACCAGAGCAAGGACGGAGGAGTAACGGTCGCCATAGCGCATTACTATAACGCAAATTCCGAGCACCCGCAGTCTCTATACTGAAGATCACGATGGAGTCCTCCGAGCGAGATCGTGAAACCGAAGCCGAAGCACTGGAACCGGATCACAATCGAGAGCAAAGTACGGAAGAGCCGATGCTCTATTGTCCGGTTTGCAGCCATCGTCTGGTAAGCCGCCGCTGCAAACTCGTGTGCGAACAATGCGGATACTTCATGAGTTGCGCGGATTACTACTGACTGGAGCCGAGCGCAATCAAAGCTAAGTCCAATCGCCTTGCCTATTTCGCGTTGGCGGCCGTTTGCTTTTTGTGGGGCACCACGTATCTCGGCATCCGGATTTCACTCGAGAGTATCCCACCGCTGTACCTGATAGCGGGCCGGTATGTGATCTCGGGGGGCATTCTGCTGTGTGCCGCTGCGTTGGGGGGCACAAAATTGCCGCGTGGCCGGGAACTGCTTTACACTGCCGTTTGCGGCATTATCTGTATCGGTATCGGCAACGGTCTGCTCGCGATTGCGGAGCTTTGGATTCCGAGCGGCCTGGCCGCGCTGTTCTACACAACATCTCCGTTCTGGATGGTGGGCATCGACGCGCTTTTGCCCGGAGGCAAGAGGCCGTTCGCGTCAACCATCGGCGGCCTGGTCGTGGGACTCGCCGGTGTAGTCTTTTTGATTGCGCCGGCGGCCATCCACCAAGGTATTGGAAGCCGGACCGTGGCCGCATTTTTCCTGTTGCAGATCAGCGCGGTCGGCTGGGTGCTGGGGTCGCTATTGCAAAAACGAGTTCACACCCGCTCGCAGCCATTCGTCAGCGGCGCCGTGCAGCAGGCTGCCGCGGGCCTGGCGATGTTTATCCCGGCGGCTTTGTTTGAGAACTTGCCGCACGCGATCAGCATGCGATCTTCGCTCGCAGTCGCTTACCTGGTGGTGTTCGGGTCACTGGTCGGGTTCAGCTCCTTTATCTACGCCATGGCGCGCCTTCCGGTGCCGATCGTCTCCATCTATACGTTCGTCAACCCGGTAGTCGCGCTCTTTCTTGGTTGGCTCTTCTTTCGTGAACCGTTCGGCTACGGTGACCTGATCGCCATGATTATCATCTTCGCCGGAATCGGGCTGGTGCGACGGAGCGAGTCGAACCGGCGGGCGACCTTAGCCGTTCCAGCCGCGGATGAAATAGGCGCTATCGGCGAATAGGATCGAGATGCCTGCGGGTTCGCTGATTCTGGAAGCTCGCGTGCTCGATGAAATGACAACAATTATGGCTAGCATCGGCTGCGTTGCGGGTCCTTCGCATTTCGGGGCGAGTTCAGTATTCGACCTGCTATACGATGAATATCTTCCCTTCAGACTCTATACGGATTACATGCTGGGAGCGTCGGCAGCGGACTTGGCCAGGCAGTTTGCGCTTTCCGAGCAATGGGTAATCGAGCGCATTGAAGCGCTCCGGTTATGCATTGGAAAGCAGGTTCGGTTGAATCTGCTCGACTCAGCCCGGCAATCCCGGGTTCTGCATTAACGCATCGGATAATCGGGTTCAGCGTCCGGTTCGACTGGCAACTGGCCGGCTTGCCGCGGATGGCGACCCAGCCAGATACTTATCGAAGAACGCCGCCATCAATCCATCGGCTTCCTTTGATTCCGGCAGGTGCGGGTCATTCCAGAACGCGTGCGGCAGAGCTTCAAATACGACCAACTGGGCATCGACCCCGGCCCGCAAGAATGCCCGGTGGAGAATTGTTGTTCCGCTGAGCAGAAGATCACGCGTACTGGTGATGAAAAGCGAAGGCGGGAACCCACTCAGATTTGCAAACAGCGGTGAAAGAACCGGGTCTTTCGGATCTGTTGAGCCGACGTAACCCAGATCGTGCGGCTCCGAACCAGGAGGCGTAAGCGGCCCGGAAAATCCATTCAGGGCATAAATTGCTTGTGAATCGCCAACGCGGCTGAAATCGCCGAGTCCGGAGAAGATGCCTAATGCCGCGGGAAGCGGCAGAGCAGCCTGGCGCAGCTTAACCGCAATCTCGGCCGTCAGAATGGCTCCCGCGGAGGTGCCGTACAGGCCGATGTGATCCGGCTTGTATGTTTTCAGCAGTTCTTTATATACGGCGACCGCATCGTCTACAGCAGCGGGAAACGGGTGTTCGGGCGCGAGCCGGTAGAGTACTGCAATGACCTTCGTTTGGGTGAGATTTGCAATTGGAACCGTTTCCGTCAGAGATCCGGAATCGGAGTTGAAGCCGCCACCATGAACATTGATGAGAACTCGATCACGTTTACTACCCGGGATCGTTAATGGCGTTATCGTTTTGACCGGAACCCCTGCGATGATTCCTTCGTCAACCTTGAGCGGATAAATAGCGCGAAACTCCGCACCGGCTCTGGTTTGCCACGTGTCGGTCTTGGCCCGGCGTTCCGCCAGAGTTTCATTTGAAGGCGCGTCGGATACACGCCTGGCAAGGCTTTTCTGCGCCTCCGCGCTTACGGTCTTCGGCACGGGAACGACTCGTGTGACGTGGGCTGTCCCTTGGGCATCGATGAAGCTTGAATCCTTATCGGGTACAGACTGCGCCTGGACGAAGGCTCCGAACAGCAAGGGAAGGACGGCTAACGTCCAATAACGGATGATTCGCATGCTGCATATGTTATCGCTTGCCTCCTAAAACAACCACGACTCCAGTGGGTTTGCTGAAAATATCGGGCTTCAGTTCCAGGTTTTGCTCGATCTTGGAAATTCGAAGGTCTTGCGGACCGACACCGGGCTGGGTAGAGAGGTGAATAATTCGAAATGGCAGCCGAACGCCGTCGACCCCTTTGTAGTCCGTGAACTCGGTGGTCTGTTTGTAATAGGCTGAGGTCTCGCCGGTCTCCTCAATGCGAGCCAGCAAGTGTGTCGATGAATCGAAGTAGAATTTGGTCGCTCCGATATCGTTCGGAGCAACCAGCACGTCCATCTTTGTGCCGTCCAGCTCCTCGGGCGGAGCGGTATTAATCTCGGAATACAGCGTTTTCAGATGGACATAACGAATCGGGTTCGCATCCATTTCGAGCGGCTTTTGTGCGCCTTTAGCGAGTTTCGTAATGTGCTTCTTCCTGGAGAGGACCCAACCAGCGCTCCCGTCAAATCCGATTCGTTCTTTCTTTGTGATCAGCAAAACTTTGTTTGGCTTCTGCCAATAGTAAGTCAGTTTCGGTCCATGCCGCCTGTCCCCGCGCACTTCGCGGGTCTGAATTCGCTCGATAGCCGCCTGGCCTCCAACTGCCTGGATATAATTTTGCAGGATTTGATCGACCAACCGGCTGGCGGGCTGATCGGCGGCCCAAAGGGCTGCGTGCAGCGATACGCTGAGAATTATTAGTCCTGTGACTTTATGCATTTGCTTCGGGAAAAGTGTTAGGAAGAGGCGTTGGCATTCCCTTAGCTCATAATCTTATATAGGGAGTAGAGCAACATGACAGTGCTTGAATCGTTGAAGAAATACAGCGTAGTAGTCGCGGATACCGGCGACTTCCAGGCCATTGCGCGCCTTAAGCCCCAGGATGCCACCACCAATCCATCCCTGCTTTATACCGCGGCACAGCGCCCCGAGTACCGGCATCTGGTAGAAGAAGCGATCGAAGAGGCCGATAAGAGCGGAGGCGATCAGA
>Ga0308174_10000754_pt1 | contig 14197 bp, 10 predicted proteins | sample PhyPR2_FD_203894 | JGI IMG/M metagenome (GOLD analysis project Ga0308174, IMG submission 203894) | Soil microbial communities from UC Gill Tract Community Farm, Albany, California, United States - DLSLS.P.R2 | ecosystem: Environmental > Terrestrial > Soil > Agricultural land | place: USA...
GGCCTGCAGGTTACCAACCTGCCCACATGCAACGAAAGAGCAGTGTAGTACGTCTGGGGGCGTTGACGGTGAATCGAAACGCACTTAGACTGAATGGTGTAGCCCTTCACAAGCCTACAGAGGTGGTTTTTCCAATGAAGTCTCATCCGGCCTACCCTTTGCGGTTCCTGGTTGGCATTGCCGTGTTCGTCCTGGTTGCAGGGGCAGCTCCGGCTAAGAACGATAACTCGCAGAACAGCTCCAGCAGCTCCACCGACCAAACGGTAGCCAAGCCGCTGACGAAAAAGCAGATTGCGAAAAAGCAGAAGCAGTTAGAAAAGGAACTGGCAGGCCCGTGGAAGAAGTGGCTGAACGAAGACGTTGTCTACATCATCACGGACGAAGAAAAGCAGGCCTTCAAGCGTCTGAAAACGGATGAAGAGCGGCAGCAGTTCGTAGAGCAATTCTGGCTGCGGCGCGATCCCACGCCGGATACGGAAGAGAACGAGTACAAGGAAGAGCATTATCGCCGCATTGCGTATGCAAACGACCATTACGCATCGGGCATTCCAGGTTGGAAGACAGACCGCGGGATGATTTACATCAAATACGGCGCGCCGGACGAAATCGACTCGCATCCGTCCGGGGGCAGTTATGAACGGCCCATGGAAGAGGGCGGCGGCGAGACATCCACCTATCCGTTTGAAGACTGGCGCTACCGGTATATCGATGGGGTGGGCACGAACGTCATCATCGAGTTCGTGGATACAACCATGTCGGGCGAGTACAAGATCAGCCTGGATCCGGAAGAGAAAGACGCGCTGCTTTATGTGCCCGGCGCGGGTTTGACGATGGCGGAACAGATGGGCATGGCGGACAAGACGCAGCGGTTCCAACGAACGGATGGAACCCATCTGGGCACCGGCAACCAACCGCTTCCGGAGAGCATGAACGAATTCACGCGTCTGGAGCAGTACGCGAATCTGATGAAAGCGCCGGTGATCAAGTTTAAAGACCTGGACGCGATTGTCAGTTCAAACATTCGTTACAACACGCTGCCCATGCAGGTTCGAGCGGATTTCATCCGCGTGACCGACGCCACCGTGTACGCGAATGTGACGGTGCAGTTCAAGAACAGCGATTTGAATTTCGCAACGAAGGACAAGATAGCGAAAGCCACAGTCAATATTTACGGGCGAATCACGACGCTGACGCGGCGTTCGGTGAACTGGTTTGAAGATACAGTGAGCGCGCAACTGCCGGCCGAGATGCTGCAGCAGGCGATGAATGGATCGCAGATTTATTCGAAGCGGATTCCGCTTGCACCGGGGACGTACCGCCTGAACATTGTGGCGAAGGACACGGTGGGCAATACGGTCAACAACTACGAAACAGCCCTGGTGGTTCCGCATTACGATGAAGATCAACTAGCATCGAGCAGCGTGATTCTGGCGGACGAACTGGAGCGGGTGCCGACCAACAGTATTGGGACAGGCCAGTTTGTGATTCGCAGCTCAAAGGTGCGGCCGCGAGTGAACAACACGTTCAAGCAGAGCGAGACAATGGGCATCTACACGGAGTTTTACAACCTAGGGATGGACGCGAAGACGAAGAAGCCGGAAGGAACGATTGAATACGAGGTGGTGAACGCGGCCAACAACAAGACCGTTGCGAGCGTCACCGACAATATTAAGAACATCCAGAACGCTTCGCCATTCCTGGTAACGGCAGAAAAACAGATTAAGCTGAAGAGCCTGACGCCGGGCAAATACAAGCTGGTATTAAAGGTTACAGATGCGCTGAAAAACCAGAGCATTAGCCCGTCGGCTGAATTTACGGTAACATCATAGACATCGCGGCTAGCCTTAGACGCGAGAGCGCGAAAGGGCAATTTGCAGTCGGGTTTCGCGGGTAGACAATTCGCCACAGCGGTTGCGCTGACAGGGCTCCTGGTTCTAACAGGCCGGGGGTATGGGGCAGATTTGTCTCTTCCGGTGACGGGAGCGCTGCTGGGATCGGTAGTGGATTCGAGCGGAACGCCGCAAATGGGCGCGACGGTACTGCTGCTCAACAAGTATGAGCGGCAGATCGCAAAGACGATAACCGCGCCGGACGGACGGTTTGCGTTCGGGAATCTGCCGGCGGACATCTACTCCATACGGGTATCGCTGGCGAGCTTTCTGCCGGTATCGCGCGATAAGGTTGCAGTGAAAGCGGGAGTGAACAGCATCCTGCAAATTCACCTGGCGACACTTTTCAGCACCATCGAGGTGAGTTATAGTTGGCCGGCCGGGGCGATGACGGACGACTGGAAGTGGGTTCTGCGGTCGTCACCGGCCATACGGCCCATCACGCGATTCATTCCGGGAGATCTATCGGAAGCGAAGCATTCCAGCATGCGGCCACGGATCTTTTCGGGCACACACGCGATGGTATCGGTATCGGGCGGAGAGGGCGGCCTGATTGACTCGGATTCGGCCACGTCGGCGCTGGGGACGGGCTTCGCCCTGAGCACCGACGTGTTGGGCAAGAATCAACTTCAGCTTGCGGGCACCTTTGGCCAGAACGGTTTTGCGGGGCCCGCGGCCATGGGTCTATGCGCGATTTACAGCCGCAACGCGGAAGCGGGACTGCTGAGCACGCCACCGGAAATTACGCTGACCATATCGCAGTTGGGTCTGGGAGGTCCGCAATCGGCGGGCGGCCAGTTCACGCCGGGAGCAGGGCCCGGGGGGTCGCTTCCGGTGTTGCGGACGATGTCTTTGAGCTTTTACAACGTTACCGATCCGCTGGACAACGTACACATCGAATACGGGATGACGGGTGAATCGGTAGATTACCTGAACCACACAAGCAGAGTGAGTCCGTTCGCGCGGATAACGGTAAGCGCCGGGGCGGCGGGCGAAGTGATTGCCGCGTACAGCGATGGCGGCCGGCCAGATGAACTGAGCGCGCACCAACAATATCAGGCCTCCGAAGTTGAACCGCAAAGCACCGACATGTTAAGCGCAGTGAATGCGCTGGCCCGATTGCCGCAATTATCCATGCGCGACGGAGCGTTGGAACTACAGAGAACGCAGAATTACGAGCTTGGATACAGCAAGACCTCCGGCGCACGAACCTATGCTATGAGCGCGTTTTTTGAAGATGTTTCGAACGGCCGTCTCAACCTGGATGGCGACCTATCGCCGGTGGATTCGAGCGACCTTCTCTCGGATGGCGTTTCGCGCACCTCCACATACAACATCGGGAGCTATCGACGCAATGGTTATGTGGCATCTGTGAACCAGCGGGTGCGGGACACACTGGATTTTGCGCTGGCGTACGGCCGAATGGGCGGATTCACGGGCGACGCTTCCGGGCTCTGGTCCGATGCCGACAGCCATGATTCCAGTAGCCAACGGCGATTTCTGGATCGGGGTTCCTACAACATCGCGAGCGCGAACGTGAATGCTGTCAGTCCTGTGACCGGCACCCGGTTTTCGGCGAGTTACGGATGGGTTGACCGCGGCGCGATTATCCCGACGCACGTATTCACAACCCAGAACACCTACATGTCGCCCGGGCTGAACGTGTTGGTACGGCAGCCGCTTCCCTCATTTCTGGGAATGCCGGGCCGCCTGGAACTAACCGCGGACCTCCGCAACATGCTAGCGCAGGGATACATTCCGATGGCAACGGGCGATGGGCACAGGCTACTGATTGTGCAAGCGCCGCGTTCGATCCGGGGCGGATTGAATTTCGTTTTTTAAGTGAGTGGGAAAAATCAGGGGACACGCCTGCTGACCGGACTTCGGCGGCCATTCGGATTCAGGCCCGGAGTGTCCCCGATTTTTCCGGTTCTGATTGGGTTTTGCGCGGTTGCGATCGCTGCAGCAGGCAAGCAACCTGATCCATTTGCTTCGAGTGCGCGAGCTCGCGTCTTTCTGTTCGTGCGCACCGATTGCCCCATCACGAACCGGTATGCGCCGGAGTTGCAGAGGCTTTCAAAAGAATTTTCGGCCCAGAAGGTAGATTTCTGGATGGTCTATCCGGACGCCAGCCAAACACCGGCAGCGATCCGGGAACACATGAAGGAATATAGTTTTCCGGGCACAGCACTACGCGATCCCGAACATGAATTGGTGAAGCGCGCGCATGCGACGGTCGCGCCGGAAGCCGCGGTTTTCGATGGCGCTGGGAATTTGAAATATCACGGGCGGATCGACGACCGCTATGTAGAGATCGGCACAGCCCGCCGGACCGCGCAGACGCATGATTTGGAAAACGCGATATCAGCAGTGCTGGCCGGAAAGCCCGTGGCACAGGCCGAGACACGCGCGGTGGGATGCGCGCTGGCCGATATCGAGTGAGCGGACTTGCTCTTTTCATCCTGTGGACCGCGTTTGGAACGCCTGCTCTTGCCCACCCTGATTTTGCTCACGATATTGCGCCCATTATCTACCGGAACTGCGCGGGATGCCATCACGATGGTGGACCAGGGCCGTTTTCACTGACCGATTATTCGGACATCAAGAAGCACGCAACCGAGATTGCAGAGGTTACGGCGCGGCGCTACATGCCTCCCTGGCTGCCGCAGCCTGGATATGGAGAGTTCCAAGACGAGCGGCGGTTAAGCGACCAGCAGATCCGGGTCATTTCCGATTGGGTGAGGGCAGGAGAGCCCGAAGGAGCAGCGTCTGAAACTCCAGCAGCGCCCCGGTTTAAAAGCGAATGGCAGCTTGGCAAACCGGACCTGATTTTGAAAACCGAGCAGCCTTTCACGGTGCCCGCCGGAGGGCCGGACGTGTTCTGGAATTTCATCTTCGAGCCAAAACTCAAGGGCACGCGGTATGTTCGCGCGATGGAGATTCGTCCGGGGCGGGAGCGACTGGTTCATCACGCGAATCTGCTGATTGATCGTTCCGGCTCGCTTGCGAACCGCGCGGGTAGAGGTTTTCCAGGGATGGATTTCACGCTCGACCGAAATCCGCTGGATCCGGCGAGTCACTTTCTGTTTTGGAAACCCGGATCAATTCCCTACTCCGAGCCCGACGGGATGTCGTGGCGTCTCGATCCAAACAATGTATTGGTTCTCAACACGCATTTGCAGCCGAGCGGAAAAGCGGAAGAGGTGCAGCCGGAAATCGGGCTGTATTTCACCGATAAGCCGCCCAACCGTTTCCCCATCCTGGTACAAGTGGAGCACGATGACGCTCTAGATATTCCGCCGGGCGCGCGCGACTTCGTGGTACGAGACGATTTCCGGCTGCCAGTTGACGCCGATGTGCTCGCGATTTATCCGCATGCACACTACCTTGGAAAATTGATTGAAGCGTATGCGACCCTGGCGAACGGAAGCCGGGTATGGCTGATCAGGATTCCGGATTGGGATTTGAACTGGCAGGCTGTCTACCGGTATCGAAAGCCGATTTTTCTGCCGAAGGGGACGGTACTCTCGATGCGGATTCACTATGACAATTCGGCTAATCCGCGGAATCCGAACCGGCCGCCGAAGCGTGTTCGAGCTGGAAACAATGCCACGGATGAAATGGGACACGTGTGGCTGCAGATCCTTCCGCGCGGAAGAGGGGATGAACGGCGGACCGTAGAAGAAGCGCTGATGCGTCATCGCCTGGAAAAATATCCAGACGATTTTTCAGCGCATCTGAACCTGGGCGCGCTGGCGCTATCGAGACTGGACGCGCAAGGGGCGGTGAGCATGCTTGAAACAGCGGTTCGCATCGATTCGAAGCGGCCTGAAGCGCATGACATGCTCGGGTCGGCGCTGCAGAATCTGGGACGTCTGCCGGATGCGATCCGGGAGTACCGGCGCGCGCTCCAGGACGATCCGCAATATTGGGATGCGCGCTACAATCTGGCGCAGGCTCTAACCAAATCAGGAGACTTGAATGGAGCTGTTGAAAATTTGCGAACGGTGATCGCCGCGTATCCGGCCGATAAGCGGCTGCGGGACGAGTACTCTGCCTTGCTGGCGCGGGCTGCAGCGGCCGGTCATTGAAGTTCTTTCAAGTGCGATCCGGGCGGCTGAGGCAGGATGAACTTAGCGGCGCTTATGTCACCGGAATTCACCTTCATGTCGAGCACTTTCAATTCAACCTCGTAGCCATCCTGAGGACGCTGGATATCAATGTCGGACGGGAACAGGATTCCGCTGAAGGCCTGCCAATCGCCGTAACGGGTATCGCTCGTAATATAGCCGTTTGCGTCAAATGTTTTCTGCCGGGCGATCTGCAATGTGTAGCGATCGAAGTAGACGTTCCGAAGCAGCCGCAACTGCCCCTGTTCGTTCCGCAGAATGGTGAGAATGTAGACGGCCTTGGTTTCGCTTGTATCGTCCTCGAAGATGGTGATGTCGTCTGGGCCTGGGGGCCTGATTAGGAGCGCGTTCAGGAATGCGACCGGCCGCAGATTTTCGAGCTTGTTCTTCGAGTTTGCCAGCGCATCGTTCCGGCCGATGAAGAACTGGCTCTTCAGAGGGATGGATACACGAAAATCGTTACCGATGGAAACCATGTCGAATACGGTGCTGTGTATCACCGGATCGAGACCAATGACGCGAATATCATCGGGGCGCAAGAAAAGAACATAGCCGGTGATGGTTGCGTAGTCGGTGACCTGGCCGCCGTATAAGCTGCCCACAGAAGGCGACATGTCGGCCTTCATTGTGAACGACACAATAGGGTCGGAGACCTGGTGAATGCGCTGAATGAGTTCCTGCTTCGTTGCGGTGAGCAGAGGCCTGGTTTCATGCTTTTTACCGGGCGCCGCCACCACACGCTTGCGCACCAGGCATGATGGCAAGCAGACGAAGCAGAGGAAAACAATCATTGCAAGCTCTCGTCTCGCACGGAGAGGGTGCATGATTGAAGTTTAGTAGAGGCTCGAAACGAAAGATGGTTTCGATCCCGGCAGCTCCTTTCCTGTGATGTGGAACCGGGTCCGGTTCAGAGCCAATGAGGCCACAAGATTAGAGTGTAACGACCACGCAAGTTGGTCGGATTCGATAAGAAGGCGGGCTGGTATTTTTTCTAACCGCGAAATTGCTTTTGTTGGGGGCGGGGCTGAGAGCCCAATGCCAGTTAGCTTTCCCAAGTTCACACATGTTTCTTCTGAGCAGGATGGATTCCTGCGCGACAGTTCGCGTCGCCTCTCACAAAAAACAGATAAAGGGCCGATTCAGGCGAATCGGCCGCAGGTTGTCAACTCTCGTTGACCAACCCGCCCCACACCGCCGTATCGGTATTTCACTCGCGCAAGAGCATACGAATGCGGAATTCCGGAGGTATGATCCGGCACTTGCGCCGAGGTCATCGAGCAATATAACCCGCTTTGAGATGAAAGCGCAGGATGCAGCGGTGTGCATCCGGCCGGGTCAGAAGGGTGCAACGGGCCTTCTTGTGTTGGAGCCGTAACGGTTGCTTACGAATGGTCAATAGTTGAGGACGCGTTCACAAGCCTCTCGGACATTATTGGCATCCGGAAGAACGGCCAGCTCCAAATTCGGAGCCGAAGGCACAAACGAGTCCTTGGCCGCTACACGAGCAATGGGAGCATCGAGCGCATCGAGGCAGTTTGTAGCGATACGCGCGGCGATCTCGGCGCCGAATCCCATCAGCAGCGAGTCCTCATGCGCGATGACGACGCGATTCGTCTTTCGTACGCTGCGATAGATGGATTCCTCGTCGAGCGGAACGATGGAGCGGATTTCTCGCAAGCTCTTCGCGCAGTCCGTGATTGATGGCATCGATGACCGCTACTGGTTTCTGCGAAATATAATGCGGCGGCCTGGGGCTCTCCGCTCTAGCTTCCGCGAAGATATGAGCCAATAAATCGCGTCCGTCGGGTTCCGGTTGTGTGTCGGCCCAGTCCGCCGCGGCATCCACTTCGGCCTTCACCTCTTGCCGGATTTTTTCGACTTCGGACCGGCTAAGTGCGCGGGTTTCGAGCAAATGGCTTTCCAGCTTCAGCACAGGATCGAGTTCCGCCAAACTCCGGAGATCGCTTTCGCTGCGGTATTTTCGGTGATCGTCAGAAGAAGAATGCGGGTCGAGCCGTGCCACCCTGGCTTCGATCAGCACAGGGCCTTTGCCGGCGCGTATTCCGGCGATGAGGGCGGGCACTTTGGCGTAAATTTCTTCGAAGGAGGTTCCGTCGAGATCGATGGCTCGCACGCCGAACCCTTCCGCAATTCTGCTCACCGACGACACGGTTTGGGTGCTTTGGGGAACTGCGTGAGCTCGTGCCCCCGGCTGGAGGCGACAAAAGAGCATTTGCCCTGCCGGGCGAAGGCCTTCATCCGCTCCTCGACGTAGAATACGGTCAGCACTTTGCGATAGATCTTAAAGCTGAACGCGTTCCGAGCTACCACTTCAGAATTCAAACCATCAAGAATACGGTTGCCATAAGTCGATTCTCCCCACCGTCCAATTTTCATTCTTCACGTTGATGCACGGCAGGCCAGTGACTTTGGTTACCAGGAAGCCGCGCGGCATTTGCTAACTCCGGTGACTAAAGTCACTGGCTGCCCCTTCGTCTTCAGCTTATGGTGAGGCGGAGAATGCATTCCTGAACGCGCGGTGTGGGAGTAATATGTCTCAAGCGAACATGATTCAAGCCTCGGATATTGCATGCCGGATAGAAGAATGGCAGAACAGGACGCTGGCGGACCTGATCGGCTACATCGTCGCGAAGCACCATACGTATCTTCGCGAGGCGTTGCCGGCAGTTGAAAATTTGCTTCTACCCGCATCTAACGACACAGCGCTTATGAGCACTTTTCGCCGGTTCAGACGTGAAATGGAAGAGCACATGAAGAAAGAAGAAGCCATTCTCTTCCCGATGATCGAGAAGCTCGAAAGGGCCAGAGAGACGGGAAGCGCGCCACCCAAGCTGCCGTTCGGCTCGATTGGGCACCCGATTGCGGTCATGGAAGAAGAGCACGAACGTGCGAGGAAAGAACTAGCCGAAATTCGCGCTGTTACGGGCGACTACACGAGAGTGCCCTCCGGGGCGGGCACGCAAACTTCAGCGCTGGACAAGCTCAAAGCATTGGATGCCGATCTGGAAATTCACTCGCGTCTGGAAGACGAGGTTTTATTTCCGCGGGCGATTGGTTTGGAACGGGCGTAAGTGGGCGCGACGATTGAAAGCCGGCGCGGCCGTGTGAATGCGGCGGTACGCTTCGTGGCTGCTGTGTTCATATTCGCCGGCGCCTTTCTTCCAGTTGCTTTCGCACAGACCGACTCGCCTGAACTGATCCGCTCCGGCGAAGCTCTTTTCCGGGGAACCACACGTTTCACGAATGGCGGACCGGCGTGCGCTGCTTGTCATAACGTGAGTGGTCTTCCCTTCCCCGCGGGTGGGACGATGGGCCCTGATCTTACGCACGAATATTCAAAGGTCGGCGCAGTGGGGCTTCACGGCTCATTAGAAACACTCTTTTTCCCAACCATGACCCCGCTGTTCGGCAACCGGCCGCTGACGACGGAAGAGCAAAACCAGTTGTTCGCGTTTCTTAAAGATGCCGATGGTAAGGCGGCGGCAGCGAACCCGATAGGGACCTTTAGTCTGATAGCGGTGATTGGCTGCGTAGTGCTAGTGGGAATCACCTGGATTGGAGGACGCAAGCGCATCCGATCGGTGCGCCGGGCCATGCTGAGACGCGCCATGCAGAAACGAGGGATGGTTTCATGAGCTGGATTCGCGATCTGATCGATCCGCAGGCACGGTCCTGGGAAGAATTTTACCGCAACCGCTGGCAACACGATTCGGTGGTTCGAAGCACTCACGGCGTGAACTGCACGGGCAGTTGCTCGTGGATGATCTATGTCAAGAACGGCATCGTCACATGGGAAATGCAGGCGTTGGATTATCCACTGCTTGAGTCCGGCCTGCCGCAATACGAGCCACGGGGCTGCCCGCGCGGCATTACGTATTCGTGGTACATCTACAGCCCGCTGCGAGTGAAATATCCGTACGCGCGCGGCGTGCTGCTGGATGCATGGCGGGAAGCACGGGCGAGAAATTCGGACCCGGTGGATGCCTGGACGGCGCTGGTGGAAAACGAGCAAACGCGGCAGAGCTACCAGAGCGCGCGCGGGAAGGGCGGATTCCGCCGGACAAACTGGGACGAAGTACTGGAGATTGTCGCAGCATCGATGCTGTACACCGCGAAGAAGTATGGGCCGGATCGCGTGATCGGTTTCTCGCCGATACCCGCGATGTCGATGTTGAGTTATGCGGCGGGCTCGCGGTTTCTGCAATTGTTCGGCGCCCCCATATTGAGCTTCTACGACATGTATGCGGACTTTCCGCCTGCTTCACCCGAGACCTGGGGCGAAAAAACCGATGTGGCGGAAAGCGCCGACTGGTTCAACAGCAAATACATCGTCACGGCGGGCTCAAACCTGAACATGACGCGGACGCCGGACGTGCATTTTGCCGCCGAAGCTCGCAATCACGGCGCCAAGCTGGTGGTTCTTTCGCCCGATTTCAGTGAAGTGGCGCGTTATGCCGATTGGTGGATTCCAGTACACGCCGGGATGGACGCCGCTTTTTGGATGGGCGTGAACCACGTCATTCTGAAGGAATTTCATGCGCACCGAAACGTACCGTATTTCACCGATTATCTGAAGCGCTATTCAGACAGCTCGTTTCTCGTGACGCTGCAGGAGACCGAGGACGGATATGTGCCGGGGCGGTTTCTGCGCGCGAACCAGCTTGGGCGATATCAGCAGGTGGAGAACGGCGATTGGAAATTTGTTGTTCTGGATGGAAAATCGGGCGAGCCGCGCATGCCACAGGGCGCGCTGGGATTCCGCTGGCAGGAGAAGCAAGGGCAGTGGAATCTCGAATTGAAGGACGGGCTCGACGGTGCTGAAATCGATCCGCTGCTCACGCTGATTGACCACAGGGATGGTGAGGCAGTGGTCCGCTTCACGGACTTCGGCAACGTGCGGACATTCCACCGCGGCGTGCCCGTCAAATATCTGGAAACGGCAGATGGACGCGTTGCGGTTACGACTGTTTACGATCTGCTGCTGGCAGAATTCGGAGTTGCTCGCGTGCTGCCCGGCGATTATCCGGCCGATTACAACGACGAAGAGAGCCCATACACGCCCGCTTGGCAGGAGCGATTCACGGGTGTTGGCCGTAACACCGTTATTCAATTTGCACAGGAGTTTGCCACGACGGCGGAGAAGACGCGCGGCAAGTGCACCGTGATCGTCGGCTCCGGAGTGAACCATTGGTATCACGCCAACCTGCATTACCGCGCCTCAATTGTGGCTTTGATTGTGTGCGGGTGCGTGGGTGTGAATGGCGGTGGGCTGAACCACTACACGGGCCAGGAGAAGCTGGTTCCGGGAGCCTCATGGTCGTCCCTGGCAATGGCGCTTGATTGGGCAGCACCGCCCAGGCTACAGAACGGGCCTTCGTTCCATTACGTTCATTCCGATCAGTGGCGCTACGAACGCGGGATGGTTGAATCGCACCCATCATCCGGTCCGTTTTCAAACGATCACACCATGAGCGCGCAAGCGGACGCGGTGCGCATGGGCTGGCTGCCGTTTTATCCCCAGTTCAACGCCAATCCGATGGAACTGGTGCGACGCGCCGAGCATGAAGGCGCTAAGACGAAAGCGGAAATTGTTCAGTGGGTGGTCGATCATCTCCGCAACCGGCGGGTGCAATTTGCGGTTGAAGATCCCGATGCCCCGGAGAACTGGCCGCGGGTTTGGCTGATCTGGAGAGCGAACGCGATCCATTCGAGCGCGAAAGGCCAGGAGTACTTTTTCAAACATTATCTGGGCACGCACGACGCGGCCATTGCCGACGAATTGGGACAGGGTGCGGTGGATGATGTCGTCTGGCACGAGCATGCGCCGCAAGGGAAGATGGACCTGGTCGTCGATTTGAATTTCCGGATGGATACATCGGCGCTCTACTCCGATATCATTCTCCCTTCGGCGAGCTGGTATGAGAAGAACGACCTGAACACGACCGATCTTCACTCCTTCATTCATCCGCTGGGCCAGGCTGTTCCACCGTGCTGGGAATCGAAAACCGATTGGGACATTTTCAAGCGGCTCGCGGCCAAAGTCAGCGAATTAAGCCGGGTACACTTTCCCGAGCCATTTCGGGAAGTGGTGACCACGCCATTGCTGCACGATACGCCCGACGAAATGGCACAGCCAACCGTGAAGCGCTGGTTCGAGGGAGAGTGCGAACCGATTCCCGGCAAAACCATGCCGCACATGACTGTGGTGGAACGCGATTACCCAAACATGTATAACAAGTTCTGTTCACTGGGGCCGCGCCTGAGGGAGCACGGCGTGGAAGATCGCGGAATCGACATGCCCGTATCCGACCTCTACGACGAATTCGCGGCAGTAACGAAGCCATACGAATGGGGCGGGCAAAAATATCCATCACTTGAAGATCCCGTTGATGCGGCGAATATGGTTCTGCACTTCGCTCCCGAAACGAATGGAGAAGTGGCTTACCGCGGATTTTTGGAGCGCGAGCGCCAGACGGGGCAAAAACTCACGGACCTGGCGGAGGACAGCCGCGCCGTGCGGCATACGTTTCGTTCACTCACACGCCAACCCGGCCGCATTCTGACGAGCCCCTGCTGGTCGGGAATCGTGAACCGCGGACGCGCCTACAGCGCCTACTGTCAGAATGTCGAGCGCCTGGTGCCGTGGCGAACGCTGACCGGCCGACAGCATCTGTATCTGGATCACGAAGGATACCTTGCATTCGAGGAGCAACTGCCGACGTTCAAGCCAAGGATCAGCCTGGAGGATTCTCTCTCGCTGGTGAAGAGCCGTCCGGATGCACCCTCACTAATACTGAGTTGTTTGACACCTCATGGCAAATGGCACATACACAGCACGTATGGGGACAATCTTCCGATGCTGACGCTGTCGCGCGGAATTGAGCCGTTCTGGATCAACGACAAGGACGCGGAGCAGCTTGGGATTTTCGACAACGACTGGGTGGAGGCGTATAACGACAATGGCGTGATAGTGACGCGAGCCGTTGTCAGCGCGCGAATCCCGCGCGGGCTGGGCTTCTTTTACCATGCGCCGGAGCGCACGATCGGGTTCCCAAAATCGGAGCAACGTAAGAACCAACGGGGCGGCGGAACCAACAGCGTCACGCGCCTCCGGTTGAAACCGGTTCTCATGGTGGGGGGATACGGCCAACACTGTTATCGATTTAATGATTACGGCCCGCCAGCGACCGACCGTGACACGTACGTGATTCTTCAGAAACTGAAGAAGAAACCTGAATTCTACTGAGAGGCTGAAAACGCATGAATGTTCGCTGTCAGGTATCGATGGTTTTCCATCTGGACAAGTGTATTGGCTGCCATACATGCAGCCTGGCTTGCAAGAATCTCTGGACCTCGAGACCGGGGACCGAATACATGTGGTGGAACAACGTCGAAACAAAACCCGGTACGGGCTACCCAACGCTTTATGAGGATCAGGAAGAGTATCGAGGCGGCTGGGAAGTCATAGATGGGGAACTGAAGCTGAAGCTCAACACGCGATCGCGCGAGTTGCTGAACTTAGGGTTCAATCAACGGCTCCCTTCGATGGACGATTATTACGAGCCGTGGACTTATAGTTACGACGAGGTCATCAACGCGCCGCTTCAGCAGATCCAACCGATAGCAACCCCTGTATCGCTGGTCACAGGCAAGGAAATGGAGATTGAGGCCGGGCCCAATTGGGATGACAATCTGGGCGGGTCTCCCATTTACGCGGCGAACGATCCAAATTTAGGAGGAGTTTCGGAGGAGGAGCGCCGGCAGCTATTTGAAATGGAGCGCGTGGTGTATTTCTATTTGCCGCGCATCTGCAATCACTGTTCGAATCCGAGCTGTGTTGCGGCGTGTCCAGCGGGAGCGATTTACAAGCGCGGCGAAGACGGCATTGTGCTTGTCAGCCAGGAGAAATGCATGGGCTGGCGCATGTGCGTTTCGGGCTGTCCGTATAAGAAGGTTTACTTCAACTGGTCCACGGGCAAGGCGGAGAAATGCATTCTTTGTTACCCGCGCCTGGAGACAGGGCAGGCGCCCGCCTGTATGCATTCCTGCGTGGGCCGCATTCGCTATCTGGGCATGCTTCTATACGATGCGGACCGCATTGAGGCGACAGCCAAGAGGCCGGATCACGAACTAGTGGACGCGCAGCGCGAGATGATT
>Ga0308174_10000755_pt1 | contig 14177 bp, 14 predicted proteins | sample PhyPR2_FD_203894 | JGI IMG/M metagenome (GOLD analysis project Ga0308174, IMG submission 203894) | Soil microbial communities from UC Gill Tract Community Farm, Albany, California, United States - DLSLS.P.R2 | ecosystem: Environmental > Terrestrial > Soil > Agricultural land | place: USA...
CGCTGGGATGACCTGCTCGAGAATCGAGCGGATGTAGGGCAGCAGGTCCAGCGCGGGGCGGTCCTCGATCGGCTTCTCGCCCTCAGCCGGTGCGTAGCCGCGAAGGAACAAGGCTTCGGCGGCGCTGTGAACACCGACGCGTCCACCAGTGGTGCCCCACACGTCATCCGGGAGTGCCGCAACTTCGGCGCTGAGCTGGTCGTCGTCGACCGCCACCGGCAATCGGACGCAACCGCCGACGATTGCATTCTTGTCGATGAAGGGTTGCGTCGAGAGATCGAGCATGTCGGTTTTGTATCTGCACTGGCTGACTTTGGCGAGCCGCAGCTATTCAGCGGCCGGTGAACTTCGGCTTCCGCTTTTCGAGGAAGGCCGCAACGCCCTCGCGATAATCTTCCGTGAAGCCGAGGCGCCGCATGGCTCCCGCCTGCCGCTCCAACTCCTCGTCGAGGCTGTACTGCCAGCTGGAGCGGATCATCTCCTTGATCGCGGCGACGCCTAACGGCGGCAGGCAGGCGAGCTTGTCAGCGATCGCGTTGACTTCTTGGTCGAGCGACTCGTCTTGCACGGCTTTCCAAATGAGGCCCCATTCGGCTGCTCTTTCGGCAGGAAGCGGCTCGCCAGTGAGCGCAAGACCGAGCGCGCGCGATTGGCCCAGCAGGCGCGGCAGCACCCAAGTGCCGCCGCTGTCGGGAATGAGGCCGATTGCCGAGAAGCTCTGGATGAACTTCGCCGATTTCGCCGCGACCACGATGTCGCAGGCTAACGCGATATTAGCGCCGGCTCCGGCGGCGACGCCGTTCACGCGAGCGATCACCGGCTGCGGCAGGCCCGTCAGCTTGCGGATGAGCGGGTTCCAATAGCGTTCGACGGTTTCTCCGAGATCGACTGCCTCGCCAGGCGCTACGGCACGATCGTTAAGGTCCTGCCCCGCGCAGAAGCCGCGTCCCGCACCGGTGAGAACGACGACGCGCACCGCGCCGAGGTTAGCGAGCGCGTCGCGAAGCTCCTCGTGCATCTTCGCGGTGAAGCTGTTCAGGCGATCCGGGCGATTGAGCGTGATCCGGGCGATCGGACCGTCCGCCTTGAAGTCGATGGTCTCGTAAGCCATGCCCCCGACTAGCGAAGGAGGGGCCGTGGACGCAAACGAACTGGCGAGGCGGGTAGCAAATCACATGCTCGCCGCCGAAGGCACCGGCCCGTCCTGGGGTATCCAAATCGAGGAGGTTCGCGCGGACTATGCGCGTGTCTCAATGGTCGTTCGGGCGGAAATGCTGAACGGGCATCGCTTCGCCCATGGCGGCATGATTTTCGCCCTTGCCGACACTGCCTTCGCCTATGTCTGCAACGGCGCCAACCACGCGAGCATGGCGGCGCAGGCGTCGATCGTCTTCCTCGACAAGGTGCGCGAAGGCGAAAGGTTGGTTGCCGAGGCAATCGAGGTAGCGCGGGAAGGGCGTGCCGGTGTGACGCGGGTCGCCGTCAGCGCTGGCGATGGACGAAAAGTCGCCGAGTTCACAGGTTATTCGCGCACGGTCGGCGGAGCGGTCGTCGAGATTTGAACGTTAAGCGCTGACAGACTACATCGCAGGCCATGTACACGACTGAGCTTCAGAAGACTGCCAAGATCGAAAATCTCGAGGATCCGAAGCTCCTCGAGGCGTTCGAGGCGCGGGTTGCGGCGGATGAGTTCATCGAGCCCAAGGACTGGATGCCGGAAGCATATCGGCGGACGCTGACGCGGCAGATCAGCCAGCATGCGCATTCGGAAATCGTCGGCATGCTTCCCGAGGGAAACTGGATCACGCGCGCGCCGTCGCTTCGGCGCAAGGCGATCCTGCTCGCCAAGGTGCAGGACGAGGCTGGCCACGGGCTTTATCTCTATTGCGCTGCGGAGACGCTCGGCACGAGCCGCGAGCAGATGATCGAGGCGCTGCACTCGGGCAAGGCGAAATACTCGACCATCTTCAATTACCCGACACTCACCTGGGCCGACATCGGCGCGATCGGCTGGCTGGTCGACGGCGCGGCGATCATGAACCAGGTGCCGCTGCAGCGGACCAGCTATGGCCCGTACGCCCGCGCGATGGTGCGCGTGTGCAAGGAAGAGAGCTTCCACCAGCGCCAGGGCTACGAGATCATGATTGCGCTCGCGAACGGCACGCCGGAGCAGAAGCGCATGGCGCAGGACGCGCTCAACCGTTGGTGGTGGCCGTCGCTGATGATGTTTGGTCCGCCGGACGAGAATTCGCCAAACACGGCGCAGTCGATGCGCTGGCGGATCAAGCGCGAGACGAATGACGAGCTGCGCCAGAAGTTCGTCGACATCACCGTACCGCAAGCGGACTTCCTCGGCCTCACCGTCCCTGATCCGGCGGTGAAGTGGAACGACGAGAAGGGCGGTTACGATTTCGGAGAGGTCGACTGGGAAGAATTTTACGCAGTCGTCCGCGGCGAAGGACCGGTCGCGAAGGAGCGCATGAAGGCGCGCCGGGACGCGTGGGACAATGGCGCATGGGTTCGCGAAGCGGCTGACGCGCATGAAGCCAAGCGGCGCGCAAGGAAGGCGGCGTGAGTGGCGACTGGCCGCTCTGGGAAGTCTTCGTCCGTGCCAAGGGCGGTCTTTCGCATCGCCACGTTGGCAGCGTTCATGCTCCTGACGCGGAGCTCGCGCTCCGCCACGCGCGGGACACCTACACCCGGCGCCTCGAAGGCGTGAGCTTGTGGGTAGTGCCGTCAGCCGAGATCGTCGCTAGCGATCCTGACGAAGCGGGCGAGCTGTTCGAGCCGGCGGAGAGCAAGATCTACCGTCACCCGACCTTCTACGACATCCCGGACGAGGTGAAGCACATCTGATGTCGCCTTCGCTGCCGCCGATCCGGCCGGAGGACGAAGCCGCGGCTGAGAAGCTGCGTCCTCATGGTGCTTTCGACCCGACCGGGATCGAGCCTGACATCGCGGTGCGCCGTGACCTGCTGCTGCGGCTGGGGGACGACGCGTTGGTGCTGGGGCAGCGCCTCGGCGAATGGTGCGGGCATGGGCCGGCACTCGAAGTGGATATCAGCCTTGCCAACTTGGCGCTCGATCTGGTCGGGCAGGCGACGCTGCTTCTGAACGAAGCGGGCGATGGCGACCGGCTAGCGTTCCATCGTGACGTGCTCGACTTCCGCAACTGTCTGCTGGTCGAACAGCCCAACGGCGATTTCGCACAGACGATGGCGCGGCACCTGCTGTACACGACCTGGCAGCACATGGTGCTTCAGCGACTGCGGGAGTCGGCCGACCGGTTCGTGCGGGAGTTCGCGCACAAGGCGGTGAAAGAAGTGACCTATCATCGCGAGCTGGCCGCCGAGTGGACGATCAGACTCGGCGACGGGACCGAAGAGAGCGCGCGCCGGATGACGGAGGGACTCGACTGGAACTGGCGCTTCGTGCCGGAGCTGTTCGAGGTCGACGAGAGTATGCAGGCGGCGATCGACCGGGGCCTCGCGCCAGATCCCCGCGACTTCGAGGATGAATATCGCGCGGCCATCGCAGCCGTGATCGAGGAGGCGCAGCTCGCGCAGCCCGAAGATCAGCGCGCCATCCTCGGTGGTCGACGGGGCCACCACAGCGAGCATCTTGGGCATCTGCTTGCCGTTATGCAGTTTCTACCGCGCACCTATCCCGACGCTACCTGGTAATGAGCGCCCACTTCCATGCGCTGAAGGTCGCGGAGATCGTTCCTGAGACCGCCGAAGCTTATTCCATCCGCTTCGAAATTCCCGAGGATTTGCGTCAGGCTTTTCGCTTCAGGGCCGGACAGCATCTGACCCTTCGGGCGACGATCGGCGGTGAGGAAGTAAGGCGCAATTACTCGCTGTGTACGGCGCCGGCGGACGGGGACTGGATGGTTACCGTCAAGCGCATCGGCCGCGGGCTCTTTTCGAACTGGGTCGGCGACCAGCTCAAGCCTGGCGACACGGTGGAGGTGATGGTCCCCCACGGGAGCTTCACGACGGAGTTCGCGGAGGAGTGGACGCGCCACCTGGTCGGCATCGCCGGCGGCTCGGGAATCACGCCAGTCATGTCGCTGATCAAGACCCTCCTGAGGGAGGAACCCCAGAGCCGCTTCACCTTGCTCTATGGGAACCGCGACAGCTCGTCGGTGATTTTTCTGGAAGCTCTTGCCGCGCTGAAGGACAAGCACCTCGGTAGGCTGGAGCTCTATCACTTCCTCGATCAGGAAGAGCAGGACATCGAATTGTTCAACGGCATGCTCAATCGGGGGCGGCTGGAGGAAGCGATCACCCATCTGGTGCCGGATGCGGGCGACGTCGATGGCTGGTTCATCTGCGGTCCCGGTCCAATGATGGACGCTGCGGAAGGCGCGCTGCTCGACCGCAACATTGCGAAGGAGCGCATCCATATCGAGCGCTTCACGGCGGACCGGCCCCCGGAGGCGGTGGCGCGCGAGATGGCGCAGCTGCAAACGCAGGCAGAGGGCGTCACCGTCTCAGTCACGCTCGATGGACGGACACGCCGGGTGCCGTTCACCGCCGGCAACATCCTCGACAGCGCGCGTGAAGCGGGCTTGCCGGCGCCCTTCGCGTGCAAGGCGGGTGTGTGCGCGACGTGCCGGGCGAAGGTCACCAAAGGCAAGGTCGAAATGGCCGTGCATTACGGCCTCACTGACGAGGAGGTCGCCGAAGGCTACGTCCTGACTTGCCAGTCCGTCCCGGTCGGCGATGGCGTTGCAGTGGATTACGACGCCTGATTTAGCTAATCGCAATTCAATGCTCACTCGCACCAACGAGAAGGCAAGGGGACTTGCCAACCTTCCGCCCATCGAGAGCGACTCTCTTCTGGCGCTGATCGCGCTTTGCGACGCGGACCCTAGGCCCGAAAAGATCGACGTCGGTGTCGGCGTTTTCCGTGACGGAGTCGGCCGCACGCCGATCCTCAAGGTGATCAGGGAAGCCGAGCGCCGTCTCGTCGAGACGCAGAAGAGCAAATCCTATCTCGGAAGTGCTGGCGACAAGCGCTTTGCCGAGCTCATTCGTCCTATTCTGCTCGGCAATGAGCATGCGCATGACGAGCGGATCGCCGGAGTGCAGACGCCGGGCGGTTGCGGCGCGCTTCGACTGGGATTCGAGCTGATTTCGACGGCAAACCCACAGGCGCGTGTGTTCGTCGGGACGCCAACCTGGCCGAACCATCCGCCGATCATTCGCGCTGTTGGGCTACAGATGGTCGACTACGCTTATTACGACCGCGAGAGCCGCCGCATCCGTTTCGACGAGATGATGGCGAGCCTCCGCACAGCGGAGCAGGGCGATGTCGTTCTGCTTCATGGCTGCTGCCACAATCCGACCGGCGCCGACCTCAGCCACGAGCAGTGGCGCGAGGTCACGCATGTGGTCGTCTCGCGCGGGCTGATCCCGTTTGTCGACATCGCCTATCAGGGATTTGGCCGGGGCCTGGAAGAGGACGCGCACGGTCTGCGCGGAATTCTGTCGGCATGCGATGAGGTCATCGTCGCTCAGAGCTGCGACAAGAATTTCAGCGTGTATCGCGACCGGGTTGGCTCCCTGTTCCTCAAGACCGGCTCGGCTGATGCGACGAAGTGCGCGATGGCGCATGTGTTTCAGCGCGCGCGGGAGATGTGGTCGATGCCCCCTGACCACGGCGCGGCGGCAGTGCATATCGTGCTGGAAGACCCGCAGCTGCGCGCTGATTGGCTCGTCGAGCTCGCTGCAATGCGAGACCGGATCAACGCGGTGCGTCAGCGCATCGCGGCGGCCGATGGGCGACTTGCTTTCATTGGCGGGCAGTTCGGGATGTTCTCCATGCTGCCGATCTCGCGCGCGCAAGTGCTGAAGCTACGCGAGGACAATGCAATCTACATGGCGGACAGCGGCCGCTTCAACGTCGTCGGTATTGCGGACGCCGATATCGATCGATTTATCGAGGCCGTGGTCGAGGTGATGGACGCCTGACTATGGCTGATCGGGACCCGGGCAGGGTTTCTGCCGAAGTGAATTGGCGTAAGGTCGCGAGGCTTGTCCTGACCAGCCGGGAAATGGACCGCCTGGAGGAGCAGGAGCTCGTCCCGGCCAAGAAGGTGCTCTATCAGTTCAGCGCGCGCGGCCATGACATGGCACAGGTGCTCCTGGGGTTGCAGCTCAAGGACGGAGATGCGGCCTGCGGTTATTATCGGTCGCGACCGCTTTTGCTCGCACTCGGGGTCGAACTGGCGGACGCGCTTGGGTCCGGAATGGGCCTTGCCGGCGGTTATTCGGACGGGCGCGATATCGGTGTTGTCTTCAACTACCCCAACCCGGGCGGCGCGCACGCGTTGCCGATGTGCGGCGGGGTAGGGGCGCAGTATACGCCCGCCGCCGGTTGGGCGCAGGCGATCGCCTACAAGCAGAACGTCCTCAAGGAAGGGCCGCCGGACGCTATCGCGCTGGTGCTGGGCGGGGACGCAAGCTGCGCCACTGGTGGTTTTTGGTCTGCGTTAACCATTGCCACTACGCAAAAATTGCCGCTGCTTATCTATGTCGAGGACAATGGCTACGGCATTTCGGTTCCCTCGGAATATCAAACTCCTGGCAAGGATATCGCAACCAATCTTGCGAGCTTCTCGGGGCTCACGATCTTCAGCGGCGACGGCACCGATCCGGGTGAAGCGTCGAAGTTGATCCACGACGCCGTTCGTCACGTTCGCGACGAGCGCACGCCCGCGCTGCTCAGACTGACAGTGCCGCGGCTCGAGGGGCACAGTTTTCAGGATACCCAGACATATAAGTCCGAAGCCGAAGTTGCGGCGGAGTGGGGGCGCGACCCGTTGCCGAAGCTGAAGGCGCATCTCGCGCGCTATCAGGTCGGCGACGAGCAATGGTCCGATCTTGAGCGCGAAGCCGCCTGGCAGGTCGAGACGGCGCGCGCCGATGCGGAAGCCAGGGGTGTTTCCTCGCCTCACGAGGTCACACGCAACGTCTTCTACGAAGGCGAGCTGCAGGAGGTCGGCGGGCTTTGGAACAGCGGCTACGAAGCGCCTCCGTCGACCGATCAGCCAACCGGATCGGGCCAACGCATCAACATGGTCACGGCCATTCGTCGCGTGCTCGACCAGGAGCTCGAATCCAACCCACGGGTGCTCGTTTTCGGTGAGGACGTCGGGCCGAAGGGTGGCGTCCATGCGGTGACGCTCGGCCTCCAGGAGAAGTTCGGGCGGGAGCGGGTGTTCGATACTTCACTGAACGAAGAAGGAATTGTCGGACGCGCGGTCGGAATGGCGCTCGCCGGGCTGATGCCTGTTCCAGAAATTCAGTTCCGCAAATATGCCGAGCCTGCGACCGAGCAGATCCACGATTGCGGCACCATGCGCTGGCGCACCAACAATCGCTTCGCCGCGCCGATGGTGCTGCGCGTGCCCGGGGGTTTCTTCAAGTGCGGAGATCCTTGGCATTCGATGACCAACGAGGTCGAATTCGTTCACAATCCGGGCTGGAAGGTTGCGGTGCCGTCCAACGCCGAGGACGCAGTCGGGCTCCTGCGCGCCAGTCTCCGCGGCAACGATCCGGTGCTGTTCTTCGAGCATCGCGCGATGCTAGATGATTCATGGGCGCGACGGCCATGGCCCGGCGACGATTATGTGCTGCCGTTCGGACGGGCGAAGAAGACGCGCGGGGGCGACAAGATCACGATCGTCACCTGGGGCGCGATGGTCCCGCGTTGCGAGGCGGCCGGCGAAGGCTTCAGCGCCGACGTCATCGACCTGCGCACGCTGCACCCATGGGACAAGGAGATGGTGCTTAACAGCGTGCGCCGCACGCGGCGCTGCCTGATCGTCCACGAGGATTTGCGCACTGGCGGGTTCGGCGCGGAAATCGCGGCGGTCGTTGCAGATGAGGCGTTCCTCGACCTAGACGCGCCCGTCGCGCGGGTGACGATGCCAGACATTCCGAGCCCGCATCACCCGAAGCTGATGGAATGGGCGCTGCCGTCGCCGACGAGCATTCGCGCCGAAATCGAACGGCTGGTGGGATTCTAAGTTGATCGAGGTCCGCGTCCCTGACGAACAGGAGGGCACCAAGGCGGTCGTCCGCGCTTGGCTCAAGCAGATCGGCGATGCAGTCGCCGAGAATGATCCGCTCGTCGAGCTGGAAACCGATAAGGTAACGCAGGAAGTGCCTGCTCCTGCTTCCGGTGTGCTTGCGGAGATCGTCCTCGATACCGACGCTGAGGCGGTTCCGGGTGCGCTGCTGGCGCGCATCGAGACTGATGGTGCAGCTGCAGTGGTGAGTGCACCTGCAAAGGCCACGATTCAGTCCGAACAAGGACGAGAAGCCGGGCCCCTGCGTTCGCAAAAGGACGGTCATGCGGAGATACGACTGAGTCCCTCAGTTCGCCGTGCCTGCCTGCAGCACGGCATCGATGCGTCCCGCATCCAGGGAACCGGCCGCAACGGGCGGGTGACGCGTGAAGACGTCGACTGCGCCGTCGCGTCGGCTACCGTGGTCAGCGTCGGCGAACCCGCGACCGCACAGCCGCGCCAGTTCAACGCGCACGACATTCCGCACGATCGTATGCGGCTGACCATCGCCGAGAACATGGCCCGCGCCGTTGCCGACCAACCTCACGTCACGGCCGTTTTCGAAGCAGACTTCTCGGCAGTCGCTGCTCACAAGGCCGCGCTCGCTGCGACGGGCACGAAGCTCAGTTACACGGCCTACATTGTCAAAGCTGCCGCCCAAGCCATGGCGGTCGCCCCGGCCATCAACGGCCGCTGGGAGAAAGAGCGCATCGCGATCTCACCGACCATCGACGTCGGGATCGGCACAGCGCTCGGCGAGAAAGGCCTCGTCGTCCCGGTCGTCAAGGACGCAGGCAAGCTCAGCCTCGAGCAGATCGGCGCGAGGCTGGACGATCTCACGCGGCGCGCTCGCGAAGGGAAGCTCGAGCGCTCTGACGTGTCCGGCGGGAGCTTCAGCATCTCCAATCATGGCGTGTCGGGATCGCTGCTCGCGGCGCCCATTATCCTCCATCAGGGGCAGGCCGCGATCCTCGGCGTTGGCAAACTTGAGAAGCGGGTGGTGGTCCGCCAAGTCGGCGGTCACGACGCGATCCTAGTTCGGCCGATGGCCTATGTGACGCTCACCATCGACCACCGCGTCGTAGACGGTCACCAGACCAACGCATGGCTCTCGCGCTTCGTCGAAATCATTGAAAATTGGCGGCAGCCGTAGGAACTTAACGGCAGTTCTGCCGCTCTCCCTCCGAACGCGACGGAGGTTATCCATGGCGGACGAGTCATATAGTTCGAAGACCAATAACAAGGCGCTGATCGGCGCCGGATTAGCAGTTGCCGCAGGCACCGCAGCCTTCCTTTTCTCGAAGCGAACCGGCAGCGGGGGTGCTCCAGTCGATAATATCAGTGATGCGCCGGACCATGTCTGGCGGCGCGGCACAGAGCGTTACGACGCCGACCTGCTCGGCAACACGGTTACCGTCGCAAAGCCGGCGCAGGAATTGTACGACGAGTGGCGGGATTTCACCCGCTTCTCGCGCTTCATGGAGAATGTGGAGAACGTCGAAAAGCTTGACGACGAGCGTTCCCGCTGGACGATCAAGGCGCCGCTCGGCTCGACGGTTGAACTGGTGACGAGGATCACCGAGGACAGGCCCGGAAAGGCCATTGCCTGGACGAGCGAGCCGGACTCGCAAATCCGGACCGAAGGCCGCGTCGAGTTCATCGACGCTCCGCCCGAACGCGGTACCTATGTGCGCTTGACGCAGCGCTACTCGCCGCCCGGCGGTATGGTTGGGAAGGGCATCGCGAAGCTCCTTCAGCGCGAGCCGAAGATCCAGGCACGCCGCGATCTCAAGCGCTTTAAATCCTTGATGGAAACCGGCGAAGTCGCCGTAAACGCTTCACCCTCGGGCCGCGCAAGCGAGAGCCCGACCCAGCCCCGTATCTAGGAGAGTATCGATGCGAGCTTTGACCTGGCACGGCCGCCACGACGTGCGTGTCGAGACGGTGCCCGATCCCGAAATCGTCAACCCGCGCGACGCCATTCTAAGGATCACCTCGACGGCTATCTGCGGGTCCGACCTTCACCTTTACGACGGCTACATCCCAACACTTCGCCCAGGCGACGTGCTTGGGCACGAGTTCATGGGCGAGGTCGTCGAGGTCGGCGCGAAGAGCAACCTCAACAAGGGCGACCGCGTCGTCGTGCCTTTCACGATCAGCTGCGGCGACTGCTTCTTCTGCAAGAAGCAGCAATACAGCGCCTGCGACAACAGCAATCCCGCCGAGACGATGGACGCCTCGCGGCTGTTGATGGGTCATCCGATGGGCGGGGCGTTCGGCTATGCGCATCTCACAGGCGGCTACGCGGGGGGGCAGGCGGAATATGTGCGCGTCCCTTATTCCGACGTCGGACCGATTGTCGTTCCAGATCATCTGTCCGACGATCAGGTGCTCTTCCTTTCCGACATCTTGCCGACCGGCTGGATGGGTGCAGAAAATGCCGATATCGAACCGGGCGACACGGTTGCGGTCTGGGGCTGCGGCCCCGTCGGGCTGTTCGCGATCCAGTCCGCGTTCATTCTCGGAGCGCATCGCGTGATCGCCATTGATCACTATCCGCGGCGGCTGGAGCTGGCGAAACAGATGGGCGCCGAGATCCTCGATTATCGGGAGGTCGACGTGCGCGAGGCGCTGGACGAGATGACCGGCGGCATCGGACCGGACGCCTGCATCGATTGCGTCGGCATGGAGAGCCACGGCCTTACCGTCGACAATATCGTCGACACGGTGAAGGCGCACAGTTTTCTCGGCACCGAGCGCCCGCACGCGTTGCGCCAGATGATCCTCGCCTGCCGCAAGGGCGGGCGCGTTTCGATACCGGGCGTCTATGGCGGCTTCGCCGACAAGTTCCCGCTCGGCCAGATGATGGAGAAGGGGCTGACCCTGAAGATGGGTCAGACCCACGTCCAGAAATACACGAAGCCGCTGCTGGACCTCATCGATCAGGGCAAGGTCGATACGACCTTTTTGATCTCGCACCATGCGCCGCTTGAGCAGGCGAGCGAGATGTACCGGCACTGGCACGATGAGCAGGACGCCTACACCAAGATCGTCCTGAAGACCGAAATGGCTTCCCCCAAGCAGAAACAGAAGGAGCAGCAGCATGAGCTCGCGTAAGCTTGCGATCGTTACGGGCGCATCGAGCGGAATCGGTTTCGAAATTGCCAAACTCGCAGCGGAGGATGGTTACGACCTAATCGTCGCGGCAGACACGCCGTTCGTCGAAGCCGGGCCCGCCCTGAAGGACTTCGGAGTTCAGGTCGAAGAAGTCGAAGCAGACCTTGCAACGAAGCAGGGTGTCGATCAGCTACTAGCGAAGATCACCGATAGACCGGTCGATGTGCTGGTGGCCAACGCGGGCCACGGGCTCGGTCACGGCTTCCTCGACCAAAGCCCGGACGAATGGCTGCACGTCATCAACACCGATGTCACCGGCACGCTGATGCTCGTTCAGCCGATCGTAAAGCGGATGGTCGAGCGTGGTGAGGGCAAAGTCCTGATTACGGGTTCTATCGCAGGTCACCTCGCTGGTGCGTTCCAGGCAGTCTACAATGGCTCAAAGGCTTTCATCGACAGCTTCTCCGCCGCGTTGAACGAGGAGCTGCGCGATACGGGGGTCACCGTCACCTGTCTGAAGCCGGGAGCGACGGAGACCAACTTCTTCCACCGTGCGGAGCTCGACGATACTAAAGTCGGCCAAGCCAAGAAAGATGACCCCGCCGACGTCGCCAAGACAGGCTGGGAAGCCATGCAGAAGGGCGAACCGTCCGTCATCTACGGTCTCAAGAACAAGGTGCAGGTCGCGGCAGCCGGCGTACTGACCGATGCGACGACCGCCAAGCTCCATCGTGCGCAGGCCGAGCCCGGGAGCGGCAACGAATAGCCTAGATTTCCAGCACGACGTACTGCTTGCCGAACATCGGCTTCAGTACAAACTGCGCGACATTGTAGACGGGCGTCCCTCGGGGCGTCCGTCCTTCGTGCGTGCCGTGGTGCGCGTGGCCGTGGACGACAGCCTTCACATGGTCGAAGCGATCGATCGGATCACACAGGCGTTGCGATCCGAGATATTGATAAATCGCCGGTGGCTCGCCTTCGATCGTTCCCTCGATCGGTGAATAATGAAGAACTGCGACGCTGCGTTCGGTCCGGAGCGTTCGCAGTTGGTTTTCGAGCTTCCGCGACTCGTTCATCACCTCGTCGACGAAAGCTTTGGCAATTGGCTCGCCAAAGGGCGCAAGCTCACCGCGGCCATAGCCGCCCATGAAGCCTTTCACCCCCGCGAAGCCGACGCCTTCGATCTCCACGGCCTGCTCGTCTAGAACCGTCATGCCTGCCTCGCGCAGGATCTCGCATACATGCTCAGGCTGGCCGCACTCATAATCGTGGTTGCCCAGAACGCCGAGCACTGGGATCGAGCAGGACTTGATGTCTTCGGCCAGGATGTTCGCTTCGCTTGTCTTGCCGAAATTCGTCAGGTCGCCGCACAGCACGAGAATGTCTGCCACGGCCGAAATCTCCGTGAACAGCTCGCGATAGGGCGCAGTGTCGTTCTCCTGCACGTGGAGGTCGCCGATCGCCGCCACGCGTAACTTGCCGTCTTCAGTCGCCATATTGTTCTTCGAGATTGCCTACTGCTTCGGAAAAGCCCCACTGCTCGACGTCAATCGCATAATCGCGGGGCGAGAAGATGCGCCCCCGGCAGACCTTTTTGCCGGGGCCTTTAACGTCCGACTGGTCGCGCAGACGCTCGAGCAGCTCGTCCATGAGCCAGTTCGGGACGACATGCCGCTCGCTCGGATAGATGAAGCGGAAGTTGAGGAGCGCCATCAGCAGCACTTCCCAATAGAGCTCCATGTGGCTGAGCAGCTGACGCCAATCGATGTCTTCGTGGCGCTTGAGGATCATGTGCGCGACGTCGGCGCCGTCATAGCGGTGGTGGTCTTGAACGAAGATCTTCGACCACACGAATTGGGTCGGCGGAACGAGCTTCACTTGGGCGCCGAACAGCTCGCAGGTGGGCGCGTTCTCAAACCATTCGTCGGTCACGTGCGTAGTGACGGTCGGCATGTTGTAGATGACATCGACGAACAGGTCGCCGCGCGTGATCCGCGCCAACCAGCGCTCGTCGACGATCTCGACCTCGATCCCGCGTTCCTGGAAATAATGAAGTAGTTTCAGCGCGTCTCCGGCCTTGGCGAAGACGTCCACGTCCTTCGTCGGGCGGTCGATGCCGGTGTAGCTCGCCAACGCGAACGTACCAGACACCAGGAACGGGATACGCGATTCCGCCATGTGCTGAAGCACTTCGCAATAGAAGGCTTCCGCCTCGGGCGAAGGCTTAATGAGCGTTCCGCTCGGACGGGTAAGCGTCATCTGATCCATTGCCTCGATCAACGGAGGGCGACGGATGGCGGTTCCCAGGAAGCGCTGAGACAGAGTGAACCAAACCGTCCGGGACTGTGCCGCGGAAGCAAATCCTCCTGTCCATGGCCCCTCTTAGGTCTGCAGCTTCGCAAAGCTCTTCATGACAGCTTCGGGTCGAAGCTGACACGCGCGCCTGTCACACCATAAATTGGGGTAACTCCTGATTTCTCGTAGCCTATTCTATGTTAACTTCTCGTTATCCGTGTTGCTCGACGGAGAGAGGGGTTTGCGTGCAGAAAGACACGTTGGAGGGAATCTCCGAAGACATCCTCTCGACATTCGAATCAGTAGCCCAACGCCTGGATCTTCTGGACGCATGTGACGCGGCAAACGGCTCCGATCGCGAATGCGCCGCGCGGATCAACAGAGCGCACATACCAGCCCTGCGGGTATCGGCTTTCAGCCCGCAGTGTCTGGCTCATGCGGACGCAGAGCCGGAGCAAGTTTAGACGTGGCGCTCGCATCTCAGCATCTTAGATTTGTCACTCAGTTCCATATCTTTGCGGGTGACGCGTTGATCGGTCGGTCATTCCCTCTCAGGTTTGATCGGGCGGGCTGCACTGTCATCGGGCCATTCGTGCCTACCGCCGAATATGATCCGGAGATTCATGCGACGGGTATCAACGGCGAAACCAAGCCGCTCACGTCTCGGTCCAGTCTCCAGGTACAC
>Ga0308174_10000756_pt1 | contig 14175 bp, 10 predicted proteins | sample PhyPR2_FD_203894 | JGI IMG/M metagenome (GOLD analysis project Ga0308174, IMG submission 203894) | Soil microbial communities from UC Gill Tract Community Farm, Albany, California, United States - DLSLS.P.R2 | ecosystem: Environmental > Terrestrial > Soil > Agricultural land | place: USA...
ATCGGCCAGTTGCGCGAGACGGTGGGAGCCCAGCCCGGTGACGACCCGGTCGCCCACTACCTCGACGTCCTGGCCGACAAGACCGGCTCGCTGGTCGCCACCTCGGCCCGGTTCGGGGCCCGCTTCGCCGGCGTGGACGACGCGCTGGTCGCCGACCTCACCGCCTTCGGTGAGGACTTCGGGGTGGCCTTCCAGCTCTCCGACGACCTGATCGACATCGTCAGCCCCGGCGACACCTCCGGGAAGCAGCCGGGCACCGACCTCCGCGAGGGCGTCGCCACCCTGCCCGTGCTGTTCGCGCTCGCGGGCGACGACCCCGCGGAGGCCAGGCTGCGCGAGCTCGTGGCCGGCCCCGTCACCGACGACGCAGACCACGCCGAGGCGCTGGACCTGCTCCGCTCGTCGGCCTCCCTCGCCCGGGCGGCGGAGGTACTCCGCGAGTACGCAGACCGCGCCCAGGCCCGGCTCACCGGCGTGCCGGCCGGGGACGTCCGCGATGCGCTGTCCGCGTTGTGCGACTACGTGGTGAACCGCTCCAGCTGACGGCGCATCCTGGAGCGATGCGGTTGCCTCGGGCGATGCGGTTGTGGGCAGCCCTCGTCGCGCTGCTGCTCACCGGGTGCACGGCGGCTGCGCCGGCACCCCAGGGGGAGGGACGGCCGTCCCTCGCGGTCACCGTGGTCGCCGGCGGCCTGGACCACCCGTGGGACGTCGCGCAGGCTCCCGACGGCACCCTGCTGACCGACGAGCGCGGCGGCGGCCTCACGGCGGTCCTGCCCGACGGCACCGTGCGCCCGGTCGCCGCGGACTTCGGTGATCTGTTCGCCCTCGGTGAGACCGGGCTGATGGGCCTGGTGCTCGACCCGGGCTTCGAGGGCGACCGGCGCTTCTACACCTGCCAGGGGCGCATCCGCGGCGGTTCGGCGTCCATCGCCGTCATCACCTGGACCGTGGACCGCACCTGGCGGAGTGCCACCCGCGTCGCCGACCCGCTGCTCGGGGGGATCCCGGTCAACCAGGCCGCGGGGCGGCACGGCGGTTGCCGGCTGCGGTTCGACCTCACCGGCGCGCTGCTGGTCAGCACCGGCGACAATGCCCTCGGCACCAATCCCCAGGACACCCGCTCGCTCGCGGGCAAGGTCCTCCGGATCGACGCGGCCACCGGGCGGCCGGCCAGGGGAAATCCGTTCGTCTCCCGGCCGGCGGCGGGGTCCCCGTACGTCTACACGTACGGCCATCGCAACGTGCAGGGCCTGGCGGTGCGCGCGGGCGGCAGCCAGGTCTACGCGGTCGAGCAGGGCACTTTCCGGGACGACGAGGTGAACCTGCTGCGCGCGGGTGCGAACTACGGCTACGACCCGGTCGGCCGCGGGAGCTACGACGAGAGCGTGCCGATGACCGACCCGACCATCCCCGGCGCGGTGCCGGCGGTGTGGTCGTCGGGGCCGGCCACGATCGCGACCTGCGGCGGCACGTTCCTCACCGGGCGCCGCTGGGGCGACTACGACGGGCTGCTGCTGCTCGGCGTCCTCAAGGGTGAGGGCATCCTCGCCCTCCGGCTGACCGCCGACGGGCGGGTGATCGACCAGTTCCGGCTGCCGGAGTTCGAGGGCACCCACGGCCGGATCCGCACGGTGCAGCAGGGGTCGGACGGCGACCTCTACGTCACGACCGACAACGGCTCCGGCACCGACCAGGTGCTGCGGGTCAGGCCCCGCTCTTAACCCCCGACCGTCCACGCGTCGTTGCCGACCAGGAGGGCGTCGAGATCCGGCGCCCGCTGGGCCTTCGCGACGTCGAGCTGCTCGGCCATCATCGCGTCGTACGTGGGCTTCGACACCGACCGGAAGACCCCCATGGGCGTGTACCGCAGGTCCTGGTGCGACAGCCGGGAGAGCGCGAACGCGTACGACGGGTCGGTGCGCTGCGCGTCGTGCACGACGATGTCGGCCGCGTCGACCTGGTTGGTCTCGGCGATCCGCAGGCCACCGACCTCGTCACGGACCACGCACGAGGCGCCGTCCGGGCCGAAGACCAGGGGCTTGCCGTGCACGAGCGGGATCGTCCACTGGGTGCCGGTCGACGCGTCCTTGAGCAGGTCGAAGGCGCCGTCGTTGAAGATGTTGCAGTTCTGGTAGATCTCGACCAGCGCGGTGCCCTTGTGCTCGGCGGCCTGTCGGAGCACGTCGGTGAGGCCCTTGCGGTCGGAGTCCATCGCGCGGCCCACGAAGGTCGCGTCGGCACCCAGCGCCAGCGACACCGGGTTGAACGGGGCGTCGATCGAGCCCATCGGGGTGGACTTGGTGACCTTGCCGACCTCCGACGTCGGCGAGTACTGCCCCTTCGTGAGCCCGTAGATCCGGTTGTTGAACAGCAGGATCGTCATGTTCACGTTGCGGCGCAGGGCATGGATCAGGTGGTTGCCGCCGATCGACAGCGCGTCGCCGTCGCCGGTCACGACCCAGACCGACAGGTCGGGGCGCGAGGCGGCCAGGCCGGTCGCGATCGCCGGCGCGCGCCCGTGGATCGAGTGCATGCCGTAGGTGTTGAGGTAGTACGGGAACCGCGACGAGCAGCCGATGCCCGACACGATGACCATGTCCTCACGGGCGATGCCCAGGCTCGGCAGGAAGCTCTGGACGGCGTTGAGGATGACGTAGTCACCGCACCCCGGGCACCAGCGCACCTCCTGGTCGGTCTTGAGGTCCTTGGCCTTGAGCTCGGTCCGCTTGTCGCCGGCCAGCTCGACCGACCGCGCGATCGCCTCGCCGATGGGGCCGCCTGCGGGCATGCCCAGATCGTGGACGTGGTCGATGCTCACTGTGCTTCTCCGTTCGCGACGGCGGCCGCGGGGGCGGCCGTCCGGTCGATCACCTCGTGGATCACCCCGGCCAGCTCGGCGGCCCGGAAGGGCAGCCCGCGCACCTGGGTGTGGCTCTCGACGTCGACCAGGTACTTGGCCCGCAGCAGCAGCGCCAGCTGGCCCAGGTTCATCTCGGGGCAGACCACCCGGTCGTAGCGTTGCAGGACCTCGCCGAGGTCGGCCGGCATCGGGTTGATGTGCCGCAGGTGGATCTGGGCCACGGACCGGCCCGAGTTCCGAACCTGGCGGCAGGCGGCGCCGATCGGTCCGTACGTCGACCCCCACCCGATGACGGCGACACGCGCGTCGCCGTCGGGGTCGTCGACGTCGGTCGGGGGCAGGCTCGCCGCGATCCCGTCGATCTTGGCCTGGCGCGTGCGCACCATGAAGTCGTGGTTGGCCGGGTCGTAGGAGATGTTGCCGGTCAGGTCGGCCTTCTCCAGCCCGCCGACCCGGTGCTGCAGGCCGGCCGTGCCCGGCACCGCCCAGGCGCGCGCCAGGGTCTCCGGGTCGCGCTGGTAGGGCAGGAACTCCCCGTCGGGGCCGTTGGCCTCGGTGGCGAAGTCGACCCGTAGATCGGGGAGCGTCTCGGTGGTGGGCACCAGCCAGGGCTCGGCGCCGTTGGCGAGGTAACCGTCGGACAGCAGGATCACCGGCGTCCGGTAGGTCAGCGCGATCCGGGCGGCCTCCACAGCGGCGTCGAAGCAGTCGCCGGGGGAGCGGGGGGCGATCACCGGCACCGGCGCCTCGCCGTTGCGCCCGAACATGGCCTGCAGCAGGTCCGACTGCTCGGTCTTGGTGGGCAGGCCGGTGGACGGGCCGCCGCGCTGCACGTCGACGATGACCAGCGGCAGTTCGATCATCACGGCCAGGCCGATCGCCTCGGACTTCAGCGAGATGCCGGGTCCGGACGTCGTCGTCACGCCCAGGGCGCCGCCGAAGGAGGCGCCGAGCGCGGCGCCGATGCCGGCGATCTCGTCCTCGGCCTGGAAGGTGCGCACGCCGAACGCCTTGTGCTTGGACAGCTCGTGGAGGATGTCCGATGCCGGCGTGATCGGGTACGCGCCGAGGAAGACGGGCAGGCCCGACTTCTGCCCGGCCGCGACGATGCCGAGCGCGAGCGCCTGGTTGCCGGAGATGTTGCGGTAGCGGCCCGGCGCCATCGGGGCGGGCTTGATCTCGTAGGAGACGGCGAAGGCCTCCGTGGTCTCGCCGTAGTTGTAGCCCGCGCGGAAGGCGGCGATGTTGGCCGCGGCGATCTCGGGCTTGCGGCGGAACTGGCGCTCGAGGAAGCGGACCGTGCCCTCGGTGGGCCGGTGGTACATCCAGGACAGCAGGCCGAGGGTGAACATGTTCTTCGAGCGCTCGGCCTCCTTCTTGCCCAGGCCGGAGTCGGCGAGCGCGTCGAGGGTCATGCTGGTGAGCGGCACGCTGACCACCTGCCAGCCCGCCAGCGAGCCGTCCTCGAGCGGGTTGGTCTCGTAGCCGACCTTCGCCAGGTTCCGCGGCGTGAACTCGTCGGCGTCGGCGATCAGCAGGCCGCCACCGGGCAGGTCGGCGAGGTTGGCCTTCAGCGCGGCCGGGTTCATCACGACGAGGACGTCGGGCGCGTCGCCCGGCGTCATGATGTCGTGGTCGGCGAAGTGCAGCTGGAAGGAGCTGACACCCGGCAGGGTTCCCGTCGGCGCCCGGATCTCGGCCGGGAAGTTCGGCAGCGTCGACAGGTCGTTGCCGAAGGACGCCGTCTCGCTGGTGAACCGGTTGCCGGTCAGCTGCATGCCATCGCCGGAGTCACCGGCGAGGCGGATGACGACGCGATCGAGCTCGACAACGCTCTTCACGAGGCCACCCGGCGCCGAGCTGGGCGGGTTGGTGCCTGTCATCAGTGGTCTACCTCCACCGGCCGAGGTTACGTGCGTATGTCCACGGCCGGGATGTGGTCCCCGACACCATGATCTCCCACATGGCAACCGGCGGGGTGCCGTCCTCATTCCGATGGGGAACGGCGCCCGCTGCGGTCGCGTTGGAGGGGACGTGCAGCGCTGGAACAACGGACTCAAGACGGCTGTCCTGCTCGGCGTCATGGGGGGGCTCATCCTCACCGCGGGCGCGGTCATCGGCGGCCGTGGCGGGCTGTTCATCGCCCTGGTGATCGCGCTGGGCATCAACGGCTTCGCCTACTTCAACTCCGACAAGCTCGCGCTGCGGGCGATGAGGGCCTTCCCGGTGACCGAGACGCAGGCGCCGCAGCTCTACGCGATCGTCCGCGAGCTGGCCACCGATGCCCGCCAGCCGATGCCGCGCATCTACGTGAGCCCCACCAACCAGCCCAACGCCTTCGCGACCGGCCGGAACCCGCGCAACGCGGCCGTCTGCGTCACCCAGGGGATCCTCGAGCTGCTCGACCGGCGTGAGCTGCGCGGCGTGCTCGGCCACGAGCTGTCCCACGTCTACAACCGCGACATCCTGATCAGCTCGGTCGCCGGCGCGATGGCCACCGTCATCACCTACCTCGCGCACATGGCAATGTTCGCCTCGGTGTTCGGCGGGCGGTCCGACGACCGCAGCGGCGGCAACGCGCTGGGCGGCCTCCTGCTGATGCTGCTCGGGCCGGTCGCCGCCGGGATGATCCAGATGGCGGTGAGCCGCAGCCGCGAGTACCAGGCCGACGCCTCGGGCGCGGAGCTCTCGAACGACCCGCTCGCACTGGCGTCCGCCCTGCGCAAGATCGAGCAGGGCGTGACCGCGCTACCCCTGCCGCAGGACGACCGGCTGGTCACCCAGAGCCACATGATGATCGCCAACCCGTTCCGCGGCCAGGGCATGGCGACGCTGTTCGCCAGCCACCCGCCGATGCCCGAGCGGATCGCGCGGCTGGAGCGCATGGCCCGGGAGTCCGACGCCCGCTGAGCCCTGCGCGCACCGAGATAAGGCTGGGCGCCCGCGCACCGCACCACCCGCTACCACCGGCACACCGCCGGACCGGGAGCCGCGCATCGACGAGACCACACAAACACCTGCCCCCGGCCGCGGTCATGATGCGCCGGTCCTCGCCGCAGTCAAGGTCGTTCGTCCAGTAGGGCGCTCCACCTTGACCGCGGCTCCGGGCCGGCAAACACCGCAGCTACCGGGGGCCGGAGACATGAACATGATTGACCGGGGGCCCCTCCACAGATAAGGGCGCTGCGCGTAGTAACAGCTTGAGCGGTGGAGGTCTGGGACATCCCCCTGATGGGGTCGACGGGCTTGGTATCCCAACCGCATCAGGAGGATGTCGTGTCCAACGGTAATGCTCGTCGGTTGTCGCGTGGTGATCGTCGGCGCAACGAGAGGCTGACCCGGCTGCGGTCGGTCATCACCCGGGAGTCGGCGTGCTGGCTTTCGATCTGGCCGCAGATAAGCAGGTCTGCGCGCTGTGTGGCCAGGACTCGGCGGTGATCGCCCGGCGCACGATCACGGCGAAGGCCTGGCAGCTGTCGGACGCCGTGGCCTGGGGGCTGCCCCGGGCGGCCGCGGCTGGGTTCGCCTCGGTTGTGGTGGCCTGCGAGCCGACCGGTCACCGCTGGCGGGTGTTGGACCAGATCGCCGCCCAGGCGGGCGTGCGGCTGGTGTGCGTGCAGCCGCTGCTGGTCGGTAGGGCCCGGGAGGCCGAGGATTTCACCCGGAACAAGAACGACGACTCCGACGCGGTGATCATCGCCCGGCTGGTCACGGAGCTGCGCTGCTATCTGCCCGAGCGGGCCGAGCCGATCTGGGCCCGGCTGCGGCATCCGGGTGCCCGCCGCGTCGGCCTGGTGCTGGCCGCCGGCGCGGCCGGTGCGCAGATCCGGGATCTGCTGGAGTGCGCTTGGCCGGCGGTGCTGGGCGCTGCGGTGGAGCCGCTGGAGTCGGCCAGCTGGCGGGCCGCCATGACCGTTGTGCTCGATCGGGTCGCCGACAGCGGCGATCTGAGCTTTATCCGTCGGTCGGGGTGGCCCCGGTTCGCTGCCGCGGTCCGCCGCGAATTGCCTCGGCATGGCACGCCCCGCTGGCACTCGCCGATCGTGCGGGCGGTCTTCACCGCTGCCACCGATCCCGCCCAGGCCGGTCTGGGGGTGGCCGAGCAGCGTGCTGGGGCGCTGGAGCGGGTCCGCTTCGCCCTCGAGGACCTGGCGCACGCCCGCGCCGAGCTCGTCGTCGTCGAGGGCCGAATGGTCGCCGTCCTCGACACCCTGGGGCTGACCGAACTGGTCACCAGCATTCGGGGGCTCTCCGCGGTCGGCGCCGCGGCGATTCTGGCCGAGACCGGCGACCTGACCCGCTTCACCAGCGCCCGCGCGCTGGTCAAGCATGCCGGGCTCTGCCCCCGCAACAACGCCTCCGGTGGCTACCAGGGCAAGGCGGCCATCAGCGGCCGCGGCCGCGCCCGGCTACGGATGGCCGCCTGGCGGGCGATCTTCCCGGCGCTGCACCACAACCCGGTGCTGGCCGCCCGCTACACCCACCTCACAGGTCGGCCCGACCGGCAGTTGACCGACGCCCAGGCCCGGGTCGCGGTCGCCGGCAGCCTGCTGCGCCAGCTGCACGCAGTCATAACCACCGGCACCCCCTGGAATCCGGCGATCGCCGCCGGCACCCACCATCCGGAACGGGAGGCCGCCTCGGCTGCCTGAGCGCGCCCGCTGACCACGGGCGGGGCGAGTCCGCATGCGCGTCGGGATCACATCCCGCAAGGGACCCTGGGCAGCCCCGCCCGTCTCCTGCAAGCCCGGATGAAGGCTGTCGGGAACAACCCGCTTGAGCTACGTAGGGCCAGAGACGGGCACGGGACACCGCCCGCAGCAGCGCAGCATCCCCACCAAGATCAGCCCGACCGGAACACCGGCTGAGCAACCCCACCCTGCCTCAATTGCCCCAACCCCGGACTTGACTTCGACCTCATAGGTTGGTCCCTCCGGGATGGGCCTCCGGCCCACCCTTCCCCGGCCACACCGCAGCCGGATTGAAGCGGGTTACGGGACGGGCGCAGAGCTGTGAAGAGGCACATCCGACGACCGATCAGCGTGATTGGGCGCCGACGGCCGTGGGCACGGAGGATGCATGGACGTACCTCGCTTCGACGACAGCCTGCGTCTGCTCGCGAAGGGCTACGCCTGGATGCCCGACCGGCGTCGGGAAACCGGGCGGCAGACGGTGTCGACCCGGCTCATGGGCATGCCCGCGGTGGGCCTCGAAGGCCCGGATGCGGCCCGGTTCTTCTACGACGAGGACCACGTCCTCCGGAAGGGGGCCCTGCCCGAGCCGGTGCTGGGAACGCTGTTCGGCAAGGGCGCCGTTCACACGCTCGACGGCGAGTTCCACCGAGTCCGCAAGGCCATGTTCGTCGGCCTGCTGATGGGCGACGGGATCGACGCACTGGTTAAGCAGGTGACGGCCGAATGGACGGCCGCGGTACCCCGTTGGACCAAGCGGGACCACATCGTTCTCTTCGACGAGTCGGCCCGGGTGCTCACGGCAGGCGTGTGCCGCTGGGCGGGCGTCCCCCTGCCGGACGACCTGGTGGAGCCGGTCGCACGCGACCTGCTGGCGATGGTCGACGGATTCGCGTCGGCCGGTCCACGGCACTGGCGTGCCCGCCGCGCACGGGGCCGCCGTCAACGCTGGCTTGCCGGCCTGGTGGAGGAGGTACGCAGCGGCGACAGAACCGTTCCCGAGGGCTGCGCCCTCGCCGTCGTCAGTGCGCACCGTGATGCCGACGGGCAGCTGCTGACACCGGAGGTCGCGGCGGTCGAGCTGCTCAACATCATCCGGCCGACGGTGGCCATCGCGTGGTTCCTCACGTTCTCCGGTGAGGCACTCCTCCGCTGGCCGGCGAACCGGTCCCGCCTGGCCGGCGGCGAGCCCGCCTACGCCGAGGCCTTCGCCGACGAGGTCCGGCGGTTCTACCCCTTCGCTCCCTTCGTCGGCGGCAAGACCCCGCGGGCCGTGGAGTTCGACGGCCATCCGATCCCCAAGGGCGCGATGATGCTGCTCGACCTGTACGGGCAGAACCACGACCCGGCACTGTGGGAAGACCCCTACGCATTCCGGCCGGAACGCTTCCTCGACCGGAACATCGGCCCCTTCGACTTCATCCCCCAGGGCGGTGGCGACCCGCGCACCGGACACCGCTGCCCGGGCGAGCAGATCGTGGTCGCGCTGCTGGCCGCTTTGACCGTCGAGCTCGCCCAGCTGCAGTTCGACGTCCCCGAGCAGGACCTCGACATCTCGTTGCGCCGGATCCCGGCCCGTCCGGCCGACGGCGTTCTCCTCCAGGTGCACGACAGCTCGGCGGACCGTTCCTGACAATGCCCTGCCCCTTACACCACGACCGTCCGGAGTGGGCATGCGCCGATCGGGGTAGAAGCGGTCGAGGAACCGTTCCGTCAGTGACTGCATCAGGAGATGAGGAGACATGACCGCCAGCACGGGCAACCAGGACGTCGTGGACATCCTGACCGCCGACCACCACGAAGTCCTCACGCTCGTGGGCCAGATCGCGACTGCTGACGCCGCGCAACGGCGCGACATGGCCGACACCGTCATCGCCGAGCTGATGAGGCACTCGGTCGCGGAGGAGATGTACGTCTACCCGGCCATGCGCGAACACCTGCCCGACGGCGAGAGCCAGGTGCAACACGACACCCAGGAACACCAGCAGCTCGAGGAGGTCATGAAGGAGCTCGAGGGCGTTGACTCGGCGGACCCGCAGTTCCTGGAAGTGCTCGGCCGGCTCGAAGCCGTACTGCGCGACCACGTGACGGACGAGGAAAGGGACCAGTTCCCGATGCTGCGCGCCCGGCTCTCGTCCGAGCAGCTCATCGAAATGGGGCGGAAGGTGGAGACCGCGAAGAAGGCAGCCCCGACCCGCCCCCACCCGGCCGCGCCGCACAGCGAGCTGTTCCACAAGCTCATCGGGCCGGGCGTCGGCATGGTCGACCGGTTGCGGGACAAGCTGACGGGCCGATCCAACAGTGCCTGAACCCCGATGAGGAGGCCCGGGGGAGCATCTGTCAGCACGCCGGGCCTCACGCAGGCGGTCGTGGCGGTCGATCACCTCATGGCCGAATTGGCTCCCCGGTCACCCTACCGGCACGTACTTTGGCCGACAGTCCGAGTTCGGCGACCGACCGCACGGACGCACCGCTCCGTAACGCCCGGACGACAGCCTTCTCCAGCTCTTTCTGCGCTTTCCTACGGCGGTCACCGCAGCGCGGATCCGCACGGCGTCGGCCCCGGTGACCGGTCGTAAATCGGGCACATCGAGAGGCTAGAACGGTTGTGATCGTGGGAACCCACCGCGTCGCCGATGACCAGCAGCGCCGCGCCAACGGGCTGCTGGAACCGGTTAGGTGCGGCTTTCATGCTGTGCCGGTAAAGGGCAACGTTCTGGAGAGGCGGGGCGGCCCCGCCGCCCGATAGTTTGGAGCGGCGGGGCCTGACCGCAACAGCCCCCGCGGAGGTGGTGCGGCTGATCTGGAGTGTTCCGGCGGTCCCTCAGCCGGGCCGTCTGCCCGGTTGCCGGCCCCGATGGCGACCGCCGTCGCTCCTCGGTGTCGCGGGGAGTTCGCCGGTGTGGACGAGGTGGTCGGCGACCTCGCGCACCTTCAGGTTGGCGTTCATCGACATCTGGGCGAGCAGTTGGAACGCCTGGTCGGGGGTCAGCTTGTGCCGTTCGATGAGGATGCCTTTGGCCTGGTCGATGACGGCGCGGGACTCCAGGGCGGTCTGCAGGTTGTCGGCCATGTTCCGGGCGTTCTGGTAGGCGTGCATGTTCCCGGCCGCCACGGCGGCGTAGGGGCCGAATGCCCGTGCCGCGGACCGGCTGTCCTCATCGAAGGCGTTGGCTTCCCGGGCGTAGAGGTTCAGCGCGCCGGAGACCTGCTCGTCCTCGTCGATGGCCAGGGGTATCGACAGGGAGCTGAGGTTGCCGGCCTCGGCCGCGCGGCGGGAGTAGTCGGTCCAGCGGTCGTCGGTGCGGGTGTCGGGAATCTCGGTCAGCTCGCCGGTGCGGGCAGCGTGCAGGCACGGGCCGTGGCCACGTTCGTACTGGGTTTCGTCCAAGTCGACGGCGAGTCGCCCGGTGGAGGCCACCGTGGTGGGGCGGTCCTTGACCAGCAGCGTCACCGACGCCTCCGGATTGCCCGGCATCACAGTCTTGGCCAGATCGGCGACCATTTGCAGCAGGCTGTCCATCGACAACTCGCGCAAGGACAACCTGCCCAGGCGTTCCAGTGCCTCGGGGGCGTTCGCCGGTTGCGGGTTTTCGCTGCTGGCCACAGGGGGCCTCCGGTCTTTAATGAAAACCGGGGGGTGGCCTCGGCTACGGTTCCCTACCTGGGTGCCGCGCTGGGTGCGCCCGTGTTGGACGCACGATCGCCGTCCGGAACATCCGGGGTGGCTATCCGGCACGCTACGCCCGTCGGAAGCTGGCGGCCAACGACGGCGGGGCGCAATAGATCGGACCGCAGCACCTCATGGTTCCCCCGGGCAACAGCCGGATGCTCGGTCCTTTGCTGTTGTCCGTCCGACCCTTTGGCGGTAACTTCCGATTCGGGTCCAAACGATGGCCAACCGTTCGTGAGCAGCAGCACAGCTCGGTTGCGCCGATTCCCTCGGCCGTCACCTGGTGCTGGCGCCGAGGTGATCGCATGTCCGAGTCCCGTCACCCACGAACCGGATCGCACCGCCGATCCGGTCCGTCCTTCACCGTGCACGTCGACCTGGTCGCCGGCCGCATCCGGCTGACCGGAGTACTCGACAGCGGCACCGTGCACCTGTTCCAGGAGGCCATCTCCGCACTCCTGCGCGGTAACCACAACACCTGGCATCTCGACATCACCGATCTCATCGGCTGCGATCAGATCGGGATACGGGCGATCCGCGCCGCCTACCGGCGGGCGCTGCGGCACAACCAGGGGATGACGCTGACCGGAGCGCCGCCGCTAGTCCAGCAGTCGCTGGCGCGTCTGCCCCCGGCCCACCACCTGCTCCACAGCGCGTCGGGCGCCGGCGCTGTCCCCGAGTCGCTGCCCGCCTGACCGCCGCTTCGCCACGACAGCTGGCCCCTGCCCCCGGCCGGCCACGCGAACGCTTCATGCTTCTGGCGTGCCGGGAACGACGGTCATCAGATCGGCCGGCAATCGAGGCAACGCATGCCCGAAGTGGATCACGGTAGGACGACAGGCCTCTCGGCTTGGTCGCTGAATGCGCCGCGCACCGGGGGTTGTTTGACGTCCACAGGTTGAGGGTCGCGGCCCAGGGCTCCATGACCTACGGCTACCTGCTCACCCGCTCGCACCGCGGCTGGAAGCGAGTACGCCGGGTATGACATCCAGGGCTGGAGCCCCGGTCCTCTCTGACACGCCCCAGCCGGTACCGGACACGCGACCAGGTACCCAATTCCCATGCGCGGGGTGGTCGGGTGTCCCGCCAACGGCCGGGCTCCGTATCTCGCCCGGATCGAGACAAACGTTCGGCGTACGGGATCCCTGCGTCCGGGAGCCCGACATGACCGGCGCACGCAGGCCGCTGCGGCCCCGGCCCTTCCTGATTGCGCGTGGCTCCGCGGGGTAGGCGGTGGTCATGGACCACTCACGGGCACCGGTGCTGGAGGCACTCGAGGAATTCCGACGGCGCTGCGACGTCGTGTTCGGGCCGCCGGGCCACAAGCAGGGCCGGGGCGCTGATCCGCGGGTGTTGGAAGTCGTGGGGCGTGACGTCTTCGCCTCGGATGTCCTCACCCTCAACGGCCTCGATGACCGCCGCCAATCCCAGGGCATCCTCAGCCAGGCCGAGGAGCTCATGGCCGACGCCGTTCGAGCGGAGAAGGCGTTCTTTTCAACCTGTGGCAGCTCCCTGTCGGTGAAGACGTCGATCATGTCGGTCGCCGGGCCCGGTGAGAAACTGCTGGTCAGCCGCAATGCGCACAAGTCGGTGATCTCTGGGCTGATCATCGGGGGGATCCAGCCGGTGTGGGTACACCCGCACTTCGATCCTGAGCGCAACCTTGCCCATCCGCCCGAGCCGGAGGACGTACGGCGGGCGCTGGCGGCGCATCCGGATGCCAAGGGCATGCTGCTCATCACGCCGACCGACTGGGGTACCTGCGCCGACATCGCAGGTGTCGCAGGCGTCTGCCACGAGCGCGACCTGCCGCTGATCGTGGACGAGGCCTGGGGGGCCCACCTGCCGTTTCACCCCGGCCTCCCGTCTTGGGGGATGGACGCCGGCGCCGATCTCGTGGTCACCAGCGTGCACAAGATGGGCGGGGCGATCGAGCAGAGTTCGGTGTTCCATCTGCAACACGACCGGGTGAATCCGGACGTGCTCTCCGCCCGCGAGGACCTGCTGGGAACGACGAGCTCCTCCTCGTTGGTCTACCTGACCCTCGATGGGTGGCGACGGCAGATGGTCGAGCACGGCGAGGAACTGCTCGGCGCCGCGCTCGATCGGGCCCGCCGCGTCCGCGCGGCCGTGCACGGCATGGCGGGCATCGATCTGATGGACCGCGAGGTCGTCGGCCCCGGGATGGCCTTCGACCTCGATCCCCTCGTCTTGACGATGGATGTCCGCAGCCTGGGCATCACCGGCTATCAGGCCAGCGAATGGCTGCGGGCCGAACGGCACGTCGACATCGGCTCGGCCGATGCCTGTCGGATCAGTGCCCGGATCACCCACGCCGACGACGACGAGACAGAAACGCTGCTGGTGGACGCGCTCCGGTCGTTGGTGGACGGCGCCACGTCGATCGAGCGGCCGCCCACGGTGGACCTGCCGGCCCCGGGCGCGCTGGAGCTGCAGAGCGTGATGACGCCGCGCGAGGCCTTCTTCTCCCGCGTCGAGCAGGTGCCGGTGGCCGACGCGGTCGGCCGCATCGTCGCCGAAATGGTCACCCCCTATCCGCCCGGTGTGCCCGTCCTGGCCCCCGGCGAGCGGATCACCCGGGAGGTCCTTGATTACCTGACCACCGGGGTCGAGGCCGGAATGCTCATCCCGGACGCGGCGGACTCCTCCCTGCAGACTCTGCGTGTGGTCGCCGACTAATCCCAAATGGCGAGCGACGCATCCACCGTGTCTCGACGAGCACACCGCCGCAGGCGGCGGGAGTCGCGAGCTGCACAACCACCTGCAGGTGATGCGGGGATGCACGCGATCACCGGGTGGCCGCCGGGGAATTGGAGAATGAGCGGCTGTCGTTCGACGAGCTGGCCATGGTGACAGCTAGGAGGGCTTCGCTCGGTGACTTTCGGGCCGGGCGAGCATCATCCGGTGCGCACGGAATCGCCGAGCAC
>Ga0308174_10000757_pt1 | contig 14172 bp, 27 predicted proteins | sample PhyPR2_FD_203894 | JGI IMG/M metagenome (GOLD analysis project Ga0308174, IMG submission 203894) | Soil microbial communities from UC Gill Tract Community Farm, Albany, California, United States - DLSLS.P.R2 | ecosystem: Environmental > Terrestrial > Soil > Agricultural land | place: USA...
CCGGCCAGCGTGATGTGGCCAGTCGTGGTCAGAGCGACAGTGGACAGCGCGCCGCTGACCGCCAGGTCGTTGTTGAAGGCGGTGTGGGTGTGGCCTGCGGAGGCCGCCCCGATGTCGGCGTAGGACAACGCGTCGGAACCGCCAGTGGCGTGCGTGACCTTGTGGGCCAGAGGGGCACGGGCGTCGCTGAGCCGGGAGTCGTTGCCCAGGATGACGTTGGCGGCCCCGGTGCCGGTGTTGGCCAGCGCCGCGGTGCCTAGGCCACTGACCTGCGAGGCGGTGTGCGTGTGCACTGTGGGTGCTGCACCGATGGCCTCCGGGGTGAGCGGGTCGCTCCCGGCAGATGCATGGGTGGCCGCGTGGGCGAGCGGTGTTCGAGCGTCGCTTAGGCGCGAGTCGTTGCCCTGGGCCGCCGTGCCCGCCGTGGTGCCGTAGACCACCGCCAGAGTGCGTGAGGCGGCCAGGTTGCCGCCGCCGCTCAGCCCGGTGCCGGCCAAGATCGAGGTGGTGGTGGCCACCCGGGCGGCCAGCCCGTTGTCGACGTAGTTCTTGGTCGCCGCGTCCTGCGGGTTGGTGCCGGGGTCGTGCAGGTTGGTCAGGTACTGGCTGTTGAAGGAGACCGCCGCGACCGGCGCGCCGAGGTCGGAGACCTTCAACGGGTCGGAGCCAGCGGCGGCGTGGGTGCTGGCGTGCGCGGTGGGGGTGCGGGCATCGGCAAGTCGGGCGTCGCTGCCAATGACCACGTTGGCGGCCCCGGTGCCGGTGCTAAGCACTGCGGCGCTGCCCAGGCCCAGGTTGACCCGGGCGGTGGCCACGTCGGCCAGGTCGGCCAGGTTGTTGGACTTCTGCAGGGCGCCGGCGGCCGAGCCGAACCGGGCGTCGTCCCCGGCGGCCACGGTCCCCGCGGTAGTCCCGACATTCCTGGTAGCCGCATTGCCCAGGTCGGTGACCTGGCTGGCCAGGTGGGTGTGGACCGCCGCGGCAGCCCCGATGTCGGCCGGGGCCAGCGCATCGGTGCCACCGGTGGCGTGGGTGGCCTTGTGCGCCAGCGGGGCGCGCGCGTTGGCCAGCCGCGCGTCGTCGGCGCGCACCAGCGCGGTCGCACTGGAGACCCCAGAGGCGGCCACCGGCAGGTAGGCCAGCTCCAGCACGCTGGCCCGCCAGGTGCCGGTGGTGACCACGCCCAACGTGTCGATGCTGGTCTGCCCGCGGTAGGCGGTGTCGATGTCGACGTTCGGCCCGACCACCACCCGCCCGGGCGTGCCGAGCACGGCGAAGGTGGACCCGGAAAGGCTCATGCCGGCACCGGCCAGGTAGGTTCCGGCGCCGGAGAACTGGGTGAAGGCGAGCGCGGTGCCGCCCGGGCCGCCGATGGTGATCGGGTTCTGGGTACGCAGCGCCCAGCCGGTCGAGCCCTGGGTGTTGCCCGCCTCGACGAAGACGAACGCCCCGGAGGTCACCTTGGCATCGGTGTCGAAGTCGCTGGAGCGCTCCCAGGTCCCGCTCGAGAGCACCGACCAGATGCCGTTCTGGTCCGCGGCGGCCTGCGCGTGCAGCAGCACCCGGTCGCCGGTGGCCAAGGTGACCCCGTCCAGCGCGGCCGGTGCGCCGGTGATCCGGCCCCGGCCCGAGGTACCGCCACTGGCGTCGTAGCTGAACGCGACGTTGCCTGGCGAGCTGGTGCGCACCGATGCCTTGACGTCCAGCCCGGAGGCCACCGAGTCCACGTAGGCCTTGGTCGCCGCGTCCTGGGAGGCGGTCGGATCGCCCATCCCGGTCAGCCGCTGGGTGTTCAGCGCGACCGGACTCATCGGCGGCATGAGCTCGTCCAGCGTGGTGACCCGGACCCGGTCGTCGAAGTCGCTGATGCTCGAGGCCAGCTGGGTGCCGCTGTGGTGGGCGCGGTCCAGGTAGTAGGCCCCGGCCTGCCCGTTCAAGGTGGGCGCGTCCCCGGCCACCGGAGTCTGGGCCGACCACTTCCCGGCCAGGTAGACCAGCGCCTGGCCCTGCGCCGGGGCCGCGGACAGGTCCACGTCGCTCAGGCCGGCCAACGAGCCCGCGGCGGCGTCGGCCGGGTGCCAGTGCCCGCTGACGGCGTCGTACGCCAGCACCTGACCATCGCCCGGGGTGGTGGCCAGGTCCACGTCGTTCAGCCAGGACAGGTCCTGCGGGCTCATGCTGACCAGCACCTGAGCGGGCCCGGCGGTCCCGGCGCTGACGGCGACGGTGATGCCGCCATCGCCCAGGAACTGCAGCGCGTCGGCCACCGCCCCGGAGGTGACCGCCGACGGGGCGACCAGCCCGTTGCCCAGGAACTGCAGGATCTGCCGGCGGGTCCAGCCGGTGATGTCGACGTCGGAGCCCTGGGCGTAGCTCTGCCCGTAGATCACCGTGTCGATCGCGGCCACGAACCTCACAGCGACATCGCCTCCCACATGTCGGGGCTGCCGTCGGGACCGACCAGGTACTGGCTGCCCCCGCCGTAGCGCTCGTCGACGATGGTGACCCCGCCAGAGCTGACCGTGGAGAACGCGTCCGGCTCGGTGTGGAACTGGGCGTCGGCCTTGCGCGGGGCGGCGCTCTTGGGCACCGTGCCGTCGTGCCGGCTGGGCGCGGGCAGCTTCTTCAGCGCCCGGTGTGCCAGGGCCATCGCGGCGAAGTCGTCGGGCAGGTGGGAGTTCCACTTGCCCGGGGCGTAGACGTCGGCCACGGTGATCGCCCGGTGCGCGCGGTACATCGGGTCGGCGGTCACCGAGGGGTGCGCGGGGTTGGCCGGGATCCGCGGCATCCGGTAGGCGCCGTGCTCAAAGTCGGTGATGTAGTCCAGCAGCATCTGGGTGCGGGCCCGGCCCACCATGACGAACTTGCTGGTGGTGTCGGAGTAGTCTACGTAGTCGTTGACCACGTTGCCCACCCCGGTGCCGTCGTGCTCGGCGACCGCCTGATAGTCCTGGGTGACCTCGTTGAACCGGCCGATCATGTAGTCCCACGGGCGGCGGTTGATCCGGATCAGCTTGACCAGCCGGTAGGGCTGCACGTCGTAGCGGACCACCGCGATGACGGTCTTGTCCTGCTCCTTGGCCCAGTCCGCGCCGACCGCGTACAGCCCGGCGGCGACCGGGTTCTCCCAGACGTACTCGTCGTGGTCGCCGTTGCCCTTGTGCACCTCGGAGAGGGTGGGCGGGTAGTCCACGAAGTACTCGGCCACCTTGTCCAGGTCCAGCGCGCGGCTGCCGGCGGCGGGCTCGTTCAGGTCGTACTCGGTGTGCCACATCTGGGCGCTGACCGTCTTGCGCTTGTTGTCGATGAAGCGCTGGGACATCCACCCGTGCGGCTGCAGCAGCTCGCGCCAGCACCAGGTGAACACCGGCAGGCCGCGCTCGCGGGAGGACTCGATGACCTTGGTGAAGGTGCCCTCGGGGTTCTGCCAGGTCGAGCTGGCGACGATGTACTCCTCGATCACCTGACCGTGGGCGTTCATCTGCTCCATCGCCTGGCCGAGGCTGGCGTTGTAGATCTCCCACTCCATCTCGTCCACCTCGTCTAGCAGCTGCAGCGGCGGGTGCGGGCCGCGGACGGTGGTCTGGGAGGCAGGCAGCGGCTTGATCGCCTTGCCGGTGCTCATCTGGATCAAGGTGGCCTGGTCCTTGGCCACGGCATACATCGGCGCGTTCTTGGCGGCCATCAGCTTGCGCATGTGCTCGCGCACGTTCAGCGACTGGGTCATCGAGCCGCCCAGGATGGTCACGTCGATGTCGCGCACGAAGGCCTTGACCAGCCCGAGCACGGCCAGCGCCAGCGACTTGCCCGAGCCGCGGCTGGCGTACCAGACGGCGAAGTTGGGCTCGCGGCCGAAGAAGGCGTGCGCCACCGCCTCGAACGGGCTGACGTGGTCGGGGCAGACGCTGACCCGCGGCAGCTTGATGCCGAACATCGCGTAGATCAGCCACCACAGCTCATCGTCGGTACGCGGTTCGCGCGGCAGGGTCAGCACGGGCTCATCGTACGGTTGGCCGATCTGGCTAGGATGCGCCGAAGCGCCAGGGATCAGGCGGAGCCGAGGTTGACCCCGGTGAAGACGCAGGCGTCGCCTGCTGCGGCGTTGATCGTGCGCAGGTTGTTGGTGGTGCTGCGCCCCAGCAGCCGCAGCCGCACCGTGCCATCTGCTCCGAGGTCCTCGTCCTTGACCACGTAGAAGAGCGCCCCGGAGATCGGGGAGAAGCTGGTGTCGCTGTTGGGCGTCTGCCAGCCCACCGCGCCCTCGCCGGCGGCGCCCGATCCCGAGCAGTAGCTGACCACCTGCTGGCCGACCACGGTGCCTACCTCCAGGTGCAGCCAGCCCACCCCGGACTCGGCCCGGGCGTTGAGGCTGACCATCAGCAGGTCGCCGACCGCGGCCTGCAGCACCAGGTCCAGCCCGTCCGCCGGGTCCAGCCTGGTCCAGCCGGTGTCGCCGGGCTTGGGCCGGGCGGTGGTGACCGCCTTCAGGTCGCTGCCGCGCATGCCGCCCAAGGAGCCGGTCATGGCGTGCGACTCGCGCCGGGAGAGGCCGGCCTTGATCAAGCTGTTGACTACCTCGGACATGCTCGCTCCTCGCGCTATGCTTCCGGCTGCCCCGGTGGTGGCGACAAGAGGGCAGGGTCCTCTGGGAAGTGATGCACCCTAGCTTTCACCGGGGCGCCAGATGTGCGGTGAGGCCCCCGGGCCCGCCAGCGGAGGGCTAACCCGAACCCAGGGGCCTCGAGAACGAAGGCTACCCGCGGCAGTGCCCCAGCGGGCAGCACCAGCACCGCAAGCCGTGGGCGCGTCGGCAGCTCGGCCCGCTCAGCGGCTCGGCTTGGGCGCGTAGGTGGTCAGCCCGGCCGGCAGCGCTCGTGGCACTAGCGCCTCGAACTCCGACTCGTCCCAGCGCAGCATCCCCTCGTCGTCCAGGAACCACCACGAGCGCTGGTCGGCCCAGCGCATGTGCGCGCTGACCTCGCGCGGGTCCTGGTGCCCCTGCAGCCACAGCCCCTCCTCCATCGCCCAGGCTGGGTGGGACTCCACCCAGCCGTGACAGCCCGTGGTCCCCGACCCGCAGGCGGCCAGCAGGTTGGACGGCGCCCAGCTGCCGCCGTGGCTGCGCTTGAGCCGGTGGTGCACGCTGTGCTGCGGGCCCAAGCAGACGTTGGGCACCGCGAGCTCGCAGCGCCCGCCCGAGCGCTGGCCCACGATCACCCGGGCCCGCTGCTCGGTGACGAAGGCGGCGCGCTCAGCGGTGCCAGTAGGTGCCACGACGCTCCCAGGCGGCAAGCACCACGCCGGCCACGATCAGCAGCACGCTGATCACCAGCCCCAGGGTGAGCACCTTCACCAGCCCCAGGATGCCGAGCAGGATCAGGGCTACAGCAGCAAGCAGGATCATGGTCATCTCTTCCTGGTCAGCACGGCGGCTCACTCGAGCGCCGTGGTCGGTTACAGCCCCAGCGCCCGCAGCGTGGCCGGGCCGACGATGCCGTCCTGCACCAGGCGCGAGCGCTTCTGGAACTGCAGCACCACCGAGCGGGTGGCCGGGCCGAAGTCACCGTCGACGACGAGCCGGGAGTAGAGCGGGTAGTAGGTGTTCAGCCGGGTCTGCAGGGCGCGCACCTGCGAGCCGGTGCTGCCCAGCTGCATGGTGGCGCGGATCGGGACCGGGTCGGTGTGGGTGACCGGCGGCAGGATCCGGGTGGCGTCCAGGAAGCCGTACATCTTCACCGTGCGCACGACCATGCCGGGCTTGGGCGACTCGATCACGATGCCGTTGCCGGCGTACATGAAGATGTGCCCGACGAAGGGGCGGATCAGGTCGCCGGGCAGCAGGTTGGACTGCTGGACCGGGGTACCGATCTGGATCATGTGGGCGGAGTCGGTGCGCACCCAGCGGTGGCCCGCGGCGCGGTAGGCCCAGTAGCACAGCCCGGAGCAGTCGAAGGTGGAGGGCCCGGCAGCGCCGAAGACGTACTGGTCGCCCAGCCGGGTCTTGGCCTGGGCCAGCGCGGCCAGCGCGACCGGGTTGGCGGTCACCGTGGTCATCAGAGCTCGTCCTGCTCGTCGTCGGGCTTGCCATCGCGCTCGGGGATCTGGCCCTCTGGCTGGTCGTTGGCCGGGTTGTAATCGGGGTCCTGCTGGTAGGGACCCGGGTCGCTGGTGTCGATGCTCATGGCCCGCATCGTAGCCGCCCTTGACCCGCTTGGGCATGAGGTAGTACTATTACCACCCGAACCCCCTGGGTGAAGTGTGTGCGGCCGGACCCGCAGATGCCTCGCCCAGGGGGTTCTTTGCTGTGCCCACAACCCGAACAGGAGACGCCGATGAGCAAGTACGACTACGAGGCGAGCAAGAAGATCGTCGAGGCCGACCCGCCCTTCTACGCCATCATCATGGCCGCCATGCGCAGGGCCGATACGGACAATGCCGTGAAGCTGCGCAACGCCTTCCCGGAGGTGTGGGTCGAGCAGCGGCTGCGCTACAACGCCCCGGGTGGCTACCTGGCGGGCGACCCCGGCTACGAGCAGGACAGACCATGAAGGTCACCTCGATCGACGTCTCGCTGGTGCCGCTGTTCAGCCGGGCGCACGACCAGCTGGTGGGCTGGCTGAGCGAGGTCGGCATCGACCCGATGTGGGTCACCTTGGACAAGCCGATCCAGATCGTCGAGGACAAGATGATCTGCTTCGTCGAGATCCACCACGACCAGCACGGCACCGTGATCAGTGGCGCCACCGGCGCCCCGGTCAAGCACCGGGTGGCCCTGGCCGTGGACCACCTGCCCACCCTGCCGCCGCTGGTGGCCCAGCTGTGCACCGAGGAGGAGGTCGAGCAGGTCTGGCCGCTGGAGGCCGGTCAGGAGAGCCCAACCACGAAGAGGAAGAGAGGACGCAGATGAGTAGTACCAAGGACGACCAGGCGGCCGAGATAGCCCGGCTGACCCGACAGGTGGAGCGCGTCGAGGCGCTGGCGGACGAGTGGAGCGCCAGTGGAGTTCGGCGTTACTGGCATCAAGACCCGGTAGTGCGTGAGTGCTGGGATACCGCCCACAGGGAACTGCGCGCCGCGCTGTCCGGCACCACCAGCGAGGAGTTGCCGCACGGCCTGTGCGGGAACCGCGAGCAGCACGAGCCACACGCCCACCACAGCCCGGGCCTCGGACCCTTCTGGTGCGACGCCAACGAGGGAGAGCGCCTGCCCTACGCAGCCGAGCAGCGCAGGACCGCCCGCGAGAACCACACCACCACCACCAACGAGGAGAAGCACTGATGCCCACCAACATGAACCGCGTCTGCCCCGAGTGTGAGCAGGGCAAGCACGGCAACTGCGACGGCGACGCCTGGGACTTCCAGCGCGACGAACGAAGCGGGTGCGCCTGCGCCGAGCACAAGCACGACCCGGCCGAGTCCGGCGAGGTGAGCGCGGCCGAGCTGGAGGAGTACTGGAGGGACCTGGCCGCGCAGGTGCAGACCGGGCTGCTGCCCAAGCTGGAGGGGTCGGCGGCGACCATCTCCTTGGTCCCCAAGGACGGCCAGTCCGACGTGAAGTTCGCCGTCGAGCTCGGCTTCTCGATCATGCTGAACAAGCCGATCATCGCCCTGGCCACCGATGGCAACGACGTGCCGCCGGGGCTGGCCCGGGTGGCCGACGAGGTGGTGGTGGCCGACCTGGCTGCCGACCCCGAAGGCGCCCAGAAGCTGCTCATGGAGGCGGTCGAGCGGGTGCTCAATGCGCGCGAGGGGCAGGGCTGATGGCCGGCTCCTGGGACCACATGGTCGATGACGCCGGCCAGTTCACCGGCACCACGGCACTGGAGAACCTCGGCGACTGCTACGAGGCGCTTGAGCAGTGCTACGGGATGGTCTGGTACCTGGTCTCGCGGATGACCGACGACGACCGGCTGGGCTCCTTCGCGCTGATCGAGGCTGCCCGCGCCCACTCCCGCGACGGGATCGCCCGCAGCCCCGGGCTGGCCGAGCGGCGCTACTTCGGGCAGGAGGGGTAGCGATGGCGATCGAGATCCCGATGCTCCCCGAGATCCAGGCCCGCTACGACTGGCTCTGGACGGCGGTGGCCCGCTTCGGCAGCCCGAGCGTGCACCCGGTGGGCTACTCCTGGACCACCCACCCGCAGGCGCTGTGCCGGGTGCAGACCTGGGACTGGCACGGTGAGGACGGGCTCAGCCACGGGTTGCGCTTCGAGGACTACGGCGGGCGGGTGCGCACCGTCATCTGGCGCACCGGCTCGCGGCTGTTCCCGCGGGACGACTCGCTGGTCCGGCTGGAGCTGGAGAGCGCGACCATCCCCGACAGCGAGCGGATCCGCAAGCTGTTCGAGGTGGTCTGGGGCCCGGCCGGCGCCCCGCTGCACTGCACCGACTGTCACACCGGGTCCTGCTGGCATACCGGCGGCTGCCCAGAATGCGCCGGGCCGGAGGAGGGCTGATGGAGCGACCGGTGGTGGTGTATCCGCCAGACCCAGGCTTCGTCGACCCGGCCTACGCCGATGTAGCCGGCTGGCTACGCGAGGCGCTGAAGGACCCGGACCGACACGACGTGGTGGTCAACCTGCCCGAGGCAGGAGAGCTCGCCGCGCCCTGGGAAAGCCTCTGGCCGATGAGCCGGGCCACCAAGCTCGTGCTGTTGCACAAGCAGGTGGCCATAGGGCTGGCGCCCTACGTCGGGCAGCCGTTCCTCTACGTCTGGTCGGTCTGGATGGGCAAGGACGGACCGGCACTGGCCGGGCCGGCCGTGATCAATCACGTCCCACCCCGGGCGCCCCGCCGGTGAGCCGCTACACCCGCACCGGCTGGCGCAAGGTGCCGTTGCCCGCGGCGCTGTACCCGGTGATGCCCACCGCCAGCAACTACCAGAAGGAGGTCGCCGATGGGCACCTGAACCTGATCATCGACGTCGAGGACGGGCTGTTCCACCTGTCCATCAGCCACCGGGTCGACGGCCCGGACGGCAAGACCCGGCCCGGGCGCTACCCGAGCTGGGATGAGATCTACGAGGCGAGGTATGAGTTCTGCCCGCCCAAGGCAACCATGGCAATGTACCTGCCGACCAAGGAGGAGTACGTGAACATCCACCCCACCACCTTCCACCTGTGGGAGGTCTCCCAGTGAACGGGCCCGAGCACTACCAGGCAGCCGAGCAGCTGCTGGCGCGCGCCGGGGACATGTACGACCACTACGGCAAGGAGTGGTTCGGCGTGGTCGGTCTGGCCCAGGTGCACGCCAGCCTGGCCCAGACCGCGGCCATCGCCACCATGTCTGGACCCCAGTCCGCGTGGGGCGACAAGGCCAGGTGGAACCCGGTGCTTCGACCGAGCAAGCCCGAGGAGTGAGGCACCTGCACCCGGTCCACGACCACGAGCCGGTGCGGGTCATCGACAAGCTCGGCCCGATGCTCGCGGACGGCTTCGGCGGGGTCAGCGCCCCGGTGCTGGAGTCGCACTACGAGTGCAGGACCTGCAAGCAGCACCTACCCAAGGAGGAGAGCATTGAGCAAGGACTTCCCCGGCCGGAGCAAGGCTAGGCACGGCACGGACGCCGGCTTCCAGGCACACAAGCGCTACGGCTCGGTCGTGTGCGCGGACTGCCGGGAGGCGCACAACAAGGCGTGCCGCGAGCTCATGCGCAAGATCTACGACCCGGCCAAGCGCCGGGCCCGCTACCTGGCCAGCAAGCAGGCGGCGGCTCGTGGCTGAGCACCGCCGGATCACCCCCGAGAACGTGGCGCTGTGGGCCGAGCTGGCCCACGGGCTGGCCAAGGCAGTGGCTCACGTGGCCAGCGGAGCCGAGGCGCTCACCCACCAGATCAAGACGCTGACCGCCGGGCTCGAGGAACACACCACCCACCACCCCCATCCCAAGTCGATCGAAGGAGAGCAGGAATGAGCACCAAGCACACGCACACCCAGCACGCGAGCACCAAGGGCGCGAGCACCAAGACCGAGGAGAGCGCCGTCGTCCTGCTGGCCGACGCGCTGGATGAGCTGATCGCGAACTGGAAGGAGCGTGGCGGCCTCTGGGCCGAGGCGGCCGAGGAGCTCTACCAGGCGGCGCACCCGAAGAACGTCCAAGGCATGCGCTGGCACGTCTTCGCCGGCACCGGCGACACCGGCATGATCTGGCAGGCAGTGGCCGTGGGGCCGACCACGCTGGGCGCCGACAGCCTGGTGGCCGGGACCGAGTACTCCGGGCTGGCCGATGAGGGCGCCGACCCGGACAGCTTCCGGGTGCGCGACCTGCGCGCCCCGCACCTGGTCGAGGGCCGGATGCCCTGGGTGGCCTCCTTCGACCACGAGCCGACCCATGAGGACCTGGACGGGCTGGAGCCGGCCAAGCGGGAGGGCAGGCGGGCCCTTCGCCTCACGCAGGTGGACGGCGAGGTGACCGGCATCGAGATGCTGGTCGGCGGTGAGGGAGGCGAGGTCCAGCGCTTCGACATCCACTCAGATGAGATGGGCCAGTTCGCCACCGACCTGCTGGGGCGCGCCAGCGGCAAGTTCAACGAGAGCCACGAGGAAGGTGAGCGGTGAGCCAGCACGTAGAGCGCGAGAGCGCGCCCAAGCAGACCCAGAGCCCCTACAGCGTGCTGCTGGAGTACGACCGGGAGCACTGGACGGCCCGGCTCAACCATCCCGAGGACGGCCCGGCCGAGCACCCGATGGGGTTGGGCATAGACCCGCTGGAGGCGGTGACCGACCTGGCCTTCGCGCTGGCCGAGCACCACGACGGTGACGCGGGGCGGCTGCGGCACGAGGCGCACTGGCTGCGTGCCAAGGTCGATGAGCTGCAGCTGGAGCTGGCCCAGGTGGTCGCCGCGGCCGGCGGCGAGGTCACCTTCTTCCCGGCGCCGCGCGGCATGCGCGGGTTCCACCAGATCGCCGTGGAGGAGCTGTACCGGATCCATCGACAGGTCGACACCAAGCAGGGCAGCATGACGATCACGGTCAGCGCCCTGACCGACCGGCCCGACCAGTGAGGTTCCACTGTGCTGCACGCGCTCACCCCGCTAGGCCACGGCATCATCGCTGCGGCGATGTTCTTGGTCTACTTCGGGCTGGCCTGGCTGCTCATCCTGTGGGTGGAGCAGCGGACCAAGCAGCCCGCCCACCGGGACACCGGCCGCTGCCAGATCACCGGCTGCGTGGGACCGGGGCAGACCCGGCTCTACCTGGACGGGCGCTGGCGTTGGGTGTGCCGGACCTGCCACGAGGAGGTGCTGGGCGTGCTGGCCGAGGTCAACGGCCTGTTCGGGCGGCCGCTGCAGCTACGTCGCAGGAGCCGTCATGCAGGTAGGTGAGAACGTGCTGTCCTGCCCGGCCTGCTGGTCCTGGCAGCTGCACTACACCTCGCAGGTGGCGCTGCAGTGGCGCTCGCTGGAGGCCTTCGAGGAGATGCTCGAGCAGGTGGTGCGTGAGCACGTAGCCCGCGAGTGCCCGGCACCCCAGCTGGTGCTGGCGCTGGCGAGGAACCGCCGCTTGCTATAAGATATACCCAAGAGCCCCCGACAGGACTCTGCTCGAAAGCTGCTCCAGCAGCCGTAGGTCAGTTCCCCCCTCCTGTCGGGGGCTCTTGCATGTCCCCACCCACCATCAAGGAGAAGCGATGTACGCAGACCAGAAGTACCTGAGCGACTACGACCTGCTGCGCAACGCGCTGGCAGCGCTGAACGACATCGACCTGCGCCGCTATCGCGGCATCAGCAAGCAGGAGACCAAGCACTACATGATCGAGGCCAGGGTGGCCGTGGCCGGTGCCATCGCCGAGCTGTCGGCGATCCCGGAGATGAACCTGACCGAGCAGCAGGCGGAGAAGGTCCTAGACCCTGCCGGTGCGCTGTGAGCGGACGTATCCGTAGCCGGCGTATCTGCTGGCCCAACCCCGATGCCACCTGCCTGGAGGGTGGCTGCGGGTACTGCAACAGCCGTCCCTTCCGGGAGCTGTCGACCATCCGCCGGTACGCCCAGCAGGCCGGGGTGCTACCCAACCGGGGCCAGGGCAGCAAGGGGGCGATGCAGGCCTACCAGGACGGGCTGGCCCACAACTTCTTCAACGCCGAGTGCCGATCCTGAAAGGAGCACGACGATGAGCATGAGCACGCAAGGAGGCAGCACGATGTACGAGCCGGTGAACTACGTGGACTACCCCTGGATCCAAGCCTGGGGACGTCTGCTGGGCTTCGGCGCTACCTGGATCAACGAGACCATCGAGGCAGCCCGGCAGGCCCAGGCCCCACCTGCTGCCATCTACCCGATCATCCGGGACACCACTCGCTGGGTGACCCTGGAGCAGGTGGTTGACCCCGCTACCCGTAGCTGGCTGATCGAGTACGCCGCTGACCAGCACCTATTCCTGCCGACCAAGATCCTGGCGCACTGGGCTGACCCAGGCTTCGTACCCTCAATGCGGGTCTATGACCATGTGGACGATGCCCCTGCCTCTCCATACGAGCAGGTTCCCCGCAGGCCGGCTTTGTATTCGCCTGAAGATGAGAACGATTCTCAGTCTTCTCGCGCGCGCGTATAGGTAGTACTACGTACTACCAACAGTGGTGTAAGGGTATTTAAGGTATATAGGATATATAGACCTTGTATCAGTACTAGCTATACTTCCAGTACTTAGTGCTGTTACCCGCCGAGATCTTGCCGGGGCTCCTTCGTCGCCCTCGGACAAGCCTCGGCTGTAGTCTACATACCCTAGTCAAGTTAAGTACCCTTGTACCACGGATCACCACCGGCACACCACGAGTTGTGTCACAGCCATCACCATCCGTGGAGGAACAAGGACCATGAGCACCAAGACCGTCACCACCAAGCCCACCCCCAGTCAGCAAGACGACTACGAGTGGGCCCTGCGCGTCACCTTCGACACGGGACAATCCGACTTCCGGTATGGCACCGCCATCGAGGACGCGCAGGCCTTCGTCCAGTACGCCTCGGCGTACTTCATGGCCGAGGAGGGTGACATCGAGGCTGACGGCGCGGTCGTCACCGCCCGTAGCAGCGACCTCGAGGGCTTCGACGCGCTGATCCGCTGGGTCACCGACAACACCATGTTCGAGTCGCTGAGCCTGTACCGGGTGCACGAGAACACCCCCGGGCACAGCCGCTACACCGCCACCAACACCTCACAGGAGGACTGAGATGACCACCAAGACCGTCACCACCAACGAGCACGGCTATGAGGTCGTGCAGACCAGCAATGGCGTGGCCACCCGCACCCGGCTGGTCACCCGTCACCCGCACCGCACCTACACCCCGCTGCCCAATGGCTTCAACGCCGAGCTGGCCCAGGCTGTGCTGGCCGCGATCCAGGACAACGAACTGTTGTGGGACCAAGGCGCCTGGCGCGACCTGGCGCTGCTGCGCAACCCCGAGGTCCAACCGCTGCTGCAGACCCAACCTGCGGCCAGTCGCTACGTCGATGAGAGCGGGACAGTTGTGCCTGGCTTGCCCGAGCTCACCACCAGCTGCGGCACCGTCATGTGTGCCGCCGGCTGGGCAGTGGAGCTGACCGAGGGTGACTGGGTCATCGACGCCGAGATGGTGGAGGACTGGGCCCGCCACCAGGTCGACCGCAATCGCGCGTGGCGCTGGGCGGAGTACTACTCCGCCATGGCGCTGGCGCCCAAGACCCTCTGGGCCGACGCGCACGCCATGGCCACGATCGAGTCCATGCCGCTGGAGCTGCGCCTGCAGCTGGCTGCTCGGGGCTTCAGCGACGCCACGCACGTGGTCGTCTCAGCCCACTTCCAGGCGCTGACCGTCCTGGGACTGGCCGACACCGCGGTGCCGGATGTGCTGGAGCTGTTCAGCGAGGACAACGACCTGCCCATGCTGCGGCGCATCGTGGATATCTACACCGAGCACGGCCCTTGGCCTTCACGCGAGGTCCGCGATGAGTTCGCGTGTCTGCGTGAACAGATCCGCCAGGACCTGTGGGACCAGGAGAGGGCCCACCTTGAGGCCCAGGACGCCTGAGCCAGCCGGCTCTGGCATCCTGCAGGTCCCTGACCATCCACCGTGCCCCCATCCCCTCACCCAAGGAGAACCACTGATGAGCGAGATCCACGTACCCGGCCGGCCGACCCCCAGCTCCAACCCGCTGCTGGTCCTGGCCGAGTCCTTCCGCGTGCTGCAGGAGCCGCTGGA
>Ga0308174_10000758_pt1 | contig 14162 bp, 11 predicted proteins | sample PhyPR2_FD_203894 | JGI IMG/M metagenome (GOLD analysis project Ga0308174, IMG submission 203894) | Soil microbial communities from UC Gill Tract Community Farm, Albany, California, United States - DLSLS.P.R2 | ecosystem: Environmental > Terrestrial > Soil > Agricultural land | place: USA...
ACTGACCTTTCCCACACCTCCCGAGAACCCCCGCCGGACCGGTCCGGCGGGGGTTCTGGCGTCCCGGAGGCCGTGACCTCGGCCCGGCCGGCTCGTTGTGACCGGTGACACGAACCTTTCTGGGAAGGAACGCCACATGCAGAAGTCTCGGATCCGCGCGCTCGCCGCGTTCGGTGCCAGCGCGGTCCTCGCCGCGGCCGGCGTCGCGGCGACGACCGCCCCGGTGGAGGCCGCAGCGGGGTACGCACCCGCCGACACGGCCACGATCCACCCGGGCACGATGATGTACACCGACGGTGCCCAGTGCACCGCGAACTTCGTGTACACCGACGGCGCGGGCAACACCTACGTCGGCTACGCCGCGCACTGCGCGGGCACCGGCGCGGCCACCGACACCGACGGCTGCAGCACCCAGTCCCTCCCGCTCGGCACCAAGGTCACCTTCAACGAGGGCGGCAGCCTGCTCGACGAGGGCACCCAGGTCGGCACCGGCACGCTGGCCTACAGCTCCTGGCTGACCATGCAGAAGAACGGCGAGAAGGACGCCAACACCTGCGCCTACAACGACCTGGCGCTGGTGAAGGTCGACAGCGCGGACACCGGGAAGGTCAACCCGTCCGTGCCGTTCTGGGGCGGCCCGACCGGCATCGACACCGACGGTACGGCGGCCGGCGACCGGGTCTACACGTACGGCAACTCCAGCCTGCGGGCCGGTGTCGAGCAGCTCTCGCCGCACACCGGCTCGAGCCTCGGCGACGACCCGGCCGACGGCGGCTGGTCGCACCCGGTCTACACGGTGACCCCGGGCATCCCCGGCGACTCCGGCAGCGGCTTCATGAGCGCCGACGGCAAGGCCCTGGGCGTGCTGTCGACCGTGGCCATCGCCCCGCTCGCGGGCTCGAACGGCGTCGGCGACCTGGGCAAGGAGCTGGCCTACGCGCAGGCGAGCTCCGGCATCGCCGGGCTGAGCCTGGTCAACGGCACCGAGCCGTTCTCGCCGGTCATCTGACTCTCGGGCAGTCCTCACGTCGCACCCCGGGCGGGCCCGGCCTCCGTGGTGGAGGCCGGGCCCGGTGTCGTTCCCGGTGTCGTTCCCGGGCCCGAGCGTCCCCGGGATGGCCTAGGGTTCGAGCCGTGACGGGGACGGAGCGGCGCCCGCTGGTGGCGCCCGCGGCGCTGCTGCCGGCCGGGGTGGTGCTCGGCCTGCTGGTCCTGGTCTGGGCGGCCACCACCGGGCCCGTGCAGATGCTGCGCGACTCGGGTCGCCGCTACGTCTTCCAGCCGCCGCCCCCTCCGCCGTCGCCGAGCAACGCCGGCCCCACCACCGGCAACCTGCGCGAGGTCACCAAGGGCATCCGACCCATCGCGGACCTCGCCTGGCTCGGCGACCTGATCGCCACCACCGTGCTGCTGCTGGTCTGCGTCGCGGTCCTCCTCGGCCTGCGCTGGCTGTGGCTGCACCGCTGGCACCCGCCCGAGGCGCCGCAGGAGGTCGCGTTCGACGTGCTCCCGGAGCGGGTCGCCGAGGCGGTCAGCCGGGACCGGGCCGCCCAGCTCCGCGCGGTGGCGGAGGGCAGCCCCCGCAACGGGATCGTCGCGTGCTGGCTCCGGCTCCAGGCGAGCGTGCAGGAGGCCGGCGTGCCGCCGCGACCGTCCGACACGGCCGCGGAGTTCGTGCAGCGAACGCTGCGCTCGCTCGACCTCGACCCGCGGGCCATCGCCTCGCTGGCGGGGCTGTACCGGGAGGCCCGCTTCTCCGAGCACCCGGTGGGCGAGGACGCCCGGTCCGCCGCGCGCGCCGCGCTGGAGACGCTGCACGCCGACCTCGCCGCCCGCCGGGTCGGCCCGTGAGCACCCGCAGCGAGACGCGTCGCCGCTGGACGGGGCGGATCGGCGCGGCGTTCGCGCTGTGGGTGGTCGTCGTGGGTGTCGCGGTGTGGCAGGGCAACCACCCCGACGCGCTGCTGCTCGCGCTCACGGTCGGCGCGTTCGGCGCGACGCTGTGGCTCTACCTCGACGCCGGGCTGGTCGAGGCGCCGCTGTGGGACCTGGCCGACGACGACCCGGTGCGCCCGCCGGGGGAGGACGCCCGGCTGGCCCTGCTCACCCGGGTGGTCGGCCAGCACCTCGACGCCCGCGAGGTCGGTGACGCGCTGCCCCGGCACCTGGTCGAGCTCGCCGACCAGCGGCTGATGACCCGGCACGGCGTGAGCTGGCGGGTGGACCCGGAGCGGGCCGCGCCGCTGCTCGGGCCGGAGCTCGTCGCGCTGGCCGGCGCGACGCCGCCGCACCGGCGCATGGACCTGCAGCAGATCGACGTACTCCTGACACGGATCGAGGCACTGTGAGCACACCCCGGCACGAGCACCAGCACGGACCGGCCGAGGCCTCGCGGCTCGCGGCGGAGGTCCTGGACCAGGTCGAGCGGGCGGTGGTCGGCAAGCGCGACGCGCTGGTGATGGTGCTGGCCGGCATCCTGGCCGGCGGGCACGTGCTGATCGAGGACCTGCCCGGGCTCGGCAAGACGCTGGCGGCGCGGTCGTTCGCGCAGACGCTGGGGCTCCGGTTCACCCGGGCGCAGTTCACCCCGGACCTGCTGCCCGCGGACCTGACCGGCTCCTTCGTCTACGACCAGAAGCGCTCCGAGTTCGACTTCCGGCCCGGCCCGCTGTTCACCGGGTTGCTGCTCGCCGACGAGGTGAACCGCACCCCGCCCAAGACGCAGGCGGCGCTGCTCGAGGCGATGCAGGAGGGCCAGGTCACGGTCGAGGGGCAGACCTTCCCGCTGGAGGCGCCGTTCCACGTGCTGGCGACGGCGAACCCCGTCGAGTACGAAGGCACCTACCCGCTGCCCGAGGCGCAGCTCGACCGGTTCCTGATGCGGGTCTCCTTCGGCTACCCGAGCCACGACGAGGAGTGGGACGTGCTCCGGCGGCGGCTCGACCGGCGGCAGGAGGGCCAGCACCTCGACCCTGTCACCGACGCCGCGGGGCTGCTGCGGACGCAGGCGGCGATCGAGACCGTCACGGTCGAGGAGAGCGTCGGCCGGTACTGCGTCGCGCTGGCCTCGGCCACCCGCGATCACCCGCAGGTGCTGATGGGCTCCTCGCCGCGCGGCGCGCTGGCGCTGATGCTGACCGCCCGGGCGTACGCCGTGATCGCCGACCGTGACTACGTCGTGCCCGAGGACGTCAAGGCCGTGGCGCCGTCGGTGCTGGCGCACCGGGTCACCGTCAGGCCCGAGCTGTGGATGAGCGACGTCAGCGGCGCCACGGTGGTGCGCAGCGTGCTGGCGCAGGTCGAGACCCCGGGGGCGCTGGAGAGCGGCTACCGGCGCCCGGGGAGCTGACGTGCTCCACGGCAGCGAGTGGCACCCGAGCCCGGTGCTGGTGCGGGCCGCGCTCGGCTCCGCCGCGCTGTCCGTGCTCGCGGTCGTCCTGGGCCGCCCGGACCTCCTGGTGCTGGCCGCCCCGCTGCTCGTGCACGCCGTGGCCGCGGTCGCCGGCCGGCCCCGGCGGACCCCTTCGGCCGCGGTGCGGCTCGGCACGCCGTACGTCCGCGAGGGCGAGGGCACCCTCGTCCGGGTCGCCATCGATCACGCCGAGGACGTGGAGCACGCCGTGTTCGCGCTGGTCGGGCACAAGCACGTCGTGGCCCGCCCCGCCTCGGGCGTCGTCGCGGCGACGCCCACCGGCGGCACGGACCGGCTGACGCTGGAGCTGCCCGTCGCGAGCCTGCGCTGGGGGCGCCGCCGGGTCGGGGACGGGCTGGTCGCGGGCACGTCGTCCTGGGGTGGCTACGCCTGGGGTCCGGTGCCGGTGTTCCCCCAGGACCTCACCGTGCTGCCGCAGCCGGGCGTCTTCGACAGCCGGACCGCCTCGCCGCACCCGATCGGGCTGGTCGGGCAGCACCCGGCCCGGCGCCGCGGGGACGGGTCGGAGTTCGAGAGCATCCGGCCGTTCCAGCCCGGGGACCGGCTGCGGCGGGTGCAGTGGCGGGTCAGCCTGCGCGCCGGCACCCTGCACGTGACCAGCACCGTCGCCGAGGAGGACGCGAGCGTGCTGCTGCTCGTCGACAGCGGCGTCGAGGTCGGCCGCAGCGAGGGTGTGCACGGCCGGGCCAGCACCCTCGACGTGGCGGTGCGCGCGGCGGCCGCGGTGGCCGAGCACTACCTGATCCGCGGCGACCGGGTCGGTCTGCGCGTCCTCGGGGCCACGCACCGCAACGCCGTGCACACCGCCGCCGGCCGCCGTCACCTGCGCCGCGTCGTCGACACGCTGGCCCGCGTCGTACCGGGGGAGAACCGCGACCTCGACCTGGCGCACATGCGCTTCCAGGTGCCGGCCGGCAGCATCGTGCTGGTCTTCTCGCCGATGCTCTCGCAGGTCTCGGTCGTCGCCACCAACACGCTGGCGGCCCGCGGCCTCGACGTGGTGGTCGTCGACTGCCTGCCCGCCGACATCGACGTCGCCGGGGACGACGCGAGGGCCGCGCTGGCCTGGCGGATGCGGCTGCTCGAGCGCGAAGCGCTGATCACCCGGCTGCGCCGCAGCGGCATCCCGGTGGTGGCCTGGCGCGGGCCCGGCACCCTCGACGAGGTGCTCCGCCGGCTGGGCCGCCGGGGCACGCGGACGACGGCGGGCCACCGGTGAACGCCCTGGACCAGGCCGCCCTGTCGAGCCCGCAGGAGCGCGCACTGCGGGCCACGGTGCTCGCCGCCGCGCTGGGGTTCCTCGCGCTGGTCCCGCTCGCCGGCGGGGTCTTCCACCCGCTGCTCAGCGGGGTGGCGGTGGCGTTCGCCGTGCTCGCCGCCCTGCTGCCGGAGGGCAACGCGGCGCTGGGGCTGCTGCTCTACCTCTGCCTGCTCTGGATGATCTCGGTCCCGGGCCACCTCACCGGGTGGACCCTGGCGGCGGCGGTCGACCTCTACGTCCTGCACCTGGCCTGCACGCTGCTCTCCCTCGGCCCGCCCGGTCACCGGCCGGACGGCGTCCTGCTCGCCCTGTGGTGGCGCCGGTCGGTGCTGTGCGTGGGTGCCGCGGTGCTGGTGTGGGCGGCGGCCCGGGTGGTCGCGTTCCTGGACCTGCCGCCGAGCGGGGTCGCGGTCGGCCTCGCGCTGGTGCTGCTGCTCGGCTGGGCGGCCCTCCTGTCCGCGCGGCTCACCGGGCAGCGCCGTCCCTAGGCGATGTCCTAGGGTCCGGGCATGGACCCGGACGCGTACGTCGAGGCGGTGCTCACGCTCGTCGAACGGATCCCGCGGGGCCGGGTCACGACCTACGGGACGCTGGCCGAGGCGGTGGGGTACGGCGGCCCACGCCGCGTCGGACGGGTGATGTCGACGTACGGCGGCTCGGTCCCCTGGTGGCGGGTCGTGCGGGCCGACGGGTCGCTGCCGCCCAGCCACGACGAGGAGGCTCGGGCGCACTACCTCGAGGAGGGGACACCGATGCGGTCATCGGGGCGGATGGACATGGCCGCCGCCTGGTTCGGGGACTTCGGGAGCTGACGCCGTCCGGGTAGTCCGTGACGGTGTGGTCGCGTTCGGGGCCGGTTTCCAGCCATTTCGTCACGGACTACCCGAAGTCGTGCACAGCTCGTGCATGCCGCGAAGCGACCCGCCCCGGGGCGTTGCGGAAACTGTCGGCCGGCGGTGATGTGATGGTGCGGTGACGACGTACCGGCTCTCCCACGAGCGGTCCGCCCCCGTCTCCCCGCCGACCCTGGACCCGTTCCAGCAGTCGGTGGTGGACCACCAGGGCGGACCGTTGCTCGTGCTGGCCGGGCCCGGCACCGGCAAGACCACCACGCTGGTCGAGACGATCGTCGACCGGATCGAGCGCCGCGGCGCGGCGCCCGACTCCGTCCTCGCGCTGACGTTCAGCCGCAAGGCGGCCGAGCAGCTGCGCGACCGGGTGACCGCGCGGCTGGGCCGGACCATGGCGACCACGCTCAGCTCGACCTTCCACTCCTTCGCCTACGGGCTGGTCCGCCGCTACGCCACCGCCGACCTCTACGCCGCCCCGCTGCGGCTGCTCTCGGCCCCCGAGCAGGACGTGATCCTCCAGGAGCTGCTCACCGACGCCCCGGAGTCGGTCACCTGGCCGCCGGCGCTGCGCCGGGCGGTCGGCACCCGCGGGTTCGCGCGCGAGGTGCACGCCGTGCTGGCCCGGGCCCGGGAGAAGGGCCTCGGCCCCGACGAGCTCGCCAAGCTCGGCCAGGAGGAGGGCGTCGAGGCGTACGCCGCGGCGGGGCTGTTCCTCGGCCAGTACCTCGACGTCCTCGACAGCCGCAGCGCCATCGACTACCCCGACCTCATCGCCCGGGCGGTCGTCGAGGCGGGCCGGCACCGCGAGGAGCTCCAGGCCCGGTTCCGGCACGTCTTCGTCGACGAGTACCAGGACACCGACCCGAGCCAGGTCGCCCTGCTCCGCGAGCTGGTCGGGCCGCGCGGCGACCTGACCGTCGTGGGCGACCCGCACCAGTCGATCTACGGCTTCCGCGGCGCCGACGTCCGCGGCATCCTCGACTTCCCGGCCACCTTCCGGCGGCCCGACGGCGGCAAGGCCGACGTGGTCGTGCTGCGGACCACCCGCCGCTTCGGCAGCCACCTGCTGCTCGCCTCGCAGCGGGTCGCCGGGCGTCTGCCGCTGACCGGCAGCATCGAGGAGGCCGACCGGCGCGCGTTCCTGGCCCCGGTGGCCCTCGAGGGGGTTGCGCCGGGCCGGGTCGAGGTCACCACCTACGACACCGAGCGGGCGGAGGCCGAGCACCTCGCGGACCGGCTGCGCCGCGCCCACCTCGAGGACGGCCGCGACTGGTCCGACATGGCCGTGCTCGTCCGGTCGGGGCGGGCGTCGATCCCCGGGCTGCGCCGTTCGCTGACCGCGGCCGGCGTGCCGGTCGAGGTGGCCAGCGACGACACTCCGCTGGTGCGGGAGCCGGCCGTGCTGCCGCTGCTGGACGCGCTGCGCGCGGTCGTCCACCTCGACGCCCCGGCCGACGACGAGCAGCACCTGGCGCCGGAGTCCGCCGAGGCGCTGCTGGTCTCGCCGCTGGCCGGGCTCGACGCGACCGAGCTGCGGGCGTTCGCACGGGAGCTGCGAGCCCGGGAGAAGGCGTCGGCGCAGTCGCCGCGGGCCTCCGCCGTGCTGCTGCGGGACGCGGTGCTCGATCCCGACGGGCTCGCCGGCCTCTCCTCCGGCGCCGCCCGCAAGGTCCGGGCCCTCGCCGCGCTGCTGACCACGGCCCGGGCCCGGCTCGACGGCGGGGCCACCGCCGAGGAGGTGCTGTGGGAGCTGTGGGCGGGCACCGAGTGGCCGTCCCGGCTCCGGGCCTCGGTCGGCGCCGGCGGTCACCGGGCCCGGCTCGCCCACCGGGACCTGGACGCGATCTGTGCGCTGTTCGAGACCGCCGCCCGCGCCGAGGAGCAGCGCGGCCACACCGGCGTGCAGGACTTCCTGTCCACGCTGGTCGCCCAGCAGATCCCGGCCGACACGATCGCCGACCGCGGCGTGCGCGGCTCCGCCGTGCGACTGCTGACCGCGCACCGGTCCAAGGGGCTGGAGTGGCCGCTCGTGGTGGTCGCCCACGCGCAGGAGGACGGCTGGCCCGACCTGCGCCGTCGCACCACCCTGCTGCAGGCCGACCGCATCGGCGCCGGCGAGCTGCTGCCGCCGGTCAGCACCCGCGACCTGCTGGCCGAGGAGCGCCGGCTGTTCTACGTCGCCGCCACCCGGGCCCGGGAGCGGCTGCTGGTCACCGCGGTCGCCTCCCCCGAGGACGACGGGGAGCAGCCCTCCCGGTTCCTCGCCGAGCTCGGCGTCGAGGTCCGGCACGTCCAGGGCCGGCCCCGCCGTCCCCTGACCATGGCCGGGCTGGTCGCGGAGCTGCGGCGCACCGTCGCCGACGAACGGTGCTCCGGGCCGCTGCGCCGGCACGCCGCCCGGCGGCTGGCCCGGCTCGCGGCCGCGGACGTGGCCGGCCGCCCGGTCGCGCCGCAGGCTGACCCCGGCAGCTGGTGGGGCACCCGCGCGCCGACCGCCGCCGACCGGCCCGTGCGACCCGTCGACGAGCCGCTGAGGATGACCGCCAGCGCCCTGACCGGCCTCGACCTCTGCCCGGCGCGCTGGTTCCTGGAGCGGGAGGCCGGTGGCGCGAGCGAGACCAACCAGGCCCAGGGCTTCGGCAGCGTCGTGCACGAGCTGGCCGACCGGATCAGCCGCGGTGACCTGCCCGCCGACGCGGCGGCCGTCGACGACCTGATGGCGCACGTCGACGCGGTGTGGGGGCAGATCCCGTTCCGCACCCCGTGGTCGTCGGCGCGTGAGCGCGAGGAGGTCCGCCACGCCCTGACCCGGTTCATCGCCTGGCACAACCGGCCCGACGCCCGCACCGTGCTCGCCACCGAGCACGCCTTCGAGGCGGAGGTGGAGCTGCCCGACGGGCAGCGGGTGCGGCTGCACGGCTACGCCGACCGGCTCGAGCTCGATGCCGAGGGCCGGGTCGTTGTGGTGGACCTGAAGACCGGGAAGTACCCCGCCTCCGACCTGCCCCGCCACCCGCAGCTCGGCCTCTACCAGCTCGCCGTCGAGCACGGCGCTGTCGCCGACCTCGCCCCCGGCGCGGACACCGGCGGCGCGGAGCTGTGGCAGCTGCGCCAGGACTCCCGCACCGGCCTCAAGGTGCAGCCGCAGGCCCCGCAGTCGCCCGACGAGGACGGCCGGACCCCGGTGCAGGCCCAGCTCGCCGACGCGGTCGAGGCGATCCGCTCCGAGCGGTTCGAGGCGCGCCCCGGCACGCACTGCGAGCGCTGCGCCTTCGCGATGCTGTGCCCCACCCAGGTCTCCGGGACGGTGCTGCACTGATGGCGCCCACCCCCGTGAGCATCGAGTCCCCGGCCGACCTGCGCCGGGTGATGCAGGCCGACTTCGAGGTCAGCGACGAGCAGTGGGCGGCGATCCGGGCCCCGCTCGAGCCGTGCGTGGTGATCGCCGGCGCCGGCTCCGGCAAGACCTCGCTGATGGCCGCCCGGGTCGTCTACCTCGTCGCAACCGGGCTGGTGCAGCCCGACCAGGTGCTCGGCCTGACCTTCACCACCAAGGCGGCCGCCGAGCTTCGGACCCGGGTCCGCGACGCGCTGGCGGCCGCCGGCCACGGACGCGGCGCGCTGCTCGACCCGGACGAGGAGCTGGCCGAGCCGACCGTGGCCACCTACAACGCGTACGCCGCGGGGCTGCTCACCGAGCACGGCCTGCGCATCGGCCACGAGCCGGACACCCGGGTGATGGCCGACGCCTCGCGCTACCAGCTCGCCGCCCGGGCGATCGCGCGGCACCGCGGGGAGGTGCGGCTGCTCTCCGACAGCCCCAAGCACGTCATCGACGACCTGCTCGCCCTGGAGGGCGCGATGAGCGAGCACCTCGTCGGGCTCGACCAGGTCCGCGCCTTCACCGACCGCACCCGCGCCGCGTTCGAGGCCGAGCTGGCCCGCAAGGCGACCAAGGCCCAGCAGGCGCTCGTCGACGCCCAGGACAAGCGCCACGAGCTCCTCGGTCTCGTCGAGACCTACCGCGGGCTCAAGGCCGAGCTCGGGCTGATGGACTTCTCCGACCAGATCGCGCTGGCCGCCCGGCTGGCCGCCGAGCAGCCGGAAGTCGGTGCCGCCGAGCGCGACCGCTACCGTGTGGTGCTGCTCGACGAGTACCAAGACACGTCCGTCGCGCAGGCCCGGCTGCTGCGCAGCCTGTTCTCCGGACCCGACACCGCGCACGGCCTCGGCCACCCGGTGATGGCGGTCGGCGACCCCAACCAGGCGATCTACGGCTGGCGCGGGGCCTCGGTCTCGAACATCCTCGGCTTCGGGCGGGACTTCCCGGCCCCCGACGGGCGGACCGACGCGCCCGCCTACGCGCTGACCGTCAACCGGCGCTCCGACGCCCGGATCCTCGACGTTGCCAACCGGCTCGCCGCCCCGCTCTACGACGCCTACCCGCAGGCCCGCGAGCTGCGCGCGAAGCCCGACGCCGCCCTCGGGGAGGTGCGGACGGTCGTGCACCCGACGTACGACGAGGAGCTGGCGTGGCTGGCCGGCCAGGTGGCCGCGACCCACGCGGCGATGCCCGAGCCGGCCTGGCGCGAGATCGGCGTGCTGGTCCGGGACAACAAGCATGCCGCCGACGTGTTCGACGCGCTCTCCCGCGCGGAGATCCCGGTGGAGATCGTCGGCCTGTCCGGGCTGCTGCGGCTCCCGGAGGTCTCCGAGGTCGTCTCCACGCTGTCCCTCCTGCACGACCTCACCGCCAACGCCGACCTGCTCAACCTGCTGACCGGACCCCGGTGGGCGATCGGGCCACGGGACCTGGCGCTGCTGGGCCGCCGGGCCCGCGAGCTGGCCGGTGACGCGGGCCGAGGGCCGGGGGACCTCGACCTGCACGCGTCGCTGCAGGCCGCGGTCGCGGGCGCCGACCCGACCGAGGTGGTGGCGCTGTCCGACGCACTCGGCGACCCGGGCGACCTGCCCTACTCGACCGCCGCGCGAGAGCGCTTCGAGCTGCTGGCCCGCGAGCTGCGCTACCTGCGCGGGCACACCGGCGAGACGCTGCTCGACCTGGTCCGCCGGATCATCGACACCTGCGGCATCGACGTGGAGCTCGACGCGTCGGTCAGCCCCGCCGCACGGGCCCGCCGCGAGAACCTCGACCTGTTCGTCAAGGCGGTGGCCGAGTTCCAGTCGATCGACGGCTCGGTCACCCTGCCGGCGCTGCTGGCCTACCTCACCGCCGAGGACGAGCTGGGCAACGGCCTCGACGTCGCCACGCCGTCGGAGGCCGACTCGGTCAAGCTGCTCACCGTCCACCGGGCCAAGGGGCTCGAGTGGGACGCCGTGTTCGTCGCCGGCGTCTGCCGCGAGCGGTTCCCGAGCACGACGGCACGCTCCCGCTGGCCCAAGGGGCACGCGGTGCTGCCGACGCCGTTGCGCGGCGACGCGGCCGACCTGCCGCAGCTGCACGGGCACACCATCAAGGACGTCGACCAGCTCGCGGTCGACTCCCGGGCCCACGACGCCGTCGAGGAGCTGCGGCTCGGGTACGTCGCGTTCACCCGGGCCCGCCGGCTGCTCTGGGTCTCCTCGCACGTCTGGCGGCCCAACCGGCAGAAGCCCGTCGGCCCGTCGGACTTCCAGCGGGTGGTCCGCAGCACCCTCCAGGACTGGGCCGAGGACGCGGACGCCTGGCTGGAGCCGCCCGACGACCAGCCGAACCCGCTCCTCGACGGTCGCCGCGCGGTGGCCTGGCCGGTCACCGAGCAGACCGCGGAGGCGCAGCGCCGGCTGGAGGCGGCCCGCTGGGTCCGGGAGGCCGCGGAGCACCCCGACCTGGCAGGGCCGGAGGACGACCTCGACCTCGTGGAGAGCTCGCTGGTGGCCGAGTGGGACGCCGAGCTCGACCGGCTGCTCGCCGAGGCGGCGGCGGACTCGGCCGACGTGGTCGACGTACCCCTGCCGCCGTCGCTGTCGGCCACCGCGGTGGCGCGACTGCGCGACGACCGCGACGCGTTCGCCCGCGACCTGGCGCGCCCGATGCCGCGGCGGCCCTCGGCCTCGGCCCGGTTCGGCACCCGCTTCCACGCCTGGGTCGAGGCGCGCTTCGGCCAGCAGCACCTCCTCGACCCCGACGAGCTGCCCGGTCGCGCGGACGCGGAGATCGACGACGACAGCGATTTGCAGCAGCTGGTCGAGCTCTTCGCGCAGGGGCCGTTCGCGGACCGGGAGCCGGTCGCGGTCGAGCCGCCGTTCGCGATCGTGCTCGACGGCCAGGTGGTCCGTGGCCGCATTGACGCGGTCTACGCCGAGCGGGTGGACGGGCAGGACGGCTACCTCGTCGTGGACTGGAAGACCAACCGCGCCCAGGACGCCGACCCGTTGCAGCTCGCGCTGTACCGGGTGGCCTGGGCGGAGCTGGCCGGGGTGCCGGTCGAGCGAGTGCGGGCCGCGTTCTACTACGTGCGCACGGCGGACCTGGTGGAGCCGTCGCGGCTGGAGACCCGCGCGGAGCTGGAGGCCCTGGTGGGCTCGCCGACCGGCCCGTCCTGACCAGGACACATGGCCCGTCCGCGCCATGGGACGAAGTGGACGCTCGGGGTCACCATGGTCCGGGAGGCCCACATGACGATCCGCATCGACGAGCAGACCCACGCACCGAGCGTGCCCGAGCAGGCCGGAGCGGACGTGCCGGACCGGGTGCCGACGGTGGTCGACCACATCCACACGCACGGGCAGCGGTGCTACTGGGACTTCCGGGACGCCGCCTGGGTCTGCACCCGCGACTGAGGCTCAGCCGACGCGGATCCCGACGGCCAGCATCGCGTCCAGCGCGATTGCGACCATGTCCGAGAACGTCTCCTGGCGTCCGCGCGCCGGTGGTCTGCTCACCGGTGACGATATGGTCCGAGACGGTGCACACCGCGAGGGCGCGCCGCCGGAACTCGGCCGCGAGCGTGTAGAGCGCGCTGGCCTCCATCTCGACCGCCAGCACGCCGTAGTCGGCCATTCGCCGGGTGAGCTCGGGCCGCGGGCTGTAGAACGTGTCGCCGGAGAAGACCAGCCCGACCCGGGCGGCGACCTCGAGGTCGCGCGCGGTGTACGCGTCGTGCGCGGCGCTCAGCAGCTCGAAGTCGGCGACCGGTGCGTAGTCGAGGCCCTCGAACCGGATCCGGTTCATCGACGAGTCGGTGCACGCCCCCGAGGCGATCACCAGGTCCCGCAGCGCCAGGTCCTCGGTCAGCGCCCCGCAGGACCCGACGCGCACGACGGTCTGCACGTCGTACACGGCGAACAGCTCGGTGACGTAGATCGACAGCGACGGCAGCCCCATGCCGGACCCCTGCACGTACGGCGCGACCTGGCCCGGCTCGGCGCCGATGTGGGTGCTCATGCGCGGGAGGCTATCGGGTGCGGTCGTAGGGTCGGGGCCGTGAGTGACATGCAGTTCCCCGAGGCGGGGTCGACCGACATCGCACTGTCCGTGCGCACCCACGACCGGGTGGGGGAGCGGCGCACCGACGAGGCCTGGCTGGCGCAGGCGTGGACGGCGCCGACCACGCGGATCGTCCCAGTGGCCGGCACCACGTTCCCGGTCGACGAGGCCGGGGCCGCGGTGCGCTGGCGCACGTCGGCGGACCTGCCCAAGGCCGGGATGCGGATCTTCCTCGGCTCCCGCGACGACGTGGCCCACTTCGCGCTCGTGGTCGACGAGCCGCTCGACGGGGGCCGCTGGACCGGCTTCCGGGGGGTCGTGCAGACGCTGCCCGAGCCCGACGCGGGGTTCATGGTGCACGCGATCGCGCTGGCGGAGTGGCACGCCGCGCACCGGTTCTGCCCGCGCGACGGCAGCCGGCTCGTGGCCTCGGACGCCGGCCACGTGCTGCGCTGCGAGGACAACGCCCACCAGCAGTTCCCGCGCACCGACCCCGCGGTGATCATGATGGTGACGGACGGCGAGCGGGCCCTGCTCGGCCGCCAGGAGAGCTGGCCGGAGGGGCGGTACTCCACGCTGGCCGGCTTCGTCGACCCGGGCGAGAGCCTCGAGGAGGCCGTGGTCCGCGAGGTCCGGGAGGAGACCGGGGTCGAGGTGGGCGAGGTCACCTACTTCGGCAACCAGCCGTGGCCGTTCCCGCAGAGCCTGATGGTGGGCTTCTTCGCGCGGGCCCGCACCACCGACATCCAGGTCGACGGCGCGGAGATCAGCGACGCCCGCTGGTTCACCCGCGAGGAGATGAAGGAGCAGGCGGAGTCCGGCACGCTCGTGCTCCCCGGCGGCATCTCGATCAGCCGCTCGCTCGTGGAGGCGTGGTACGGCGCGCCGCTGCCCGGCTCCTGGTGAGGCTCAGGCCTCATCCAGGCTCAGGCGATCGCGGCCAGCTTGGCCTTGACCTCGGCCACGGACGGGTTCGTCTGCGCACTGCCGTCGGAGTACACCAGCGTCGGCACCGTCTGGTTGCCCCCGTTGACCTGCTCCACGACGAACGCGGCGTCCGGCACGCGCTCGATGTCCACGACGTCGTACGCGATCCCCTCGCGGTCGAGCTGGCTCCTGAGCCGGTGGCAGTAGCCGCACCACTGGGTGGAGTACATCGTCACGGTCGTCGTCCCGTTCGTCGGGGCG
>Ga0308174_10000759_pt1 | contig 14161 bp, 8 predicted proteins | sample PhyPR2_FD_203894 | JGI IMG/M metagenome (GOLD analysis project Ga0308174, IMG submission 203894) | Soil microbial communities from UC Gill Tract Community Farm, Albany, California, United States - DLSLS.P.R2 | ecosystem: Environmental > Terrestrial > Soil > Agricultural land | place: USA...
CTGGGTGCCGCGGATCGATGAGGCGTTCCGGTCCGAGCAGTTCCACATCACGGTCGAGGTTGCCCCGCAGCGGCCGGGGTACCACCCGGGTGAGGAACCCCGCTGGGGCGAGAGCCGGGGACCCACCTGCTACGGACTCCCGGGCTCGTTCGGCAGCCAGGCGCACCCCCGCAAGGGCATCCACTTCGACGACGGCACGGACGCGAGCGGCTCGAGCGGCTCGAGCGCGAGCAGCGCACTCCCCGCCGCCTTCGCCGGCGCCTCCGGGGCTGCGGTCGCCGACCCCGACGCCGGCCTAGCCGGCACCGAGCAGGAGCAGCGCGTGGTCGCGGCACTGCTCTCCGAGGACGGGTCGGCGAAGCCGTCGGCCATCACCACCCTGCTCGCCGGGCCCATGCTGCGCGGAACGGTGGTGAGCCAACAGTGAGCACCCGGTCCAGCCTCGTGAAGTTCCTCGTGTTCGTCGTGGCGACGCTGCTCGCCACGGGGACCCTCGCGGCCACCATCGCCAACATCCAGTTCGGCGACAAGGCCACCTACACCGCGGTGTTCGACGACGTCACCGGCCTCGCCAACGGCCAGGAGGTGCGGATCGCGGGTGTCCGCGTCGGCGAGGTCACCGGCATCAAGGTGGCGCGAGACCGCGTGCACGCCGACGTCCAGCTCAAGGTGCTCAAGACCAGCGTCCTCACCCAGGGCACCAAGGCGACCATCAAGTACCGCAACCTCGTCGGCGAGCGCTACGTCGCGCTGACGCAGGAGGTGGGCGCCGCCACGCCGCTGCGCGACGGTGCGACCATCGGGCTCGACCACACGCAGTCCGCCCTCGACCTGACCGTCCTGTTCAACGGGTTCAAGCCGCTCTTCGCGGCCCTGTCGCCGAAGGACGTCAACGAGCTGTCGGGCAACATCATCAGCGTCCTGCAGGGGGAGGGCGGCAACATCAACTCCCTGCTGGCCAAGACCGCGTCGCTGACCTCCACCCTGGCCGACCGCGACGAGGTGATCGGGCGCACCATCAGCAACCTCAACACCGTCCTCGGCACCGTCGACGAGCACGACGCCGCCCTCAAGCAGCTCATCGACCAGCTGCAGCGGTTCGTCTCGGGCCTCGCTGCCGACCGCCAGACCATCGGTGCCTCGCTGACCAACATCAACTCGCTCACCGCGCAGACGGCCGACCTGCTCGAGGTGACCCGCCCGTCCATCAAGACCGACATCAGCAACCTTCGCCAGCTCGGCGCGAGCCTCAACAAGCCGTCCAACACGGCGACGTTCGAGAAGTTCCTGTCCACCTCGCCCGACAAGATCGCGACCATCACCCGGACGGCGACCTACGGCTCCTGGTTCAACTTCTACCTGTGCGACTTCAGCGGCACCATCAAGCTGCCGGCCGGTCCTCCGGTGAAGCTGGACAAGCCCGGTGGCCTCAGTGCTGCGAGGTGCTCCTGATGGCCATCCCGTTCCGCGAGCGCAACCCCGTGCCCATCGGCGCCGCCGGCCTGCTGGTCATCGCCGTCCTGCTGGTGCTGGCGTTCAACATCCAGAGCATCCCGCTCATCGGGGGCGGCGACCACTACCGCGCCGCCTTCAGCGAGGCCGGCGGCCTTCTCAAGGGCGACGACGTCCGGATCGCCGGGGTCAAGGTGGGCAAGGTCGAGGGCGTCGACCTCGCGGGCGACCACGTCGTGGTCGACTTCAAGGTCACCGAACCGGCCGCCTTCGGCACCAGCACGGGCGCCTCGGTGCGGATGAAGACCCTCCTGGGCCAGAAGTACCTCGCCCTCGAGCCCGGGGGCCCGGGCCAGCTCAAGCAGGACAGCGAGATCCCGCTCGACCGCACCGTGTCCTCCTACGACATCGTCAACGCCTTCAGCGACCTCACGACGACGACCGAGCGCATCGACACCGGGCAGCTCGCCAAGTCGCTGACCACGCTCGCGACCGAGTTCAAGGACAGCCCGCAGGACGTCCGGGCCGCGCTCGACGGCCTGAGCCGCCTCTCGCGCACCATCGCCTCGCGCGACGCCGAGCTCAAGCGCCTGCTCGCCTCGGCCAACAGCGTCTCCGGCACGGTGGCCCAGCGCAACAAGGCGGTCGAGTCGATCATCAAGAACGCCGACCTGCTCCTCGTCGAGCTCGACAAGCGGCGCGAGGACATCCACACGCTGTTCGTCAACACCTCGAAGATGGCGCAGCAGATCACCGGCCTCGTCCGCGACAACCGTGCTGAGCTCAAGCCCGCTCTCGACCAGCTGACCAAGGTGCTGGCGGTCCTGCAGAAGCACGAGCAGGACCTCGGCGACACGATCGCCGCCATGGCGCCGTTCACCCGGCTGTTCGCCAACGTCCTGGGCAACGGCCGCTGGTTCGACACCTACATCCAGAACCTCACCACGCCCGCCGACCTGGGAGGCAACTGATGGTGCGTCGACCCTCGCTGCCGCGCCTGCCCCACGTGGGCCTCATCCCCAAGCTGGTCGCCGCGCTGGCCGTCGTGGCGCTGGCCGCCGGGGCGTACGCGTTCTGGCCGCGCCACGAGACGGTGCAGGTCACCGGCGAGTTCACCCGCGCCGTCGGGCTCTTCCCGGGCTCCGACGTCCGGATCCTCGGCGTCAAGGTCGGTCAGGTCGAGCAGGTCACCCCGAAGGGCGACAAGGTCGAGGTGGTCTTCCAGTACGACCACCAGTACAAGGTGCCCGCCGACGCCAAGGCGGCTGTCGTCGCGCCCTCGCTGGTGAGTGACCGCTACGTCCAGCTGTACCCGGCCTACACCGGTGGCCCGGTCATGAAGGACCGGGCGCAGATCGGGCTCGACCGCACCGCGGTCCCGGTCGAGCTGGACCGCATCTCCTCGAGCCTCGACGACCTCCTCGTGGCCCTCGGGCCGACCGGGGCCAACAAGGACGGCGCCTTCGCGCAGGCCCTGGACACCGGGGCCAAGAACCTCGACGGCCAGGGGCAGAAGCTCCATGACACCAACCGCGACCTCAGCAAGGCCCTCGAGACGCTGTCGGGCGGCCGCAACGACCTGTTCGGGACGGTGAAGAACCTGCAGACGTTCACGTCGATGCTGGCCACCAACGACCAGCAGGTACGCCGCCTCAACGGCGACCTCGCGAGCGTCTCGACCCAGCTCGACGCCGAGCGAGACGACCTTGCCGCCGCGCTCAAGAACCTGGCCGTGGCGCTCAGCGAGGTCAGCTCCTTCGTGCACGACAACCGTGCCGGCCTCACCACCAACCTGCACCAGCTCGCCTCCGTGACCGGCACGGTGGCCAAGCAGCGCGACGCCCTGGCCGAGACGCTGACCAACGCCCCCGTCGCCATCAGCAACCTGCAGAACGCCTACAACCCGGCCACGGGCACCCTCGACACGCGTGCCAACGTCAACGAGAACCTCAAGCTGCAGACCCTGCTCTGCAACCTCATCACCGCGAGCGGTCAGCCCGAGAGCCTGTGCAAGACCGTCAGCGGCGTGCTGAAGCCGGTCACCGACCTCCTCGACTCCCTCAAGGGCGCCGGGGTGAAGCTGCCGCTGGACCTGCTCAGCGCCATACCGAGGTCCCAGGGTGGCACGGGGCCGGAGCCCGGCGCGGCCGCCGGCAGCGCCACCACGTCCACCGTGCAGGTGCGCGGAGCCGACCCCACCCTCGGTGGGCTGCTGGAGGGAGGTCGATGAGCATGCGCACCGACCACAACGACCGGACCGGGCACGCGCACGGCTCGGGTGCTCGGCGGACGCGCCTCACCGTCACGGGCCTCGCCGCGGCAGCGGTGCTGGTCACGAGCGGCTGCCAGGGTGCGTTCGACCTGCCACTGCCCGGGGGCGCAGCGCAGCGCGGCGACATCATCCGGGTCACGGCGGAGTTCGCCGACGTCCTCGACCTCGTGCCGCAGTCCTCGGTCAAGGTCGACCAGGTCACCGTCGGGTCGGTCGAGAAGATCGAGCTCAACGGCTGGACGGCCCGGGTGACCCTGCGACTGCCGCGGAGCGTCAAGCTGCCCGACAACGCCGTGGCCGAGCTCAAGCAGACCTCCCTGCTGGGGGAGAAGTACGTCGAGCTCGGGCCGCCGCCCACCGGCACGCCGGAGGGCAGGCTCGGCGACGGGGACAACATCCCGCTCGAGCGCACGGGCCGCAACCCCGAGGTCGAGGAGGTCCTCAGCGCCATGTCGCTGCTGCTCAACGGGGGCGGCGTCGCGCAGCTCAAGACCATCGAGACCGAGCTCAACAACGCCCTCAGCGGCAACCAGACGCAGATCAGGGACCTCATCAAGCAGCTCGACACCTTCGTCGGCGGACTCGACCAGCAGAAGTCGGAGATCGTCCGGGCCATCGACAACATCGACAAGCTCGCCGCCAAGCTGGCCGCGCAGAAGGACGACCTCGCCCGCGCCGTGGAGTCCCTCCCCGGTGGGCTGAAGGTCCTCGCCGACCAGCGAAAGCAGCTCGTCCAGATGCTCGCGGCACTCAGCCGCCTGGGCGCGGTCGGCACCGACGTCATCCGGCAGAGCAAGGACGACACGGCGGCCAACCTCAAGTCGCTCGCGCCGATCCTCGCCCAGCTGACCAAGGCGGGCGACGACCTGCCGAAGTCGCTCCAGCTGCTGCTCACCTACCCCTTCCCGGACAGCGCGACGGGGGCGATCAAGGGCGACTACACCAACCTCTCGGCGGACCTCGACCTCAACCTCGTCAACCTGGCAGGCAACCTCGGGCTTCCCACGGCGCCCCCCACCGGGCTCCCGACGGGGCTGCCGACCGGGCTGCCCACCGGGCCGCTGCCCTCCGTCCCGCTGCCCACCGGCTCGCTCCCCGGGTTGCCCGGGCTCCCGGGATTCCCCGGCAGCAGCTCCACCTCCTCCGGGTCGTCGACCACGTGCACCGGCCTGCTGTGCCCGCTGGGTTCGTCCCAGCAGTCGTCCCAGCAGTCGTCCCAGTCGGGGAGCTCCGCGCAGACCTCCGGCTCCGACGGCTCGTGGCGCTCGCTCTACGGGAGTGGCTCGTGATCCGCCGTTCGGTGAAGGTCCAGCTCTTCGCCTTCATGCTCATCACCCTGCTCACGGTCTCGGTGCTCTCGGCGCGCTACGTCGGGCTCTACGACCGGGTCGTGGGCGGGCAGTACCGCGTCTCGGCCGACTTCGCGCAGTCCGGCGGCATCTTCGTGGGGTCCGAGGTGTCCTACCGCGGCGTCACCGTGGGGCGGGTCGACCGCCTGAGGCTCTCCAAGGACGGGGTCGTCGTCGAGGCCAAGATCAAGCGTGGGGTGAAGATCCCGAAGGACACCAAGGTCGTGGTGGAGAACCGCTCGGCCGTGGGGGAGCAGTACCTCGACTTCCAGCCCCGCACCGACCGCGGCCCGGACCTGGCCGACGGCGACCGCATCCCGCGCCGCGACACCGGCTACCCGCTGCGCGTCGACACCCTGCTCCTCGACCTCGACCAGACCGTCAACTCGGTCGACCGCAAGGACCTGTCGACCGTGGTCGACGAGCTGGGGACCGGTTTCGCCGACGGCGGCCAGGACCTCCAGCGCCTCATCGACAGCGGCGACGCGCTCACCAAGGCGGCCACCGAGGCACTGCCGCAGACCGAGAAGCTCATCGACGACGGGCGGATCGTCCTCGACACCCAGCGCGACACCTCGGGGCAGATCAAGGTCTTCGCGAAGAACTTCAAGGAGCTGTCGCAGACGCTCAAGGCCTCCGACGGCGACCTGCGCCTCGTGCTCGACCGCGGAGCGGTCGCCTCGGGGGAGCTCGAGGCCCTCATCCGCGACAACAAGGGCAACCTGGCCGCGCTGCTCGCCAACCTCATCACCATCGGCCAGGTCACCACGTCCCACGTCGACGGCATCCAGCAGCTGCTCGTCACCTACCCCGACGTCGTGGCCGGCGGCTACACGGTGGTGCCGGGCGACGGGACGGCCCACTTCGGGCTCGCGCTGGCCCAGGACCCCCCGGTCTGCACCCAGGGCTACGGCGGCACCAGGCGTACCAACCCCAAGACGACCACCAACCTGCCCCCCGTCAACACCTCCGCCCGCTGCACGGCGCCGCGCGGGTCAGGGACCACGGTCCGCGGGGCGCAGAACGCCCCGGGCCCGTCGTCCGGGTCGAGCACGAACTCGACCCTCCCGCTCGCTTTCGGCGACCAGCCCGTATCCCCGGGCATGGCTGCGTCGTTGGGCATGACAACGCCACAGGTGTCGGTCCCCGTGCCCCCGTCGGGGGGTGACGGCAGCGATCCCTCGTGGTTGTGGATCATGAAGGAGGCTGCTCGATGAGCACGATCACCACCCACGCCGGGAGGGCGGTGACGGCCGGCGGTGCCCCCAAGGGCGCGCCCGCCGACACGACACAGCACGCGCGCGAGGGCACCTCGCACGACGCGCCGACCCCTGTCCGGGCCGGCGTCGCACGCATCACCCCTCGCCTCGTGTGGGCGCTGGTGGTCCTCGCCCTGGCCGCCTCGGTCGCCCTGGGGGCGACACGCGGGCGCGACTGGTACGCCGCCCGCCAGGCCGAGCAGGCCCACGCGGCCGCGGTGGCCGCGGCGAAACAGCTGGCGGTCAACTTCGTCACCGTCGACTACACGCGGGTCGACGCAGACACGGCCCGCGTCCGGGCCGGGGCCACGGGGCAGTTCCTCAAGAGCTACTCCACGTCGGTCGAGGAGCTCAAGAAGGTGCTCGTCGCCAACAAGACGGTCTCCACCGTCCAGCGCACCGAGGCGGCCCTTGTGTCGGGCGACCGGGACTCCGCGGTGGCGCTGGTGGGCGTGGTGGCACCCACGAAGAACACCGCCGTCCCGGCGGGGGAGACCAAGACCTACCGGATGCGGCTGGAGCTGCGCCGGGTCGGCCAGGCATGGAAGGTGGAGAACCTTGAGTTCGTCGGCTGACACCCCGCGTCCCCGTCCCAAGGTCGCCGGGCACCGCGCGCGGGCCCGAGGCACCGACCCGGCAACCCGGGTCATCGCGACGGCACCGGCCACCGAGACCGCGGCCACCGAGACTGGGGGGCCTGCCGCCGCGGTCACGGACCCCGCGCCCAGCGCCCGAGGTGGCCGGCGCCGCTGGGCCGTGCCGCTGGTGGCGCTCGTGGCCAGCCTCGCGCTGCTCGGCACGGTCCTCGGCATCAGCCTGCGCGACACGGGGGAGAGGGCGGGGGTGGAGCGCGCCGCCTCCAGCCAGGCCCGCACCTCCATCGAGCAGATGCTCAGCTACAACTACAAGACCATCGACGCCCAGTCGGCGCAGATCGAGGGCCTGCTGACGGGGGCGTTCAAGGGCGAGTTCACCACGGCCATGGACAAGCAGATCAAGCCGCTGGCGGTCAAGAACCAGACGGTGGTGCAGGCCCGGGTCTCCGACATCGGGGTCATGAGCTCCTCGCCGACCACGGTCAAGGTCATGGCCTTCGTCAACCAGGCCCGGGTCGGCAGCGACCAGAAGGACCCCGTCGTCGACCAGAACCGGGTCCTCGCGACGATGTCCAAGGTCGGCGACCGGTGGCTGATCAGCCGGGTCGACGCCTTCTGACGGCCGGCTCACACCAACGCTGACCTGCGGCGACGCCCCGACCGGGGCGTCGCCGCAGGCGCCTGCCCCCACCGTTCGGCCCCCCACCCGTGTGGCGCCCTTGACGTGCGGGCGCGGGGGCGTCATCCTCGTCTGCGTCGCACCCGCCCCTTGTGGGGGCGAGACCCCCGTCAAGGCGAAGGATCTTCCCGCTGGACACGGTTGGACGAGGCTGCCCTCCTACTGTATGCTCATCCTTTGCGCTGCCCTCTTTCGTCGACCCCGCCCCAGACACCAGCCCTTCGTCGTGCCCTCCGGCACGAATTCGTGGCCAGGACCGTGGTGGAGCCGTGATGGCGGCTGGCGCCAATTCGGTTTCGAACCATCAGTTTTAAGACAGGCCCGTGGAAGGACCCCTCCTTGGCTGCCTCGCGCAACGCGACTCAGACTGTGTCCACCGCACGGACGGCTTCCGGCCGTCTGTCGTTCGCGAAGATCCGCGAACCCCTCGAGGTCCCCGACCTCCTGGCGCTGCAAACGGAAAGCTTCGACTGGCTGCTCGGTAACGAGCGCTGGCAGGCCCGTGTCGCAGAGGCCAAGGCCGCAGGCCGGGGGGATGTGCCGGATCGCTCCGGCCTCGAGGAGATCTTCGAGGAAATCTCACCGATCGAGGACTTCAGCGGCTCCATGTCGCTGTCGTTCCGCGACCACCGCTTCGAAGAGGTCAAGTACTCCATCGAGGACTGCAAGGAGCGCGACCAGACCTACTCCGCGCCCCTGTTCGTCACCGCGGAGTTCATGAACACCACGACGGGCGAGATCAAGAGCCAGACCGTGTTCATGGGTGACTTCCCGCTCATGACCGAGCGTGGCACCTTCGTCATCAACGGCACCGAGCGTGTCGTCGTCTCCCAGCTCGTCCGCAGCCCGGGTGTCTACTTCGAGCGCACGCCCGACAAGACGTCCGACAAGGACATCTACACCTCCAAGATCATCCCGAGCCGCGGCGCGTGGCTGGAGTTCGAGATCGACAAGCGCGACATGGTGGGCGTCCGCGTCGACCGCAAGCGCAAGCAGTCGGTCACCGTCCTGCTCAAGGCCCTGGGCATGTCCGAGGCCGACATCCTCGAGGAGTTCGGCGACTACGAGTCGATGCGCCTCACCCTGGAGAAGGACCACACGGCCGGCCAGGACGACGCGCTGCTCGACATCTACCGCAAGCTGCGCCCGGGCGAACCGCCGACCCGTGAGGCCGCCCAGACCCTTCTGGACAACCTCTACTTCAACCCCAAGCGCTACGACCTCGCCAAGGTCGGCCGCTACAAGATCGACCGCAAGCTCGGCGTCAACGCCGAGCTGGGCGACTCGGTCCTGTCGGTCGACGACGTGGTGGCCACGATCAAGTACATCGTCGCCCTGCACGCCGGTGAGACCACGCTCAAGGGCAAGAACGGCGAGGACGTCCCCGTCGAGGTCGACGACATCGACCACTTCGGCAACCGTCGCCTGCGCAACGTCGGCGAGCTCATCCAGAACCAGGTCCGCACCGGCCTGTCCCGCATGGAGCGCGTCGTCCGCGAGCGCATGACCACGCAGGACGTCGAGGCGATCACGCCGCAGACCCTGATCAACATCCGCCCCGTGGTGGCCTCGATCAAGGAGTTCTTCGGCACCTCCCAGCTGTCGCAGTTCATGGACCAGAACAACCCGCTCGCGGGCCTGACGCACAAGCGGCGTCTGTCGGCCCTCGGCCCGGGTGGTCTCTCCCGTGACCGCGCCGGCATGGAGGTCCGTGACGTCCACCCGTCGCACTACGGCCGCATGTGCCCCATCGAGACCCCGGAAGGCCCGAACATCGGCCTCATCGGCTCGCTGGCGTCCTACGGGCGGATCAACGCGTTCGGCTTCATCGAGACCCCCTACCGCAAGGTCGTCAAGGGTCAGGTCACGGACGAGATCCACTACCTGTCCGCCGACGAGGAGGACCGGCACGTCATCGCGCAGGCCAACGCCGTCATCGACGCCGAGGGCAACTTCACCGACGAGCGCGTCCTGGTCCGCACCAAGGGCGGCGAGGTCGACTACATCCCCGGTGAGGACGTCGACTTCATGGACGTCTCCGCCCGCCAGATGGTGTCGGCCGCGACCGCGCTGATCCCGTTCCTCGAGCACGACGACGCCAACCGTGCGCTCATGGGCTCCAACATGCAGCGCCAGGCGGTGCCGCTGGTCAAGTCCGAGGCGCCGCTGGTCGGCACCGGCATGGAGTACCGCGCCGCGCTCGACTCGGGCGACGTCGTCCGGGCCGAGGCCGCCGGTGTGGTCACCGAGGTCTCCGCCGACCTCGTCACCGTCGCCGGTGACGACGGCTCGACCCGCACCTACCGGATCGCCAAGTTCGCGCGCTCCAACCAGGGCACGTCCTACAACCAGGTCGTCGTCGTCAACGAGGGCGACCGGGTCGAGGCCGGCGGCGTCATCGCCGACGGTCCCGCGACCGACGGTGGCGAGATGGCGCTCGGGCGCAACCTGCTCGTGGCGTTCATGCCGTGGGAGGGCCACAACTACGAGGACGCGATCATCCTCAGCCAGCGCCTGGTGCAGGACGACGTCCTCTCGTCGATCCACATCGAGGAGCACGAGGTCGACGCCCGTGACACCAAGCTCGGGCCGGAGGAGATCACCCGGGACATCCCGAACGTCTCCGAGGAGGTCCTCGCCGACCTCGACGAGCGCGGCATCATCCGCATCGGTGCCGAGGTCCGCGACGGCGACCTGCTCGTCGGCAAGGTCACGCCCAAGGGTGAGACCGAGCTGACGCCGGAGGAGCGCCTGCTGCGCGCCATCTTCGGTGAGAAGGCCCGCGAGGTCCGCGACACGTCCCTGAAGGTGCCCCACGGCGAGACCGGCACGGTCATCGGCGTCAAGGTGTTCGACAAGGACGAGGGCGACGACCTGCCCCCGGGTGTCAACCAGCTCGTGCGCGTCTACGTCGCCAACAAGCGCAAGATCACCGATGGTGACAAGCTCGCCGGCCGTCACGGCAACAAGGGCGTCATCTCCAAGATCCTGCCCGTCGAGGACATGCCGTTCCTCGAGGACGGCACCCCCGTCGACGTCGTGCTCAACCCGCTCGGTGTCCCCGGTCGTATGAACGTCGGCCAGATCCTCGAGCTCCACCTCGGCTGGGCAGCCAGCCGCGGCTGGGAGATCGCGGGCAACCCGGACTGGGCCAAGCTCATCCCCGAGGACGCGCGCCAGGCCCCGGCCGGCACGCGGGTCGCCTCGCCGGTGTTCGACGGTGTGCGCGAGGACGAGATCGTCGGCCTGCTCGACTCGACGACCAAGACCCGTGACGACGTCCGCCTCATCGACGGCTCCGGCAAGTCCCGGCTCTTCGACGGCCGCTCCGGCGAGCCGTTCCCCGAGCCGGTCTCCGTGGGCTACATGTACATCCTCAAGCTCCACCACCTCGTGGACGACAAGATCCACGCCCGCAGCACCGGCCCGTACTCGATGATCACGCAGCAGCCGCTGGGTGGTAAGGCGCAGTTCGGTGGCCAGCGCTTCGGTGAGATGGAGGTGTGGGCCCTCGAGGCCTACGGCGCGGCCTACGCGCTGCAGGAGCTCCTGACGATCAAGTCCGACGACGTGCAGGGTCGCGTCAAGGTCTACGAGGCCATCGTCAAGGGCGACAACATCCCCGAGCCCGGCATCCCCGAGTCCTTCAAGGTGCTCATCAAGGAGATGCAGTCGCTGTGCCTCAACGTCGAGGTGCTCAGCAGCGACGGCACCTCCATCGAGCTGAAGGAGTCCGACGAGGACGTCTTCCGCGCGGCGGAGGAGCTCGGCATCGACCTGTCCCGGCGCGAGCCCAGTTCGGTCGAAGAGGTCTAAGGCGTCGGTATGCCGCGCGGCACCCAGGTGAGCGCGCGGCGTACCGCCCCTCCTCCCGACCCACCCCAGACTTAACCAGAGACACGAGAGAAGGAACCACGTGCTCGACGTCAACTTCTTTGACGAACTGCGCATCGGCCTGGCCACTGCTGACGACATCCGTCAGTGGAGCCACGGTGAGGTGAAGAAACCGGAAACCATCAACTACCGCACGCTCAAGCCCGAGAAGGAGGGCCTGTTCTGCGAGCGCATCTTCGGCCCCACCCGGGACTGGGAGTGCAACTGCGGCAAGTACAAGCGCGTCCGCTTCAAGGGCATCATCTGCGAGCGCTGTGGCGTCGAGGTCACGCGCGCCAAGGTGCGTCGCGAGCGGATGGGCCACATCGAGCTCGCCGCCCCCGTCACCCACATCTGGTACTTCAAGGGCGTCCCGTCGCGCTTGGGCTACCTGCTCGACCTCGCCCCGAAGGACCTCGAGAAGGTCATCTACTTCGCGGCCTACATGATCACCTCGGTCGACGAGGAGCAGCGCCACAAGGACCTGCCCTCGCTCGAGGCCCAGATCGAGGTCGAGAAGAAGGAGTTCGAGAACCGCCGCGACTCCGAGGTCGAGGCCCGCGCCAAGCGTCTCGAGTCCGACATCGCCGAGCTCGAGGCCGAGGGCGCCAAGGCCGACGCGCGCCGCAAGGTCCGTGAGTCCGCCGAGCGCGAGATGAACCAGATCCGCAAGCGCGCCGACCAGCAGATCGAGCGCATCGACCAGGTCTGGGACCGGTTCAAGAACCTCAAGGTCCAGGACCTCGAGGGCGACGAGATCCTCTACCGCGAGATGCGCGACCGTTTCGGCCTCTACTTCGAGGGCGGCATGGGCGCCGCGGCGATCCAGAAGCGCCTGCAGGACTTCGACCTCGAGGCCGAGGCGGAGCTGCTGCGCGAGATCATCGCCACCGGCAAGGGCCAGAAGAAGACCCGCGCCCTGAAGCGGCTCAAGGTCGTCACGGCCTTCCAGGTCACGACCAACAGGCCGGCCGGCATGGTGCTCGACGCCGTCCCGGTCATCCCGCCGGACCTGCGCCCGATGGTGCAGCTCGACGGTGGCCGCTTCGCGACCTCGGACCTCAACGACCTCTACCGTCGCGTGATCAACCGCAACAACCGGCTCAAGCGCCTGCTCGACCTCGGTGCGCCGGAGATCATCGTCAACAACGAGAAGCGCATGCTCCAGGAGGCCGTCGACAGCCTCTTCGACAACGGCCGTCGTGGTCGCCCGGTCACGGGCCCCGGCAACCGTCCGCTCAAGTCGCTGTCCGACATGCTCAAGGGCAAGCAGGGCCGGTTCCGCCAGAACCTGCTCGGCAAGCGCGTCGACTACTCCGGCCGTTCGGTCATCGTCGTCGGCCCGCAGCTCAAGCTGCACCAGTGCGGCCTGCCCAAGCAGATGGCGCTGGAGCTCTTCAAGCCGTTCGTGATGAAGCGCCTGGTCGACCTCGACCACGCGCAGAACATCAAGTCGGCCAAGCGCATGGTCGAGCGTGCCCGTCCGGTCGTGTGGGACGTCCTCGAAGAGGTCATCACCGAGCACCCCGTGCTGCTCAACCGCGCACCCACGCTGCACCGCCTCGGCATCCAGGCCTTCGAGCCCCAGCTGGTCGAGGGCAAGGCCATCCAGATCCACCCGCTCGTCTGCTCGGCCTTCAACGCCGACTTCGACGGTGACCAGATGGCCGTGCACGTGCCGCTGAGCACCGAGGCGCAGGCCGAGGCCCGCATCCTCATGCTCTCGAGCAACAACATCCTCAAGCCGGCCGACGGCCGTCCCGTGACCATGCCCACCCAGGACATGATCATCGGCCTGTTCCACCTCACCTCCGAGGTGGAGGAGGGCCGGGGCACCGGTCGGGCGTTCTCCTCGGTCGCCGAGGCCCGCATGGCCTTCGACGCCGGCAAGCTCGAGCTGGGCAGCAAGATCAAGATCCGCCTGCTCGATGTCGTCCCGATCCCGGGCACCGAGCTGCCCGAGGGCGTCGAGGCCAACGAGCTGGGCCAGGTGCCCTCGCTCACCGTCGAGACCACCCTGGGTCGCGCGCTGTTCAACCAGACGCTGCCGGTGGACTACCCGTTCGTCGACGCCCCCGTCGACAAGAAGCGGCTGTCCACGATCGTCAACGACCTCGCCGAGCGCTACAGCAAGGTGCAGGTCGCGGCGAGCCTCGACGCGCTCAAGGAGTACGGCTTCCACTGGGCGACCCGCTCGGGCACCACGGTCGCCATCTCCGACGTCGTGACCCCGCCGCGCAAGCTCGAGATCCTCGAGGGCTACGAGACCAAGGCCACCAAGGTCCAGGTCCAGTACGAGCGCGGTCTGATCACCGACGACGAGCGTCGCCAGGAGCTCATCGAGATCTGGACCCAGGCCACCAACGAGGTCGCCAAGGAGATGGAGGCCAACCTCCCGAAGACCAACACCATCTACAAGATGGTGTCCTCGGGTGCGCGTGGTAACTGGATGCAGCTGCGTCAGATCGCCGGTATGCGTGGTCTGGTGTCCAACCCGAAGGGCGACATCATCCCGCGCCCGATCCGCGCGAACTTCCGCGAGGGTCTGTCGGTACTCGAGTTCTTCATCTCCACGCACGGTTCGCGCAAGGGTCTTGCCGACACCGCGCTGCGTACCGCCGACTCGGGTTACCTGACCCGTCGTCTGGTGGACGTGTCGCAGGACGTCATCATCCGCGAGG
>Ga0308174_10000760_pt1 | contig 14160 bp, 13 predicted proteins | sample PhyPR2_FD_203894 | JGI IMG/M metagenome (GOLD analysis project Ga0308174, IMG submission 203894) | Soil microbial communities from UC Gill Tract Community Farm, Albany, California, United States - DLSLS.P.R2 | ecosystem: Environmental > Terrestrial > Soil > Agricultural land | place: USA...
AACCGTCCCGGCGGTGCTCCAGCCGCCCGCCCCGCAGGTGGGCCCGCTCCGCGAGGCCGATCAGGCCGAGCCCGGCTCCGGGGGTGCGACTGACGCCGAACCCCAGCGGGTTGCGCATCCAGACGTCGATCCCGTCGTCGGGGGACCCGCTGACCCGGATGGTCAGCAGCGCGCCGGGGGCGTGCTTGCGGGCGTTGGTCATCCCTTCCTGCACGATCCGGTAGATGGTGCGTCCCACCACGTGCGGCACCGCCGCCGCGCCGAGGTCGAGCCGGTCGTCGTACTCCACGTGCAGGCCGGAGCGTCGCGCCTCCTCCACCAGGACCGGCACGTCGTCGTACGTCGGCTGGGGCGCGTCCAGCGGCTCGCCGGTCACGTCGTCGCGCAGCACGCCGAGGACGCCGCGCAGGTCGGTGAGCGCCTCGTGAGCCTTCTCCTGGATCACCGCCGCGCTGGCCCGCACCTGGTCCGCGGGGAGGTCCTCGCGGAAGGCGAGCGCGCCGGCGTGCAGGGCGATCTGGGAGATCCGGTGGGCGAGGACGTCGTGCATCTCGCGCGCGATTCGGGCCCGCTCGTTGCTGCGGGCCTGGGCGACCCGCAGCTCCTGCTCGGCCTCCGCCCGCTCGGCGCGGTGCTTGAGCGTCCAGATGAGCTCGCGGCGGGAGCCGATGTACATGCCCCACCCGAGGATGCCCGCGGTGAACACCACGTTGACCGCGACGTTGAGCCACGTGGGCTGGCTGGCGTCGGCGGGCTGGACGTGGATGACCGCCTGCCCGGCGACGAGATTGACCAGACCCACCACCGCGACCTGCCACAGGCGCCGACGGGTGGCGACCGACACCGCGGCGAGCACGGCCGGCCCGGCGGCGATCCCCGAGAACGCGCTGAGGGCGGCGGTGGCGACGGCGACGGTCACCGGCCAGCGGCGTCGCTGGAAGACCAGGACGAAGGCGACGGCGCCGCAGGCGAGGTCGAGCCAGAGCAGCCCCGGCCGGTGGACCTGGCGGGCGACCATCGGGCCCCAGGCGACCGCGACCACCACCAGCATCCCCAGCAACCGCCAGGCCTGGCGCCACGGGGTCAGCTCGGGTTGGTAGAGCTCGGGGCCGGGGCGTTCCACGACCGACAGGCTAGGCCGACGGGAGGAGCGCGCGCAGGCTCCCGTGGTCGGAGCCGCCCCCTACTTTGGTCTGCCGGGTCCGATGCGCGGGGAGGATGCGGCCCCGCCGTCCGTGCGACAGGCTGTCGCCATGATCAAGGTCGAGGGACTCACCAAGACGTACGGCGCCTTCACGGCCGTCGACGACGTGGACTTCGTCTGCCAGCCCGGCACGGTGACCGGGTTCCTCGGGCCGAACGGGGCCGGCAAGACGACGACGATGCGGATCATGGTCGGCCTCACGCCGGCCACGCGCGGCCAGGTCACCATCGGTGGCCTGCACTACAAGGACATCCCCAACCCCGGCCGGCACGTCGGCGTACTGCTCGACGCGTCGGCGCAGCACGCCGGACGCACCGGGCGCGAGGTGCTCACCCTCGGGGCGCGGACGATGGGGCTGCCGGACAGCCGCGTCGACGAGATGCTCGCGTTGGTCTCCCTCGACGAGAAGGAGTCCCGCCGCCGGGTCCGCAACTACTCGCTCGGCATGCGGCAGCGGCTCGGCATCGCCCACGCGCTGCTCGGCGACCCGTCGGTGCTGATCCTCGACGAGCCCGCCAACGGGCTCGACCCCGCCGGCATCCGCTGGATGCGCGGCCTCCTCAAGGGGTACGCCGAGCGCGGCGGCACGGTGCTGCTCTCCAGCCACCTGCTGCACGAGGTCGAGATCATCGCCGACGAGATGATCCTGATCGGCCGGGGCAGGATCGTGGCCCAGGGTGACAAGAAGTCGCTGATCGCGGGGGCCGGCACCGCCGCGACGTTCGCCACGGCCCTCGACAACGAGGGGCTCGCGGCGGGCCTGAAGGACAAGGGCTTCGCGGTGTCCGCGGCGGGCGAGGGCCTTCGTGTGGAGACCGAGACCGTCGAGGTCGGCCGCGTCGCCGCAGAGCGGGGCATCGTCCTCACCGACCTCCGCCCGGCCGACGGCGGCCTCGAGGACCTCTTCCTCTCCCTCACCGCCGACACCCAGCGCGAAGCCGTCACCGAAGGAGCACAGGCATGACCAGCCAGACCGTGGGCCAGGCGGGCCTTCCGACCCTCGACGTGTCGGGCACCTCCACCATCCCGTTCTCCCGCCTCGTGCGGGTCGAGCTGCGCAAGATGGCCGACACCAGGGCCGGGCGGTGGCTGCTGATCTCGATCGCGGCGGTGACGGCGCTCGTGCTGGTGATCCAGCTGTGGGTCGTGGTGGCCCAGGACCTGGTCGTGAGCTTCACCGACTTCATGATCGCCATGAACACGCCGATGGGCGTCCTGCTGCCCGTCCTGGGCATCATGTCGATCACCAGCGAGTGGAGCCAGCGCACCGCGATGGTGAGCTTCTCCCTCGAGCCGTCGCGGATGCGCCTGGTGGCGGCCAAGTTCGTCAGCACCCTGCTGATCGCGCTCGCGGCGGTCGTCGTCGGCCTGGTCCTCGCGGTGGTGGCGAACCTCCTCTACGGCGCGCTGACGGGCAACTCCGTGGTGTGGGGGCTCACGGCACTGCGGCTGTTCTCCTACTTCCTGCTCCACGTGTTCGGCATGGCCACCGGGTTCGCCTTCGGCATGCTGTTCCTCAACACGGCCGTCGGCATCGTCGTCTACTTCGTGTACTCGTTCGTGCTGCCCGGCCTCTTCCAGCTCGGTGCGTCGCTGCTGGGCTGGTTCGCCGACCTGCAGCCGTGGATCGACTTCAACGCCGCCCAGAACCCGCTCGTCCAGGGCGACGCGTCCGGCTCTGACTGGGCCCACCTCGCGGTCTCGGGCCTGCTCTGGCTCGTGCTGCCGCTGATCGTGGGCACCTGGCGGGTGCTCCGCGCCGAGGTGAAGTAACCCCGCGCCCCCGAACTCCGGGCGGGCCCGACTCTCACGGGGGTGAGTGGGCCCGCCCGGTCCTGTGCCCGGACCCGCCCGGCTAGGGTGCCGGGCATGACCACACGAGCCGACGGCCGCGCCGACGACGAGCTGCGCCCGATCACGATCACCCGCAACTGGCTCGACCACGCCGCCGGCTCGGTGCTGGTGGAGTTCGGCAGGACCAGGGTGCTGTGCGCGGCGTCGGCCTCCGAGGGCGTGCCGCGCTGGCGCAAGGGGTCCGGCCTGGGCTGGGTCACCGCCGAGTACGCCATGCTGCCCGCCTCGACCAACACCCGCTCGGACCGTGAGTCGGTCAAGGGCCGGATCGGCGGCCGGACCCACGAGATCAGCCGCCTGATCGGACGCTCGCTGCGCGCGGTCATCGACTACAAGGCGCTGGGGGAGAACACGATCGTCCTGGACTGCGACGTGCTGCAGGCCGACGGCGGCACGCGCACCGCCGCGATCACCGGTGCGTACGTCGCGCTCGCCGACGCGGTCACCCACCTGCGGGCCGCCGGCGCCCTGTCGGGGGAGCCGCTGACCGGGTCGGTCGCGGCCGTGAGCGTGGGCATCATCGACGGCACGCCGCGCCTCGACCTGCCCTACGAGGAGGACGTACGCGCCGAGACCGACATGAACGTCGTGATGACCGGCGACGGCAAGTTCGTCGAGGTCCAGGGCACCGCCGAGGGCGTGGCCTTCGACCGTGCCGAGCTCGACGCGCTGCTCGCCCTCGCGGAGAAGGGGTGCGCCGACCTGACCCGCCTGCAGTCGGAGGCCCTGTCCCTGTGAGCCGCGTCTTCCTGGCCTCGCGCAACCGCAAGAAGATCGAGGAGATGCAGCGGATCCTCCGCGAGCACGCACCCGACCTCGTCGTGGTCGGCATCGACGAGGTCGACCACTACGACGAGCCGGTCGAGGACCAGCCGACCTTCGAGGGCAACGCGCTGCTCAAGGCCCGCGCCGGCTTCGCCGTCACCGGCCTGCCGTCGCTGGCCGACGACAGCGGCCTGTGCGTCGAGGCGCTCAACGGCATGCCGGGGGTGCTCTCGGCCCGCTGGTCGGGCACCCCGAAGTCTGACGGTCGGAACAACGATCTGCTGCTCCAGCAGCTGGCCGACGTACCCGACGAGCGGCGTGGCGCGCACTTCGCCTGCGCGGTGGCGTTCGTGCACGCGGGCGGCGAGGAGGTCGTCGAGGGGCGGATGCCGGGGCGCGTGATCCGTGAGCTGCGCGGGAGCGGCGGCTTCGGGTACGACGTGCTGTTCGTCGCCGACGAGCACACCGCCGAGGGCCTCACCTCCGCCGAGCTCACCCCGGCCGAGAAGGACCGGATCTCCCACCGCGGCCGCGCCCTGCGCGAGATCGCTCCCCGGGTGGCGAAGGTCGTCGCGGGCTGAGCCTGCTCCCGCCGCTTGTGACGCTCCGTCAGGGCATCCAGCGCCCCGACGTAGCGGAACGCCAGAGTCCCTGACGGAGCGTTACATGTTCTCCGGCTGCGCTCACTCCACCAGGCCGTGCTGGGCGACGTACGACTCCAGCCGCCGGTCGGGGACCAGCCAGATGGCGGCGACGGCGGCGTAGAAGACCAGGGCCGGCCAGCCGACGAGGTACGCCGTGAGGATGCCGGCGAGGTAGATGAGCGGGGACACCTTGCCCTTCAGGTCGCGGCCCACCGCCTCCCGGAGCAGGCCGTCCGGACCCTCGGCCCGGAAGATCGCCTGCACCAGCACGTAGTAGGCGATCGCGGCCGCGAGCAGGTTGACGCCGTAGATCACCAGCGGGGTCCGGGCGAGGTCGGTCTCGTCCATCCACGCCGTCGTGAACGGGTAGAGCGAGAGCCAGAACAGCAGGTGCAGGTTGGCCCACAGCACCGTGCCGTTGACCCGGCGCACCAGCTGGAACATGTGGTGGTGGTTGTTCCAGTAGATCCCGATGTAGACGAAGCTGAGCAGGTAGGTCACGAAGCCGGTCGCCGAGTCGCCCAGGTCCGCCAGCGTCGCGCCCTTGGGCACGTGCAGCTCCAGCACCATGATCGTGATGATGATGGCGAGGACGCCGTCGCTGAACGCCTCGAGCCTGCTGGTGCGCATGACGCGATCATCGCAGCAGTCAGCCGGAGGGCGGCGCAGCGCCGCCGGGGAGGGTGCCGAAGGGGGGACTTGAACCCCCACGCCCGAAGGCACAGGTACCTAAAACCTGCGTGTCTGCCTGTTCCACCACTTCGGCCAGGAGCGTCAGTCTAGGAGCGACGCCCCGTTGCTCAGCGCGGCTCCTCGTCGGCGTTGTTGAGCTGCAGGTCCTTGCGCAGCTTGGCGACGTGGCCGGTGGCCTTGACGTTGTACTGGGCGAGGAAGATCTTGCCGTCCTCGTCGACCACGAAGGTCGAGCGGATCACGCCCTCGACGGTCTTGCCGTAGAGCTTCTTCTCGCCGTACGCCGCGTAGTCCCGCATGACCTGCTTGTCCGGGTCGGAGAGCAGCCGGATGGTCAGCCCGTCCTTGTCGCGGAACTTAGCCAGCTTCTCCGGCTTGTCGGGGGAGATGCCGAGCACCTCGTACCCCTGGGCCCTCAGCGAGTCCAGCGAGTCGGTGAAGTCGCAGGCCTGCTTGGTGCAGCCGGGCGTCATCGCAGCCGGGTAGAAGTAGACGATCACCTTGCGACCGAGGAAGTCGCCGAGCGCGACCTGCTCGCCGGCGTCGTCGGTCAGGGTGAACTCGGGCGCGGTGTCGCCGGGTGAGAGCCGTTCCATGTCGAAACAGTAGGACACGCGGGAAGCCTGTTGGTGACCGGTTGGTAGCCTGCGCAGGTGAGCAACGACATGTCTTCCCTCGAGCGCGAGATCGAAGAGACGCGCCAGCACCTGGCGACCACGATCGACCAGCTCCTCTACCGGGCGCACCCGAAGACGATCGTCAGCCGCGAGGTGAGCAGCATCAAGGCCCACTACGTGGATGCCCGGACGGGCCAGCCGCGCACCGACAACATCCTCAAGACCGTGGGTGGCGTGGTCGGCGTGATCGCGGTGTTCGTCGTCGTCCGCAAGGTCGTCCGCTGACCGCTCCGAGCACCAGCGAGCCTGACCAGATGACTCCCATCAAGATGCTGCACGACCGGATCCTGGTCGAGGTGGACCGTGAGTCCGGCGAGCGTCGTTCGTCCGGCGGCATCGTCATCCCGGCGACCGCGGCCATGGGCGCCCGCCGCCTGGCCTGGTCCAAGGTCGTCGCGGTCGGCCCGCACGCCCGGGCCGTCGAGGTCGGCGACCGGGTGCTCTTCGAGCCGGAGGACAAGGCCGAGGTCGAGGTGAACGGCGAGCTGTACGTCGTGATGCGCGAGCGCGACGTCCACGCCGTCGCCGCGGACCGGCTCGGGGACGAGCCCACCGGTCTGTACCTCTGACTCCCTGAGGATCGTCGAGCCATAACGTCGGCGGGACGGGCCCGTTGGGTAGAACATGTTCTCCCGCCTGACCGCCCTGGTCGCCGTCGCCAGCCTGGTCCCTCTCGGGGTCGCCGTCACCGGGACCGCGGTCACGTCGAGCGCCGCAACCGCCGCCGCCACCTCTGCGCAGTCGACCCCGACGGCCCGCACCGGGCACCGCTACTCGGCCACCATCCGGCGCACCGAGCACGGCATCCCGCACATCACCGCGTCGAGCTTCGGCTCGCTCGGCTTCGGGAGCGGGTACGCCGCGGCCCAGACCTCGACCTGCACGCTGGCCGACACCCTGCTCACCGCGCGCGGCGAGCGGTCGCGCTGGTTCGGCCCGAAGGGGCGCTACAACGACCAGGTGACCCTGGAGGCCTCCAACCTCCAGGTCGACGCCTTCGTCACCGACCTGCGCAACCGGCACGTCGTGGAGAAGCTGCTCCGGGACCCGGTGGCCGGCCCGGGGAAGCAGGCCCGGGCGATGGTCCGTGGCTACACGGCCGGCCTGAACCGCTACCTCGCGAAGGTGGGTCCGCAGGGCGTCACCGATCCCGCCTGCCACGGCGCCGGCTACCTGCGCGAGAGGGCCACCCCGCTCGACCTCTGGTACGGCGTCTACCTCGCCAACCTGCTCGCCTCCAGCGGCGTGTTCGTCAAGGAGATCGTCGACGCGGCCCCGCCCTCGCCCGGCGACCCGGGCCTGCCCTCCCCGCCGGTGGGGGCGATCGACCGCGACAAGCTGCTGGCCGGGCTCGGCCACGACCCGAGCTCGCCGTTCGGCTCCAACGCGACCGCCGTCGGCGGCGACGCGACCACCACCGGGAAGGGGATGCTGCTCGGCAACCCGCACTTCCCGTGGAACGGCCGCTACCGCTTCACCCAGCAGCAGCTCACGATCCCGGGCCGGTACGACGTCGCCGGCGCGTCGCTGATCGGCTCGCCGGTGGTCAACATCGGCTGGAACAAGGACGTGGCCTGGAGCCACACGGTCTCCACCGCCTACCGGTTCACGCCGTACGAGTACCACGCGCTCGGGCCCACGTCGTACGCCACCGACGCCGGGCCGCAGGACCTCGAGCACCGCCACGTGACGGTGACGGTCAGGAAGAAGGACGGGTCGCTGGGCACGGTGAAGGAGGACCTCTACCGCACCCCGCAGGGCTACGTCATCGACGCACCCGACCTGCTCATGCCGTGGTCACCCGCCAGCATCTGGGCGATCCGCGACGCGAACGCCGAGCAGCTGCGCACGATCGACACGTTCCTCGACATGGGCAAGGCGCACGACGTGCGCGACCTGCTCAGGCGACAGGACGCGGCTGGCGGGATGCCGTGGGTCAACACCACCGCCGCCGACCGCAACGGTGACGTGCTGTACGCCGACCACTCGGTCGTGCCCAACGTGCCCGACTCCCTCGCCCAGCAGTGCATGACGCCGACCGGGAGGATCCTCGACCAGCTGGCCGGGCTCCCCGGTCTCGACGGCACCTTCGCCGACTCGTCGTGCACATGGGGCACCGACGCCGACGCCGAGCGTCCCGGCATCTTCGGTCCGAAGAACCTCCCGATGGAGATCCGTCGCGACTGGGTGATGAACTCCAACGACTCCTACTGGCTGCCCAACCCGAAGCAGCCGCTCGAGGGCTACGCCGGGATCATCGGCTGCGAGCGGTGCGAGCGGACGATGCGCACCCGGATGGTCTCCCACTACGTCCTCGACCGGCTGGCGCAGGGGAAGAAGGAGTCACCGGCCAGCCTGCGCGGCCACGAGCACGAGAACCGGGTCATGGCCGGGGAGGTCATGCGCGCGAACGGCGACCTCGACACGCTCTGCGGCGAGACCGGGGAGACCCAGGCCTGCCAAGCGCTGCACGACTGGGACGGCCACTCCAACGCGGACTCGCGGGGCTACGCGATCTTCGAGGAGTTCATCGCCCGGCTGCCCGCCCAGGGCGTGTGGCTCACGCCGTTCGACCCCAGCGACCCCCTCAACACCCCGCGCGACCTCGACACGACCAACCCCCAGCTGATCCAGGCGATGTCGGACGCGATCGCGGCCTTGCGGGCCCGGCACATCCCGTTCGACGCGCCGTGGGGCTCCCTGCAGGTGGCCGGGGACCGAGGCGCCCCGGCGATCCCCCTGGGCGGCGGCACCGGCGACGCGGTCGGCAACGCCAACGCACTCGCCTCACGCTGGCCGAACGACAACACCGACCACTACCGGCCGGTGACCTACGGGTCCTCGCACATCCAGGCGACCGCGTTCCTGCCCGGTGGCCGCGTCAACGCCCGGACGATCCTGACCTACGGCCAGTCGGAGAACCCCCGCTCCCCGTGGTCGAGCGACCAGACCAGGCTCTTCGCCGCGAACAGGTGGGTCCGATTCGCCTTCACCCCGGCCCAGGTCCGGCGGCACGCGGTGACCACCCGCGTCGTCACCGGCGGCCGGGGGTAGCCGCACGGCCCCGCGACATCACCGCTCCAGGGCCCGCAGCGCCCGGCCCCGGGCGTTGCGGAGCGCGGTCAGGCGCGCGGTCATCGCAGTGGTGTCGCTGGTCGCGGCCCGGCTCTCCATCTGGTGCGGGTCGGCGACCATGTCGTACAGCTCCTGCTCACCGGCCTCGTAGTAGTCGATGAGCACGCTGCGCCCCTCGCGCAGGTGCGCCCACTTGTGGGCCGGGTGCTCGGTCAGCATCCGGGTCCGCCACGAGCTCCAGTCACCGCTGGTGAGCGGTCCCAGCAGGGAGCGTCCGTCCAGGTCCCGCACGGCGTCCGGGTCGAGCCCCGCGATCTCCAGGGTGGTCGGCATCAGGTCGATGGTCGTCACCAGGGCTCCGGGGTGGGCGCCCGGCGTGACGCCCGGGCCGCGCACCACGAACGGCGTACCGACGCACTCCTCGTAGGGGACCTCCTTCTTCGCGACGCGGTGCTCACCGAGGAGGTAGCCGTTGTCGGTCACGAAGAAGACCCAGGTGTCCTCGAGCATGCCCAGGTGCGCCAGGTTGTCCAGGATCGAGTCGACCTGGTCGTCGACGTCCTGCAGCTCCTCGAGCTTGCCCTCGTAGCCCGCGCGCATCTTGCTCCTGCTCTTGAACGGGATGCCGTGCATCCAGCTGGGCTTGTCCTGCATGTCCCGCTCGTTGAAGGACGCCGGGTGCCAGGCCACGCCGTCGAAGTCGTGCGCGTGCGCGGGTGAGGGGTTGTAGCTGTCGACGGAGGAGCCGTCGCTGTGCGGGTTGGTGGGGGCGAAGACCGCGAACCACGGCGCGGGGTCGGCGGCCCGGTCGCGCAGCCACCGGTTCAGGTGCCGGGTGGCGAACTCGTCGACGTGCAGGTCGGTGGTGCCAACCCTGCCGTCGACGTTGACCTCGTGGCTGACGGTGCCCAGGGAGATCACCCAGCGCTGCCAGCCGGGGGCGACGTAGGTCTGGTCGTGGTAGCCGTTCATGTACTTGCCGAAGAAGCCGCAGGCGTAGCCCGCGTCCGTCATCCGCGTGCCGACCGTGTCCTGGTCGAGGCCCTGGGCGTTGAACATGGGCATCGTGTCGTTGGTCTCGCAATGGTGGTTGTGCACGTACATGCTGGTGAGCATCGAGGCGCGCGAGGGGCCGCAGAGCGGGACCGAGACGTTGCCGCGGGTGAAGCGGGCACCGCCCCTGACCAGCCTCTCCCAGACCCGCGGCATCTCCGGGAGGGTGTCGCGAGGCTGGTCGTCGGTGATGATCCACAGCACGTTGGGGCGGCGGGGCCGCCGGTTGCCCACGGCTGCCGCGGCGCCACGGGCGAGGCCGAGCCCCACGGTGGTGCCGAGGGCGGCGCCGGCGCCCAGGAGCAGCCGGCGGCGGGCGAGCGGGCTGGAGAGGACAGGCAAGTCGGGCACGGAATGGGCTCCTGCAGGTCGCGGACTGGATGCTGCTCCTCCCCGGGAGGTCAGCGTTGCCGTCGAAGATGGTAGGACCAAGGACCCTTGACATGTCGGCGTGTCGCGGGGTGGGCGTCGTTCATCGGCCGCTGGGTACGTTCGGCCCATGAGTCGCAACACGCGGACGATCAAGACCACCCCGGACCGGGTCTGGGCGGTGCTGGCCGACGGCTGGCTCTACCCGCTGTGGGTCGTCGGGGCGACCCGGATGCGCGAGGTCGATGACGAATGGCCGTCGGTGGGCGCCAGGATCCACCACTCGGTGGGGGTCTGGCCGGTGGTGCTCAACGACGACACCGAGGTGCTGGAGTGCGAGCCGGAGCGACGGCTCAAGCTCCGGGCGCGCGGGTGGCCCCCGGGTGAGGCGGACGTCGAGATGACGTTGACCGCGGTCCCGGGCGGCACCGAGGTGGAGATGGTGGAGGACATCACCGCCGGCCCGGCGCGGCTGGTCCCCAAGCCGGTCCGCGCACCGATGATCACCTGGCGCAACACCGAGAGCCTGCGCCGCCTGGCCTTCCTCGCCGAGCGCCGCGCCGCTCGGCAGGCGTGAGGGCAACCGCGCGATGAGTGCCGAGTACGACGCCGTCGTGGTCGGCGCCGGTCCCAACGGCCTCGCAGCCGCCAACCACCTCGTCGACGCGGGCTGGTCGGTCCTCGTCCTGGAGGCGCAGCCCGAGGTGGGGGGCGCGGTGCGCAGCGCCCGGGACGTGCACCCCGACTTCGTGCACGACACGTTCAGCTCCTTCTACCCGCTCGCGGCCGCGTCGCCGGCGCTGCTCGACCTCGACCTCGAGCGGTACGGCGTCGCGTGGCGCCACGCACCCGCCGTGCTGGGCCACCTGCTGCCCGACGGGCGCTGGGCCCTGCTGCACCGCGACCGCGAGGTCACCGTCCGGCTCTTCGACGAGCTGCACCCCGGCGACGGCGAGAGCTGGCTGGGGCTCTGCTCGCAGTGGGACCGCATCGGCGACCAGGTGCTCGGGGCGTTCCTCTCACCGTTCCCGCCGGTCCGCGCGGGCCTCGGCACGCTGGCCCGGCTGCCCCGTGTCGGCGGGCTGGAGTTCGTCAAGACGCTGCTCACGCCGGCCGCCGACCTGGCCCGCAACCGATTCGGTGGGGAGGCCCCGCGCCTGCTGCTCGCGGGCAACGCCGGGCACGCGGACATCCCGCTCGACGCGCCCGGGTCCGGGCTGATGGCGATCCTGATGACGATGCTCGGCCAGACCGTCGGGTTCCCCGTGCCCGAGGGTGGGGCGGGGGAGCTCTCCCGGGCCCTGGCCCGACGGTTCGGCGCGTTCGGGGGCGACATCCGCTGCGGCACGGAGGTCGCAGAGGTGGTCGTGCGCGGCGGCCGGGCGGTCGGCGTACGCACGCGTGACGGCGAGCCCGTCGTCGCCCGCCGCGCGGTGATCGCCGATGTCGCAGCCCCGCACCTGTACGGGGGCCTGGTGTCGGTCGACGACCTGCCGGACCGGACGGTGCGCGCGATGCGCAGCTTCCAGATGGGCCCGGGGACGTTCAAGGTCGACTGGGCGCTCGACGGCCCGATCCCGTGGGCGAGCGCGCCGGCGTACGCGCCCGGGACCTTCCACGTGGCCGACTCGGTGGAGCAGATGAGCACCGCGCTGGGCCAGGTGGCCTCGCGCCACGTGCCCGAGGCGCCCTTCCTGCTCGCGGGGCAGATGACCACGACCGACCCCACCCGGTCTCCAGCGGGCACCGAGTCGGTCTGGGCCTACACCCACGTGCCGCAGGACACCGTGGCCGACGCCGGCGACGGCACGGTGCGCGGTGTGTGGGACGAGGCGGACTGCGAGAGGTTCGCGGACCGGGTCCAGGACCGGATCGAGCGGCTGGCACCCGGCTTCGGGTCCAGGGTGCTGGCTCGCCGGATCCTCGGCCCCCGTGAGCTGGAGGCACGGGACGCCAACCTGATCGGCGGTGCCCTCGACGGGGGCACCGCGCAGCTCCACCAGCAGCTGGTCTTCCGGCCCGTCCCCGGGCTGGGACGGGCGGAGACGCCGGTGCGCGGCCTCTACCTCGGGTCGTCCTCCGCACACCCCGGTGGGGGAGTCCACGGGGCGGCGGGACGCAACGCGGCGCGTGCGGCGCTCGGGCACGCGCGGCTTCGGAGGCTCACCCTGCGACGCTGACGCCCGCCACATGACGGTGGTGTGAGTTGTCGCCCGCCCGGGTACGGGTCGGGCATGAGCAGCCCCCGACACCTGGACACGCGCGAGCCCGACGACCGGGCCGAGGACTCGTCGACCGACAGGCAGGCCGAGGACCGGACTTCCGACAGGCAGGCGACCGACGATCAAGCGGCGGAGGAGCGCTACCAGCAGGAGGCGCTCGACGACGAACGCGGCCCGAACTCCCCGGTCAAGCTCTCGAAGCGGTCGTGGCTCTACGTCGCCCGCAAGACCCTGCGCGAGTTCTCCAAGGACGAGTGCACCGACCTCGCGGCCGCGCTGACCTACTACGCCGTGCTCGCGATGTTCCCGGCGGCCATCGCGCTGCTCTCCCTCGTGGGCCTGGTGGTGCACGGCTCGAAGTCGGTCGACACGCTGCTCCAGATCCTGCGCGACGTGGGCGCCAACTCGGTGGCCGACACCCTCCAGCCGACCCTGGTCTCGCTGAGCCACAGCACCGGCGCCGGACTGGCGCTGGTACTCGGCCTCGCGGGTGCGCTCTGGTCCGCGTCCGGCTACGTGGGGGCCTTCGGCCGCGCGATGAACCGCATGTACGAGATCGGCGAGGGCCGACCGATCTGGAAGCTGCGCCCCGCCAACCTGCTCGTCACCGCCCTGCTGGTGGTCCTGGCCGCCGTCACCGTGGTCGGGCTCGTCGTCTCGGGCCCGGTCGCCCAGGCGGTGGGCAACCAGCTGGGGCTCGGCTCGGTGGCCGTCCTGGTGTGGAACATCGCGAAGTGGCCGGTCCTGCTCCTCATCGTCGCGCTGATCGTGGCGATCCTCTACTGGGCGACCCCCAACGTGCAGCACCCGCGGTTCCGCTGGATCAGTGTCGGCGCTGCGGTCGCCATCATCGTGTGGGTGGTGCTGACCGCGGCCCTGGGCCTGTACGTCTCGAAGTTCTCCTCCTACGACAAGACCTACGGCTCCCTGGCCGGCGTCATCGTGTTCCTCCTGTGGCTGTGGCTGACCAACGTCGCGCTGCTCTTCGGCGCCGAGCTCGACGCCGAGCTCGAGCGCGGCCGGGAGCTCCAGGCCGGCATCCCGGCCGAGGAGACCATCCAGCTCCCGCCCCGCGACTCCCGCAAGCTCCGCAAGGCCGAGAAGCAGCAGCACAAGGACATCGAGAAGGGCCGCGCGATCCGACTGCACCACAGCCGTCGGGCCGAGGACGAGCGGTGACCCTGACCTCCCTCTGGCGCGACCGCTCCACTCGCGGGCCCGCCTCCGCCGGGTCGGCCGACGGGCACTGGCTCGACAGGAACTGGGACGTCGTGGTCGTCGGCGCCGGCATCACCGGGCTGACCACGGGCCTGCTCCTCGCCCGCGCGGGGAAGTCGGTGGCGGTGGTCGAGGCCCGGGAGGTCGGAGCAGGCACCACCGGTGGCAGCACGGCCAAGGTGAGCGTGCTGCAGGGCACCCAGCTCTCGCGCCTGGCAGGCCGTCAGTCCGAGGCCACGGTGCAGCAGTACGTCCGGGCCAACGACGAGGCCCGGGCCTGGCTCGAGCGCTACTGCTCCGAGCACGGCGTCGCGGTGCAGAGGAGGCCGGCGTACACGCACGCCACCAGCGCCGCCGGCGAGCGATCGGCCCGGCGCGAGCTGGCC
>Ga0308174_10000761_pt1 | contig 14158 bp, 13 predicted proteins | sample PhyPR2_FD_203894 | JGI IMG/M metagenome (GOLD analysis project Ga0308174, IMG submission 203894) | Soil microbial communities from UC Gill Tract Community Farm, Albany, California, United States - DLSLS.P.R2 | ecosystem: Environmental > Terrestrial > Soil > Agricultural land | place: USA...
GCTATGCTCTTGCCTTTGAACAGGATTTCCAGGGTCTCGCGGTTGTAGCGCCGGCCGTGGCAGACGTCGCAGGTGACATATACGTCAGGCAGGAAGTGCATCTCGATCTTGATCAGGCCGTCGCCCTGGCAAGCCTCGCAGCGGCCGCCCTTGACGTTGAACGAGAAGCGGCCCGGCCCGTAGCCGCGCGCCTTGGCCTCGGGCAGGCCTGCGAACCAGTCGCGGATCGGCTGGAAGGCGCCGGTGTAGGTCGCCGGGTTGGACCGCGGCGTGCGCCCGATCGGCGACTGGTCGATGTCGATGACCTTGTCGAAGTGCTCCAGCCCCTCGATGCGCTCGTAGGGGGCGGGCGCGTCGGAGGCGTTGTGCAGCCTGCGCGCCGCGGCCTTGTAGAGGGTCTCGATGGTGAAGGTCGACTTGCCGCCGCCCGAGACCCCGGTGACGCAGGTGAAGGTCCCGACCGGGATCTCCGCGGTGACGGCCTTCAGGTTGTTGCCCGAGGCGCCCACGACGCGCAGCACCTTGCTCTTGGAGATCGGCCGGCGGACCTCCGGGACCTCGATTTCGCGCACGCCCGAGAGGTACTGGCCCGTGAGGCTCCTGGGCTCGGCCATGATGTCGGCGGGCTTGCCCTCGGCGATGATCTCCCCGCCGTGCACGCCGGCGGCCGGGCCCATGTCGATCACGTAGTCGGCGGTGAGGATCGCCTCCTCGTCGTGCTCGACGACGATCACCGAATTGCCGAGGTCGCGCAGGCCCTTGAGGCTGGCGAGCAGCCGGGAGTTGTCGCGCTGGTGCAGGCCGATCGACGGCTCGTCGAGCACATAGAGCACGCCGGTCAGGCCCGAGCCGATCTGGCTCGCCAGCCGGATGCGCTGGCTCTCGCCGCCGGAGAGGCTGCCCGAGCCGCGCGACAGGTTCAGGTAGTCGAGGCCGACGTCGACCAGGAACCGCAGGCGGTCGTTGATCTCCTTCAGGATGCGCCGGGCGATCTCCATCTGCTTGTCGCTCAGCCGGCCGTCCAGAGCCTCGAACCACTCGCGCGCGTGCTTGATGGAGAGCGTCGAGACCTCGCCGATGTGCTTGCCGTCGATCTTCACGGCGAGCGCCTCGGGCTTCAGGCGGTAGCCCGCGCAGGCCTCGCACGGGGTCTCGGACTGGAAGCGCCCCAGCTCCTCGCGCACCCAGGCGGAATCCGTCTCCCGCCAGCGGCGCTCCAGGTTCGGCAGCACGCCTTCGAAGGTCTTGTTGACCTCGTAGCGGCGGGCGTTGTCGTCGTAGATGAAGCGGATCTTCTCATCGCCCGAGCCGTGCAGGATCACCTGCTTGGCGATGTCCGGCAGCTTCCACCAGGGCTCGTCCATGGAGAAGCCGTAGTGCCGCGACAGCGCCTGCAGGGTCTGGGTGTAGAGCGGGGAGGGGCCGCGCGACCAGGGGGCGACCGCGCCCTTGTGCAGGGTCTTGTCCTTGTCCGGGACCACCAGGTCGGCGTCGAAGGCGAGCTTGGCGCCCAGGCCGTCGCAGACCGGGCAGGCGCCGTAGGGGTTGTTGAACGAGAACAGCCTGGGCTCGATCTCGCTGATCGTGAAGCCGGAGACCGGGCAGGCGAACTTCTCGGAGAAGATCAGCCGCCGGGGCTCTTCCTCGCCCGGGTCCTGATCGGCCCACTCGGCGACCGCAATGCCGTCGGCCAGCCTGAGCGCCGTCTCCAGGCTGTCGGCGTAGCGGCTCTCCAGCCCCGGCTTGGCGACCAGCCGGTCGACCACCACGTCGATGTCGTGCTTGAACTTCTTGTCGAGGGTGGGGGCGTCCTCGATCGGGTAGAATTCGCCGTCGATCTTCAGCCGCTGGAAGCCGGCCTTCTGCCACTCGGCGATCTCGCGCCGGTACTCGCCCTTGCGGCCGCGCACCACGGGCGCGAGCAGGTAGAGCCGCGTGCCCTCGTCGATGGCGGCGAGCTTGTCGACCATCTGGCTGACCGTCTGGCTCTCGATCGGCAGGCCGGTGGCCGGCGAGTAGGGGACGCCGACCCGCGCCCACAGCAGGCGCATGTAGTCGTGGATCTCGGTCACCGTGCCCACGGTGGAGCGCGGATTGCGGCTGGTGGTCTTCTGCTCGATGGAGATGGCCGGCGACAGGCCCTCGATGAGGTCCACGTCGGGCTTGCTCATCAGCTCCAGGAACTGGCGCGCATAGGCCGACAGGCTCTCGACATAGCGGCGCTGCCCCTCGGCGTAGATGGTGTCGAACGCGAGCGAGCTCTTGCCCGAGCCCGACAGCCCGGTCAGCACCACCAGCTCGCCGCGCGGGATGTCCACGCTGACGTTCTTCAGGTTGTGCTCGCGCGCGCCGCGCACGCGGATCAGGTTCTGGTGGTCGGCCATGCTTCCCGGAAACTCGTCCCCGCCCAGGCGAGGTCCAACGGCTCCCCCTCGCGCGAGCCCCTTAATGTAGGCGTCGCGACTCACAGATTACACGGGAACGTAAAGCGAACAAAGCGCCTGCGACCGCGGGCCGCCCGGACCTGCTGACACGACGGTGGCCACAACTTCCAAATCGTCATCCCCGGGCTTGTCCCGTGGACCCATGGACGCCGAGGTCTGGGATCGGGCTGGAGCGCCGCCTGCGTCTATGGCTGGCCGGGACATGCCCGGCCATCACGATCAAGCCGCTCGCGCCCGCCGCGCGGCCCAGAGGTAGAGCGCCAGCACCGTGGCCGCATAGACCGCCAGCGCCAGCGGGGTCGCCGGGCCGAAGTCCTCCGGGACCAGGGCCAGCGGCGCGCCGTTGCCGGTGGCGACGATCAGCGCGGCATGGGCGACATTGAGCAAGGAGTCGCCCACGATGTAGCCGCTGACCAGCAGGATGCCGAGCCGCTTGACCGCCTCCGGATCCGGCCGCCGCTCGGCGGCGCGATTGTAGAGCCAGCCGGCGAAGGCGCCGACGATCACCGGCGTGGTGACGCTGGAGGGCAGGTATATCGCCAGCGCCGCGCCCAGCGGCGGCAGGCTGTAGCGGCCGCCGCGGCGGAGCAGCTCGTCGACGACCACCAGGGCCGCGCCCAAGAGGGCGCCGACGCCGATCAGGTCCCAGCGCAGGTCGCCGCCGATCACCCCCGAGGCGATGGTCGAGATCAGCGTCGCCTGCGGCGCGGCCAGCGGATTGGCGCTGATCCCGTGCACCGGCGCGCCGGCGAAGCCGTAGGCCTTGTTCAGCAGGTTGAGGATCACCGGGATCACCGCCGAGCCCGCGACCACGCCGATCACCAGCGCCACCTGCTGGCGCCACGGCGTGGCGTTCACCAGCTGGCCGGTCTTGAGGTCCTGCAGGTTGTCGTTGGCGCTGACCGCCGCGGCCAGCAGCACCGAGGTGACCAAGAGTGCGAAGGCGACCAGCGGCCGCGTGTCGCCGCCGTGGACCACCGGCAGGCCGAGCGCCGCCACGATCAGCGCCGCGCCTAGCACCGAGAGGATCCCCAGTCCCGAGACCGGCGAGTTGGAGGAGCCCACGAGCCCGGCCATGTAGCCGCAGACCGCCGCCACCGCGAAGCCGGCGACGGCGATGTAGAGCACGGCCGCGAGGGTCAGCGGAACCACCAGCCCGCCCAGCGGCCCGCCGGCCAGGAACACCGCCAGCAGCGCTGCGATCGGCGCCAGGCAGGCGAGCGACACCGCGCCCATGATCCCGATCGGGATGTCCTGCTCGGTGATCGCCAGCTCGCCGCCTTCGCCCGCCCGCCGCCGCCGCTCGGCCGCGACCGCCGCGGCGATCCCCGTCCACAGCGGAATGGCCAGCTTGGCGAGAGTCCAGATCGCCGCCACCCCGATCGCGCCTGCGCCCACGAAACGCACCTGGTGGCTCCAGACGCTCTGCGCCCAGTCGGCGGCCGAGCCCGCGGCCGGCGAGGCCGCGGTCAGGATCGGAACCGCCACGCCCCAGGCGACGATCAAGCCGACCAGCATGGCCGCGCCGACCGCCACGCCCACCAGGTGCCCCGCGCCGATCAGCGCCAGCGACATCTGCGCGCCCAGACCGGTGGCTCCGCCGTTCGGCGTGCGGACGTACCGCCCGACCTCGCTCGCGAAGATCCGCGTTGCGGTCATCAGGGCGAAGGCCGCGCCGGCCACGGCGCCGACGCTGATCGCCAGGAGGCCGAGCTTGCTGTCGGCGGCGCCCTGCGGCGTCTCCTCGCCATGGCGCGCCGAGCCCACGATCAGCACCTGGGCGGCCGCCACGCCCTCGGGGTAGGGCAGGTCCGACTGGGTGACCAGCGCCCGCCGGAGCGGGATCGTGTACATCACCCCCAGCACCCCGCCGACCGCGCAGATCAGGAACGTCGTCCAGTACGGAAAGCCGGTCCAGGCGCCTACGATCACCAGCCCCGGCAGCACGAACACCACCGAGGCCATTGCGCCGGCCGCCGAGGCCACCGTCTGGACGATGTTGTTCTCGACGATGGTGGAATCCCGGAACGCCCTGAGCAGGGCCATGGAGATCACCGCCGCCGGGATCGAGGTCGCGAAGGTGAGCGCCACCTTCAGCCCGAGAAAGACATTGGCCGCGGTGAACAGGAAGGTGATCAAGACGCCCAGGGCCACGCCCCGGACCGTCAGCTCCACGCGCGGGCGCCCCGCCGCCGCCTCAACCGCCGCCATTCCGACCTCCGAGCCCCGCGATCGGTCCCTTAGAGCCGGAACTTCGGCGAGGCTCAAGTGAACCCCGGGGGCGATGCAACCGGAGGTGACCGCTAACATGTCGGAAACCATGAATCGGCTATCCCTCTCCCCAGGGGACAGGGATCGCGCGTGAAGACGGTGACGGTGAACTCCCGCAAGGGAGGCGCGGGCAAGACCACGGTTTCGGTGAGCCTGGCGATGGCCGCCCGACAGGCCGGCCTCAAGGTCGTGCTCGCCGACATGGACCCGCTGCGCTCATCGACGGAGATCCTCCGCTCGCGCGAGGAAGCCGCCTCGATGCTGATCGAGACCAACGCCGGGAAGCTCTGGGTCCTGCAGGAGACCTGCAAGCGCAACGGCTGCGACCTGCTGATCATCGACACGCCGACCCAGCCGGAGTCCGAAATCGTCCAGTGCATGAACCACTCGGACCTGGTCCTGGCGGTCGCGCGCCCCACCGTCCTCGACCTCGCGGCCGTGAAGGAGACCATTGCGCTGGTGCAGCGCACCGGCGCGCCCGGCCTCGTGGTGCTGAACCAGTGCCCGCCGATGCGGAACGGCGAGGAGAACCCTGTGGTCACCCAGGCCGTGGAGCGCCTGAGGTTCGGTCAGCTGCCGGTGGCCAAGTCGGTGCTGCGCAGCCGCATCGCCTATCAGCACGCCTTCGCAAGCAACTGCGGGGTGACCGAGTGGGACGCGGCCAGCGACGCGGCGGGCGACGTGCTGCGGCTGCTCGCGGAGATCAGCAAGCATCTCACCTTGCCGCGCGCCAGGAAGATCGCCGAGGTGGCCGCCGCGCCGCGAAGCCGGCGGCGCGGGGCCTCGCCTGTGCGGCTGATGCAGACGGCCCTGAAGCGGCTGGTATCTTAGGCGACGCAGGGCTGCTCCAGCCGCGCCTGGGCGAGCGCCTCGAGCTCTTCGACCACGGGCGAGCTGCGGACCTCCTCGGCGACCCGGGAACCCAGCCGCGCGGCCGCCTCGCGGAACCCAGGCTCCTCGAGCAGACGGGAAAGCGCGGTACGGATCTCCGCCGTGCCCGCGGCCGGCGTCAGGCTCAGTCCGGCGCCCCGGTGCGTCACGCGCACCGCGTTGTCGGTCTGGTCGCGGCCATGCGGGATGATCAGCATCGGACGCTGGTGCATGAGCGCCCGGCTGACCGTGCCGTGGCCGCCGTGCGTCACGACCACGGCCGCTTCGCGCATCACCGCATCGTGCGGCGCGCTGTGCACGATGCGGACATTGTCGGTCCCGCGCAGCTCCGAGGGCTCGAGCGCGCCGCCCAGGGTGACCAGGCCGCGGACCGCCAGCTCGCCGAGCGCGTCGATCACCCGCTGCATGACCGCCGCATGGTTCTGGAAGCTGGTGGAGAACCCCACCGCGACCAGGGGGCGGGGATCGCCGGCAGGCCAGGGGGAGGCCCAAGGCTCGGCCCACGACGGCGCGTCCAGCTGCGGGCCGACGTAGCGGATGTGGTCGGGCAGGCTCGGCGGGGCGAAGTCGAAGGCGCGGCTGGTGGCGAGCAGCAGGCGCTCGGCCGCCTTCGCCTGGTCGACCAGGTGCTCGAGCGGCGCAAGGCCGAGGGCGGAACGCGCGCCATTCAGCGCCGGCAGGCCGTGGTCGGTCAGAGCGATCACGCCCGCGGCGATCTCCCGGTGCAGCGCCTCGTCCTGCGGCGTGGCCGCGGGCGTCAGCCCAGGCCCCATCGGCGGCAGACCCGGCGTCGGATAGAGGCAGACGTTGGCCGCCAGCAGCGCCAGCGGCTGGCCCATGGCCTCGCAGCCCGCCATCACCCCGAACAGCATGTCGCTGCTCACCACCAGGTCCGCGGGTTCGCGCCGCAGCTCCTCGATCAGGTCCTGGGCGTAGGCGAGGGCGGGGCCCGCCCAGACGGCGTCGAGGGTGCGGGCGATCCCTTCCTGCGGCGACTGCGCCTCCCAGTCGCGCATCAGGTCGGTGTGGCGCGAGCGGTCGGGACGGCTGGGCGCCCGCGTCCAGGGCCGGAACTCCGCGTCGGCCGCCTCGACCTCCGGACGGTTGCAGCGGTCGCTCATCACCCGCACGCGGTGGCCGCGCCGGGCCAGCTTGCGCGCCACCGTCAGGGCCGGCGCGACGGAGCCCCCGCCCTCCCAGGTCGCGAACAGGAAACGTCTCGGTTCAGCGTTCATGGCCTCACTCCCCAGTTGTCAGCTGCGACGGATCGGCGGTCCCGGCGTCCAGCACGGCCAGCACCAGCCGGCGGACGAGGGCCTGGTATTCCGCGATCGGACGGCGCATGTCGCGCCGCACCAGTTTCCAGACGTAGAGGTCCATGGCGGCCACCAGGCCGTCGAGCCGCCGCTCGGCCTCGGCGGCGGGCAGGGCCTGCAGCCAGGGCGCGAAGACCTCCCGGATCCAGCCCCGGTGGGCCGCGCGGCCCACATCGGTCAGGCGCTTCACCGCGGGATAGCGGTCCTCCTGGGCCAGCAGGCGCAGGATCAGGCCGCCGATCGCCTCGTAGTCCTCGGTCAGGACCCGCACCGCGCCCTGGAGGTCGCCAGGGCGCACGGCGCGGCGCATGCGGATCTCGCGGTCGGAGCGCTCGTGCATGGCCTCGAGCAGGCCGTCCTTGCCGCCGAACCGGCGGATCACCGTCTGCACGGTCACCTGGGCGTCGCGCGCCACCTCCTCCAGGCGGATCTCGTCGAACCAGCTTTCGCGCATCCGATCGATGAAGGCGTCCAGGATCCGCTCGCGGGTCGCCTCGGCGGCCGCCGCGCGGGCGGTCTGGCGATAGGGACGCTTGAGGGCTGCTGATTTCATGTGAGTGACGCTAATTCGAAAGTCGCGCGGGCGTCAATATTCAAATTAGGCCGACTAACTCTAAATTCGGCTCAGGCCCCGACCAGCTCCATGCGCGGCGGCGGCGGGGCGGTCGCGGCCTCCTCCAGCAGCCAGTCGCGGAAGGCGGCGAGCGCCTTGCGCTTGGCCGGGCTTTCCGGCAGCACCAGATGAAACCGGATCGGGGTGGGCGCGAAGCCGAAGGGCGCCGCCAGGCGGCCGGCCGCGATGTCGCCGGCCACGTAGATCCACGGCGAGATGCCGACGCCCAGGCCCGCGGCGGCGGCCTCCAGCGTGTAGAAGATGTGCTCGTACTCGCGGTGTTCGGCGGACTCCGGCAGGAGCACGTGAGCGTGGCCCGCCCACTCGGCCCAGGCCTGCGGGTGCGTGCGGGTGTCGAGCCGGGGCAGGGCGGCGAACTGCGCCAGGCTGAGACCACCGGCCATCAGCGCCGGCGACAGCACCGGGCCGTGGAAGTTGTCGAGGAAGGGGATCGCCACGCCGCCTTCGATCGCCGCGCTCTCGCCGAGCCGGATCGCCGCGTCGAACGGCTCGCGCGCGAAATCCACGGGCCCGTAGGCTTCGGTGACGCGCACTTCCAGCTCCGGATGGCGCGCGTGGAACGCCGGCAGGCGCGGGATCAGCCAGCGCATGGCCAAGGTGCCGACGCAGGAGATGTGGATCTCGCGGTCCGCCTCGCCGCGCAGCTCCAGGAAGCTGCGCTCGATCTCGTCGAAGGTCGCGCCCAGCGAGCGGGCGAGCTTCTGGCCGGCGTCGGTGAGCTGCAGGTTGTTGCGCGGGCCCTGGGTCAGCTTGACGCCGACCAGCTGCTCCAGGCTGCGCACCTGGCGGCTCACGGCGCCGTGCGTGACGCACAGCTCGTCGCCGGCCAGGCTCATCTTGCCGTGGCGGGCGAAGGCCTCGAAGGCCCGCAGAGCGGTCAGGGGCAGGTAGCGGCGCCTGGACATCTGTGCGCTCCGATCACGGTGCGGTGCAGCATCGGATCCGTAAGCTCACAGAGCAATCGACATCTCGGCGCCTCGTCTGTGAGGAAAGATCACAAGTGCGCAAACGGCCAGCGGAGCCGCGGCGGCGCGTCGACGGCTTCGCGCGGCAAGCCGTTCAGCTCCGCGACGTGGCGGCGCACCCCCCACCACCACAGCGCGCGAAGCTCGCGGAGGAGGGCGAGGGCGGCGAGGCGCGGTTGCGGCGCCGCGCGGGCCGGGGCGGCGGTGGCCGCAAGGGGCAGGACGATCATGGCAGCCTCCTTGGAAGCGCCGCCATCATCGAAAAGCCTGCCGCCCCGCACAAACGACATCTCGGCGGGACACCGTGCGTCGGGCTCACAAGCACGAGCTAGAAGCGCTTCTCCCACTCCAGCGCCAGGCGCACCTGGCCGTCGGTGTCGTGGCGGGCTGCCCCGGCGGCGAACAGATAGGCCGCCTCCAGCTCGATCTCGCCGGCCCGGCCGGAGGGCCGCACCTCCCATTTCGCCACCGGCCCGACGAAGTGCGACTGATGACCGCCGAAGCTGCGGCTCGAGCCGAGGTCGCCGAACGCCTGCACCCCCAGGCGCAGGTTGCGGCCCGCATCGAGCGTGCTCTGCGCCGCATAGCCGAACGCCGTGGCGCCTTCGCCCGGGCGATCGGTGAGCGGCTGCTGGGCGATGAGGTTGACCAGGGTCTCGAGGCGGCCGGTCTGCTTGGCGAGCAGGATCTTGCTTTCCAGCACGCCGGATTCATTGTGGATGCGCTGCTCGTACTCGAGATAGCCGCCCACATCGACGCCGACGCCGGGGATCTGGCCGAAGTAGCTCACCGCCTCCAGCCCGATGGCGTCGACCTTGCGGCGTTCGCCGACCCCGTCCTCGAGCTCGGTGACCAGCGCCAGGCTCAGCCGGTCGGAAAAACCGTGCTCGAGCTCCACCACCACCCCGGAGTCGCCGTCGTCGGCTCCGCCCGTCAGCCGGCCGCCGCGCACCTCGATCTCGGTGATCCCATTCTTCACATAGGGGCTGTAGACGGCGTTTCCCAAGCCGGGCTCGTCGGCCGCAGCCGCCCCGGCCCAGGCCATCGCGGCCAACCCGGCGGCGGCCACCGCCGCCCACGTGCATCGTCGCATCGCCCACTCCTGTTGTTGCGAAACATTCGCATATCCAGTTGCGAACGATTGTCAATTGCAGGATAAGCGTAGTCCGAACCCTGGAGTCCTCCCGATGATCCCGCGCCTCACGGTCCTCGCCCTCTTCGCAGCCTTCGCCCTGGCCGGCGCCGCCGCGGCCGACGACGGGCGGCCCGTCACCGTCGCCCTGACCCTGAAGGACCATCGCTTCACGCCCGATCGGGTGAGCGTTCCCGCCGGGCAGCCCATCCGCATCGAGCTGGTCAACCAGGACGCCGCCTCCGAGGAGTTCGACAGCGACGACCTGCGCGTGGAGAAGGACGTGACCCCGCACGGCCGGGCGAGCTTCACGGTCGGGCCGCTGAAGCCCGGGACCTACGCCTTCATGGGCGAGTTGCACGCCGACACCGCCTCGGGCGAGATCGTCGCCGTCGGGCCCTGAGCCGCCCCGGCGGGCTTGCCGGGCGCGCGCCTGCGCCTGTACAACCGCCCCGCAGCAGGAGGCCGACCATGCGTCACGTGACGGATGCCCCTTTCGTCCCGCACGTCAACGCAGCCCCGGTCGCCCATGCCTGCCTTCGTCACCCTCGACGGTCTCGCCCTCAGGACGCCTGACGGCCGTCCGCTCTTCGAAAACCTGACGCTCAGCCTGGGCGCCGAGCGCACCGGGCTGGTCGGCCGCAATGGCGCCGGCAAGACCAGCCTGCTCGGCGCCATCGCCGGCGAGCTCGCCCCGGCGGCGGGCGCGATCGCGCGGCGAGGGAGCGTGGGCCTGCTGCGGCAGCTCGCGGAGCCGCCGGCCGGCGCGACCGTCGCCGAGGTCATGGGCCTGGCCGAGCCGCTGGCCAGGCTCCGCCGGATCGAGGCCGGGGAGGGAACGGCGGAAGACCTCGCCGAGGCGGACTGGGCGCTGGAGGCCCGGCTCGAGGCTGCGCTCGCCGAGCTCGGCCTGGGCGGTCTCGACCCTCGCCGGCCGGCGGCGAGCCTCTCCGGCGGCCAGCTCACTCGCGCTTCGCTGGCCGCGCTCCTCGCCCGCGCGCCCGACCTGCTGCTGCTCGACGAGCCGACCAACAACCTCGACGCTGCCGGCCGGGCGCGGGTGGCCGAGACGCTGGGCGGCTGGCGCGGCGGGGCGCTGGTGGTCAGCCACGACCGGGCGCTGCTGCGCCGGATGGACCGGATCGTCGAGCTCTCCAGCCTGGGCGCGCGCCTCTACGGCGGCGGCTACGATCTCTATGCCGAGCGCAGGGCCGCCGAAGACGCCGCCGCAGCCCGCGCGCTCGCCGACGCCCGCGCCGGCCTCGCCCGGGTCGGCCGCGAGACCCAGCTCGCCGCCGAGCGCAAGGCGCGGCGCGACGCCGCCGGGCGGCGCACCCGAGCCAAAGGCGACGCGCCGAAGATGCTGCTCGACGCCAAGGCGGAGCGCGCCGAGGCCACGGGTGGGCGCCAGAGCCGGCTCGCCGAACGGCTCAAAGCCGACGCCGGCGAGCGCCTCGCCGAGGCCGAAGCGAACGTCGAGCGGGTGCGCCGGCTGGCCTTCGACCTGCCGCCCTCGGGCCTGCCGGCCGGTCGCACGGTGCTGGTCTTCGAGCGCGCCGGCTTCGCCTATGCCGACGGGTCGCCGGTGCTGTCGGACGTCTCGTTCCGGCTCGTCGGGCCCGAGCGTGTCGCGGTCTCGGGGCCCAACGGCGCCGGCAAGACCACGCTGATCCGCCTCGCCTGCGGTGAGCTTGCACCCACCTCAGGCCGCGTGCGCCTGGGCGTCGCGGCGGCGCTGCTCGACCAGCAGACCGCCATGTTGCGGCCCGAGGAGTCGCTGACCGAGGCCTTTTTGCGGCTCAATCCCGATGCGAGCCTCAACCCCGCCCACGCGGCGCTGGCGCGCTTCCTGTTCCGCAACCGCGACGCCGCAAAGCCGGTGGGCGCCTTGAGCGGCGGCGAGCGGCTGCGGGCGGCGCTCGCCTGCGTGCTGTCCGGCCAGGCGCCGCCGCAGCTCGTGATCCTCGATGAGCCGACCAACCACCTCGACCTCGACAGCCTGGCCGCGATCGAGGCGGCGCTCCGCGGCTATGACGGGGCGCTCCTGGCGGTCAGCCACGACCGCGACTTCCTCGCCGCAATCGGTATCGAGCGGGAGATCGTGCTCGGCGGCTAGCTCATTTCCCGAAGCTGCGCCCCTCCTGCAGGACGCGGAACACGGCGTTGGCGCGCGCGCAGGGCTGGCCGTCGGCGGTGACGAAGGCCTGGGCGAAGCAGAGCGTCTTGCCGGGCTTGACGAACACCGTGTCGAACTCCAGCCACTGGCCCTTCAGCCCCACGCCCAGGAAGTCGACGCAGAGGTTCACGGTGACGAGGCCGCCGTTCGTCCCCAGCTTGCGGGCGCAGGACAGCCCCATGGCGTTGTCGGCGAGCGCGGTGACCAGGCCGCCGTGCACGAAGCCGCGGCTGTTGGTGTGGGCCGCGCCCGCCCGGAGCCCCAGGATCACCGTGTCGCCGGCCTTGCGCGCATAGAGCGGCTCCCAGGGATCGGTCAGCGGGCTCTTGCGGTCGTGCGGAACGAATCCCGCGGGCGGGGGCAGCGTCTGCATGTCCATGACGGCCTCCTCACGCGGCCAGCTGGGCGAGGCTGGCCAGCGCGCCCGCGCAGGCCCGCGCCGCTTCCGCCCCCTTCAGCCGGAAATGCTCGCGGAAGAAGCTGCGGTGGACCTCGTGGTCGTGGAAGTGGTGCGGGCTCAGCACGACCGAGAAGATCGGCGTCTCGGTCGCGAGCTGCACCTGCATCAGCGCCCCCACCACCGTGGAGGCCACGAAGTCGTGGCGATAGATGCCGCCGTCGACCACCAGGGCGCAGGCGACCAGGGCGGCGTAGCGGCCGGTCCTGGCCAGCGCCTGGCAGTGCAGGGGGATCTCGAAGGCGCCGGGGGTCTCGAAGCGCTCGACCGCCTCCGGAGGAAATCCGAGCGTCGCCATCTCGTCGGTGAAGCCGCCGTGCGCCTCGATGACGATCTCGCGGTGCCACAGCGAGTGGACGAAGCCGATGCGCGCGGCGCGGAAGGCGCCGCTGGCGGTGGGAAGTTCGTAGGAAGCCTTGGGGGCCGCTTGGGTCATGGTCATCTTCCCTGATCGGGTTGAACCACGCACCAGGGAGACGCCGCAGCCGCGATCCGGACGGAATCCGGCCACGGCGCGGCGGTTCTCATAACCGGACTTTGACCGTCGGCCCCGGGATCGCACCGGATCTGCTCGTCCCCTGCATGCCCCGGACGTGATCCGGAGGACGCAGGGCGCCCGCGGGCTCGTCCTCGCCCCTGAGGGAAAGGCATCACCGCCGGTGGGGAATTCCACCCCGCCCTGAGAACGTAGGCCGCGGGAACAGCCCCACGGCGAGACCCAGACTACGCCCGTTCCGCAGGGTCAAACAACTGTTTGAATGGGCAGGATCTTGCGCCGCCGCGCCTCAGGCCCGCCGGTTCAGGGTGATCGCCTTGGCGGCGGCGCTGTTGCGCTTGATCGTCGGCTCGCCCTCGGGCCCGTAGGTCGCGGCCGCCCCCCGCTCCCGGTGCGCGGCGACCTCCTCGGCGATGGCGCGGACCAGGCCCTCGGTGACGAACTTGGCCGCCTCCAGCGCCCGCGCCTGTCGGGCCAGCACCGCGTCGAACGCCTCGGTGGCGCGCACCAGCCGCGTGCGCTCCGCCGCGGGGACGCCGCCGATCAGCCCCGGGTCGGCGCGCACCCGCGCAGATTCGTGCCGGTAGAGGTTGGCGAGCTTCGAGGTCTCCTCGACAAAGGCCGCGGCGTCCTGCGGCCGGTGCTGCTCGAAGGCCAGCGCCTGGGCGGCCATCAGCTCGGTCAGGCGCTCGGTGAGCACGACGAGCTGGGCCACGCGGTCCGCGGCGTCGTGGGCGGCGATCGCCATCACTTCAGGCCCTGCATCTTGAGCATCTCGCGCGCGACCGTGTCGGCCACGCCGATGCCGCCGGCCTTGGTGATCTGCTTGGCCATGGCGTCGGTGAGGAACGACTTGAACATCTCCTCGCCCGCCCCGCCGCCGAACAGGCCCGCCCCGTCGCCCACGCCCTGCCACATCTGCTGCAGCATGACGCCCAGGAACTGGGATTCGAACTCGCGCGCGGTCGCCTGGATCTTGCCGCGCTTGGCGAGCTCGGCCGCGCTCGGCTGCGGCGCAGGCGCCAGCAAGGCGGGCGGCGCGATCGCGAGGGTCGGGTCCATCACATCACCTCGATTTCGGCCTGCAGGGCGCCGGCGGCCTTGATGGTCTGCAGGATGGAGATCATGTCGCGCGGCGTGACGCCCAGCGCGTTCAGGCCGGCCACCAGGGTCGCGAGCGAGGCGCCCGACTTCACCGTCAGGAACCGCTTGCCCCGCTCCTCGTCCACCGAGACGTCCGACTGCGGCACGACCGCGGTCTGCCCGACGCGGGCGAACGGGGCGGGCTGGCTCACGGCCGGCTGCTCGCGCACGGTGATCGTCAGGTTGCCCTGCTGGATCGCCACGGTGGAGATGCGCACGTTCTCGCCCATGAC
>Ga0308174_10000762_pt1 | contig 14130 bp, 12 predicted proteins | sample PhyPR2_FD_203894 | JGI IMG/M metagenome (GOLD analysis project Ga0308174, IMG submission 203894) | Soil microbial communities from UC Gill Tract Community Farm, Albany, California, United States - DLSLS.P.R2 | ecosystem: Environmental > Terrestrial > Soil > Agricultural land | place: USA...
TCGATGACCTGCTTCACCCCGTCGGCGACGCCGTCGGGCGTCGCCGGCTGCGGGGTGAGCACCTTGCAGCGCTCCTGGGCCAGGTCCCCCTTGTCCAGGTCCACAGGGGCGCCCTTGATCCCGGATCCACCGATGTCCACGCCGAAGATCTGCATGGCACCACGTTACGACGTGCGACTGACGGTCACGCCAGGGAGATGCCGGTCACGCCCCGGACGTGCCGGTCACGCCCCGGACGTGCCGGTCACGCCCCGGAGGTGCCGGTCCCGCCGCGCTCGGCGGCCAGGGTCGCCGCCTCGTCGCGCAGGTCGCGGCGCAGCTCCTTGGGCAGCGAGAAGGTGATGGACTCCTCGGCGGCCTTGACGATCTCCACGTCCCCGTAGCCGCGCTCGGCGAGCCACTCCAGGACCTGCTCGACCAGTACCTCGGGGACGGAGGCGCCGGAGGTGACGCCGACGGCCGTCACGTCCTCCAGCCAGGCCTCGTCGATCTCGTCGGCGAAGTCCACCAGGTAGGCGGCGCGGGCACCGGCGAGCTTGGCGACCTCGACCAGCCGCTTGGAGTTCGAGGAGTTGCGCGAGCCGACCACGATGACCAGGTCGGCCTCGGCGCCCATCTGCTTCACGGCGAGCTGGCGGTTCTGCGTGGCGTAGCAGATGTCGTCGCTCGGCGGGGAGACGAGGCCCGGGAACTTCGTCTTCAGGGCGTCGACGGTCTCCATGGTCTCGTCCACGGAGAGGGTGGTCTGGGACAGCCAGACGACCTTCGAGGGGTCGCGCACCTCGACCTTGGCGACGTCCTCGGGGCCGTCGACCAGCTGGATGTGCTCGGGGGCCTCGCCGGAGGTGCCGATGACCTCCTCGTGGCCCTCGTGCCCGATCAGGAGGATGTCGTAGTCCTCCTTGGCGTACCGCACGGCCTCCTTGTGGACCTTGGTGACCAGCGGGCAGGTCGCGTCGATCGTGGCCAGCCGGCCACGCTCGGCCTCCTCGTGCACGACCGGGGCGACGCCGTGCGCGGAGAACATCACGATGTTGCCCGGCGGCACCTCCTCCGTCCGCTCGACGAAGATCGCGCCCTTCTTCTCCAGCGTCTGCACGACGTACTTGTTGTGCACGATCTCGTGGCGGACGTAGACGGGGGCCCCGTACTGCTCCAGGGCCTTCTCCACGGCGATCACCGCGCGGTCGACGCCCGCGCAGTAGCCACGGGGGGCGGCGAGCAGGACACGGCGGCGGGCAGGCGAAGCGCTCATGTTCCCCATCGTAGGGCGTCACGGCGGACGTCACGCCGGGCATCGCGACCGCTGTCACGGCGGACGTCACGCCGGGCATCGCCCCGGGGGCTCCCGCGCGACGTCTGCGGCGTTGTCGTACCCGCCCGTTACGCTCGGCGCATGGCTGTCAACACGTCCGCCGACGCCCCCCTGCCCGTGGGACAGGTGTCGCGGCTCATCGGGGGGTGGATCGACCGGCTCGGCGCGGTCTGGGTGGAGGGTCAGATCACCCAGCTCTCGCGCCGGCCGGGCGCCGGAGTCGTGTTCCTGACCCTGCGCGACCCGTCGCACGACATCTCGGTCGGCGTCACCTGCTACCGACAGGTGTTCGACGCCGTGGCCGACGTGGTGAGCGAGGGCGCCCGTGTCGTCGTGCACGCGAAACCCGAGTGGTACGCGCCGCGCGGGCAGCTCTCGCTGCGGGCCGCCGAGATACGGCCGGTCGGAGTGGGTGAACTGCTGGCGCGGCTCGAGCAGCTCAAGAAGTCCCTCACCGCCGAGGGACTGTTCGCGGCCGACCGCAAGAAGCCGCTGCCCTTCCTGCCCCGGCTCGTCGGGCTGGTGTGCGGCAGGGCGTCGGCCGCCGAGCGGGACGTCCTGGAGAACGCCCGGCACCGCTGGCCCGCCGTCCGCTTCGAGGTGCGGAACGTGCCGGTGCAGGGGGTGCACGCGGTGCCCCAGGTCGTCCAGGCCGTCAAGGAGCTCGACGCGCACGAGGAGGTGGACGTGATCGTCGTGGCACGCGGCGGCGGCAGCGTCGAGGACCTGCTGCCGTTCTCCGACGAGCAGCTCGTACGGACGGTCGCGGACTGCCGTACGCCGGTGGTCTCGGCCATCGGACACGAACCGGACACCCCGCTCCTGGACTATGTGGCCGACCTGCGCGCGTCCACCCCGACCGACGCCGCGAAGAAGGTCGTACCGGACGTCGGCGAGGAACTGGAGAAGGTGCGCGGGCTGCGCGACCGGGCTCGGCGGTGCGCACACGCGTTCGTCGAGCGGGAGGAGCGGGGGCTCGCGCACGCGCTGGCACGCCCCTGCATGGAGGACCCGCACCGGATGGTGGACGAGCGGGCGGACCACGTGGCCGCGCTGACCGACCGCTCCCGGCGCACTCTCGGGCACCTGCTGGACCGCGCGGACTCGGAGCTGTCGCACACCCATGCGCGCGTGGTGGCGCTGTCCCCGGCGGCGACGCTGCGGCGCGGGTACGCGGTGCTCCAGAAAGGCGACGGACACGTGGTGCGCTCACCGGCGGAGGTCGGCGCGGAGGAGCCGCTGCGAGCGCGGGTGGCGGAGGGCGAGTTCGCGGTACGGGTCGTGCGGGCCGCACCGGCCGGGGATTCGGCCGACGAGCAGAGGGACGAGCGGGACACACAGCAGGAAGTGGGCGCATGACCAGCACGGACACCGGCATGAACACGGACACGGACACCGGCGAGGGCGCCGGCAAGGCCGGGAACGGCACGAAGAAGGGCGAGGCGCTCGGCTACGAGCAGGCGCGGGACGAGCTGATCGAGGTCGTCCGGCGGCTGGAGGCGGGGGGTACGACGCTGGAGCAGTCCCTGGCGCTGTGGGAGCGCGGGGAGGAACTGGCGAAGGTGTGCCGCAGATGGCTGGAGGGCGCCCGCGCCCGCCTGGACGCGGCCCTCGCCGAGGAGGAGGGGGAGACCGAGGGAGAGGAGTAGCCCTCCCCCTCGGTCTCCCCCCTCGATCTCCCCCTCGGCCGCCGGCTCAGGCCAGGCCGGGGCCCCGCACCGGGATGCTCGTGAACGTGGGCGGCTCGGCGGGGGCCTGGAAGAAGTCGTTGCCCTTGTCGTCCACCACGATGAACGCCGGGAAGTCCTCGACCTCGATCCGCCAGACCGCCTCCATGCCGAGCTCCTCGTACTCGACGACCTCGACCTTCTTGATGCAGTCCTGGGCGAGCCGGGCGGCGGGGCCGCCGATGGAGCCGAGGTAGAAGCCGCCGTGCGCGTCGCACGCGTCGGTGACCTGCTTGCTGCGGTTGCCCTTGGCGAGCATCACCTTCGAGCCGCCCGCCGCCTGGAACTGCTCGACGTAGGAGTCCATGCGGCCGGCCGTGGTCGGGCCGAAGGAACCGGAGGCGTAGCCCTCGGGGGTCTTGGCCGGGCCGGCGTAGTAGACCGGGTGGTCCTTGAGGTACTGCGGCATCTCCTCGCCCGCGTCCAGCCGCTCCTTGATCTTGGCGTGGGCGATGTCGCGGGCCACGACCAGCGGGCCGGACAGCGAGAGCCGGGTCTTGACCGGGTACTTGGTCAGCTCGGCGAGGATCGCGTCCATCGGCTGGTTGAGGTCGATCTTCACGACGTCGCCGGACTCCTCCAGGTGCGCGTCGGTGGTGTCCGGCAGGAAGCGCGCCGGGTCGGTCTCCAGCTGCTCCAGGAAGACGCCCTCGGCGGTGATCTTCGCGACGGCCTGGCGGTCGGCGGAGCAGGAGACGGCGATGGCGACGGGGCAGGAGGCGCCGTGCCGGGGCAGCCGGACCACGCGGACGTCGTGGCAGAAGTACTTGCCGCCGAACTGCGCGCCGATGCCGATCTTCTGCGTCAGCTCGAAGACCTTCTCCTCCAGCTCCTTGTCGCGGAAGCCGTGGCCGAGCGGGGAGCCCTCGGCGGGGATCTCGTCGAGGTAGTGCGCGGAGGCGTACTTGGCGGTCTTCAGGGCGAACTCGGCGCTCGTGCCGCCGACGACGATCGCCAGGTGGTACGGCGGGCAGGCGGCCGTACCGAGCGAACGGATCTTCTCCTCCAGGAACTTCATCATGGAGCCCTCGTTGAGGACCGCCTTGGTCTCCTGGTAGAGGAACGACTTGTTGGCGCTGCCGCCGCCCTTGGCCATGAAGAGGAACTTGTAGGCGCCACCGTCGGTCGCGTACAGCTCGATCTGGGCGGGGAGGTTGGAGCCGGTGTTCTTCTCCTCCCACATGGTGAGCGGAGCCATCTGCGAGTAGCGCAGGTTGAGATTGTGGTAGGCGTCGTAGATGCCCCGGGACAGGGCCTCCTCGTCGCCGCCCTCGGTGAGCACGTGCTGGCCGCGCTTGCCCATGACGATCGCGGTGCCGGTGTCCTGGCACATGGGGAGCACGCCGGCGGCGGCGATGTTGGCGTTCTTCAGCAGGTCCAGGGCGACGAACTTGTCGTTGGCGGACGCCTCGGGGTCGTCGATGATCCGGCGGAGCTGGGCGAGGTGGGCCGGGCGCAGGTAGTGCTGGATGTCGTGGATGGCCGTCTCCGCGAGCGTGCGCAGGGCCTCGGGCTCGACCTTGAGGAAGGTTCGCCCGTCGGCCTCGAAGGTGGAGACACCCTCGGAGGTCACCAGCCGGTAGGGGGTGGTGTCCTCTCCCATGGGGAGCAGATCGGTGTACGCGAACTCAGGCATTCTCGCCCATTCCTCACTCGACATGACGCGTCGCGGGCTTTCTCGGCGACGGCGGCCAGCCTCTCGTCGGCAGCGTCCACCAGCGTAGGACCTGCCGGAGGGAGCGTGAGGGTGAGGTAGGGCTCACTTCCGGGCGGACGGTCTCCGCGGACGGTTTTCCACAGACCTCGACAAGGGGTAGTCGCGATCTATCGCGTTTCGGTACTCTGCTGCCGTGGACCTGAAGAAGAGCCCCGCCCCGACCGACGCCCGGCCCGACTCCCCCGCCGGCGACCGGCCCCTGCCGCCGACCGAGCTGCGCTGCTCGGACGCCGACCGGGACCGCATCGCCGACATGCTCCGCGACGCCCTGTCCGAGGGGCGGCTCACCGCGGACGAGCACGCCGAGCGAGTCGAGGGGGTGCTCCGTGCCAAGACGGTCGGCGAACTCGACGCCTTCGTACGGGACCTGCCCGCCGCGCACGGCTCCCGCCCGTCCGGCTCGCAGACCGCCCCGCCGCCGAACCGCCCCTCCGCCGCGATACCGGCGGAGGCCGACGAGAACGTGGTCGCGGTGTTCAGCAGCGCGGTGCGCAGGGGCCGTTGGCGGGCAGGGCGGCGCATCCACGCGTACGCGATCTTCGGCAGCGTCGAGATCGACCTGAGCGAGGCGCTGTTCGAGTACCAGCAGATCGTGGTGAAGGCGATATCCGTCTTCGGCGATGTGCAGGTGCGCGTCCCGGAGAACGTGTCGATGCGCGGCACGGGCGGCGGTGTGCTGGGCAACTTCGAGGTCAGCCCGCTGGACTCGGGCGACCCCCAGGCGCCGATGGTCTTCGTGGACGGCTGGGCGGTGCTGGGCAACGTCGAGGCGACGCCCCGGAAGGGACGGCTGGTCGCGGACATCCTGGAGCGGGTGTCGGAGCGGGTCTCGCGGAGCGTGGACCGCAAGTCGGCCGGCCAGTGGGAACGCAAGGTGAACCGCAAGCTGGAGCAGGCCGACCGGAAGATGCGGCGGCGCATGGGGCTGTGAACCGGACGGCGGCCGGGAAGCGCCACGGAAGGCTGCGTGGGAGTCGGTACGCCACGCTTAGGGCCCCGCACAGCGGGTAAGGCTTGCTGCATCGTCTCTCGCTCGCGAAGCCGTCGTCAGGAGTAGACCGTGCTGCAATCGCCGCATTCGTCTCTGCAGGTCGCCGCAGTTCCGTCCCAGCGCGGGCCCGGGCGGGACCGGGACCAGGACGCCCCGTGGCACACGGAGGCCGTGTGCCGGCGCGACGAGGCGGGACTGTTCTTCGCGCCGTCCAAGGAGCCGACCGCGGCACGGCTGTCTCGCGAGGAGGCGGCGAAGCGGGTCTGCGCGCGATGCCCGGTGATGGTGGAGTGTCGGGAGCACGCGCTGATGCAGCCGGAGCCGTACGGGGTGTGGGGCGGGCTGACCGCCGCGGAACGGCGCGTGGTGCTGGCGCGGCGGCGGCGCCGGGACGTGGAGCTGAAGAAGGCGGCGGGCGCGACGATAGCGGCGGCGGGATAGGACCGGCCGACCGGACCACCCAGTCGACCGGACCAACGGGACGACCGGACGAACGGGACGCCCCCGAGATCGGGACGCCCCTGCCGGCGGGACACCCCGCGCTCCGGACGAACGGGACGCCCCCGACATCGGGACACCCCCGCCGGCGGGACACCCCTGCCGGCGGGACCCCGCGCGGCTGCCCGCGAAGGGGAGCCGTGAAGGGCGCGCCCCGCCCCCGCCCCTACATCCCGCGGTCGAAGTCGACCGTGGAGTACGCCCGGAGCTTGCTGAGGCGGTGGACCGAGTCGATCCGCCGCACCGTCCCGGACTTCGACCGCATCACGATGGAGTCCGTCGTCGCCGTCTCCGAGCGGTAGCGCACCCCGCGCAGGAGTTCGCCGTCGGTGATTCCCGTGGCGACGAAGAAGACGTTCTCGCCGGAGACCAGGTCGTCGGTGGTCAGGACCCGGTCCAGGTCGTGCCCGGCGTCCAGGGCCCGCTGCCGTTCGGCGTCGTCCTTGGGCCAGAGCTTGCCCTGGATGGTGCCGCCCAGGCACTTCACCGCGCACGCGGAGATGATGCCCTCGGGGGTGCCGCCCACGCCCAGCAGCAGGTCGATGCCGGTGCCCTCGCGCAGCGCGAGGATGGAGCCGGCCACGTCGCCGTCGGAGATCAGCTTGATGCGGGCGCCGGTGGCCCGCACCTCCCGGATCAGGTCCGTGTGGCGCGGCCGGTCGAGGATGACGACGGTGACGTCCTCGGGGGTGGAGTTCTTCGCCTTGGCGACCCGGCGGATGTTGACGTGCACGGGCGCGTCGATGTCGACGTAGTCGGCGGCCTCGGGGCCGGTGACCAGTTTGTCCATGTAGAAGACGGCGGACGGGTCGAACATCGTGCCGCGGTCGGCGGCGGCGAGCACCGCGATGGCGTTCGGCATGCCCCCGGCGGTCAGCGTGGTGCCGTCGATCGGGTCGACGGCGATGTCGCACTCGGGGCCGGTCCCGTCGCCGACGTGCTCCCCGTTGAAGAGCATCGGGGCCTCGTCCTTCTCGCCTTCGCCGATGACGACGACGCCGTTCATCGAGACGGTCGAGACGAGGGTGCGCATCGCACGCACGGCCGCCCCGTCGGCTCCGTTCTTCTCGCCGCGGCCGACCCAGCGGCCCGCGGCCATCGCGGCGGCCTCGGTGACGCGGACCAGTTCCAGGGCGAGGTTGCGGTCGGGGGCCTCGGAGGGGACCTCGAGCTCGGACGGCAGATGGTGGTGGTTCTCGGTCATCGGAGCGCACCTTTCTGATACGGCGACGGCCGGATGAGGGTATGAGCCCGACTGTATCCCCGAGTGGGCAGAATGAGCAGGGGGCCCCACGGATGAGCGGACCCGGGTACCTGCGACGATAGGGGCGTGGCTGGTACGAACGGCAAGCAGAAGACGGTCCGGGACATGATCCTCTCCCTGGCCCTCATCGGGCTGATGGCAGGAGTCATCTACCTCTTCCTCCCGCACGACGACTCGGCCCCCGACGTCAAGCGGGTGAGCTACGACGTGGAACTCGTCACCGCCCGGCGCGCGGCCGCCTATCCCGTCGCCGCGCCCGACGGGCTGCCCGACAGCTGGAAGGCCACCTCGGTCCGTTTCGACGGCGCCTCCTTCGACCACTGGCATCTGGGTTTCCAGGATCCGAAGGGTCAATACGTGGCGATCGAGCAGTCGACTCAGAAGGCGGCCACGTTCATCGACGAGGCGAGCCAGGGCTCCGAGGCCACGAAGACCACCCAGGAGATCGGCGGCCGCACCTGGCGGCACTACACCGGCGGCCGCTACGACGCGCTCGTGTCCAAGGACAAGGGTTCGACGACGCTGGTGACGGGCACCGCCTCGTTCACCCGGCTGGCCGAGATGGCGAAGTCGCTGAAGTCGTCGTAGCCGCCGCGCCCGGGAAGACGGAAAGCGCAGGGCGGACGGCGCGGCGCGGGAATACCGCCGCGTCCTTCGCACGCTCACGCTCCCGGAGGTACGACGACGATGACGACGACGCACATCACTGACGACGACGGCGACACTCAGGACTACCGCATCGAGCACGACTCCATGGGCGAGGTCCGTGTGCCCGCCCGGGCGAAATGGCGGGCGCAGACCCAGCGGGCCGTGGAGAACTTCCCCGTCTCCGGGCAGCGCATCGAGCGCGCCCACATCGAGGCGCTGGCCCGCGTCAAGGGCGCCGCGGCCAAGGTGAACGCGGAGCTCGGGGTGATCGACAAGGACATCGCGGAGGCGATCGCGGACGCGGCCGCCGAGGTCGCCGAGGGGCGCTGGGACGACCACTTCCCGGTCGACGTGTTCCAGACCGGTTCCGGCACCTCGTCGAACATGAACACCAACGAGGTCATCGCCACCCTCGCCACCGAGCGGCTGGGCCGGGACGTCCACCCCAACGACCACGTGAACGCCTCGCAGTCGTCCAACGACGTCTTCCCCTCCTCCCTGCACATCGCGGCCACCGCCGCCGTGACCCGGGACCTGATCCCCGCCCTCGAACACCTGGCCGCCTCGCTGGAGCGCAAGGCGGAGGAGTTCGCGGACGTGGTGAAGTCCGGGCGTACGCATCTGATGGACGCCACGCCGGTCACGCTCGGCCAGGAGTTCGGCGGCTACGCGGCGCAGGTGCGGTACGGGGTCGAGCGGCTGACCGCCTCGCTCCCCCGGCTCGCCGAGCTGCCGCTGGGCGGCACGGCGGTCGGCACCGGCATCAACACCCCGCCCGGCTTCTCCGCCGCCGTGATCGCCGAGGTCGCCCGGGCCACCGGGCTGCCGCTGACCGAGGCACGCAACCACTTCGAGGCACAGGGCGCGCGGGACGGCGTCGTGGAGATGAGCGGGCAGCTACGGACCGTCGCGGTGGGTCTGACGAAGATCGCCAACGATCTGCGGTGGATGTCCTCCGGGCCGCGCACCGGGCTGGCCGAGATCAGCCTGCCGGATCTGCAGCCGGGATCGTCGATCATGCCGGGGAAGGTGAACCCGGTCATCCCCGAGGCCGTGCTGATGGTGGCGGCACAGGTGACGGGCAACGACGCGACGGTGGCGGCGGCCGGCGCCGCCGGCAACTTCGAGCTGAACGTGATGCTGCCGGTCATCGCGAAGAACGTGCTGGAGTCGGTGCGGCTGCTGGCGAACGTGTCCCGGCTGCTGGCGGACCGCACGGTGGACGGGATCGTCGCGCACCGCGAACGGGCGCGGGAGTACGCGGAGTCGTCGCCGTCGGTGGTGACGCCGCTGAACAAGTACCTCGGGTACGAGGAGGCGGCGAAGGTGGCGAAGAAGTCCCTGGCCGAGCGGCGGACGATCCGGGAGGTCGTGGAGGAGGGCGGCTACGTGGAGCGGGGGCTGCTGACCGCGGAGCAACTGGACGAGGCACTCGACGTCCTCCGCATGACCCGCCCCTGAGAGTGCACGCGGCGCCCGCCCCCTGAAAGCGGGCACCCGCCTCGCGAGCGCGCGCGTCACCCGTCCTGTCGGCGCGCTCCGCGGTGCCCCGTCCGCCCTCTCCCACCCCCGCCCCTACTATTTCCGCATGGCGAAGGACATGGGAGCCGTGAGGCCGAAGGAACGGGGCGCCCGGGTGCCCCACTGGGAACCCGGCACCCCCATCCTGTGGCGGTACCGCGAGAACGCCGGCCCGCGCATTCACATCGCCCGCCCCGTCACCGTCGTCCGGGACGACGAGGAACTGCTCGCCGTCTGGCTGGCGCCCGGCACCGAGTGCGTCAGGCCGGCCCTCGCCGACGGCAGCCCCGTCCACCGGGAGCCCCTGGCCACCCGGTACACCACGCCCCGCACCACGCACCGCGACCGCTGGTTCGGCACCGGCGTCCTCAAGCTGGCCCGCCCGGGCGAGCCCTGGTCGGTGTGGCTGTTCTGGGAGCCGGGCTGGCGGTTCAAGAACTGGTACGTCAACCTGGAGGAGCCGCTGACCCGCTGGTCCGGAGGTGTGGACTCCGAGGACCACTTCCTGGACCTCTGCGTCTACCCGGACCGCAGCTGGGAGTGGCGCGACGAGGACGAGTTCGCGCAGGCCCGGCGCGACGGCCTGCTCGACGCGGCGGGCGCCGCCCGGGTGCGGGAGGCCGGCCGGGCGGCGCTGGAGGTGGTGCGGGCGTGGGGCACACCGTTCGCGGACGGGTGGGAGAACTGGCGCCCGGACCCCGGCCGGCCCGTGCCGGCGCTGCCGGACGACTGGGACGGTACGCCCGCCCCGGCGGCCCGATGAACGCGGCGCGCGCGGGCGCGGCGCGGATGGGCGCGGCTCGCACCGGCCCGCACACCGGCCCGCACCTCGTGCCCGGGACCGTATGTCCGTACACACGGTCGCATGAGACCCTTGTGGCGCCCCCTGGGGCCAACCGTAGGATCGTCCTCCGCAAGGGCGCACCACGGCAACACCCGCGGCGGGCGCCGGGCCTGACACAACGTCACCGAGGGGCGGCAGACCGTGAGCGAGGGGTACGAGGAACGGACCGGCCGCGGCGCGGCCAGGCCGCGCGGCGGCGTGGCGAGAACGCCCCCTGAGCACGCGGGAGCCCTGTTCCGCGACCCGGTGTCGCGGGTATCCGGAATGGCGCGGCACGAACTGCACGCGCGGCGCCCAGCCCCTGACGGACGGATTCGACACGCGTGACGGAGCAGCCCACATCCCATGAACGGCCCCAGCCGGGTGCCGTCCCCGCGCCCCAGCCGGGCGTCGGCCCCGCGGACCCCGCCGGGGCGCTTCCTCGTCTCCCCGCCTCCCCCGGCTCGCCCGCCTCCCCTGCCTCTCCGGCCGTTTCCGCCGTGCCGGGTCCGCTCGTGGAGGGCGATCCCCTCCCCGCGGCCCCCGCAACGCCCACGGCTCCCGCGGCTCCCGCGGCTCCGGTGCCGCAGGCCTCGGCCGGCGGGCAGAGCGGCCGGTCCACTCCGTCCGGCACGCCGCTGCCGGTGGGCGACGGCGACGGGGCCGAGCACTCCCAGCCGGCCGCCGAGGAGCCCGGCCCGCACCGCCCGCGCCCCGCGCCGGGCTCCGTCCCGGTGCAGCCGGCCGGCGGCGCGCAGGAGCGGACGACCCCCGCCCCGTCCGCCGGCCTGGAGCGCCGCACGGGGCGGTCCGCGCCGCCGCACGGCCCGATGCCGATGCGCCGGGACGGCGACCGGCTGCGCTTCGTCGGCGCCGCGACCCGCCGGATCGCCCGTGGCATCGACCTCGACGAGATCGTCATGGGACTGTGCCGGGCCACCGTGCCGACGTTCTCCGACGCGATCCTCGTCTATCTGCGCGACCCCCTGCCGGTCGGCGACGAGCGGCCCACCGGTCCGCTGCTGCTGCGGCTGCGCCGCACCGACCGCATCCCGCAGCAGCGGGACGTGGAGGACGGCATCCTGCCGGTGCCCGCGCCGGAGAGCTCGGGGCTGACCGCGCGCACCAACGACCTGTGCGAGGTGCGGCCCGGCGGTGCGCTGGCCGAGGTGCTGCGCGGGGTGCGCCCGGTGTTCGCCGACGCCCCCGGCGCCGCGGCCGCGCTGCCCGAACTCCTCGGCGAGGACCTCCCCGTCCCGCCCGGGCAGCACGCGATCCTCGCCCCGCTGCGCGGCCGCCGCCGGGTGATCGGCGCGGCGCTGTTCCTGCGCCGGCCCGAGCGCCCCGCCTTCGAGGCGGACGACCTGCTGGTCGCCGCGCAGCTCGCCACGCACAGCGCGCTCGGCATCGACAAGGCCGTCCTCTACGGCCGCGAGGCCTACATCGCGGACGAGCTGCAGCGCACGATGCTCCCCGAGCACCTGCCGCGCTGCACCGGCGTCCGGCTGGCCTCGCGCTATCTGCCGGCGGCGGAGACCGCGCGGGTGGGCGGCGACTGGTACGACGCGATCCCGCTGCCCGGCAGCCGGGTCGCCCTCGTCGTCGGCGACGTCATGGGCCACTCCATGACCTCCGCCGCGATCATGGGCCAGCTCCGCACCACCGCGCAGACCCTCGCCGGGCTCGACCTGCCGCCGCAGGAGGTGCTGCACCACCTCGACGAGCAGGCCCAGCGGCTCGGCACCGACCGCATGGCGACCTGCCTGTACGCGGTCTACGACCCGGTCGCGCACCGCATCACCGTCGCCAACGCCGGCCATCCGCCGCCGGTGCTGCTGCACCTGGGCGGCCGGGCGGAGGTGCTGCGGGTGCCCGCGGGCGCCCCGATCGGCGTGGGCGGCGTCGACTTCGAGGCCGTCGAGCTGGACGCGCCCGCCGGCGCCACGCTGCTGCTCTACACCGACGGACTGGTGGAGTCGCGGCTGCGGGACGTGTGGACCGGCATCGAGCAGCTCCGCGAGAAGCTCGCCTCGACCGCGCAGCTCACCGGCGTCGACCACCCGCCGCCGCTGGAGGCGCTGTGCGACGAGGTGCTCGACATGCTCGGCCCGGGCGACCGGGACGACGACATCGCGCTGCTCGCCGCCCGCTTCGACGGGATCGCGCCGAGCGACGTCGCGTACTGGTTCCTGGAGCCCGAGGACTCCGCGCCGGGCCGTGCCCGCCGGCTGGCCCGGCGCGCCCTGTCCCGGTGGGGCCTCGAGGAAATGACCGACTCGGTGGAGCTGCTGGTCAGCGAGGTCGTCACCAACGCGGTGCGGTACGCGTCGCGGCCGATCACCCTGCGTCTGCTGCGCACGGACGTGCTGCGGTGCGAGGTGGGCGACGATGTGCCGCAGCTCCCGCGACTGCGGCAGGCGCGCGCCACGGACGAGGGCGGCCGCGGGCTGTACCTCGTCAACCGGCTGGCGCGGAGGTGGGGAGCGACGCGGCTCAGCACGGGGAAGGTCGTCTGGTTCGAACTGAACCGGGGGTGACCGTGAACCCGGGGTGACCGTGACCCCGGGGTGACCGTGACCCCGGGGTGACCGTGACCCCGGGGTGACCGGCCGCGGCGGGCCGTGCGTCGGGCGCCGCGGCCGGGGCGGCGCCGTCCGCCCTGGACTGTCAACACGCGTTGGCCTAAGTTGGTCGGCATGACCGGCACCACGGAGAACCAGCAGGCCGCACGGCGTTCCGACGCCACCCGTGCCACGATCCTCGCCGCGGCCCGCGAGCGGTTCGCCTCGGACGGCTACGAGAAGGCGACCATCCGGGCCATCGCGCGCGACGCGCGGATCGACCCGTCGATGGTGATGCGCTACTACGGCAACAAGGCCGGCCTGTTCGCGGCGGCCGTCGCGATCGACCCCGGGCTGCCCGGTCTGACCTTCGACTCGCGCGAGGACATGGGCCGCACTCTGGTGCGCCACTTCCTCACCCTGTGGGAGGAGAACGGGGAGTTCACCGCGCTGATGCGGGTCGGCGCCACCGACGCGGCCGCCGCCGAGCGCATGCAGGTCGTGCTGCGCGACCAGTTGATCCCGCTGGCCCGCCGGGTGGGCCCGGAGCCGGAACAGGCGGCCACCCGGGCGGCCCTGTGCGCCTCGGCCGTGCTGGGGCTCGCGCTGACGCGCTACGTGCTGCGGTTCCCGGCGAGCGTGGCGCTCGGCCGCGAGGAGATCGTGGACTGGCTCGGACCCACGATCCAGCGGTACCTCACCGCGCCCACGCCCTGAGGCACGCGCCACCGCCACCTGGTGGGGCTCCGCCCGCCGGTTTCCCACACCCCTGACGGAGGTGCGGGAAACCGGCGGGCGCGGCGAACCGGCGGGCGCCGGCCCAGCCGTCGTCGTTCACTCCCCGAACAGATTGCCCTCGTCGTCCCCGCCCCCGCCGTCGCCCGACGCCGTGTTGCTGGGGCTGGCGGGGGGCGAGCTCGTGACGGGCGGCTTGGAGGTCTCCTCGTCGCCCTTGGCCGGGGAGCTTGTGGTCGCGTCCGGGGACTTCGACTCCGGCGGCTTGCTCGACGCCGTCTTCGACGGGGTGTGGGAGGGCGTGTCGCTCATCGTCGGCGAGTTGGACTT
>Ga0308174_10000763_pt1 | contig 14124 bp, 14 predicted proteins | sample PhyPR2_FD_203894 | JGI IMG/M metagenome (GOLD analysis project Ga0308174, IMG submission 203894) | Soil microbial communities from UC Gill Tract Community Farm, Albany, California, United States - DLSLS.P.R2 | ecosystem: Environmental > Terrestrial > Soil > Agricultural land | place: USA...
ATCGTGAACGCGAACGAGATCAGGGTCTTGCGGATGAAGCCGCGCCTCTCCCGCTCCTCGTAGGCGACGTTGAGACCGGTCATGATCGCCTTCACCGCCCCGTTGGCGCTCCACAGCGAGGTTACGAGCCCGACGACGAATGCGAAGGAGAGCCCCCCTTTGTGGGCGTCGGCGAGCCGGACCATCTGCTGGCCGATGAACTGCAGGGCCGAGCCCGGCAGCACGACGGAGAGCACGGCGAGGTGGTGCTGGACGGCGCCCACGTCGGCGAACAGGCCGTAGAGCGAGACGAAGGCGGCGAGCCCCGGAAACAGCGCCAGCAGGCTGTAGAAGGCGACGCCGGCGGCGATCATCGAAATGTTGTCGTCGACGAACTCCTTGCGCGTGCGGATCAGGATGTCCTTCCAGCCCTTCCAGGGGATCTGCAGCGGCGAGCGGGCGTGTCGGCCGCGCCCATCGGCGGTGCGCCGGGACCGGCCCCAGCGCTCCGGGCCCTGCAAGGCCATGACCCCGGCGCCGGCCAGCATCATGATCGGCGCGGCCTGGAAGACCAGCTTCGGAATGAGCCGGGCCATCTCTCGCTCCCATGGGTCGAAGCGTCGGCCGGGCAATGTCTCGGCCTCCCGGAAAGTTCCGGAAGTCATGCTATGGCTCGCGCATGCAGCGGCGCCCGCCCCGGATCGAGAGCCAAGGCCTGAGCACCATCAAGCTGGGCGCCTCGCGCTTCGCCTTGAACGATCCCTACTATCTCGTGCTGGCGATGAGCTGGCACGGCTTCCTGGTCGCCGTGATGAGCATCTTCGTCGGCGTCAACGTGATCTTCGCCGGCCTCTACTGGGCGGTCCCCGGAGCTGTCGGCAACGCCAGGCCCGGCAGCTTCGCCGACGCCTTCTTCTTCAGCGTCGAGACCCTGGCGACCGTCGGCTACGGCGAGATGACGCCGGCCGACGGCTACGGCCACACCGTCGCGGCGGCCGAGATCTTCGTGGGCATGTTCCTGACCGCGCTGGTCACCGGCGCCTTCTTCGCCCGCTTCGCAAGGCCGAAGCCGCGGCTGATCTTCTCGGATTCGGCGGTGATCGGCCCCTATGAGGCCGGCCAGGCGCTGATGGTGCGGGTGGCGAGCCGCAGGCTGCAAGCGATCAGCGAGGTGCGGGGCCGGATCAGCTATCTGCGGACCTTCCATCTGCCGGACGGGGGCACCTTCCGGCGGTTCTTCGACCTGAAGCTGGTGCGCAGCGAGAACCCGGTGCTCAGCCTTTCGTGGACGCTGATCCACCCGATCGACGCGGAGAGTCCCTTGTACGGCATGAGCCAGGAGCAACTCCTGGCGGAAGCGCCGCGGCTGCTGGTGTCGATCACCGGCTTCGACGAGGCGATCTCGTCGCCGATCAACGACCGCCACAACTACCGGCCCGAGGACGTCCGGATGGGGCACATGTTCGCGCATATCCTGGAGGACAAGCCCGACGGGGCGATCCAGATCGACCTGACGCGCATCCACGACACCTTCGAGGTCCCGCCCGGTCAGGCGGTGGGCTTCAGCGACTCGTAGGCCTGCTGGGCCTCCAGCCACTCGTGCTCGGCGGCCGCGAGCGCAGCCTGAGCCGCCGCCCGGGCTCGGCCGAGCTGGGCGAGCCTGGCGGGATCTCCTGACGCGATCTTGGGATCCGTGAGCCGGGTGTCGATCGCTTTCAGCGCGCCCGCAGCCCGCGCCAGCGCGGCTTCCGCGGCCTCGGCCCGGCGGCGGGCAGGCCCTGTCGGGACCTTCCGCGCGGCTGGCGGCGGGGGCGGCGGCGAGGCCGGCGGCTCGGGCCTGGCCGGTCTCGGACCCTGCGCCGCCGCCTTGGCGCGCTCCAGCACGAAGCGGGCGTAGTCCTCGATGTCCCCGTCGAACGGCGTGATCGTCCCCTCGGCGGCGAGCCACAGCCGGTCGGCCACCAGCTCCATCAGCGAACGGTCGTGGGTGATCAGGATGACCGCGCCCTCGTAGTCGTTCAGCGCCTCCAGCAGCGCGCGGCGGGAATCGATGTCGAGGTGGTTGGTGGGCTCGTCGAGGATCAGCAGGTGCGGGGCGGCCATGGCGATGAGGTTGAGCAGCAGGCGCGCGCGCTCGCCGCCGGAGAGGTCGGCCACCGTCGTGGCCTGCTTGTCGAAGCCGAGGCCGAACTGCGCCAGGCGCGAGCGGCGCTGCGGCTCGGAGGTCTCCGGCAGCACGCGGCGGATGATCTCCAGCGGCGTGTCGGTCGGGTCCATGGCCTCGATCTGATGCTGGTGGAACCAGCCGACGCGCATCCGGCCGGAGCGGTGCATGCGCCCGGCCTCCAGCGGCAGCGCGCCTGCGACCAGCTTGGCGAAGGTCGACTTGCCGGCGCCGTTGACCCCCAGCAGGCCGATCCGGTCGTCGACGTCGAGGCGCAGGTTCAGCTTCTTCAGCACCGGCGGGCCGCCATAGCCCACGGCGGCGTCCTCCAGCCTCAGCAGCGGGGGCGGCAGCGGCCGCTCCGGCGAGGGCAGGATGAACGGCGAGACGTGCTCCTCCACGACGGCGGCCACGGCGGGCAGCTTGGCGATGGCCTTCAGGCGCGACTGCGCCTGGCGGGCCTTGCTCGCCTTGTAGCGGAAACGGTCGACGAACGACTGCATGTGCGCCCGGCGCGCCTCGATCTTGGCCCGGGTCGCCGCCTGCAGCCGCAGCTTCTCGGAAACCTGCCGCTCGAAGGCGTCGTAGCCGCCGGGGTACAGGTCGAGCTTGCCATCCTTCAGGTGCAGGATGTGGTCGACGGAGTTGTTCAGCAGCTCCCGGTCGTGGCTGATGACGATGGCGGTGTGCGGATATTTCCGTAAGCGCGCCTCCAGCCACAGCGCGCCCTCCAGGTCGAGGTAGTTGGTGGGTTCGTCGAGCAGCAAGAGGTCGGGCTCGGCGAACAGCGAGGCGGCCAGCGCCACGCGCATGCGCCAGCCGCCGGAGAACTCGGCCATCGGGCGCGCGAGGTCGGGGTTCGAGAAGCCCAGGCCGGTCAGGATCTCGGCCGCTCGCGACGGCGCGCGGTCGGCGTCGATGTCGATCAGCCGGGCGTAGATCTCGCCAAGCCGCTCCGGCGGGGCGGTCTCGAGCTCGGCGAGCAGCCGCGCGCGCTCGACGTCGGCGGCGAGCACGGTCTCGAGCAGCGGCACGGGCGTCGCCGGGTGTTCCTGGTCCACCCAGCCGAGGCGGGCGTCCTTCGGCAGGCCGATATCGCCCTCGCCCGGGACATAGGCGCCCTGGATCAGCCTGAACAGCGTCGACTTGCCGACGCCGTTGCGCCCAACCAGGCCCACCGTGGCGTCCTTGGGCAGGGTGACGGTGGCGTGGTCGAAGAACCGGCGGCCCCAGGCGTCGAAGACAAGGTCGTGGATCTGCAGCATCGGGAGGGGATCACGGCGGGCGGGCGCACACGCGCTCCGCGCAAGGACTGCGGGATGGGCGGAAGGGGCCAGGATGGAATGCGCCGCGCCGGCTGGCCCGGGCGCTGCATAGCAGAAGAGACCGGCGCTTCCCACCCCGTGACGTCACGGCCGGCTTGGCGAGCGGGAGGCTTGCCGCTATAGACCGGCGCCCGCGGTGCGCCCGCAGCCCGTCCCCACAGCTCGGAAGCTTCCATCCAGACCATGACCGAACGCACCTTCTCGATCGTCAAGCCCGACGCGACGAAACGGAACCTGACGGGCAAGATCAATGCGGTGATCGAGGATTCCGGCCTGAGGATCGTCGCGCAAAAGCGCATCCGGATGAGCCGCGAGCAGGCGGAACGGTTCTACGAGGTGCACAAGGCGCGGCCGTTCTATGGCGAGCTCGTGGAGTTCATGACCTCCGGCCCGGTGGTGGTGCAGGTGCTGGAAGGCGACAACGCCGTCGCCCGCTACCGCGAGGTGATGGGCGCCACGAACCCCGAACAGGCCGCCCCGGGCACCATCCGCAAGCTCTACGCCAACAATGTGGGCGAGAACTCCGTGCACGGCTCCGACAGCCTGGAAAACGCCCGCGCCGAGATCGCCCAGTTCTTCACCGAGGCCGAGATCGTCGGCTGATCGCCCCCGCTCGCCGGGCCGGGAAATCCAGCTTGGGCGGCAACCCGATCCGCGCCCGGGGGTTTTGGCGCGACAACCTGTGAGACCTGTCCCAGTCCATGATGCGTGAGTCCAAGATCGGCGGCTTTTCCGACCGCCTGAGCGACCAAGCCGAAGCCCGCAAGGCGCTGCTCGAGAAATTCAAGCCCAAGCCCACCGTGCGTCCCGAGACCCTCGAGACCCGCGCCCAGCGCAAGGCGCGCGAGCTGGAAGAGGTCCGCGCCAAGCGCGCGGCCGAAAAGGAGGAGGCTCGCCGCAAGGCCGAGGCCGAGGCCGAAGCCCGCCGCATCGCCCTGGAGAACGACGAAGAGGCGCAGCTGGAGCTCAAGCGTCAGGAGCGCAAGGAGCGCAAGGCGGCGGCCAAGGCCGAAGCGCGGGCCCGTCGGGAGGCGAAGTCGGCTGTGCGGCGGAGCTAGTCCTCGCCCTCGCCCGCGCCGGTCACCCGGCGGGACAGGTGCCCGTAGTAGCCCTGGATCAGCAGCTCGACGCTGTCGCCGCGCTCCTCGGACTCGAAGGCCAGGTCCTTGGCCATCTGGATCGCGGCGGAGCGCGAGAGGCCGCGTTCGACGGGCTGGCCGTCCTTGAAGACCGTCCAGTCGCCATCCTTCAGGGTCACCGCGTATTGGACCATTCACTCACCCTTCGCGACAAGCTTCAGCGTTCAGACCCGGCGAAAGGTTCCCGCAGGTGAAGAGCGGGGCGGCGAGGGGCCGAGACCTTGATCGCCGGCATGAATCGCGGCGCCGGCCGAAGTCGAGGACCCTGAAGCTCTGCAATTCCACTGGCCGGTCTCTCACGATCTCCAGCCGCGATCGCCGCCGAGCCCCGAAGCTCCTTAACTCTTGATGCGGGGTCAACCGCAAGCTGCGCCGGGTATTTTCCTCGGGCCGCCGCCGCGCCGCCGCTCGATCAGGACCGCTCGCCTACAGGGCCACCGGCCGGCCGTGCGGCGTGCGCCGGTAGGCGTCCGCCCAGGCCCGCTTGCGCTCGAGGAGCGCCGCCGGGTCGGCCAGTCGCCGGGCCGCGACCAGCCGTTCGAGGCTCGCCAGCCAATGCTCGTAATAGCGGGAACCGTCGTCGCCCGGGCCGGCGGCGCTCAGTTGTTCCGAGAGCGCCTGCGCCCACTCGGTCCAGGAGAAGGCGCCTGCTTCGTGGAGCTGGACGGTGAGCGCAAAGGCCTGCGCCTGCCAGGGCTCGGCGAACACCGGCCCGTCGGCGTCGCGGGGAATGCTGGGCAGCGACAGGGGATCAGGCGGGCTCAAGATAGGGCTCCCAGAGGTCCAGGCAGACGCTGTCGCGGGCGTCGGCCGCCTCGCCCCAGAGCTCGCGGGCGGTGAAGCGGACGGTGTAGAGGTGATGCGGCTGCTCTCCGAGGCCGCTGGCGTTGGCGTCCGGAAACACCTGGGCGCCGCGCCAGGCGACGACCTCGCCCGCGTGGCCGCGAGCGTAGCGCGGCAGGCGCGTGTGGCCGGTCGGGTTGAGATTGCGGCAGCGGACCGTCTCGCCGAGCCGGAACGCGGGCCGGGTCGCCGCCGCGCGGACATAGCTTCCCGGGCGGGTGAGGACGGTCGCAACCGCCTCGGCCTTCAACAGGGGCTCGGCCCTGGGCGCGCCGGCGGCGGCCTCGCCTTCGGCCATCTCTTGCGGCGTCACCAGGCCGGCCTCGAGGAGCAGCTCCGCGAGCGAGCGGAACCACTTCTCGTAGTAGCTCATGGCCAGGTAGTCAGGCCCGGGGATCAGCTCGCGCCGATGGCGCCCGGCGTCGATGTTGCTGCGCGTCGGCGAGGCGAGGGTCATCGCGTGGACGCGGGCTTCCCAGCGATGGTGGAACGGCGGCTCGTCGGGCTCGGCGACGATCGGGCCTAGGCCGTGCATCCCGCCCATGTCGTGCACGCCGTTCACAGCCGCGCCGTGCCGATCATGCCGTCGCGGGTGACGAGCGCGGCGAGCTCGGCCTCCGAGAGGCGCTCCGTGCCGGCCGGGCGCTCGGGGATGACCAGGTAGCGCACCTCGGCCGTGGAGTCCCAGACGCGCACCTCGATCCCCTGCGGCAGGCTCACGCCGAACTCGGCCAGCACGCCGCGCGGATCGATCACCGCGCGCGAGCGGTAGGGCGCGGACTTGTACCAGACCGGCGGCAGGCCCAGCACCGGCCAGGGGTAGCAGGAGCACAGGGTGCAGACGACCATGTTGTGGAGCGACGGCGTGTTGAACAGCGCGACCATGTGCTCGCCCTGCCGGCCGGTGTAGCCGAGCTCGGCGATGGCGGCGGTGGCGTCGGTCTCCAGCCGGCCGCGGAACGCCGGATCGCTCCAGGCCTTGGCGACCACGCGGGCGCCGTTCCTGGGCCCCACCTTGTGCTGGTAATGGTCGACGATGGCGTCGAGCGCGGCCGGGTCGACCAGCCCCTTCTCGACCAGCACGGATTCCAGCGCCTTGACCCGCAGCTCCATGTCGGAGGGCGGATGCTGGCCGTGCTCGTGCCCGGGATGATCGTGCGCCATGCGGGCCGGAGCTTGGCGCATGGGCGCGCGCCTGTGAAGCGGCGGGCCGCGCGCTTTCGCGTGACGCGGCGACGGATCGGCGCAATGATTCCGTGCTCCGCCACGGAGGCCCTCGCCATGCAAGAGCCGCACCTCATCTACTTCGCCGACCCGATGTGCTCGTGGTGCTACGGCTTTTCGCCGGTGATCGAGGCGGTCCGCAAGGCGTTCGGCGGCGGCTTGCCGGTGCACGTGATCATGGGCGGGCTGCGCCCGGGGACCGAGCGGCCTATGGACGAGGCCGGCAAGCGCGAGGTGCTGACCCACTGGGCCCACGTCAACGAGGCGACCGGGCTGCCGTTCGAGGCGCACGCCATGGACCGCGAGGGCTTCGTCTATGACACCGATCCCGGCGCGCGGGCCGTGGTGGTCGTGCGCCGCGAGAGCCAGGAGCTGGCGGTGAGCTATCTGGCGCGCGCCCAGAGCGCCTTCTACGCCGAGGGCCGCGACCTGACTTCGGGGGAGGTGCTGGCCGACCTCGCCGAGGAATTCGGCGTCGAGCGGGACGGGTTCCTGCAGCAATGGGCGTCGGAGGAGGCCAAGCAGGAGACCTGGCGCGACTACGCCATCGCCCAGCGCGCCGGCGTCACGGCCTTTCCGACGCTGGTCGGCGGTCCGAACGAGGCGGGGGTCTATGGCGTGGTGACCCGCGGCTATGCGCCGGCCGACCAGGTGCTGGGCGTGCTGAAGGACTGGATCAGCCGCATCGCCGCCTGAGCGCGGCGGCTCAGCCGGAGGGGCGCAGCGGCGGCGCGGCGTCGAACTCGATATCGTCCAGTCCCGGCCGCGCGGCGAGGGGATCGGGGGAAGCGAGGGGATCGCTTCGATCCTCGGCTCCGCAGGTCTGCCCGGGCGGAGCATCGACGTCCGCAGCAGTCAGGCCCAACGCCTGCGAGAGGGGGGGGCGATCTGCACCGCGACAGGCAGCTCCGGGAGGTCGTGCGAGAGGGATTCGGCCTCGAGGCGCGTGGCGAGGTCCTCGTTGGCGTCGAGCTGCTCGTCCTCGTCGTCGACGGTGGTCTCGATCAGCCGCTCGACGGCCTTCGAGATCGCCGACTTGCGGGCAGTGACCTGGGCGTTGCGGCGGGCCTCGGCGTGGGCCATGGCTTCGCGGCCGGCGCGCTGCCGATCGCGGAGCAGCTTGGCGCGAAGCGCCGCGGTCTGGCGCACCCCCCGGGAGAGCCGATGGAAGGCGATGGCCAGCCTGGCGCGCGCTTCCGACGTGTCGGCAGCCATGGCGTCGGCCTGCACCTGAAGCGCAAGCTCGAGCCCGGCCTCGAAGAGCCGCTTCAGCCCCTCGTCCTGCTCGCGCGACGCCGCGTCCAGCTCGTCCATGAACATAATGAGAACATGAGACGGAAGAGATCGCCAAATTTTCTCGCGAAAATTCTTCAGTCCTGCAGCTGCCGGAGCCGGGCGCGCATGGCCTTGAAGTAGGGCGGGACCTCCTTGAGCCGATAGGGCGCGAACTCGGCCTTGGCGGCGGCGAGACGGTCGCGCAGGTCGGCGGCGACCTGCGGATGGACGCTGGCCACGCTGTAGTTCTCGGACGGGTCGGCCGCGAGATCGTAGAGCTGCTCGTAGCCCAGGAGCGCCGTGGGCAGCCGGGCGCCGCGGTAATAGGCCGAGGCGATGTACTTCCAGCGCTGGGTGCGGATGCCGATCGGATCCTCGTTGTCGAACAGCACCAGGTGCTCGTGCGGCGAGGGGGCGCCCCGCATGATGACCTCGGTCAGGTCGCGTCCATCGAGGGCGACGCCGGCCGGCGCCGGCAGGCCCGAGAGCGCCAGGAGGGTGGGCAGCACATCGATGCCCATGCAGATGGCGTCGTGGCGCCGCCCCGCCGGGATGCGCCCCGGCCCCCAGACGATGCAGGGCACCCGATAGCCGCCGTCATAGGCGCCCCCGCCCTTGCGTTCGCGCAGCCAGCCCGGCGAGCCTTCGAACCAGGGCCCGTTGTCGGAGGTGAAGACGACGATGGTGTCCTCGGCCAGGCCGAGCTCGGCGAGCTTCGCCAGCAGCCGCGCCATGATGGAGTCGATCTCCTCGACCACCGCGCCGTAGGGCCCGGCGAAGCCGCGGGCGTCGAAGTCCGGGTGCGGGTAGGGCGGCAGGTGCGGCGACGAGAGCGCGAGCTCGACGAAGAACGGCCGCTCGCGGTTGGCCTCGATGAACCGCTCGGCGTGCGCATAGAAGCGCTGCTGAAGCTGCGGCAGGTCGACCGCGCTCTCGATCACGTCATCGGAGCCGGCGTGGGCCTCGAAGTAGGCGAGCGGCTTCATGTCGTGGCTGTAGGGGATGCCGAAGAACGTATCGAAGCCGTGGCGGGTGGGCGGCCAGGCCTCGCCGCGGTGGCCGAGGTGCCACTTGCCGAACAGCGCGCTGGCGTAGGCGGGCTTGAGCGCCTTGGCGATGGTGGGCTCGCTGAGCGGCAGGCCGCGGTCGTCCTGCTGCATGATCACCTCGAAGCCCAGGCCGGTGCGCACCGGATAACGCCCGGTGAGCAGGCCCGCGCGCGAGGGCGAGCAGATGTTGGCCGGCGCGTAATAGTCGGTGAGCAGCACGCCCTCGGCGGCCATGCGGTCGATGGTGGGCGTGGGAATGCGGCCGCCACAGACGCCGATATCGCCCCAGCCCAGGTCGTCGCAGAGCACGACGACGAAGTTCGGCGGCCGGGCGCCTGCGGCCCCACGTTGCTGGCTCATCTGCCCCCCTGCAGGTTGTCCCGCCCATAACGGCGCGCGGCCGCGGCCCTGTAAAGCCGATCACGTCTCGGCGGCGAGGCGCGCTTGCGCGGGGACGAGCCCGCCCGCGGCGGCTCACTTCATGCGCGGGGGCGGATTGCGGCCGAGGTCCTCGATCAGCTTCGTCAGCATGTAGAGCCTGGGCGTCACGGACTTCAGCTCGAGGTATTCCTTGTCGGAGTGGAAGCCGCCGCCGACCGGGCCCAGGCCGTCCAGCGCCGGGACGCCGGCGTCGGCCGCCAGCGCCGATTCCGAGGCGCCGCCGTTGCCGCCCGTCGCAAGCTCGAGCCCGAGGCCGGCGTAGATCGCCCGGGCGCGGGCGGCGAGCGCGTCGGTGGCCGGATTGGAGGGCAGGGGCGGGTAGGCCGGCTCGCGGCTGATCGCGACCTCGGTGTCGGGGATCCGCGTGGTCTTCGCGTTCTTCTCCAGCACGGCCTGCACCTCGTCCACCTGCCGGCGCTCGCGGACCCGGACGTTGATCTGGGCGTGGGCGTCCTCGGGGATGATGTTGTTGCGCGTCCCGGCGCTCATGATCGTCAGGTTGGCGGTGAGCCCGTCGCCGGATTTCGGGAACACCTCGTCGGCCTGGATCTGGTGGATCAGCTCGAGCGCGGCGTTGCGGCCGTCCTGCGGATCGACGCCGGCGTGGGCGGCGCGGCCCTTCACGTCGATGTGGAAGGTGCTCGAGCCCTTGCGCCAGACGGTGAGCATGTCGGGCGGGTCGCCGGGCTCGAGGTTGAGCTCGGCGTCGGCCTCGGCCAGCAGGCGGCCGATCAGCTTGCGGGTCCCCGGCGAGCCGCGCTCCTCGGAGGTCTCGATCAGGAAGGTGATCTGCTTGAAATCCCTGAAGCCCGCGTCGTGCATCAGGGTGAGGGCGTAGAGCCCCTCGACCACGCCGCCCTTCTCGTCGTCCACGCCCGGGCCATAGGCTTTCTCGGCATCCGTCCGGTACGGCCGTCTGGCGACGGTCCCGGGGCCGAAGACGGTGTCCATGTGGCCGATCATCAGGATGCGGCCCTTGCCGGTCCCGGAGAGCCGCGCGACCAGGTTGTCGGGCAGCCCGGGCTGCTCGGCGGGCACGGTCTCGATGCTCATGCCGAGCGCCTTCAGGCGCGGGATCAGCACGGCGGCGACCTTGCGGCCGCCCGCCACGTCGCCGGTGCCGGAATCGATGTCGACCAGCGCCTGCAGGAGCCCGAGCTGCTCGGGCCGCGCGGCTTGGGCGGCGGCCCACAGCCGGGGGTCGCGGGCGACCGGTTTCGCCGCCGCCTCGGCTCCGCCCGCGGCGAACAGCGCCGCCATCCCGATGCTTGCGATCCAGGCCCTCACGATCGCCCCCCGCCCAAGACATCGCGCCATCGCGACGGCGGCGATAAAGCCGGAAGCCCGCCGCGGCCGCAAGTCGCCGCCGCCGCCCTGGGCAGATCGCGCGGCGAAGGGTAGGCTGAAGGGCGTTGGGGGAGGCCGAGGTGGCGGAATTCGGCGACGCGCCCGAGAGCGAGATCCCGTCGCGGGGCGAGGCGATCGCCCTGGACATCGCGCGCGACAAGGCGCGCCGCAAGCCGCGGCGGGCGCGCAGGCCCTCCGCGGAGGATCTGTTCCTCGCCGCCGAGGGCCGCAAGCTCGAGCTGGAGATGCACCACCTCCGGCTCAGCCACTTCGACCGGCTGCTGACCGTCGCGCTGAAGCTGATGACCGCCGCGCTCGGCCTGCTGATCGCCGTGGGCCTCGGCTACATGGTGGCGCAGGCGGCCCGCTCCGACGCGGTGGTGGTGGACGCGTTCCAGACGCCGCCGTCGCTCGCCGCGCAGGGGATCAACGGGACGGTGCTGGCCTCGAAGCTGCTCGACCAGCTGCACACCCTGCAGATGGGCTCGCAGTCCGCCGCCGCGCACCGCGGCATCAAGGACGCCTGGAGCAGCGACATCAAGGTGGAGGTGCCGGAGACCGGCGTCTCGATCGGCGAGCTCGAGCACTACCTGCACGCCTGGCTCGGCCACGAGACGCATGTCGCCGGCGAGCTCGAGTCCGACGGCGATCGTCTGGCGCTCACGGTGCGCGGCGAGGGCTTCGAGGCCAGGACCTTCGAAGGAGCGCGGCAGGACCTGCCCAAGCTCGTCACCCAGGCCGCGGAGTACATCTACGGCGAGGCCGAGCCGTATCTCGCCGCCGCCTACCTGGAGCAGCACGGCCGGCACGCCGAGGCTCTGGCGCTGGTGGAAGCCAAGTACGCCGCGGCCAAGCCGGCGGAGAAGCCCTATCTGCTGAACGCCTGGGGAAACGCGTACTCCAGCCTTGGCCGCCTCGCCGAGGCCATGCCGAAATACCAGGAGGCGCTCCGCCAGAAGCCGGACTACTGGGTCGCCTACAGCAATGTGATCAACGAGCTCTGGTCGCTCGGCCGCGAGGAGGACGCGTGGCGCGCCGGCCGGGCCTTCGCCAGGGCCGCGCGACGCGGGCGGCTGGGACAGAAGGCGCCGGAGGCCTATTTCCAGTTCCAGGACCAGATCAGCTGGAACCTTCCTGACATCCGCGCCGCGCTGCAAGCCGACATCGACCGCCACGGCGGCACCGGGTCCTCGATCGCCCAGACCGGGCCCACGATCGCCCTGATCGCGGCGCAGATGCACGACCCCGACCAGGCCCAGATCTATCTCGACAGCTCGGCGAATGCGGCCTCGGACCCGTGGGTGCAGGCGATGACCCATTTCGTCCATGGCTGGGAGGCGCTCGACCGGGGCGCGTTGCGGCAGGCGGCCGACGAGATGGACGCCTTCGAGGCGATGAAGCGGACCAATCCGCTGATCGACACCCAGCTTCCGGGCACCGGCTGCTGGGTCGCCCTGGCGGACGCGCTGGCGGGCCGGGCCGCCAGGGCCGACGCCGCGCTCGCCGCCGGCGGGCGCTATGTAGACTGCTACCGCTTCCGCGGCGACATCCTCGAGCGTCGCGGCGACTGGGCCGGCGCCCAGAAGGCCTATGCGGCGGCCGTGGCGCTCGCACCCGACCTGCCGGCCGCCTACTACAGCTGGGGCCTGGCGCTCGCCCGCCACGGCGACCTGCCGGGCGCGCAAGCCAAGTACGCGGCGGCCAGCGCCCGCGGGCCGCACTGGGCGGATCCGCTGAAGGCCTGGGGCGACGCGCTGGCGGCGCAGGGCCGCTGGACGCAGGCCAGGGCCAAATACGACGCCGCGCTGCCCTATGCGCCGCGGTGGGCCGCCCTGCGGCAGGCCAGGGCGCAGGCCGCGACCCATTCGCCAAACCGCGGCTGACCCGCTCCCGCCGCCTTGCGCGCGCCGCCGAGGCACGCGATATCGGGAGAAGCGCGGGCGTGAGCGTCCGCCGCCGGATTCTAGAAAAGGCTTCCCGACATGCGTGACCCCGTGACCACCGCGCTCGGCCTGGTTCCGATGGTGGTCGAACAGACCAGCCGCGGCGAGCGGGCCTACGACATCTTCTCGCGCCTGCTGAAGGACCGCATCGTCTTCGTGGCCGGTCCGGTGGAGGACGGGATGGCCGCGCTCGTCTGCGCGCAGCTGCTGCACCTGGAGGCGGAGAACCCGAAGAAAGAGATCCAGATGTACATCAACTCGCCGGGCGGCATCGTGACCAGCGGCCTGGCGATCTACGACACCATGCAGTACATCAAGTCCCCGGTGATCACGCTGTGCCTGGGGATGGCGGCCTCCATGGGCTCGTTCCTGCTGATGGCCGGCGAGAAGGGCCAGCGGATCGCGCTGCCGAACTCGCGGATCATGGTCCACCAGCCGTCGGGCGGCTTCCAGGGCAAGGCCAGCGACATCCAGCGGCACGCCGAGGACATCATCAAGACCAAGCGGCGCCTGAACGAGCTCTACGCCAAGCACACCGGGCGCACCTTCGAGGAGGTCGAGGAGAAGCTGGACCGCGACTCCTTCATGACCGCAGACGAAGCCCGCGACTGGGGCCTCGTCGACCACGTCTGGGAGAAGCGCGAAGGCGAGAGCTGAACCTCAGATTCGAACCGCTGAAAACGCGGAAAGACGCGGAAGGCGCTTCGCGCCGAACCACGGATCTCACAGATATCACGGATCAGCCATTACCCGCGGTCCGCGAACGCGACGGGTGAGGTTGATTGCGCCTGCGGCGCAGGCGCCGGGACATCCGTGTCATCCGTGAAATCCGTGGTTCCTTTCCGCGCTGTTCCGCGGCCTATTTCAGCGCAGCCGTTCGCTCACCGCCAGCAGGGACTCCAGCCGGTCCAGGTCCTGGTCGCGCGCATGCCGCAAGATGGGCCTCCTCAGGGCCTGCCCCGGAACACCTTGTAGCCGCGGATCTCGGCGAGCTGCAGCATCTCACGATCGCCCGAGGTGTCGCCATAGGCGGCCTTCAGGCGGACGTTCGGGCCGAACGCCGCCTTCAGGCGCACGACCTTCTCGGCCCCCCGGCAATTGGGCGAGGCGAAGGCGCCGAACGCCAGGCCCTGCGCGTCGTAGGCCATCTGCGTGGCCAGCAGCGCATCGGCGCCCAGCCTGTCGGCGAACGGCTGCACCACCACGTCGGGCGAGGCCGAGACGATGACCAGCCGCGCGCCCTCGGCCCGCCAGCGGCGCCAGGCGGCCAGCGCGTCGGGGCGCAGGAGCCTGGGCGCGAACTCCTCGGCGAACATCTCGGCGTCGGCCTCGAGCTGGGGCCGGCTCAGGCCGTGCAGGAACTCGCCCGCCGCCCGCGCCTTGATGCGGCCGCGG
>Ga0308174_10000764_pt1 | contig 14112 bp, 13 predicted proteins | sample PhyPR2_FD_203894 | JGI IMG/M metagenome (GOLD analysis project Ga0308174, IMG submission 203894) | Soil microbial communities from UC Gill Tract Community Farm, Albany, California, United States - DLSLS.P.R2 | ecosystem: Environmental > Terrestrial > Soil > Agricultural land | place: USA...
AGTTGCCGTACTGCCCGATACTTCCTGATCGTCCATCCATTCTGCGAAATGGGTATGCTGCGAATTGGATTGCGCATCCATCTTTTGCCTCCTGTATCGGCGTGGATTGCCTTGGCAACTCCAGAATGCGCTTATCAGGGCCAACTGGCCCTAGTGGATTTCATTGATGGACGCTGCCCAAAAGAGTGCGGATCATAAAAAGAATACGTACGTGCCTGGCGCTAAACGACGTTCTTTTCCACAATCGGCCGCCCTTCGATTACGCGCGCCCATCCAAGCGGCGACAAATCGAGTGTCGTATATCGGCCGTGCAAAATCAGTTCGCTGACACCGCGTCCGGTCGCGGGGCCGTGCTGTAGGCCGTGTCCACTGAAGCCGCTCGCGAAAATGCAATTATCCATAGCCGGATGCGCGCCGATAATCGCGTTTTGATCGAGCACGTTGTATTCGTAATAGCCGGACCAGCAATGCTCCACGCGTAACGCTTCGAATTGCGGCACGCGATGCGCGAGCGTCGGCCAGATGACGTCGTCGAAAAGCGCGTGGTCGACCTCGTCGAGGGGCAAGTCGTCGGGATCATTGTCGGCTGTAGGCGACGTGCCACAAATATAGGTGCGTCCTTCGGGGCGAAAATAGACGCCGGTTGGATCGATCAAGAGCGGGCAGGCATCCAGCTTCGCCGGCGACGATACGTTAAAAATGCTGCGCCGCCGCGCATGCACCGGAAGGTCGATACCGAGCATCGCGGCAATCGAACGCGACCACGCGCCTGCCGCATTCACGACGACATCGCACGCATACGCTTCGCCGTTCGATGCGCGCACGCGGGTTGCCCGCCGTCCTTCGCGCTCGATACCGACCACTTCCGCCGCCACGTAGCGCGCCCCGAGCGCCTGCGCCTTGCGCCGCAGCGCCTGCACGAGCCCGTAACCGTCGAACCAGCCTTCGCCCCGTTCGCCGAACGCGCCGGCCACGAGGTCATCCGTGTTGAGCCACGGGAAGCGCGCTTGCAACGCGGCCGGATCGAGCAGCGCGATATCCGCGCCGAGTTCGCGCTGCATCGCGTGATTCTCGCGCAGCGTGGTTTCGCCGCGCGGCGTGGCGAGAAAGAGATAGCCGCCCTCGTGCAGATCAATGCTGGGCCGCTCCCCGTCCACTTCGAGCCGCTCGCCGATGCCACGCAGAAAGTCGATGCCGTACAACGACATCCGCACCGAAAGCGGCGTCGAAAACTGCTGCCGGATCGACGCCGCCGACAACGCGGATGACGAGCGCGCGTAGGCCGGATCGCGCTCGATCACCGTCACCTGTACGCCCGGATCCGACGCTCGCAAGAAATACGCGACGGAGCTTCCGATCACCCCGCCACCGACGATCACTACCTGAGAAGCCACGCCGCCCCCGTCGCAGTCTGAAGCGTTAGAAGTCTTAGCCGAGATTGAAGTCGATGCCCTGCGCGAGCGGCAATTCGGACGAGTAGTTGATCGTGTTGGTCGCGCGGCGCATATACGCCTTCCACGCATCCGATCCCGATTCGCGGCCGCCGCCCGTGTCCTTCTCGCCTCCGAATGCGCCGCCAATTTCCGCGCCGCTCGGCCCGATATTCACGTTGGCAATGCCGCAATCGCTGCCCGATGCCGACAGGAAGCGCTCGGCCTCGCGCAAGTCCGTGGTGAACGCGCACGACGACAAGCCGTGGACCGCGGCGTTGTTCGCGGCGATCGCTTCGTCGAAGTCGCTATAGCGCATTATGTAGAGAATCGGCGCGAACGTTTCCTTGAGGACCACTTCCGTTTGGGCAGGCATTTCCACGAGCGCCGGGCGCACGTAATAGCCGTTCTCGAAACCGTCCACGCTCACGCGCTCCCCGCCGAACACCTTGCCGCCCTCGCCCTTCGCCTGCTCGAGCGCGTCCTGCATGCGCGCGAATGCTTGCACGTCGATGAGCGGTCCCATCAGCACGCCGTCTTGCAGCGGATTGCCGACCGGCACCTTCGCGTAGAGGTCTTTCAGGCGCGCGACGGTTTCATCGTAGATGCTGTCGTGAACGAACAGACGCCGCAGCGACGTGCAACGCTGTCCCGCCGTGCCGACTGCCGAGAACAGAATGCCGCGCAGCGCGAGATCGCGGTTGGCTGTCTGCGAGACGATGCCCGCATTATTGCCGCCGAGCTCGAGGATCGAGCGCCCGAAGCGCCGCGCCACGTCGACGCCGACCGCGCGGCCCATTTCGGTGCTGCCCGTTGCGCTGACGATATCCGAGCGCTTGTCCATGACGAGCTGCGCGCCGACGTCGCGATCGCCGATCACGACCGACGCAAGGCCCGGCGGCGCCGTGCCGAATTCATCGACAGCCTCGCGGAAAATGCGATCCACGGCGAGCGCGGTGAGCGGCGTCTTCTCCGACGGCTTCCAGACGACGGCATTCCCGCACACGAGCGCGAGCGCCGCATTCCACGACCACACGGCCACCGGAAAATTGAACGCCGAAATGACAGTGCAGACGCCGAACGGATGCCACGTCTCCGCCATGCGATGACCGGGGCGCTCCGATGCAATCGTCAGCCCATAAAGTTGGCGCGAGAGACCGACGGCGAAATCGCAGATGTCGATCATCTCCTGCACTTCGCCGAGACCTTCCTGGAGAATCTTGCCTGCTTCGAGCGAGACGAGCCGGCCGAGCGCGGCCTTCTTCTCGCGCAGGCGGTTTCCGAGCAGGCGCACGAGTTCGCCCCGGCGCGGCGCGGGCACGTTGCGCCAGACGGCGAACGCGGTGCGCGCCTCGGCCAGCTTCGCATCGACTTGCGCGGCAGAATGGCGCTTCACGCGCCCGATGACTTCTCCGGTAATCGGCGAAGTCACGGCGAGGTCGCCGTCAACGACCAGGCCCGATATGCCGAGGTCGGAAAGAATCGATTGAGCGTCCACGGTGAAATCCTTTCAATGCTGATGCGTTCATAAGGTCGCCGGTCTGTTTCTGATCAGAAACTTTCGTCGTTTCGGAAACTATACGCGCTGACGCCGCCGGCTACAACGCCGCCAATATGCGGGTTGTCACCGAGGCGCGGTGCATGGACGGGCCCGGTCGCAATGTTATTATCGGAAACAAAAGCACGCCCACGATGACGACTCTCCGCCCCAACCCATCCTCCGACCATTCGACAGCCGATCTTGGCCGCCGTGTGAAACACGCGCGGGTCGCGCAAGACCTGACGCTGGAGACGGCGAGCCGCTTGTGCGGCGTCTCACGTTCGGCGTTGTCCAAGATCGAAAACGGGCTGATGTCGCCCACCTTCGACGTGCTTCAAAAAATCGTGCGCGGTTTGCAGATTGATCTGGCCCAATTGTTCGGAAGCGCGAGTCCGCCCAGTGCGAGCGGACGACGCGCGCTCACGCGTCGCAACGAAGGTCAGCGCCACGCGTATCGCGGCTATCAGATGGAACTGCTCGCGACCGAACTTGCGCATAAGGCAATGCTGCCGTTTCGCATCCGAATTTCCGCGCACACGCTCGACGCTTTCGACGACTGGGGCCGTCACGAAGGCGAAGAATTCCTGTACGTAATCAGCGGCAGCGTGTGTCTCTATTCCGAACTTTACGCGCCGACGCATCTGAACGCAGGCGACAGCATCTACTTCGACAGCCGCACGGGGCACGCGGCCATTTCCACGAGCGAAGAAGACGCAGAAGTGCTCTGGATGGCAACCGGCGGCGGCGTGCCGGCTTCCGCGCCGGCGGCCACATCCGCCATCGACGCTCAGTAGCGCTTGGCGTTCAGCCGGCCTTGCGCATTGGTCGCTGCTTCGATTGCCTCCAGATTCTGCGGATACGGATAGTTCAAGCCAAGTAACTGACGCATCGTGCTGCTGGCGCGCTTGACGAATGCATCGCCGACCATCGCGCGCAGATCTTCCATCGGCTTCACGAACTTCGGCAGATACTGGATGAGCACCGCGCTGCGGTCGCGCTCGCTGTGATTCGGCATCGCGCAATGCCAGGTCGCGCCGAAAAAGACGATGGCATCGCCCGGTTGCGCTTGCATGCGTTGCGCACGTTCGTGGAATCCATCAGCTTCATTCGGATAACGAAGCATATGCTGGGTATGCGGCACGAACGCCGTCGCGCCGGTTTCGGCGGTGAACGGGTCGAGCGGAATGGTCACTTGCGCGTTGAGCGGAAAGCTCGCGTTGATGCCGACCGGAAACGTGCCGGGCATATGAAAGTCCCAATACGGATAGTCGATGTGCGGCTCTTGCCCCGGCCCGCCCGGCAAGATGCGGTTCGCAGCGATCGATCCCATGATGAAATCGTCGCCGAGAAAGCGGCGCATCGCGGCGACGATCTGTTCCTGTTCGGCCATGTGCGAGAAGACGTCGCCTTTTGCGAGCAGATTCCAGACGCGCCGCTGCAGATGCAGCTTCGCATCCTGCGCTGCCTGTCCCTGGAAATGCGTGACGGTCTGCGCGTGATCGTCCGAATGCGTCATGACAATGCGGCGCGCTTCGTCTATTTGCGCCGCGCTGAAAAGGCCGCGCACGCAGATTGCGCCAGGGCCGTTCAAAAGCGCATCGACGCACAGCTCCGGAGTGAACGTTGCGGGATCGACTTGTTGCACGGCTGTCTCCTTTTTTGAGGCCTGGGTTCAGTGCGTCGAAGGCGCGCGCAGTTCGAGCCGCATCGGCATTTCGCTTGGCACCATGGTGAACGCGCACACTTCGCGGATGTTCGCCGGGTTCGTCGCGAGACGCGCGACGAAATTAGCGGTCAGCATCGACAGGACAAGCCGCATCTCCACTGCCGCCAGATGCCGCCCCGGACACACGCGCGGACCCGCGCCGAATTGCAGCCACGCTCGCGGTTCGTGCGTCGGCGCACCCGCCTCCCGTCGATGTTCGCGCAGCCATCGCTCGGGATCGTAACGCGCGGCATCGGCGAAATGGCGTGGATCGAGCATGGCCGGGCGATTCAGCATGAACATCTTCGTGCCGGCGGGAAGCCGGACACCGTGCAGCCTCACTTCCTCGAGCGGTTCGAACGAAAGATACGGCGCGACGGGATGCAGGCGGCTCGCCTCGGTGCATACGGCTTCGCACAGATCGAGGCCGCGCATGGCGTCGTAATCCGGGCATACGGGCGCATCCCCGAGCGCGTGGCGGGCGTCGTCGGACAGGCGGGTTTGCAGCGCGTCGTCGTCGCCCAGAAAGAGCAGCGCCCATGCTATGGATGTCGCCGTCGTGTCCTCGCCCGCGACCAGCAGCGTCATCACGTTCGCGGCGATGTCGTCGTCGGTGATGCCGGAGCCGGGCGTATCGCGCTGGGCGAGCATTGCTTCAAGCAGATTGCGCGGTTCGTCCCGGGCCGCGTGCGCGCGCTCCCGCGTGCGGGCCATCAGCGCGCGAATATAGCGGTGGACTTCGGCCATCGCGTGGTCGAACTGACGGTCGCGCGGCAGCTTCATGTAGCGCCAGTACGCGAACGGCGCGTTGACGCGCGACATCAGCATCGGCAGGAGCTGCGCGAGATGCTGCTGGATCATGTCGCCTTCTCTTTCCAGCGTGTTCGGGTCTTCGCCAAACGCGAGTGCGCTCGTTACATCGACGGTGAATCGCTTCAGATCCGCGTTCATGTCGACGATGCGCCCCGCGCGCGCCGACGCCTCCCAACGCCGCCGCAGCCGTTCGGTGATGGCCGCGAGCGTTGGATAGAACGCCTTGATATGCGGAATGGAGAGCGCCTGCATTACGAGGCGGCGTTGCGGCAGCCACGCGGCGCCCTCGACCGAAAAGAGCCCGTTGCAGCCGAACTCCTTCAGCACGGATTCGATCGGCTCGTAGCGGCGATACCGATGCGGCCGTTCGCGCAGCACCGCGTGGCTCAGCTCGATATCCGACCACACCGTGACCGGCGTACGCCCGAGGCGAAAGACGTAGGGCGTGCCGAAGTCGGCAGCCCAGCGTTCGAGCGTGAGATGATGCGTCGCGGGTTCGAGCTGGTGCAGGTTGCCGATGAGCGGCAGACCGCGCGGAGACGGCAAGTCGTGGATTTCACGCGCGTGAGCGATGGTGGTCGCGGCGGTCATGATCGGGCTCGTGAGGGCTTGATCTGGACAGGATAGTGCAGGCAACGAATCATGGCGTGCAGCTCTCACGCTTTCCAATGTCACTGAGCGCGACGTTTGCCTATGAAGAGCCGCTCTATTCGAAGGGATATTGCTGACGCGAATGCACCACGTTGACGACCTCGATCAATTCCGTCACTGCATAGACCACGATGTAATTCGGATGCACGACGATTTCTCGCGTACCCCCAGCGCGACCCGGACGAAAAAGTTCGGGCCTCAGCGCTGCGACCAGTGGCGCGGCTTCAATTCTCTCTTTGATCAAGCGCGCCGCCGCGGGGCTATGTTCGGCAATGTAACGAATGATTTCCCGGACGTCGCGGCGCGCATCCGGCGTCCAGACAACTTCGAGCGTCAAGCAGCCCTCTCTCCACGACGTTTCTCGGCCGCAGCGATGATTTCTTCGACTTCCGCCATCACTTCGTCATGCGGAATCCGCGGCCGCGTATCCGCCATCGAACGCTCGACTTTCGCACGAAACCACTTGTCGTAAGCCTCGGCTTCTTCGACGGTGGTGAACTCGGACACGATGGGGTCGAGCGGGGTAGTCATATCAATTTCTCGTCTGGTCATGAATTCATGATAGCGCACGCCCGAATCGCCCGTCACCTCGGCCATTCGGCTAATCCGGCAGCGTTCATTCCACCGCCGTAACGCGCTTGCGCCTCGTGGCGGCGGGTTCGTCCTCGACCGCAGCCTCGACCTTCGCCGCCGGCCTCTTGAAATACGGCGAACTCAAGGTAGCCGCGCCCATGTCAGACGCCGCTTCCAGCAACGCCGGAGCAAGCGCCTTGAGCCGCGCCTCGGGCAGTCGGCTCGTCGGCCCCGCGAGACTCACCACGCCAACCACGACGCCCGTCACCGGATGATGGATCGGCGCGGCCATCGACGTCATGCCGGCCTCGTAGGTCTCGCTCGCGATGCCATAACCGCGCTTTCTGGCCGCGTGCAGGTCCCCAAGAAACTGCTGAATCGTCTTCGGCGCTTTCGGACCGCCCTGCCCCGGCTTGCCAAGCCCGCCCTGTTTCGACACGAGCGCGAGCGCCTCTTCGTCCGACAGCGACGACAGCCACGCCTGCCCGCTCGCCGTGCAATGCAGCGGCGGCTGGCTGCCCATGTCCGGGTCGTAGCGCAGGCCGGACTTCGCGCCCTGCGCCTTGCCGACGAACGTAATGTGGTCGTCTTCCACGACGCCCAGCCGCGCCAGCTCACCCGACGCCGCCGCGAGCCGGTCGAGCACGGGCTGAGATACGTCGAGCACGCCGCCCGTCGAGAGATAAATGAGCGCGAGCGACACGAGCTTCAGCGCGAGCATGTATTCGCCGTGATTCTCGTCCTGGCGCACATAGCCCTCGTCGATCAGCATGGCGAGCAGCCGGTGAGTGCCGCTGCGCGGGATATTGAGCGTATCGGCGATGGTGGCGAGCGGCATGCGCCCGCCGTTTTTCGCCAGTAGCTCGATGATGGACAACGCGCGCTCCAGATTTCCCGCCATGTTGCTCTCTTCAGTTTCCGATTCGGAATAAGAACACGATTCCATCACTGAATTCAACCATAGACTTGTTCTAGCACGCGTAGCGTCGCTTCGCGAAGGCGTTTCGCGCGTTGCAGTGCGTTCGCCGTTTTCGCCCAATCCTGCATGGGCGCTTCGATGGAAAGCGGCAAATCGTCCGGCAGCGCCCGAAGAATGCCCGCGAGGTCGATGCCGCCTTCGCCGGGAATCATGCGGGCGCAGCGGGCCTGGTAGAGCAGCGTCTCCGTGTCCGCCGGACGCTCGGCCGGGGCGTCGCAAAACTGCACGTAGCCGAAGTAGTCGCGCGGCAAGGCACGCAACGTGTCGATGGACGAACCCGCGCGGTCGAAGTGAATCGGATCGACAATCAGCCCCGTATTGGCGCGCTGCGCCGCCTGCACGATGCGCGCGCCCTGCACGATGTCCTTCACGTCTGTCCACGGCATCGGCTCCAGCGACGGCGCGAGACCATACGGCTCCGCGATATCGCACAGTCGAGCGAGCCGCTCGGCGGTACGTGCCTCGTCGGGATCGTTGCCGGCGACGAGTACGTAGCGCGCGCCCAGTTCGGCGGCCGTTTCGAGCATCGGCTCATAGCCCGTCACGTCCGTGTCGGGCGTGAGCCGCAGAATCTCCGTGTCGAGCACGCCGATGCCCGTGTCCTTCAGCGCAGCGAGCGTTTCGCGCCTGAGCCGCGTCGCGCCGATGATCTCGTGGCGCACCTCCGTCTCCGTCGCGGGCAGAAGCCGGAGGCCGACGAAATCGTAGCCCGCCTGCGTCGCGCACTCCACCATCTGCGGCGGCGTCAGTTCCAGCACCGTCAATGCGGAAAGCGACAGCTTGCGTCGTTGCATCGTCGTCACTCCTTCTAGCGCAGCGGCGAAAACGGCGCCGGAACGTAGATGGTTGATTCCATCGTCGTGAGGTGCGCCGGTCCGCCCTTCGGCGGCCAAATGCCGTCCTTCACGGCCTCGGCGCGAATGCGCGAGCGTTCGTCGACGCCTGGATACGGCCAGATGTTCAGAAAGCGCGGCGACGCGCCGTCGAGCGCGTACATCGCGCCGACGAGCGGCGAGCGCTTCGTGCGCTCCGGCACGGCGTTGCGCCACGCGTCAATGGTGTGCTGCAGGCTCGCGAGCTTCGTGCCATACACGCGCATCTCGTAGATGCCGCCGTGCTGCGCCGGTTTTATCGGCGGCAGAAACGGAAACAGCGCGTAGCTGTGCAGTTCCATATCGGTGATGAACTCGCCGCAGCCGAATGGATTACCTTCGAGCAGCAGTCGGCGGCGTTCCGCGAGCAGCGCCGCGTCCGATTCAAAGCCGCGCAGCACCATCACTTTGCCGAGCGCGCCGATGTCGGAGTACCAGCAGCCGAGCAGCGTCGAGCCGGCCTGATCGCCCCTCGCGCTAATGTTCTCGAAGACTTGCGCGTTCGCGCCGATCTTCACGGTAAGCGTCACTGTGTCGTATAGCGTCATCAAAGCGTCCTTGCCTGGTTGAATGAGGATGCAGCCGCGACCGCTTCGCCGTGCGAAGGCCGCGCGAGTTCGTGTCCCGTGAGATACCCGAAGGTCATCGCGGGTCCGAGCGTGATGCCGCCAGCGGGATAGTGCCCGCCCATCATGCTGGCCGCGTCGTTGCCGACGGCGAAGAGGCCGGGAACCGGTGCGCCGTGCGGATCGAGCGCGCGGGCGCGGGCGTCGGTGGCGAGTCCCGCGAACGTGCCGAGGCTGCCGGGCAGCACTTTCACCGCGTGAAACGGGCCGTCCACGATAGGCGCAACGCACGGATTCGGCCCGTGCGACGCATCGCCCTGTGCGCGGTTGTAGGGCGTGGAACCCTTGTGGAACGCGGGATCGCGGCCGTGCGTGGCGTGCGCGTTGTACGTGGCGATGGTTTCGCTCAAACCGCAGGCGTCGATGCCGCAACGTTGCGCGAGCGCTTCGATCGTCGGCGCGGTCTGGAGATAGCCCGAGCGTTCGTAAGGTGCCAACGCAAAAGGAAACGGCTTCGCGAAGCCGAGCCCGTAGCGTCGCTGGAACCGGTGATCGCAGACGAGCCACGCGCACACTTCGTCGCCCGGACGCGTGACGCGGATGAGCGCGGCCATAAAGTCGTGATACGACGACGCCTCGTTCACGAAGCGCCGGCCCGCACGCGTCACGGCGATCACGCCTGGCTTCGCGCGCTCGACGAGATGCGCGAACGCGACAGGCTCGCCGTCGCCCTTCGGTACCAGCGATACGGGCGCCCACGCGGCCGGCGCCGCACCCGATGCGTCGAACCGAGCGCCAGCCGCTTCGCCCATGCGGATGCCATCGCCCGTATTGCCGTGCGGCGCTGCCGACCAGTGCTCGTTGCCCGAAGGCGTGTAGGCGAAAGTCTGCGCGCGCCGAGTGCGGTCGTGCGGATAGCCGCCGCATGCGAGCACGACGCCGCGTCGCGCGCTAATTCTATGCAGCGCGCCGTCGATTTCGACATCCGCGCCGCTCACGCGCACGCCATCGCGCACGAGCCCGACCGCTCTCGCGCGCGTCGTGAGTCGAACACCGTGATCCGCCGCCGACTTGAGCAAGCGCGCAACGAGCGCGTTGCCGTTCACGAGTTGCATCGAACGGCCATAGCGCAGCGTGTGCACGGCGAAGGTGGCGATGCGCTTCGTCACATGCCATGCGGAGCGGACCGAACGCGTCGCGTTGAAGAAATGCGCCAGGTCTTGCCCGGATGCGATTGCCATGCCGTTGACCGTCATCTCGCGCAGCGGCGGGCGCAGCGTGTCGATCAACGGACCCAGCTCGCGGGCATCGAACGGCATCGCGCAGACCGAGCGGCCGCCCGTCGCCGCGCCTTGCGTCGTGTGGAAGTCTGGAACGCGGTTGCCGTCGATGAAGCGCATCGACGTGTTCCGCTCGAAGAATTCGATCATGCGCGGACCGTGCTCCATCAGCGCGTCGGCTTTGGCGGCGTCGAATTGCGCGCCGAGTTCGTTCTCGAGATAAGTGCGCGGCACGTCGGCGCGTTCGACGATGCCCGCGCGCGTCGCGAGCGGATTGCGCGGAATCCACATCCAGCCGCCGGACCACGCGGTCGTGCCGCCGAACACGTCCTCTTTCTCGCACACGATGACCGAAAGGCCGAGCGTCGCGGCAGTGACCGCCGTGGATAGACCGCCCGCGCCGGAGCCGAGAACAAGGACATCGCATTGAAGCGTCGGAGGAGCGGTTGCCGGGAAATCGCTTCGTTTCAGCATGGCGTGTCGCTCTATTGCGCGTGGACGGGCACGCTGATGTTTTCATCGAACGCGACGCTTTCGGACTTCGCCCGCCCCGCCGCATGGCGACCGGCGAGATAGGCGAACGCGAGCCCCGGTCCGAGCGTGATGCCCGGCCCCGGATATACGCCGCCCATTACCGATTGCATGTCGTTGCCGCATGCGTAAAGGCCGCCGATGGGCTGATCGTCGTGATCGAGCACGCGCGCGCTGGTATCGGTGACGAGACCCGTCGCCGCGCCGATATCGCCGGGGTAGAGCCGCACCGCGTAGAACGGCGCACGCGCGATCGGTCCGAGACACGGGTTCGGGCCGGTCCAGGTCGCATCGCCGTTTGCGCGCTGATAGTCGGTCGTGCCCCGCTGAAAATCCGGATCGACGCCCGTCTGCGCGTAACGGTTGATGCGCGCGACGCTATCCGCGAGACCCGCCTTGTCGATGCCGAGCTTCGTCGCCAGTTCATCGAGCGTGCTCGCTTGCGTGAGATAGCCATCGGCGAGAAACGGGGCGAGCCCTCTGCCGCCCGGCCGCACCATGCCGAGCCCATACTTGCGCAATCCTTCGGCATCCGTAACGAGATATGCGGGCACGGAAGGCGTCGTGCGGTTCGCTTCCTGCATTGCGATGCCAAAGAGGTGATAGGACGTGTTTTCGTTCACGAAACGCTTGCCGCTCCGATCGACGACGAGCATTCCCGGCTTGCCGCGATCCATCAGGAAATGCGGGAATACCGCCGTCGTGCCGTCCGCCCGCTTGCGCACGGAGACGGGCGCCCAGAATGCGTTCGACAGCGCGCCGTCGCCAAAACGCGCACCCGCCGAGAGCGCGAGGTCTTGCGCGCGGCCGGTATGCCCCGGCGCGCCGGCACACCACGCGGCGTCCGCGCCCGGCAGCATGTCGCCGCGCCGCGCCGGATGACGATTGAAGCCGCCGCTCGCGAGAATCACGCCGCCTGTCACCGCAATGCGGCGGCGTTCGTCGCCTTGCGCAAGCGTCAGCCCTTCCACACCGCCAGCGCCGGTGTGCAGGGCCTCGACGTCCGTGCGCGTCATCACGGTGACGTTGCGTTGCATCAGCGAGTAAAGCAGGCGGCCGATCAGCGCGTTGCCCATCACGAGGCGCGTGCCCCGCCGCCCGCCGATCCGGTCGCGCGCGTGCCGGGCCAGCAGTTTCGCGGCATGCCCTAGCGACGCGAGCGATCTCGTCATGTTGAGCAGATGCGCGACGTCGTCGCGATCCACCATCATTCCGCCCAGCACCGTGAACTCGGGAAGCGGCGGACGGATAAGCGCGAATGCGCGGCCGAGCTTGCGGCCATCGAAGGGCAAGGGTTCGAGCGCGCGGCCGCGAAGGGTCGAGCCTTCCACCTCGGACAGATAGTCGGGATGAAACGGGCGTGCGCGATATTTCACGTCCGAATGCGCTTCGATATGCGCGACGGCTTGCGGCCCGGCTTCGAGAAACGCGCGGCGCATGGCGGCGCTGCTGTGATGGCCCACGGCGCGATCCAGAAAGCCCTCGGCATTCGCCGACGAATCCGCGGCATTGACGCGGGCCATGTGCATCGACGCGGGAATCCATGTCGTGCCGGCTGAATACGCGGTCGTGCCGCCGAGGAACTCCGTGCTTTCGACGAGCAGCACCCGCGCGCCTTCGATGGCGGCGAACAGCGCCGCCGACATGCCCGCGCCGCCCGCCCCGATGACCGCGACATCGAACGTGTCGTTCCGGCTCAAACTGCCCAGTGTCTCCACCATTTTTGCTGGCTCCGTCGTTGTATCGAATGCGTTTCTGATTTGGAATGCTATTCCAGAAACGCGACGACTGCCAAGCGTTTTCTGCGACGCCGATTCAATACTCGGGCGCAACTGGCCGGTGGTCTCGCGCCGACCGGTGTACGGCCAGCGTCGCCGCGAGTGTGCGCGCACCGTCGTCGCCGGAGCACAGCGGCGTTTCCTTGCCGTCGATCACCGCCGCGAAGTGCCGCAACTGCTCGTGATACGGGTCGCCGAAATGCGGCGCTTTGCGCTCGACAGTCAGCGGGTCGTGCCAGCCCTTCGCGCCGCGATAATCCCAGACCTCCAGCAACGGCAGCGTCAGCGACGCAGCCGTGCCGGAGACGAAATGCGTATTCACGTTCTGCCGCGGATAATGCGCCGCCTCGCCCGCCGCCAGGTCCCAGTTCCAGGGCGCGACTGCGCAATCGGACACGGTCAGCGTGCCCAGCGCGCCGTTCTCGAAGCGCAGCAGCGCCGCGGCCGTGTCCTCCACGTCGAAGCCGCGCACCCTGTTCGACGTCAGCGCCTGCACTTCAACGATCTCGCCGAGCAGAAACCGCAACATGTCGATGTCGTGGATCAGATTGATGAGCACCGGCCCGCCGCCCGACTTTTTGCGCCACTCGACATCGAAATAAGGATCGGGCTTGTAGAACGTCGCGAGCGCATTCGCGGACACGGGCTGGCCGAGCCGGCCGGTCTGCACGATCTCCCGCGCGCGCTTCAGAATCGGGCTGTGCCGCCGCTGATGCCCGACGAGCAGCGGCACTCCCGCCCGCTGCGCAGCCTGCACGAGTTCGCGCGCCTGCTCGACGGTATCCGTGACCGGTTTTTCGACGAGCACCGGGATCTTGCGCGCGATGCACGCGAGCCCCGCTTCGAGATGCGTCGCGTTGGGCGTCGCGACGATCACGCCATCGGGCTTTTCGGCATCGAGCATCGCTTCGATTGTCGCGAACCAGCGCGCGCCGTGCGCCAGCGCGAATGGTTGCGATGCTGCGGACGGGTCCGCCGCCGCGATCACTTCGCAATCTGGATGCAGGCGCGCGCATTCCATGTGCATCCGTCCGATGGCTCCAGCCCCAGCTACTGCCAAACGTTTCTCGCTCATCCTGTGCTCCTCCAGTTCGAAGTGGTGTGAAAAACAGACCGTTAGTTGCCTCCGGTGCAAGACTGGACTTTCTTGAATGCTATTCCAATTTCAACTACAGTTCACCAAACGCGTTCCCACAAAATGTTTCATAGGACACGAGCACGCTCGCTAACCGGAGGCAAGCAACGCATGACGCATGACACTTCTTTCTCCCCATCGCTCGATGCAGGCTTGAGCGGCGCAACCCGCGTCTACTTCATCGTCGGCGATCCGATCGCACAGGTGCGCTCGCCGTCGGGCGTAACCGCGGCCATGCGCGCCGCCGGACGCGACGCGA
>Ga0308174_10000765_pt1 | contig 14108 bp, 9 predicted proteins | sample PhyPR2_FD_203894 | JGI IMG/M metagenome (GOLD analysis project Ga0308174, IMG submission 203894) | Soil microbial communities from UC Gill Tract Community Farm, Albany, California, United States - DLSLS.P.R2 | ecosystem: Environmental > Terrestrial > Soil > Agricultural land | place: USA...
AGATGGTCGTGTCGCTCTCGACCGCGTCGATGATCCGTTCCATCGTGCGGACAGCGCCGATCGGGTGCGCCCCGACCGACGTCTCGCCGGACAGCATGACCGCGTCGGCCCCGTCGAGGACGGCGTTGGCGACGTCGGATGCCTCGGCGCGGGTCGGCCGGGAGTTGGTGATCATCGACTCGAGCATCTGGGTGGCCACGATGACCGGCTTGTTGCGCTCGCGGGCCGCCTGGATCGCCCGCTTCTGCACCAGCGGGACCTGCTCGAGGGCCAGCTCCACGCCCAGGTCGCCGCGGGCGACCATGACCGCGTCGAACGCCTCGACGATCGCCTCGAGGTTCTCGACCGCCTCGGGCTTCTCCAGCTTCGCGATGACGGGGACGTAGATGTCCTCCTGCCGCATGATGTCGCGGACCAGCTCGGCGTCGGCGGCGTGCCGGACGAACGACAGCGCGATGAAGTCGACACCCAGCCGCAGCGCGAAGCGGAGGTCCTCCTCGTCCTTGTCCGACAGCGCCGGCACGCTGACGGCCACGCCGGGCAGGGACAGGCCCTTGTTGTTCGACACCGGGCCGCCCTCGACCACGAGGCAGAACACGTCGGGGCCCTCCACCCGGACGACGGTCAGCGCGAGCTTGCCGTCGTCGACGAGCAGCCGGTCACCGACGACGACGTCGTCGGACAGGTTCTTGTACGTGGTGGAGACGCGCTCCGCGGTGCCCGGGACGTCCTCGACGGTGATGCAGACCTGCGCGCCGGTGGGCCACTCGACGGGTCCCTCGGCGAAGGTGCCGAGCCGGATCTTGGGCCCCTGCAGGTCGGCGAGGACGGCGACCGCGTGGCCGGTGTTGTCGGACGCCTGCCGCACCCGCTGGTAGGCGGTGGCGTGGTGCTCGTGCGCCCCGTGGCTGAAGTTCAGCCGGGCCACGTCCATCCCGGACTCGACGAGGGCGGTGATCTGCTCCAGGGAACTGGTCGCGGGTCCGAGGGTGCAGACGATCTTGGCGCGGCGGGACATGGCCTCAACGCTAGTGGGGTGGCACCGATCTCACCGCAGCGACCCGGCGCCGGCCACGCAATTCGTCGTGGCCGGCACCGAATTGGTCAGCGGAGGGCGACCGCCGTCGGCGTGACGGGCCGGGGCAGGTCGGAGCCGCCGGTGAGGAAGGAGTCCGCCGCGGCGGCGGCGGCTCGTCCCTCGGCGATCGCCCACACGATGAGCGACTGACCGCGCCCCATGTCGCCGGCGACGAACACACCGGGCACCGTGGCGGCGAACGAGGCGTCGCGGGCCACGTTGCCGCGGCCGTCGACCTCGACCCCGAGGGCGTCGATGAGGCCCTCGCGCTGCGCGCCGGTGAAGCCCATGGCCAGGAAGACCAGGTCGGCGGGCAGCTCCCGCTCGGTGCCCTCGACCTTCTGGAAGCGGCCGTCGACCCGCTCCACCTCGTGGAGGAGCAGCGCGCGGACGTTGCCCTGCTCGTCGCCCAGGAACCGCTCGGTGTTGACCGAGTAGAGGCGTTCCCCGCCCTCCTCGTGCGCGCTGGAGACGCGCATGATCATCGGGTAGGTGGGCCACGGGTTGACGTCGTGGGCCCGGCGGTCCGGCGGCGCGGGCATGATCTCGAGCTGCGTCACCGACGCGGCGCCCTGGCGGTGCGCCGTGCCGAGGCAGTCGGCGCCGGTGTCGCCGCCACCGATGATCACCACGTGCTTACCGGCGGCGTTGATCGGCGGGTCGTCGAGCTCGCCGAGGGCCTGACGGTTGCCGTACGGCAGGTACTCCATGGCCAGGTGGATGCCGGAGAGCTCCCGGCCCGGGGCCGGCAGGTCGCGCCCGACGGTGGCCCCGCCGGCGAGGACGACGGCGTCGAAGTCCGCCCGCAGCTGCTCGGCCGACAGGTCGTTCTCGCCCGGGCCGCCCACCTCGACACCGGTGACGAACCGGGTGCCCTCGGCGCGCATCTGGTCCAGCCGCCGGTCGAGCACGGCCTTCTCCATCTTGAACTCGGGGATGCCGTAGCGGAGCAGGCCACCGACGCGGTCGGCGCGCTCGTACACGGTGACGTCGTGGCCGGCGCGGGTGAGCTGCTGGGCGGCAGCCAGCCCGGCGGGGCCGGAGCCGATGACGGCGACCTTCCGGCCGGACCGCTGCGCCGGCGTCTGCGGCTGCACCCAGCCCTCGTCGTAGGCCCGGTCGATGATCTCCCACTCGATCTGCTTGATCGTCACCGGCGACTCCTGCAGGTTCAGCACGCAGGAGCCCTCGCACGGGGCGGGGCAGAGCTTCCCGGTGAACTCCGGGAAGTTGTTGGTCGAGTGCAGCCGCTCGATCGCGTCCTGCCAGTCGTCGCGCCGGGCGAGGTCGTTCCACTCCGGGATCAGGTTGGCCACCGGGCAGGCGTGGTGGCAGAACGGGATCCCGCAGTCCATGCAGCGGGCCGCCTGCTTGCGCACCTCGGCGGTCGGGAAGAGCGGGTCCTCGCCGTTCTGCCGGGCGACGTAGACGTCCTTCCAGTCCCTGATCCGCACCTCGACGGGCCGCCGCGGCGGCAGGGCCCGGTCGAACTTCAGGAATCCCGTCGAGTCAGCCACGAGCCGCCTCCATCACTGCCACGTCGACATCAGTTCCGTTGGCCTCGGCCATCCGCTGCGCGTCCATCGCCCGCCGGTAGTCGCGCGGCATGATCACGCTGAACTGCTCCGACCAGCGGCCCCAGTCGGCCAGCAGCGCGTGCGCCACCGGCGACTCGGTGTCCTCGGCGTAGCGGACCAGCACGTCGCGCAGCCACTGCGCGGACTCGCCGTCCAGCGGCTCGACGTCGACCATCTCGCCGTTCACCCGGTGCCGGGCGAGGTCGAGCACGTAGGCGATGCCACCGGACATGCCCGCGGCGATGTTCCGCCCGGTCGCCCCGAGGATCACCGCGCGCCCACCGGTCATGTACTCCAGCGCGTGGTCGCCCACGCCCTCCACGACCGCCAGCGCGCCCGAGTTGCGGACGCAGAACCGCTCCCCCACCCGGCCGCGGAGGAAGATCTCCCCGCCGGTCGCGCCGTAGCCGATCACGTTGCCGGCGATGACGTTGTCCTCGGCGGCGAACGGCGCCTCCCGGGACGGGCGGACGACGATCCGCCCACCGGACAGGCCCTTGCCGACGTAGTCGTTGGCGTCGCCGTACAGCCGCATCGTGATGCCGCGCGGCAGGAAGGCGCCGAACGACTGGCCGGCCGAGCCGCCGAAGGTGAGGTCGATCGTGCCGTCGGGCAGCCCCTCGCCGCCGTAGCGGCGGGTGACCATCGAGCCCAGCATCGTGCCGACGGTGCGGTTCACGTTGCGCACCGGGAGCTCGAGGCTCACCGGCCGCGCGTCGAACAGCGCGCCCTCGCAGAGCTGGATCAGCGTCTGGTCCAGCGCGATGTCCAGGCCGTGGTCCTGACCCTTGACCCGGTGCAGCGGCGCGCCCTCGGGCAGCTCCGGCACGACCAGCATCGGGGAGAGGTCCAGCCCCTGCGCCTTCCAGTGCCCGACGGCCCTGCGGGTGTCGAGCAGCTCGGCGTGACCGATGGCCTCGTCGATCGACCGGAAACCCAGCTCGGCCAGGTACTGGCGCACCTGCTCGGCGAGGAACTCGAAGAACGTGACGACGAACTCCGGCTGACCGGTGAAGCGCTTGCGCAGCTCCGGGTTCTGCGTCGCGACGCCGACCGGGCAGGTGTCGAGGTGGCAGACGCGCATCATCACGCAGCCCGACACGACGAGCGGCGCCGTCGCGAAGCCGAACTCCTCGGCACCCAGCAGCGCGGCGACGATCACGTCGCGGCCGGTCTTCATCTGACCGTCGACCTGCACCGTGATGCGGTCGCGCAGGCCGTTGGCCAGCAGCGTCTGCTGTGTCTCGGCCAGACCGAGCTCCCACGGCGAGCCCGCGTGCTTCAGCGAGGTCAGCGGCGCGGCACCGGTGCCGCCGTCGTGCCCGGAGATGAGGACGACGTCCGCGTGCGCCTTGCTGACCCCCGCCGCGACGGTGCCGACGCCGACCTCGGAGACCAGCTTGACGTGCACCCGCGCCTCGTTGTTCGCGTTCTTGAGGTCGTGGATGAGCTGCTTGAGGTCCTCGATCGAGTAGATGTCGTGGTGCGGCGGCGGGCTGATCAGCCCCACCCCCGGCGTCGAGTGCCGCGTGCGCGCGACCCACGGGTACACCTTGGTGCCGGGCAGCTGGCCGCCCTCACCGGGCTTGGCGCCCTGCGCCATCTTGATCTGGATGTCGTCGGCGTTGACCAGGTACTCGCTGGTGACGCCGAACCGTCCCGAGGCCACCTGCTTGATCGCCGAGCGGCGCAGGTCGCCGTTCGGGTCGGGCAGGAAGCGGTCGGGGTCCTCGCCGCCCTCACCGGTGTTGGACTTGCCGCCGAGCCGGTTCATCGCGATCGCCAGGGTCTGGTGCGCCTCGGCGGAGATCGAGCCGTAGCTCATCGCGCCGGTGGAGAACCGCTTGACGATCTCGCTGACCGGCTCGACCTCCTCGATCGGCACCGGCGTGCGCTCACCGGTCCTGATCGTGAAGAGCCCGCGGAGCGTCGCGGCGTCCTCGGAGAGCTTGTCGACGGTCTGCGTGTACTTCTCGAAGACGTCGTACTGCCGCGAGCGGGTGGCGTGCTGCAGGAGGAACACCGTCTCGGGGTTGAACAGGTGCACCTCGCCCTCGCGGCGCCACTGGTACTCCCCGCCCGTCTCCAGCCGGCGGTGGGCCCGCTCGGTCGGGTTCTCCGGGTAGGCCCGGCGGTGGCGCATCGCCACCTCCTCGGCGAGGACGTCGATGCCGACGCCGCCGAGCGGACAGGAGGTGCCGGTGAAGTACTCGTCGACCAGGTCCTGGGAGAGCCCGACGGCCTCGAAGATCTGGGCCATCGTGTACGAGCCGACGGTGCTGATGCCCATCTTGCTCATCACCTTGAGCACGCCCTTGCCGAGCGCCTTGACCATGTTGCGCACGGCCTGGCCGGGCTCGACCCCGGTCAGCTCGCCGTCGCGGATGAGGTCCTCGATCGACTCGAACGCCAGGTACGGGTTCACCGCGGCGGCGCCGTAGCCGAGCAGCAGGGCGACGTGGTGCACCTCGCGGCAGTCGCCGGACTCGACGACGAGGCCGACCTCCATGCGCGTCTTCTCGCGCACCAGGTGGTGGTGCACGGCCGCGGTCATGAGCAGCGACGGGATGGGCGCGCGCTTCTCGTCGCAGTCGCGGTCGGACAGCACGATGATGCGGGCGCCGGCGGCGATGGCCTTGGAGACCTTCGTCCGGAGCTGCTCGATGGCCTCGGCCAGCGCCGTCCCGCCGCCGTTGACGTCGAAGTGACCGGTGATCCGGACGGCGGCGTAGCCGGGCAGGTCGCCGTCGTCGTCGATGTGCAGGATCTTGGCGAGCTCGTCGTTGTCGATCACCGGGAACGGCAGGAAGACCTGGCGGCAGGACGCGGGCAGCGCCTCGAGCAGGTTCTGCTCGGGCCCGAAGGTGCGGCCGAGGCTGGTCACCAGCTCCTCGCGGATGGCGTCCAGCGGCGGGTTGGTCACCTGCGCGAAGAGCTGCCCGAAGTAGTCGTAGAGCAGCCGCGAACGGTCCGACAGCGCGGCCACCGGGGTGTCGGTGCCCATCGATCCGATCGGCTCCGCGCCCGAGGAGGCCATCGGCGTCACCAGGACGCGCAGCTCCTCCTCCGTGTAGCCGAACAGCTGCTGCCGGCGGACGACGGACTCGTGGCTGGGCCGCGACCGACGGCGCTCGGGCAGCTGGGGCAGGTGCACGAGTCCGGCGTGCAGCCAGTCCTCGTAGGGGTGCTCGGCGGCCAGCGCCCCCTTGACCTCCTCGTCGGAGACGATCTTCCCCGACGAGGTGTCGACCAGGAACATGCGGCCCGGCTGCAGCCGGCCCTTGGCCACGATGTCGGCGGCCGGGATGTCGAGGACACCGACCTCGCTGGCCAGGACGACCAGGTCGTCCTTCGTCTGCCACCAGCGGCCGGGGCGCAGGCCGTTGCGGTCGAGGACCGCGCCGATCAGCGTGCCGTCGGTGAAGCAGACCGCGGCCGGCCCGTCCCAGGGCTCCATGATCGAGGCGTGGAACCGGTAGAAGGCCCGGCGGGCCGGGTCCATCTCGTCGTGGTTCTCCCACGCCTCCGGGATCATCATCAGGACGGCGTGCGGCAGCGACCGGCCCGACAGGTGCAGCAGCTCGAGCACCTCGTCGAAAGTGGCCGAGTCGCTGAAGTCGCTGGCCGTCACCGGGAAGATCCGGTCCAGGCCGAGCTCGGAGGCCGGGCCCGCCGGGCCGTCGAACAGCTCGGTGGCGAGCTTGGCCTCGCGGGCCCGCATGCGGTTGCGGTTGCCCTTGATCGTGTTGATCTCGCCGTTGTGCGCGATGAAGCGGAACGGGTGGGCCAGCGGCCAGCTCGGGAAGGTGTTGGTGGAGAACCGGCTGTGCACCAGCGCGATCGCCGACTCGTAGCGCTCGTCGCGCAGGTCGGGGAAGAACAGCGGCAGCTGATCGGTGGTCAGCATGCCCTTGTAGGTGATGGTGCGCGACGACAGCGACGCGATGTAGAGGGAGCTGCCGGCCTCGACCGCGGCCCGCTCGGCGCGCTTGCGCAGCACGAACGAGCGCCGCTCCAGCCGGGTGACGCCGTTGGGGGCGACCGTGCCGCCGAAGGCCTTCTCGTCGGCCCGGCCGGACATCGTCTCGGCGACGAAGAGCTGGCCGAAGAAAGGCATGACGGCCCGCGCGGTGGGGCCGAGGTCGGCGCCGTCCGGGTCGACCGGCACGTCGCGCCAGCCGAGGACGGTCAGGCCCTCCTCCTCGGCGAGGCGGGCGACGTCCTCGACCCGGGCGGCCCGCTCGGCGTCGTCGGCGGGCAGGAAGGCGATGCCGACCGAGTACTCGCCCATCGGCGGCAGGTCGAAGTCGACGCTGGCCCGCAGCAGCCGGTCCGGGACCTGGGTCAGGATGCCGGCGCCGTCACCGGAGTTGGGCTCGGAACCGGCCGCGCCGCGGTGGTCGAGGTTGTGCAGCGCGGTCAGGCCCTGGGCCACGATCGCGCGGGAGCGGCGTCCGCGGGCATCGGCCACGAAGGCGACACCGCAGGCGTCCTTGTCGTTGGCCGGGTCGTAGAGGCCGTTCTTCGCCGGGACGGCGGAGAAGGGCACCCCGGAAGACGGCACGGCCGTGGCCGAGGCGGGGGAAGGCGCAGCGGCGGGGGCGGTGAGGTCGGACATGTCACTCCCGTCGTCGGCAAACCGTCCGGAGCCCGGTGCAGGCGCCGGACAGGGGCGGACGCCCGAGCCGGTGAGAAGGCGGCGGTACATGGCAGCACTGCGGAGAGCCTGGCGGCCAGGGGCAACGTACGTCCTGGCCGGCGCAGGTTCTAACCCACGGGGTCGTGACCGCTGGGCTGTCGTCCGCGGGGCGACGCTGGCCCGGTCCGACGGTGAGGACCCGGCCAGGATCGCCGGCGGGCCCGCTCGAAGCGTACACAGCGACAACACCGCTCCCAGCCGGATGAACCCCGGTTCCTGGGAGTCGGCAGAATCACGTCGAAGACTGGCCGCCCCGTGCCTGGGCGAACGGGTCAGGCGGGATCCGCGCGCCGGTGATGATCGTCACTCACCGCCACCGGAGCGGTCTGCGGCCCCGCGCCCCGGTCGATCACCTCGCGCGGCCGGCCGCGCATGACCACGAAGTAGGCCAGCGCCGCGAGGCCGACGATGACCGCGGTGAACACGTTCAGGCGCACCCCGAAGAAGTGCACGGCGGGGTCGGTCCGCAGCAGCTCGACCCCGAGCCGCCCGAGGCAGTAGCTGGCGACGTAGAGCGCGAAGGCCCGCCCGTGGCCCAGCCGGAACCGGCGGTCGGCCCAGATGACGAAGCCGGCGGCCGCGAGGTTCCACAGCAGCTCGTAGAGGAACGTCGGGTGGAAGTAGCCCAGCACGATCGGCTGGTTGTTCGCGTCGAGCGCCGCCCGGCCGCCGTCCCACTCATAGATCTTCAGCCGCCACGGCAGGCTCGTCGGGCCGCCGTAGAGCTCGTTGTTGAACCAGTTGCCGAGCCGGCCGATGGCCTGGGCCACCAGCAGGCCGGGAGCCACCGCGTCGGCGAACGCCGGCAGCGGGATGCCGCGCCGGCGGCACGCGATCCAGGCACCGACGCCGCCCAGCGCGATGGCGCCCCAGATGCCGAGGCCGCCCTCCCAGATGGCGAAGGCCCGCAGCGGGTCGCCGCCCGTGCCGAAGTAGGCCTGTGGGCTCGACAGCACGTGGTACAGCCGACCGCCGATGATGCCGAACGGCACCGCCCAGACGGCGATGTCGAGGACGTCGCCGGCCGCGCCGCCGCGGGCGACCCAGCGCTTCTCGGTCAGCAGCACCGCGGCGATGATGCCGGCGACGATGCACAGGGCGTACGCGCGGATCGGCAGCGGACCCAGGTCCCAGACACCCTGGGTCGGGCTGGGGATGGTGGCCAGGATCATGCCCGCACTCCCTTGGCCAGGTCCTCCGACAAGGCACGGACTCCCTTCGTCCCCCGCTGCTCCAGCAATTCCCGCACGTACGCGGACCCGACGATGACGCCGTCGGCGAACGATGCGACCTCGGCCGCCTGCTTGCCGTCCGACACGCCGAGCCCGACGCACACCGCGAGGTCCGGCGCCACCGCCCGGGTGCGGGCGACGAGTGCCTCCGCTGCGTCGCCGACCGTGGCCCGAGTGCCGGTGACCCCCATCGTGGAGGCGGCGTAGACGAATCCCCGGCAGGCGGCGGTGGTGGAGGCCAGGCGCGCCTCGGTCGAGGACGGCGCCACCAGGAAGACCCGGTCGAGGTCGGCCTGCTCCGCGGCCGCGATCCAGGGCCCGCCCTCGTCGGGGATGAGGTCGGGGGTGATGGCCCCCGCTCCCCCCGCGATGGCCAGGTCGGTGGCGAACCGCTCGACCCCGTAGCGCTCGATCGGGTTCCAGTAGCTCATGACCACCGGCACGGCGCCGGCCGCGGCCACCGCCTCCACCGCGCGCAGCACCTCGCGCATGCCGACCCCGGCGCGAACGGCGACGTCGACGGCCTGCTGGATGACCGGGCCGTCCATGCCCGGGTCGCTGTAGGGGACGCCGATCTCGACGATGTCGGCGCCGCCCTCGACGGCCGCCACCATCGCGGCGATCGAGCCGTCGACGTCCGGGTACCCGACCGGCAGGTAGGCGATGAGGGCGGACCGGCCCTCGGCCTTGGCCGCGGCGATGCGCTCGGCCAGCTGGCTGCTCATGCCGTCTCCCCCGCGTCCTGACCGGCGACGGCCTCGTCGTTGCTGATCGCCCCGTCGGTCGGGTTCTGGTTCTCGTCCAGCCCGGCCCCGGGTTCAGCGTGGTCACGGTCGCCGAGACCGAACCAGCGCGAAGCCGTCTCGACGTCCTTGTCCCCGCGGCCGGAGAGGTTCACCAGCAGCAGCGCGTCCGGGCCCAGTTCCTGGCCCAGCTTCATCGCCCCGGCCAGCGCGTGCGCGGACTCGATGGCCGGGATGATGCCCTCGGTGCGGCAGAGCAGCGCGAAGGCCTCCATGGCCTCGGCATCGGTGACGGCGCGGTACTCGGCCCGGCCGATGTCGTGCAGGTAGGAGTGCTCCGGTCCCACCCCCGGGTAGTCGAGGCCGGCGCTGATCGAGTGCGACTCGATGGTCTGGCCGTTCTCGTCCTGCAGCAGGTAGGAGCGGGCGCCGTGCAGCACTCCGGGCGAGCCGCCGGTGATCGTGGCCGCGTGCCGGCCGGTGTCCACGCCGTCGCCACCGGCCTCGAGGCCGATCAGCCGGACGCCGTCGTCGGGCACGAACGCGGTGAAGATGCCGATCGCGTTCGATCCGCCGCCCACGCAGGCGAGGACGGCGTCGGGCAGCCGGCCTTCGCGCTCGAGCATCTGCTCGCGGGCCTCGTCGCCGATCACCCGCTGGAAGTCGCGGACCATCGCCGGGAAGGGGTGGGGGCCGGCCACGGTGCCGAAGACGTAGTTGGTCGTCTCCACGTTGGTCACCCAGTCGCGGAAGGCCTCGTTGATCGCGTCCTTGAGGGTGCGGGAGCCGGTGGTCACCGGGATGACCTCGGCGCCCAGCAGGCGCATGCGGGCCACGTTGAGCGCCTGACGCCGGGTGTCCTCCTCGCCCATGTAGACGGTGCAGGACAGCCCCATCAGCGCCGCGGCGGTGGCCGTCGCGACGCCGTGCTGACCGGCGCCGGTCTCGGCGATGACCCGCGTCTTGCCGATGCGCTGGGTCAGCAGCGCCTGGCCGAGCACGTTGTTGATCTTGTGCGAGCCGGTGTGGTTGAGGTCCTCCCGCTTGAGGAGGACCCGCGCTCCCCCGGCGTGCTGGGCGAACTTCGGCACCTCGGTGAGCGGGCTGGGCCGGCCGGTGTAGTCGCGCTGCAGCCGGTCGAACTCGGCGATGAACGCCGGGTCGACCCGCATGGCCTCGTAGGCCTCGGTCAACTCGTCGAGGGCCGCGATCAGCGCCTCGGGGACGAAGCGGCCACCGAAGATGCCGAAGTGCCCGGTCTCGTCGGGCCAGCCCGGCCGCGCCGGCAGGAGATGTTCTCCGGGCTGCGGGGGGCTGGTCGTCGTCATGCGACCAGCGTAGGGATCAGCGGGTCGTGCGTGGTGTGGCGGGGTGCGAGCCGGCCGTGACCAGGTCGGCGACCGCCTGCCGCGCGTCGCCGGCGGTGACCAGGCCCTCGCCCACCAGCACCGCGTCGGCGCCGGCGGCCGCGTAGCCGATCAGGTCGTGCGGCCCACGGACGCCGGACTCGGCCACCTTGACCACCCCGGAGGGCAGCCCGGGCGCGATGCGCTCGAACGTGGACCGGTCGACGTCGAGCGTCGTCAGGTCGCGGGCGTTGACGCCGATGACCGAGGCACCCGCTTCGAGCGCGCGGTCGGCCTCCTGCTCGGTGTGCACCTCGACCAGCGCCGTCATGCCGAGCGACTCGGCCCGCTCCAGCAGCCCGACCAGGGCGTTCTGCTCGAGCGCCGCCACGATCAGCAGGACGAGGTCGGCACCGTGGGCGCGCGCCTCGTGCACCTGGTAGCTGCTGACGACGAAGTCCTTGCACAGGATCGGCACCTCGACGACCGCACGGACGGCGTCCAGGTCGGCCTGCGAACCGCCGAAGCGGCGCCGCTCGGTGAGCACGCTGATGACCCGAGCTCCGCCGGCCGCGTACTGGGCGGCCAGGTCCGCCGGGTCCGGAATGGCGGCGAGGTCGCCCTTCGACGGGCTGCGCCGCTTGACCTCCGCGATGACCCCGACGCCCGGCGCACGCAGCGCGGCCAGCGCATCCAGGGCGGGGCGGGCGTCGAGCGCGGCGGCCTTCACCTCGGCCAGCGGGAGCCGTGCCTCACGGACGGCGAGGTCCTCGCGGACGCCGGCCACGATCTCGTCGAGCACCGTCATGAGTGCTCGCCCACGAGCTCCGTTGCCTGTCGCACGTCCGTCCCCTCGCCAGCCGAATGGGTGGACCCACTCTAGATGCGGCCTCGGGGCGTCCCGCCGGGGGGCGGTCCGAACGGGCCCCGCAGGTTCCGCTATGGAGCCGGGTCCTGGGTCGGGTCGTCCCCGCGGTCGAGCGCCTTCCAGGCCGCCTGCGCGCGGTCCTCGTCGGTCTCCGGACGCCGCGCAACGGCGCCAGCGCCGGCCCTCTCGTACCGGCGGCCCATGGCCGGCCAGGTGCGCCCCCGGAGGACGGCGAGCAGCCCGGCGCCGATCCCGAGCAGGCCCGCGACCAGCGCGAGCACCGGCCAGGCCGCCGTGAGGTCGACCGTCACCCGGCCGGCCGCGCGACCGATGCCCGGCAGATCCGCGGAGGCGTCGGTCAGCGCCCCGGACAGCGCGCGCACCCCCGACCAGGCCAGCAGGCCCCCCGCGGCCGCCATGAGCAGTCCGACGACCGCCCGCCCCGGGCCGCGGACGGCGAGGAGGGCGACGGCGGCGGCCAGGAGCACGAGCCCCGCGGCCGGCACGAGCGGCGCGGCGTCGGCACCGCTCAGCACGCCGCTGACCGGCGGCAGCGGTGCCTCCCGCTGCGCGGTGACCCGCGCCCACGCCTGGCCGCCGGCGATCAGGGACAGTGCCCCCGAGCCGACGGCGCCGAGGACGGCGGCACCCAGTTCCCTGCGCGCCGTCTCAGCCACGCGGGTCGACCGGCAGCTCGCGGTGGAAGCAGCTGCGCTCGCCGGTGTGGCAGGCCACGCCCTCCTGGTCGACCAGGACCAGGAGCGCGTCGCCGTCGCAGTCCACCCGCACCCCGCGCACCCACTGGCGGTTGCCCGAGGTCTCGCCCTTCACCCAGTACTCGTTCCGGCTGCGCGACCAGTAGGTGGCCCGTCCGGTGGCGAGGGTGCGGCGCAGCGCCTCGTCGTCCATCCAGGCGAGCATCAGCACCTCACCGGTGTCGTGCTGCTGGACGACGGCGGCGACCAGCCCGGCCGGATCGCGGCGCAGCAGGCCGGAGACGGCGGGGTCGAGTTCCGCGGACATGGGAGCCAGTCTCCCGCACCCGGGTCAGGGACCGGCCGGCCCGTCGAACCAGCGGCGTCCCGGGCCTGCGACGATCATGCCCAGGCCGACCAGCGGGGCCGCGGCGAAGACGATCGTGAACGCCGCGAACGCGGGGCCGGGGCCGCCCCCGGGCATGTCGCCGACGAGCGAGACCAGCCGCACGGCCCAGTAGACCGCCAGCACGACCTGCGCACCGTGGGCGGCCACCGCCAGCAGCCACGAGAGGCGCCTGCGCGCGGTCAGTGCCCGGATCCCGGCGAGGACCAGCAGCACGACCGACACCAGCTGGACGATCGCCAGCACCGTGCCCTCCGTCGACAGCGCATCCAGCTTTGCCGACGACAGGCTCGGGTCGCCCTGCGCCGCGATGTCCACGAACGAGGCGATGAACCACAGGTAGAGCGAGGCGACGAGCACCACGCCGGCCTGCACGAAGGCGAGCACGGCGGTGGTGATGACCTGGCCCGGCCGCTGCGGTGGCCGCGGCGGCAGCTGTCCCCAGCCGCCGGGGTAGCCGTACCCGGGGTGGCCGTACCCCGGGTAGCCGTAGGGCTGCGGGTGGCCGTAGGGCTGCGGCGCGGTCGGCGGCGGCCCGAGGTACGGGCTGCCCGGCTGGGTCGGCGTCGTCGGGTCGGCCCAGGGGTTCGGTCCGCTCACAGCGACGCCCCCAGCGCGCGGCCCGCCGTCCGTCCGGAGAACAGGCATCCACCGAGGAACGTGCCCTCCAGCGAGCGGTACCCGTGCATCCCGCCACCGCCGAAGCCGGCGACCTCGCCGGCCGCGTAGAGGCCGGGGAAGACATCGCCGCCGGGGCGCAGCACGCGGCCCGACAGGTCGGTCTCCAGCCCGCCGAGGGTCTTGCGGGTGATCAGGTTGAGCCGGACGGCGATCAGCGGCCCCGCTTCCGGGTCGAGCAGCCGGTGCGGCGGCGCGACGCGGATCAGCTTGTCGCCGAGGTAGTTGCGGGCGCCGCGGATGGCGGTGATCTGCGAGTCCTTGGTGAACGGGTGCTCGATCTCGCGGTCGCGCGCCACGATCTCGCGCTCGATCTGGGCGAGGTCCAGCTCGGGCGTGCCGCCGGTGATCCGGTTCATGCCGGCGACGAGCTCGGGCAGCGTCGTCGCCACCACGAAGTCCTCGCCGCGGTCGAGGAAGGCCTGCACGGGTGCGGCGACACCGGCGCGGGCCCGGCCGAGCAGGAGCTTGACGTCCTTGCCGGTCAGGTCGGGGTTCTGCTCGGAGCCCGACAGCGCGAACTCCTTCTCCACGATCTTGTGCGTGGCGATGAACCAGGTGTGCTCGTGCCCCGTCCGACCGATGTGGGCGAGGGTGCCGAGGGTGTCGAAACCGGGGAACAGCGGGACGGGCAGCCGCTGGCCGGTCGCGTCCAGCCACAGGGACGACGGCCCGGGCAGGATGCGGATGCCGTGCTGGGCCCAGACCGGCGAGTGGTTGGCGATGCCCTCGGTGTAGTGCCACATCCGGTCGCCGTTGACCACGCTGGCGCCGGCGGCCTGGGTC
>Ga0308174_10000766_pt1 | contig 14107 bp, 14 predicted proteins | sample PhyPR2_FD_203894 | JGI IMG/M metagenome (GOLD analysis project Ga0308174, IMG submission 203894) | Soil microbial communities from UC Gill Tract Community Farm, Albany, California, United States - DLSLS.P.R2 | ecosystem: Environmental > Terrestrial > Soil > Agricultural land | place: USA...
ATATCCAGCATGCCCAGGCCGCTGCCTCCCCACTGCTCGTCGATGGCGACGCCGCAGAGCCCGGCCTCGCAAGCCGCCTGCCAGAATTCCCTGGGAAATTCCTTGACCGCGTCCAACCGGCGCCAGTAATCGAGACCGTACTCCTGCCCCACGCGGCGGGCCGTCTCTAGCATCATTTCCTGCTCATCACTTAATGCGAAATCCATCGCATGCTCCTTCACCGAATATGAAATCAGCTGCCGATCAGCAGCTTCATGGGCTGCTCCAGGTAGGCCACCACCTGGTTCAGAAATTTCAGGCCCGACACGCCATCCATCAGCCGGTGGTCCCCGGCCAGCACCAGGCCCATTTCTTCGCGCAGCACCGGCCGGCCTTCATCATCGGGCCGGAACACCCGGTCTACGCTGCCGACGCCCAGTATCATCGCGTGTCCCGGGTTAATGATCGGCGTCATGAACTTGACGTGGAACATGCCGGCATTGGACACCGCGATCGCGCCGCCGCTCATGTCGCCGGCGCTCAGCGCGCCGTTTCTTGCCTGCTCGGCCAGGGCCTGCGCCTGGCGCGCCACGTCGGTTAGCGGGATGGCGCCGGCGTTGCGCACCACCGGCACGTACAGCCCGTGCTCGGTGTTGACAGCGACGCCGACGTCGGAGGTGGGAAAGGACAGGATCTCGCCCTCGTCCCAGACCCGGTTGGCTTGCGGCAGGTCGTGCAAGGCCCTGCCGACGGCGGCAACGATGAAATGATTCAGCGTGAAACGCACCGCCCCGCCCAGCGCATTGAGCTCGGCGCGCAGCTTCTGCAGGCGCGACGCATCGGCCTCGACCGACAGGTAGAAATGCGGCACCTGCTGCTTGACCGCGGTCAGGCGGCGCGCCATTGCCGCCTGCACCGGGTCCGGCTTGGCGCGTGAGACGCTGGCTGCTGGCTGCTGCAGGATGGGCTGCTGTACGGCCGGCTGCGGCGCCGGTTGCGCTGGCACGCGCCTGCTCGCATGTGACGCGGCGGATTGCACATCGGCAGCCTTGATCCGGCCGCCGGGACCGCTGCCGTGCACAATGGCGAGGTCGACCCTCATCCGTTGCGCAATGCGGCGGGCCAGCGGCGTAACCGGGATCCTGGGCGGCGCAGCGGACCTGCCGGCTGGTTCAGGCACCGGCGCTGGTGCCCGCGCCGCCCCCGGAGATTGCGCCGCCACGCCCTCCGCATCGTCCTGCCAGTAGCCCAGCACCTCGCCCACCTTCACCGTCTGGCCCGCCGGCACGATGATTTCGGTAAGCACGCCGCTGCCCTCGGCCGGGATTTCAGTCGCGGCTTTGTCCGTCTCGACCACGAACAAGCCTTGCTCCGGCTTGAATGGCGAGCCGACCGGGATCATCCATTCCGCGACCAGTCCTTCAGTCATGGTAAGCCCGAGCTTGGGCATCAGTATCTTGCGCGCCACGTTGTCAGTTTCCCTTGAAATCCGGCTTGCGTTTTTCCAGGAAGGCGCTGCAGCCTTCATGCGCGTCGTTCGAGTCGAGCACCAGGCCTATCATGGCCTGTTCATGCGCCAGTCCCGCTGCCAGCGTCATGTCGCCGCCATGCAGCAGCGTGCGCTTGAGCAGCTTCAGCACCATCGGCGACTTGGCGGCGATGCGCTCGGCCAGCGCCAGCGCCTCGTCCAATAGCTGGCTGCGCGGCACTGACCGGTTGCACAGGCCCAGCGCGACCGCCTCCTGCGCGCTGATCTGGTCGCCGGTGAACAGCAGCTCCTTGGCACGGCACAGCGGGATCTGCCGGATCAGCCGCTGTGAGCCGCCGGCGCCAGGGAACAGGCCCAGCGTGATCTCAGGCACGCCCAGCTTTGCCTCTTCCGCCACCAGGCGGATATCCAGCGACAGCAGCAACTCGGTGCCGCCGCCCAATGCCCAGCCATTGATGGCGCCTATGGTGGGCTTGTCGCTGGTCTCGAAACGGCGGAACACCCGGTGGATCACCTCGGCGAACTCGTTGTAATGCGCAAGCCCCTGGCGGCTGACCAGGTCGGCGATGTCGCCACCGGCAATGAAAGCCCGGTCTCCGGCGCCGGTCACCACGATGACATGCACGCCGTCATTGCGTTCCAGGCTGGTGAGCGCGGCTTCCAACTGCTCCAGCGTGGGCACATCGAGCGCATTGAGCTGCTTGGGACGGTTGATGGTAATGATGCCGGTGCGCCCGCGCACTTCGGTCAGGATGTTCTCGGTGCTCATGCATGTCTCCAGTCAGGCTAGGGTTTTTCGGACTGCCGCAATCACGCCCTCGGCGTTGACCATGTAGCGACGTTCCAGGGCGCCGGTGAATGGCACCGGCATGAAAGGGGCGCCGACCCGGGCGACCGGCGCGTCCAGCTCGTCGAAGGCATCCTCGGCAATACGGGCGGCGATTTCGGCGCCGACGCCGAAGGCGCGCACCGCCTCGTGCGCCACCACTACCCTGTGGGTGCGCGCGACCGAGGCGAACACGCAGGCTTCATCCCATGGCTGGATCGAGCGCAGGTCTATCACCTCGGCTTCGATTCCCTGCGTGGCCAGCTCCTGCGCCGCGGCCATGACGGTGTGCACCGTGGCACCATAGGTGACGATGGAGACGTCGCGCCCGGCCCGCACGATCGCGGCCTCGCCTATGGCCTGCTGCACGCCGGTATCCACTTCCGCCTTGCGGCCATACAAGGCCTTGTTTTCCACGAACACCACCGGGTCGGGATCGGCGATCGCGGCGCGCAGCAGGCTGTACGCATCTTGCGGGCTGGACGGGCAGACCACTTTCAGGCCCGGCACATGGGCCATCCAGGCCTCCAGGCACTGCGAATGCTGCGGACCGGCATTCAGGCCGCCGCCATGCGGCGTGCGCAGCACCATGGGCACGCTGCTCTTGCCGCCGAACATGAAGCGCGCCTTGGCTGCCTGGTTGACCAGCGCATCCATCGCCAGCGTCATGAAATCCATAAACATGATTTCTACCACCGGCTTTAGGCCGGTCATGGCCGCGCCGACCGCGGCAGACGCGATCGTCGCCTCGGAAATCGGCGTGTCGCGCACCCGCTCGCTGCCGAAGGTATCGAGCAATCCCCGGGTTGCCTTGAACGAGCCGCCTGCGGCGGCGATGTCCTCGCCCAGCAGGATGACCGATTCATCTTCTTTCATGCTGTCGGCCAGGGCCTGGGTGACTGCCTGCATGTAACGCATTTCCGCCATTTTTTTATCCCCTTGCCGCCTGGGCGGTATACACGTCGGCGAATGCGCGTTCAAAATCCGCCTCCGGACTGGCGCGACTCTTCCCGGTTGCGGCCGCAACCCGGGCTTCGCATTCGCTGGCGATCTGTTCCAGCGCCTGGGCCGCGCCCAGCCGCGCCAGTTTCTCTTCGGCCCGCGTCAGCGGATCAAGCTCGACGCTGAGGCCGGCATCGGTTTCCGGACGATATTTCTGCGGATCCCCTTCGAAGTGGCCGCGCACGCGGTGCGTCTTGCATTCGAGAACGCGGGGGCCATCCACGCGCGCCTGGGCCACCATGGCGCGCGCAGCCTCGGCGACTGCCTCGACATCATTGCCGTCCACCAGCTGATGGGGAATGCAGAATGCCTTGGCCAAGTCGGCCAGCTCGGCTGCGAACTGCCGGCTGGTGGGGGAAAACTCGGACCAGCCATTGTTTTCGCAAACGAACAGCATGGGCAGCTTCCACAGCGCCGCCAGGTTCATGCTTTCATGCAGCACGCCTTCGGCCATCGCGCCATCCCCGAAAAACGCCGCGGCCACGCCGCCGGTCTTGCGCACCGAATGCGCCATTGCGCTGCCGAGCGCGATCGGGATGCCGGCGCCGACGATGCCGTTGGCGCCCAGGATGCCCTTGCCCATGTCCGACACATGCATGGAGCCGCCGCGGCCGCGGCAAATGCCGCCATCCCTGCCCATCAGCTCCATGAAGAACAGGTCGAGGTCGATGCCGCGCGCAATCACGTGCCCATGGCCGCGATGCGTGGTGGCCAGCGTGTCGCGCTCATCCAGCGCCGACATCACGCCGGCCGCGCTTGCCTCCTGGCCTATGCTCAGGTGTATGAATCCCGGCACCTCGCCATCGGCGAACAGCTTGATCAGGCTGCTCTCCACCGTGCGGATCAGGCGCATGACGCGGTAGTGGGCGAGCAATTGCTCCGGGCTCTGCTGGTCTGTCATTTTTGTGCTTTCTCGTGCGCTATACCGACAGGTAGCGCTTCTTGATCTCGTCGTTCTTGCGCAGTTCGTCCGCCGTGTCGGCGTATACGATCCTGCCCTTGTCAATCACGGCGACATGGCTGGCGATATGCAGGCAGAAGTGCATGTTCTGTTCTGCCAGCAGGATGGTGGTGCCAGCCTTGCGCAATTGCCTCAAACGCGCCGCGATCTGCTGCACGATGACTGGCGCAAGGCCCTCGCTGGGTTCGTCCAGCAACAGCAGTTTCGGATTGCCCATCAGAGCGCGGCCTATCACCAGCATCTGCTGTTCGCCGCCGGATAGCTGGCCCGCCATGCGATCGCGCAGCGGCGGCAGCAGCGGGAAGGACTGGTAGATGCGCTCCACAGTCCAGTCGGACTGCCCGTTGGCACCGCGTTTCGCCGCCAGCAGCAGGTTTTCCTCCACTGTATGCTCCGGAAATACCTGGCGGTCCTCCGGCACGAATGCAATCCCGCCGCGCGCGATCCGGTAGGCTTTTTCTCCACGTATGTTTTTTCCGGACAGCAGAATGTCGCCGCTGGCGCTGGGAATAACGCCGGCGATGGCTTTCATCGTGGTCGACTTACCGGCGCCGTTACGGCCGAGCAGCGCGACGCACTGGCCCTCCCGCACCGCCAGGTCGATCCCGAACAGGACTTGGCTAGCGCCGTAGTAGGCGGTCAGGCCGGATACCGCGAGAATGTCGGCGGCGCTCATGCAGCCTCCTCGGCGAAGCCGGTTCCCAAGTAGGCGTCGATCACCTTCTGATTGCTGCGGATTTCATCCGGCGTGCCCTCGGCCAGCAGCGCGCCGTAATACAGCACGCGTATGCTTTGCGCCCGGGCAAAGACGATATCCATGTCGTGCTCGATGAAAATGATGGTCATCTTCTCGCGCTGCCACAGGAAATGAACCCGCTCTATCATCTGCAGCCTTTCCTCTGGCCCCATGCCGGCGGTGGGCTCGTCCAGCAGCAGCAGGCGCGGCTCGAGCGCCAGCGCTAAGCCAATGTCGAGCAGTTTCTGGTCGCCGTGCGACAAGTGGCTGGACAGCGTGCGGGCGCGCGACTCCATGCCCAGCATTTCCATCAGCTCGTGCGCCCGCTCGCGCGATGCCGGCTGCGAGAACGGCCGCCACGGGTCGCTCATCCTGCGCCGGTGCGCCAGCACTGCCGCTTCCAGGGACTGTTCGACAGTCAGCGTAGGAAAGATATTGGCGACCTGGAACGCCCGTCCTATGCCACGCCGGACAATTTCCCTGGCCGGCAGGCCGCCGATGTCCTGGCCGTCGAACACGATGCGCCCGGAATCCGGCTTGAGCTTGCCGGTAATCAAGTTGAACAGGGTGGTCTTGCCGGCCCCATTGGGTCCGATGATGGCCGACAGGCTGCCCGGCGCGAACTCGGCCGAAAAGTCGTTGGTCGCCACCACGCCGCCGAAAGCCTTGGTGACATTCATCATTTTCAGCATGGCGCTCTCCGATCGGTTGCGATGGGTATACTCATGCGGGGCGGCGCAGTCCGCCGTACATGTCCCAGGTCGTCCCGACCAGCCAGCCGCAGTCAACCGGCAGATCGACGCCGGTGATGGCGCTGGCGCGCTCCGACAGCAGGAACGACACGCCATTGGCGATTTCCTCGGGCCTGACCAGGCGCGGCAACGGCGAATTGCCGATCGCGCCGTCGACCTGGCGCTCCTTGCGGGCGATCGCGGCTTCCAGCGCAGGCGTCAGGGTATAGCCGGGCGCGACCGAATTGACGCGTATGCCGCTGCGACCCCATTCGGCCGCCAGGCACTGGGTCATGCTGATCACCGCGGCCTTGGCCGGCGAGTAGGAATGCAGCGGCATCGAGCGCGAACCCGCGACCGAAGAAATATTGACGATGCTGCCTTGCTTGCGCGCCAGCATGCCGCGCGCAAAGGCCAGGCAGGCGATATAGCTGCCGCGGAAATCCACCGCCTGCACCTTGTCGAAGGCTTCCATGCCAAGCTGAAAGGGCTCCAGCGGTTGCTGGATGATGCCGGCGCTGTTGACCAAGCCATGGACCGGCCCGACCTGTTGTTCAATGTCCTGCGCGGCCTGCTGCACGCTGTCGTCGTCGGCGACATCGATGCGCCATGCGACGCCTCCGATACGCCGGGCCACTTCCCGCGCCGGCCCCAAGTTCATATCGGCCACCACGACCCGGCAACCTTCCCGGGCCAGCAGTTCCGCGCAGGCCGCGCCGATGCCGCTTGCGCCTCCGGTGACCACCACGATTCTTCCTTGCATGTCCGCCATGATTGTCTCCTTGTATGGTTGGTCTTATCCGGCGTCCCGCCCGGCGCCACGCATGCGTTCGAGCAGAATGTCGAGCAGGCCCCTGCGCAGCACCAGCACATAAAACAGGATGATGGCGCCCAGCACCAGGCCGTAATACTTGGTATGTGCAGTGACGTAGTGGTTGAGCAACGACAGGATGGCGGCCCCTGTCATCGGGCCGAGAAAGGTATTGAGGCCACCCAGCATGATCACGAAAATCGCTTCGCCGGACATGGTCCAGTAGGCGAAGTTGGGAAACGCGCCGCTGACGTACAGGCTCATCAGCGCGCCGGCGATGCTCGCCACGGAGGACGCGATGACGAATGCGGCCAGACGGTAGGAGCGCACATCCATGCCGAGGAATTCAACCCTGGCGGCATTGTCCCGTATCATCCGCAGCGCGTAGCCGAATGGCGACTTGGAGATATGCCACAGCATGCCCAGCCATACGATCGTCATGCCGGTGATGAACCAGTAGGTATGGTCAGGGTTGGTCAAGTCGATTCCCAGGAATACCGGCTTCTTGAAGCCGCCGGTGAGCCCCTGGTCGCCGCCGGTCAGGCTTTGCCAGCTCAGTATCGTGCTGTAGAACATCATCTGGATCGCCAGCGTCAGGAACGCAAAATAGATTTCCCTGGTCTTGGTGCAGACCAGACCGACCACCAGCGAGATCGCCGCGCTGCCGAGCACGGCAATGGCCATCGCCGCCGGTATCGAATACTGGCCGGTCTGCATCAGCAGCCCGAAGCCATAGGCGCCGGAGGCATAGAACATCGCATGGCCGAACGACACCAGCCCGGTGTATCCGATCAGCAGGTTCAGCGAGGTCGCGAACAGCCCGAGTATCGCGATATGGATGATCAGGTCCATCAGCAGGCGCGAGCTGGAAACCAGCGGTATCGCGCCCACGATCACGGCGGCGGCGATGATCCATGCCAGCGTATGGCTTGTCAGGTTTTTCATCACGCGCTCTCCGGCTTGCCGAACAGGCCGTTGGGCCGCGCCACCAGCACCACCGCCATGATCAGGAACACCAGGATCTCGGTAAAGAACGGCATGCCGACGCTGCCGAACGAGCGGCAGATGCCGATCAGGATGGCTGCCAGCAGGGCGCCGCCTATCGAGCCCATGCCGCCGATGACGGTGACGATGAAAGACTCGATTAAGATGGAAAAGCCCATCCCGGGCACCAGCGAGCGCACCGGCGAGGCCAGCGCGCCGGCCAGCCCCGCCAGGCCGGCGCCGAGAGCGAACACCGCGACGTACAGCATGGTGGTGTTGATGCCGAGCGCGGCGGTCATGGAAGTGTTTGCCGCGGCCGCGCGCACCTTGCTGCCGAACGAGGTCTTCGCGATCAGCAGCCAGACCGCCGCCGCGACCACGAAGCTGGCCGCGATCAGGAAGATGTAGAACACCGGGATCGGCGCGCCGACCGCGATCACCGGTGGCCGCGCGAACATGTCCGGCATGCCCATCGACTGGAATTCGGCGCCGAAGATCAGCAGCATCAGGTCGTCCAGGAGCAGGATCCAGCCATAGCACATCAGCAGCTGCATCAGGAAATTGCTCTTGTACAGCCGGTTGAAAAAGAAGCGCTCCAGGATCACCCCGAACAGCGCAACGCCCAGTGCGCCGGCCAGCACGGCAAGCGCGTAGCTGTCGGTGGCGCGGTAAGTGAAAAAGGCGATGTAGGCGCCTAGCATGTACAGCGAGCCATGCGTGAAATTCACCACTTTCAGAACGCCGAATATCAGCGTCAGCCCGGACGCCACCAGGAACAGCAGCATGCCGATAATCAGTGCGTTAAAGGTTTGCGTCAGCAAGCAGGAAGCCGACGCCACGCATTGCGTGAGGGCATTGAGGTCCACTGGGTTGTCTCCCCCGGAAAGAACGGTCGCAAGAGCTGAGGAATCTGCCGCCCGGGCTTATGCCCAGCCTTGTTCCTTTTTCCATTGCCGTTCGAGCTCGTAGATCGTGTTCCAGTCCGCCATCTTCGCATCGACGATGTACGGCGCCTTGTTGGTGATCTTGCCCCAGCCGGTGGCGTACTCGACCATGGTCCGGTCGGACGGCCGCATGACCAGCTCGCCCTTGGTGCCGAACGGCGACTTGATCTTCATGTCGCGCAGCGCTTCGGCCAGCTTCTTCGGATCGACTGAATTGGTTTTGCGCATCGCTTCAAACAAAAAGTTCATGCCCGCCGCCGCCTGCCACGACCAGTTGGTCGGCTGGTCCTTGTACTTTTTCGCGTACTCGGCAGCCCAGGCGGCGTTTTCCTTGGTGTTGGGGAAAGCGGCCAGGTAGCGGGTCCCCGAATGGACGTTGCGCGGCATGGTCTTCACCTGTGAAATCGTGGTGTAGTCGGCCAGCGCGATCGCGAAGACTTCGATGTCCTTGAACAAGCCGTACAGGTTGGCCTGGTCGATGAAGGACACCAGGTCCCCTCCCCACAGGCAGGTAAACAGCGCCTGCGGTTTTTGCTGCAGGATCTTGGTGATGAACTCGGTGTAATCCGGCTGGAAGATTTTCGGCCAGGCTTCGCCGATGATCTGCGCGTCGGGACTGAAATGCTTCAGGTAGCGCAGGAACTGCTCGGTGGTGTCGCGGCCGTAGGCGTAATCCGGGCCTATGGTCATCCACTTCGTGTAGTTCTTTTGCTTGGCGATGGCGGCGGCATACTCGCCGGCGACGATGGCATCATGCGCGCCCTGACGGCAGGTGCGGAATGCGTTCGGGATCTGGAGCTTGGGATCGGCGGTCAGCGACGATGTTTCCGAGACCGCATGGATGCATAGTGTGCCCGTGTCGCGCACCACTTCATGCACCGCAAACGCGCCGTTCGATGCTTCGCAGTCAAAGATGAAGTCGCACTTGTCGCTGTTGATGAGGTCGCGGGTCAGGCGGCCGGATTCCTCCGGGCGGCCTTTGGAATCGCGCACCACCAGTTCGATCAGGCGGCCTTGGAAGCCGCCCGCGGCGTTGAAGCGATCCGCTTCCAGCTTGGCGGCATTGGTGGCGGAAATGCCGAGCTGCGCCACCCGGCCGGACATGATGGTCGGCACACCCAGTTTGATCGGATCCTTGCTCTGGGCCCGCAGAATGGATGGGAAACCCAGGGCTGAAGCGGCGCCGATGGACGCGCCCGCCTTTAACAGTTGCCGCCGCTTGGCCGCGATATTGCCTTTAACCGCTTCGCTTTTCGTCATGTCTCGACCTTCCGCTTGTTAACAATTTAATTTTGCACATCGGATTTTGTGTCTTGCCATGAACAGTGAACCGTGATTCACTGTTCATTTCCGGCCGACTTTATTCCGGGATAATGAGATTGTCAACAAAATATCGCGCATCTTTCTGTTCTTCCACAGAGCTTGTGCGGAGCCAGCGCAATCCTGAAAAACGTTTTGGCGATTGACATAAACACGATGCCCAAATAATCTATCAATCGCTCTATTAATTAAAGAACAGATCATGAGCGTGCCTACTCCCGCCCGGCCGGGCCGACCCGCAGGACAGCGCGACACCCGCGAACTCTGTCTCGCCGTGGCTGAACAATTGTTTGCCGACGCTGGTTTCGCCGGCGCCAGTCTGCGCGCGATATGCGCCGACGCCGGGATTTCGATCGCCACGTTGCTGCATCATTTCGAAACCAAGGAAAAGCTCTACAGCCATGTGCTCGGCCGTATCGCCCGGAGCATGCAGGACTACATTCCGGACCTGCAAATGAAGGTGGTGGATGCCGGGGCTGTGGCAGACATGGTGGACCGCCATCTCGACTGGACGCTGGCGTATCCCCATTACTCGCGGCTTATCATGCGCGAACTGATGGAAAACCCGGGCCGCGCGCCGCAAGCCAGACAGTGGCACATGCGCCCGGTGATAGGCGCCTGGGTTGAATTGATCCGGCGCGGGCAGCAAGCCGGCGCCTTGCCGGCGTTCGATGCGGAAATGTTCGTTTTTTCTTTCACCGGCGCGGTCGCGCATTTCTACGCCGCGTCCACTACCGTCGGCGCCATCCTGACGATAGAGGATAAAGCGCAAGTGCTGACCCGCTATCGGGCCTGGCTGCGCGACAGCACGCTCGCGATGCTGCGCGGCTTTCCGATGGCCGGATCTTCGGAGGAGGATTAACGATGTCGCAGCCGACTCCGGACCTGTTCGCCCCTACCACCTGCGTGTTGCGCTATGCGCTTGAAAAGCATGCGCGGGAGCGACCCGACAGCGTGTTCGCGGTATTCGAAGACCAGTCGCGGTGGACCTTCTCGGAAACGCTGGCCCTGGTGCGCAGGGCGGCGGCCGGCCTGAGCGCGCTCGGCGTGGCCAAGGGCGACGCGGTGCTGGTCATGCTGCCCAACTGCGGCTTCGCGCTGCAGGTGATGTTCGCCATCAATTACCTGGGCGCAGTCTGCGTTCCGGTCAATACCGCATACCGGGGGGCGCTCCTGGAACATGTGCTGACCGATTCCGGCGCCGCGCTCGCGGTCATCCATGACGAGTTGCTGGACCGGGTGCGCGAGGTGGGATGCGGGCGCATACGTCAGGTGGTGAGCTCTTCCGAAAGCATCGCTCCGGACATGCCCGGCCTCAGGCTTCACCCCTGCACCGTCCTGACTGCGGCGGCCGGCAGCGCGCCCGACCCGGACATCAGGCCCTGGGATACGCAGTCCATCATCTACACCTCCGGCACCACCGGCCCGTCCAAGGGCGTGCTGTCCTCCTATGTGCACAGCTACACGTCGGTGGGTCCGCCGAGCTGGACCTGCGTCCGGGACGACGACCGGCAACTGGTCCACCTGCCGCTGTTCCACATCGGCGGCGCCTTCATCAGTTACGCTGCGCTGTGCCGCGGCAGCTCGATCGTGCTGGGCAGGGGCTTTCGCACGACGACATTCTGGGACATCGTGCGCGCCACGCAGGCGACTTCGGTGTTCCTGCTCGGCGTGATGGCCACCTTCCTGCTGAAGCAGCCGCCGCGGCCGGACGACAGGCGGCATCCGCTGCGCATGGTCTTCATTGTCCCGCTGGGCGACAGCGGCCCCGCATTCTCCAAGCGGTTCGGCGTCGAAGTCCATACCCTGTTCAACATGACCGAGATAAGCACGCCGCTGCTGTCGCAGCCCAATCCGGCGAAGGCTGGCGTCTGCGGCAGGCCGCGGCCCGGCGTGCAGGTGCGGCTGGTCGATGAGCATGACTGCGAGGTGCCCGTCGGCAGCGTCGGCGAGCTGGTGGTGCGCACCGACCTGCCATGGACCATGAACCATGGCTATCACAACCAGCCCGAAGCAACCGCCCGCGCCTGGCGCAACGGCTGGTTCCATACCGGCGACGCCTTCCACATGGACGCCGACGGCGACTACTACTTCCGGGACAGGCTGAAGGATGCGATACGGCGCCGCGGCGAGAACATCTCTTCTTACGAAATCGAGATCGTGCTGCAGGCGCATCCCGCGGTGCGGGAAGCGGCGGCGATACCCGTGTCGGGCGAACACGGCGAAGATGAAGTCATGATCGTGGTCGCGCCGGTCGATGGCGCCGAACTGGCCGCCGGCGAAGTGTTTGCCTTCCTGCAGTCGCGGCTTGCCCATTTCATGCTGCCGCGCTACCTGCGCATCGTGGCCGAGCTGCCGAAGACGCCAACGGCCAAGGTGCAAAAGCACGTGCTGCGCCAGCAGGGCGTCACCCCGGACACGCTCGATCTGCAGCAGGCGGGTTTTTCCGCCAGACGTCAACTTCTATAAGGAGCAAGCGACCATGGAAGACATCGTTGTACGGGTCTATACCGACTACAAGAGCCCGTATGCATTCGTGGCGAAGAACCCGACCTATGAACTCGCCGAAAAATATGGCGTCGAGCTGGAATGGCTGCCGTATACGCTGCGCATCGCCGAATACCTCGGCTCGGTCGAGAACAGAAGCCCGCATTACTGGCGCAAGGTGAAGTACGCTTACATGGACGCCAGGCGCTACGCCAACAAGCAGGGCCTGGTGCTCAAGGGGCCGGAACGGATCTATAACGGCTACTTTTCCAATGCCGGCATGCTGTATGCGCAGCGCCATGGCTTCTTCCGCGCCTACAACGACATCGTGTTTGAAAAATTCTGGAAGCGCGAGCTGGACGTCGATTCGCTGGAACAGATAGCCGAAGTGATCCGCTCGCTGGGCGGCGATCCGGAGGAATTCGCCGCCTATGCCAATGGACCCTGCCGCGCCGAACATGACAGCATCATCGACGAAGCCGAGCGCATCGGCGTCTTCGGCGTGCCGACTTTCGTGCTCGATGGCGAATTGTTCTGGGGCGCCGACCGAATCGGGCTGCTATGCGAACGGCTGGAGGAAAAACGCCGGGCGAGCGCAAGGGGCGAGCGATGATCCCCGCTGCCAGCGACAGCGACAAGCCGGTGCTGTACAGCATGGCGGTATGCCCTTATGCGCAGCGCACCGAGATCCTGCTCAGGACCAAGAACATCGCCTATGACGCGGTGCAGATCGATATATCGCAGCCGCGGCCGGCTCACCTGCTTGCGGTGAACCCGCTGGGCAAGGTGCCCGTCCTGATCCACTGCGGCAAGGCGCTGAACGAGTCCAGCATCATCAATGAATACCTGGACGAGGTGTATCCGGACACGCCGATGATGCCGGCCGATCCTTACCAGCGCGCGCTGTCGCGCCTGCTGATCGACTATTGCAACACGCAGTTTTCGGCCAACCACTACCGGCTCCTGATGGAACAGCAGCCGGACCGGCGCCGGCGCGCCGAAGCGGCCGTGCTGGCCGACTGGCGCTGGCTGGACGCCTTCCTGATGCGCATCAATCCCGACGGCGATTATGCATGGGACAGCTTTGGCATGGCGGACTTGAGCTATGCGCCCTTTTTCCAGCGCTTTGTGCTGAACACCTACTTTTGGGATTTCAAGTTGCCCGAGGGCGAGCTTGGGCGGGTGCGGCGCTGGCAGCAAGCGCTGCGCGAACACCCGGCGGTGCGCGCCACCAGCATGAGCGACGAAGACTATATCAAGCTGTATGCCGACTATGCGCTGGGCTATTCCAATGGCAGGCTTCCGCCCGGAAGGGAGCGCAGTTCGTTCGATCCCGGCGTGCCGCTCGCGGACAGGCCGATGCCGGACAAGCGCGGCTTGTCCATGCCCGGCACCGGAGAGAAAACATGAGCGGCCAGATCGTGGAAATGTATTGGGACGCCGGCAGCACCAATACCTACTTCGCATTCAAGCTTCTGCGTCCGGTGCTGGAAAGAACCGGGGCCAGCCTGGTGCTGCATCCCTACAATCTCGGCCATGTGTTCCGCCAGCATAACTATGTGCTGATGGAAGAGCCGGCAGCCAAGATCGCCAACCGCAAGCGCGACCTGCAGCGCTGGGCTGACAAGCATCGCTTGCCATTCCGCTTTCCCAGCCAGTTCCCGATCAAGACCAGCCGGGCGCTGCGCGGCTCCCTCGCCATGCGGCGCTGGAACCTGGAGCTGCCCTACATCGATGCGGTGATGGCCGCGTATTGGGAGCGCGACGATGCGTCCATCGCCGATTACGCCGGCTTGCGGCCGATTGCGGCGGCGCTCGGCGTCGACCCGGATGAATT
>Ga0308174_10000767_pt1 | contig 14097 bp, 12 predicted proteins | sample PhyPR2_FD_203894 | JGI IMG/M metagenome (GOLD analysis project Ga0308174, IMG submission 203894) | Soil microbial communities from UC Gill Tract Community Farm, Albany, California, United States - DLSLS.P.R2 | ecosystem: Environmental > Terrestrial > Soil > Agricultural land | place: USA...
GCGTGGCCGATTTTCGTCGGCCAGATGCTTTCGCTTGCGACCACGGCGAAGCACGGCCACTTGCTAGCCGGTATGCGCGGAAAGGCGGAGGCGTTGCTCAGATGGCGCACCTTTCGAAGCGACCTGCAAGCCGCAAGCCGGATCGAGGCGGCGATATCGGAAAGTGAGAGCGAGATCCGCGCCTTGCAGAAGAAGATTGGGTTCGATATTTACTGGCGTCTATATTTCAGCCTGGTGCCGCCCGCCTGAGCCGCCGCATGTCTGACGCCGGCCGGGTAGCCATTACGATTGTCACCTTCAATAGCAGCGCCTTTATCCGGCAATGCCTGCGATACGTTTTCGAGCAGGACTGCACTGGCATCGAAGTGATTATCGTGGACAATGCCTCAAGCGACGGCACGATTGAGATTCTGCGCGAATATGAGCGGCAGGCGCGCGTGGTTTACAATCGCGAAAACACCGGCTTTGCGGCGGGACAGAATCAAGCGATCGCACTGACAAATGCGGAATGGATTCTGACGTTAAATCCGGATGTCCGGCTCACGTCCAATTTCCTTCGGATGCTGGTTACGGCGGGCGAGGCAGAATCGGGTGTGGGTAGCGTCTGCGGAAAGCTGCTGGCGATGGCTCCCGATTTTGAAGTACCCGAACGAGCGGTTTTTGACTCAACCGGAATCTATATGACCCGCAACCTGCGGCACCTGGACCGAGGCAGCCGTGTTCCCGACGAAGGCCAGTACGACAAGGCTGAATACGTGTTCGGCGGAACGGGCGCGGCCTGCCTGTATCGTCGCCGCATGATTGAGGACATCAGCATTGGCGGCGAATTTTTCGATTTGGATTTCTTTGCGTATCGCGAAGACGCCGATGTCGCGTGGAGGGCGCAGTTGATGGGCTGGAAATGCCTGTATACGCCGCTTGCAGTCGCCTATCATGTGCGGAGTGTTCTGCCGCACAATCGCAGCGCCGTGCCCGCCGTCCTGAACATGCACTCGGTGAAGAACCGGTGGCTGCTGAGGATTAAGAATATGACGGGCGGCGTGTACCGGCGTTACTGGCTGCCCATTACGGTGCGAGATCTGGTGGTGATCGGCGGATGCGTCGTACGCGAATGGCTTTCCCTGCCCGCGTTTTGGCTGGTTTTGCGGAAACTGCCGTCTACCCTGGCGAAGCGGCGCGAAATTATGCAGCGCCGGCGCGTAGCAGATGATCAGATGGCCGAGTGGTTCTGCAACTGATGCGGATTGCGCTGCTGGGCACGCGCGGCATTCCCGCGAACTATGGCGGATTTGAAACCTTCGCCGAAGAGATCTCCGTCCGGCTGGCCGGGCGCGGACACGATGTGACGGTCTATTGCCGCGAGCGCCATTCACAGCCGGTATATCGCGGCGTGCGGCTGCGCTATTTGCCCACGATCCGGCACAAGTACCTGGACACGGTGGCTCACACCGCGATCTCGACCCTTGATCTGCTTTTTCGCCGCTTCGATGCCGTGCTCTATTGCAACGCGGCCAATGCCGTTTTCACTTTATGGCCGCGGCTGATGGGGATGCGGACGGCGCTTAACGTGGATGGTCTGGAGCGGCACCGCAAAAAATGGAACCAGTTTGCGAAGGCCTGGTACCGGATCTCCGAGTGGATGGCGACCTGGTGCTGCTCCGCCGTAGTGACGGATGCGGAAGCAATTCGGAAGTATTATCTGAATCGATACGGCAAGCAATCCAGTTTTATTCCCTACGGCGCGGAGGTCGGCAAAGTGCCCGAGACCGACCAGGTGCGTGCGCTGGGACTGGAGCCGGGTAGATATGTTCTGTACGTCAGCCGCATGGAACCGGAGAATAACGCTCTGGTGGTCCGGCAGGCTTTCGAGCAGGTGCGGACAGATTTTAAGCTGGTGCTGGTCGGCGATGCGCCTTACGCGGCCGAGTACATACGCCAGGTGAAGGACACGCGCGATGCGAGGGTGATGATACCGGGGGCGATTTATGGCGAGGGATACCGGCAATTGCAATCGCATTGCGCGGTGTACGTGCAGGCGACCGAAGTGGGCGGAACGCATCCGGCGCTGATCGAAGGGATGGGGCGCGGCTCGCTGGTGCTGTATCTGAATACGCCTGAGAGCGCGGAGGTCGCGGGCGACACCGCGGTTCCGTTTGAGAATGATCTGAGAGAAAAGCTGCAGTGGGCCATCGATTTATCCGAGGCGGAGCGGGTGGCGTGGGGCGCACGCGCTATGCAAAGAATAGAGAAGCTCTACAGTTGGGATGCTGTGACAGATGCTTACGAGGCGCTGTTGCGGAAATTAGCTTTACCGAATGACTGAATTGCCGTTAGTTTTACCGCATCCGGAGCAGGAGATGCCAGTCCCGCCGGAATCCAGGCCGCCTCTCAAACCGGAGGCGCGGCCTTATCGTTCCTGGGTGGAAGTTTCCAGGCCGCAGATTGCGGCAAACTTCCAGGCCATCCGGCAGGTGGTGGGCCCGGGCGTGGAAATCATGCCGGTGGTGAAGGCGGATGCGTACCGGCACGGCGCCATTGAAGTTTCGCGAACGCTTGAAGAACAAGGGGCGCGCTGGCTCGCGGTCAGCAACACGGAGGAAGGCGTAATCCTGCGCGAGGCGGGGATTCGGGCGCGCATTCTGGTGATGGCTGATTTTCTGCCCTTCGCGCGCGAAGCGTTACTGGAGCATGGGCTTACTCCGGTGATCCACTCACTGGAAGATTTGACCACGCTCGATCGGCTCGCCGAAACGCGAGGGCAGCGATGCCGCTGCCATTTGAAGATCGACAGCGGGATGGGGCGTTTGGGCGTGCGCCCGGATGCCGCGGTTATTGGCGAGGCGATCACGGCGGCGAAGCACCTGGAGGTGGAAGGCCTGATGAGCCATTTCGCCTCAGCCGCCAATTACCAGACCAGCCAGACCGAAGATCAAATGGACGTTTTCGATTCGGTGGTGAGCGGGTTGGACGCGGCAGGCATCCATCCGAGCCTGATTCACCTTTCGAGCACCATTCCCGTGGCATACGGCCGAAAGCGGTGCTGGCGTGGGATGGTCCGGCCGGGACATGCGATTTATGGATATGTTTCTCCCGCGCGCGGCAACGCGCCAACCCGGATTTTGCAGGTGAAGCCCGCGCTTGCGTGGCGCGCCAGCGTGCTGTCGGTGAAAGAGGTGCCGGCGGGAGCGCTGATCGGCTACGGCGGAATGTTTCGGTCGCCGAGGCCCATGCGGATTGCGGTTCTTGCGGCCGGATATGCCGACGGCATCCCGCACAGGCTGTCGAACCGCGGCAGCGTGATTGCCGATGGAAAGCTCTGCCCGATTATAGGTGCTGTCTCGATGGATCTGACCACGGTGGATGTGAGCCAGTGCCCGGGAATGAAGGTGGGTAATCCGGTCACACTGCTTGGATCGGAAGGGCGAGTCAGCATTGATGCCCAGCAGATCGCGAAGCTGGCTGGAACGATTTCCTACAGTGTGCTGTGCGGAATTCACGCGCGCGTGAAGCGGATTTATGTCTGACGGCCTGTCTGATCCAGTTGAGGCCAGAGTTCGTCGAGGTTGATTTCGACGCGGTTATCTCCCGCAAGAGGCGCAGAGATTACGCCCCGCGCTTCCTCAAGATCGGTGAGCGTGTACATCCAGGCTCGTCGCGCCTCGCCCCAGATGACCCAGCACATGGGCGCGCCCGCCCGTACGATGCGATCCGCCTTGCCGATCAGATCGGGAAGCGATTGGCCCGGGGACAGAATTTCGACAGTGAATGTAGCCGGATCCGCCAGATCCCCTTCGAGATAGCGGGCGTCGCGACGCGCCACAGTAAGGTCCGGAACCAGACGGTCCTGGCCGCAAAGCACATTGAGTTCAGGGAGCACTTCGTAAGCATCCGGTAACTCCCGGTTAAGGGCAAGCAGCATGAATTTCTGAATCAGCGCGTGCAGCTTTTTCGGCAAAGGCTTTTGCACCTCGCGGCCGTCGATGAATTCGGTGTGGTAGAGCGACTCGGTGGCGAGGATGCTCATGGTTGTACTCTATCAAGCGGCAGGCGACACAAAACGATCCCCTACCCCACCTTTTGCGTGCTAAAGTTGAGTTAATCCTTGTAAACCTGGGAACATTCACCGCCCGGTTGCCGTCTGGGACAAGGGCGGGGAGAAACAAGCCTTCTTGAAGAAAAAGTGGAAAGTCATCATTCTGCTTGGGCTACTTGTGCTCATAGCAGGCGCCGTCTTGGCGAGCATCAAGATTAACGAGCGGGGCGTGGTCATCGTGCAGACCAGCAAGGTATCGCGGATGGACCTGGCCTCCGTCGTCACCGCGTCCGGTGAAGTAAAACCCCGTAATTACATCAACATAGGGGCGAACACGCAGGGCCCCGCGCCGATTACGGCAATCTATGTTAAGGAAGGCGACACCGTCAAGAAGGGTGAAGTGCTCGCCCGTCTTGCCGATATACAGCCGGAGGCCGACCTCAAGGCCCAGCAGGCGGCGCTCAATGCATCGCTGGCAGACTCCGCGGCAGGCGAAGCGGCCGAGAAATCTGCCGATGACAACGTGGCCGTAGCCCTAGCGCAAGTAGAGCATGATCGGGCGGATGTAGAGCAGAAGAAAGTCGATCTGAAGCGCAGTCAAGAGCTGTTTGATTCGAAGCTGCTGGCTCCGCAAGACTTTGAGGCGAAGAAGGCGTTGTACGATCTGGCCGTGGCAACGCTCACCTCATCGCAAAGCAAAGTCTCGCAGGCCCGAGCACAACGCGCGCAAGCAGCGGCCCAACTATCTTCGGCACAAAAAAAGGTTGCGCAGGCGCAGGCAATGGTAGTGCGTTCCCATGACATTTTGAAGCAATACGACGCTACGGCTCCGTTGGACGGTGTGGTGACGAACCTGCCGGTGCGCGTGGGCGAAACGGTTGTGCCGGGCATTCAGAACTCGGCGGCCTCCACCATCATGACCATCGCCGACATGTCTATCATTACGGCTGAAGTGAACGTGGACGAGACCGATATTGTGAGCGTAAAGCTGGACCAGTTGGCCGATGTTACGATCGACGCCATTCCGAATCGGGTATTTAAAGGGAAGGTGATGGAGATCGGGGATACGGCGATAGTCCGCTCCAGCGGGGTAGCGGCTTCGCAAAGCCAGACCTCAAGCCAGGAGGCGAAAGATTTCCGAGTAGTGATCGCGCTTGACATCCCGCAAAATCTGGTCAGGCCCGGTCTGTCCTGCACGGCAAAGATCACGACCGCCACGCGGGATCACGTCTTATCGATACCGATTCAGGCCTTGACCATCCGCCAAGTGGGGCAGTTGCATCCGCCTAAACCGGCTGATAAGCAGGAGATGGGCCCCGCAGCCCAAAGAGCGGCTAAGAAGGAACTGCAAGGCGTCTTTATCGTCAACGGAGGCAAGGCCCAGTTCCGCGAGATTAAGACCGGGATTACCGGCGCGACCGATATCGAAGTCCTGAGCGGCTTGAATCAGGGCGACCAAATCGTAACCGGGAGTTACGAGGTAATTCGAACCATCCGCAACGATGCGAAGGTCAAAATAGACAATAAAAGGCCTGTGATCTCTTCCGGCGTCATCGCCAGTTAAGCTTCGAGGACTGAGAATTAAGTAATGGCGAGCTTGGACACGGCAATCCAGGAGCTGACCGCAAAGCAACTCGAAGAACGAGGCGAGCACCTCCGGCAGGAAGGCGTAGTCATCCGCACGTATGATCTCTGGAAGACCTACATCATGGGTGACCAGGAGATTCACGCTGTTTCGGGCGTGGACATCGAGATACGGCGCGGCGAATATGTGGCGATTATGGGTCCGTCAGGGTCGGGCAAATCGACTCTGATGAACCTGATTGGCTGCCTGGATACACCCACGAAAGGGCTGTATTATCTGAATGGAAAACTGGCCAGCGAGATGGAAGATGACGAGCTGGCCCGTATCCGCAATAAAGAAATCGGCTTCGTTTTTCAAACGTTCAACCTGTTGGCCCGAGCTTCGGCGCTGCACAATGTCGAGCTTCCTTTGATCTACGCTGGGATCTCGTCGCATGAAAGGCTGGAGCGGGCACGCCGTGCGCTGGCTTCCGTCGATCTGGAGCAGCGCATGCATCACAAGCCGAATGAACTTTCGGGCGGCCAGCGGCAACGCGTCGCCATTGCGAGAGCGCTGGTGAATCGTCCGTCAATTCTCCTGGCCGATGAGCCAACCGGCGCTTTGGATACGAAAACCGGGAACGAGATCATGATGCTGTTTGAGCGTCTGCACGAGGAGGGCAATACCATCGTGCTGGTTACCCACGAACTGGATATCGCTTCGCAGGCGCATAGAATCATCCACATACGGGACGGCAAAGTGGATCAGGATGAATTGACTTCGCGCTCGCAAACCAGACAAATCCCCTGATTGTCCAATATTTATAGGACAAATCCCGTCGAAACAATTAGCGGCGATTCAGTCGATAAGATGTTATCTCGTGAAGAATGGCTGGCAGTTGAACGATAAGCACTACAGGACCTGTTTTTCAGGCGTGGTTCGTTTATTGATACCATGCCAGAATTCCGCTGTACTTGCGTAATGCCATCGACTCTCCCCAATACCGGTCTGCAAGCGGGCGAAAAGCCCAGTGAGAATCCGCGGAGTAACGGGCATCTCCGCATACTCATGGCGGAAGACAATGCGATCAATCAGCGGGTGGGCAAACTGATCCTCCAGCGCGCCGGATATACCATCGACTTAGTGGCGGACGGCAACGAGGCGCTGGAAGCGCACCGGGCAAATCCATACGATGTGATTTTGATGGACTGCCAAATGCCGACCATGGACGGCTTTGAAGCAAGTCGCCAGATCCGCCAACTGGAGCAGCGGCAGCCTGTGATCATCGCGGTTACTGCCAATGCCTTAGTCGGCGAGCGCGAACGCTGCCTGAATGCCGGAATGGACGACTATCTCTCGAAGCCGTTCCAGGCAGAACAACTGGTGGCGGTCGTCCGCAAATGGGTGGATGCGCGTGTGAGAGAATAGGCGCTACCAGATTACCCGAGTCCTCTCGCTCTTTCGCCCAACCGCTCGTCAATAATCCGAGTCGCGAATGAAGACCCAATGAGAGCCCACAAATCCGCCATTTCTGGTATTCTGAAGCCTTAAGCGTTCCCTGCGAGAGCATCTTGCCGGCCTCCAAATAATTGATCCGATAGTCAATGTCATGGAGTCCCACTCGAATTAAGTGCTGGTGTGCAGGCTCCCGCATCTCACGATGCGATTGGAGAAGCCTAAAGGTGCTCGGAGGATTCCCCCCTGCTCTCTTAGGGGTCAATGACGGAGGCTAGGCCAGAGGCTCTCGCAGGGAACGTTTCTCTCCTTCGCTTCCGGAATTGATGAACATCCTCTTTATTGGCGATATTTTCGCCTCGGGCGGCCGCGCTGTCGTCGCGGAGAATTTGAACCGGCTCATCACCGGACACAAGATCGACCTGGCCATTGCAAATGCGGAAAACAGCGCAGGCGGTTTTGGCATCACACCGCTGATTGCGGAAGAACTGCTGGCGATGGGACTGGACGTGCTAACGGGCGGCAATCACAGTTTCGACAAGCGCGAAATTCATGACTATTACGAGCACCAGGCGCGCCTGCTGCGGCCTGCGAATTATCCGGCAGGGTTGCCCGGAACAGGCATTTACACTGGAACCGCACGAAACGGCGCGCGTTACGCGGTGATCAACCTGCAGGGGCGCGCGCATATGGCGAACATAGATTGCCCTTTCCGCAAGGCGGACGAATTGCTTGCCTCGCTGGACGCAACGATCAAAATTCGATTTGTAGATTTTCACGCGGAACTGACCAGCGAGAAAGTGGCAATGGGATGGTATTTGGACGGGCGGGCAACGGCCATGATCGGCACCCACACGCACGTTCCGACGGCAGACGCGCGAGTGCTGCCGGGGGGCACGGCGTACCAGACAGATGCCGGAATGACGGGCCCCTACGAATCTGTGATTGGCGTTGATAAGGATACGATTGTTCGCCGTTTTCTAACGGGATTGGCCGGCCGTATGGAGGCCGCGCGGCATGGCGTCGAACTGCACGGCGCCGTCGTTCACGCGGATGAATCGACCGGTAAGGCGACGGGAATTGAGCGCTTGTCGTTCGCAAGATAGTACGCGGGTCATACAACGTTCTAAGGAAAAGGCTCGCCTCGCCCGCGTCGCGCGGACTTGGAAAGCATTGATTTTAATCTGGAGCCACCCGCCGGGATCGAACCGGCGACCTGCTGATTACGAATCAGCCGCTCTACCAACTGAGCTAGGGTGGCCCTGAACTTTCTCAGTTTAACGTACGTTCCCACTCCGGATGCTTATCTGCGCGGCCCGCTATTGTAAAGCTGTATGTTGTCCTCGATTTCGCCCGACGGAAATGGGCTCGTCCATCTGCCCTGAAGATCTGTGCCGGAACTGCCCGAAGTTGAAACCGTCGTTCGCTCCGTTGCTCCGCACGCGCTCGGGCGAACCATTCTGGATGTTGAGCTGTTTTCTATTCGAGTTACTCGTGGAGGTCTGAGAAAGACGGCGGCCGCGCTTCGCGGGTTGGTAATAAGGGATATTCGCCGGCGCGGAAAGCAGATCTTCTTCGATCTTGATAGGGGCGTTCTTTACATTCACTTGGGGATGACAGGCAAGCTTCTCTGGGATGGTTTGCCGGGTAAACACACGCGGGCCGCCTTTCACTTGGATACCGGAACCCTGCTCTATGATGACGTTCGCCAATTTGGCCGCGTAGAGTTCTTTCCGGAGATGCCCGATTCCTTGGAACGGGTCGGCCCCGATGCGCTGCAGGTGGGCTTTGAAGAGTTTTACGCGCGCTTGAAGAAGCACAGCGGGCTGATTAAGCCGCTTCTGCTCAACCAGACATTCATTTGCGGAATTGGGAACATCTACGCTGATGAAGCGCTTTTTGCCGCGCGCATTCACCCGCGAGCTTCGGTTCGGCGTATCTCGGAAAAGCGAGCAAAAGAGTTGCACGACAGTATTCTCGCGATCCTTCACGCAGCTATTGAGCATCGCGGCTCTTCCATCTCCGACTACGTCGATACAGCCGGGCAGCGCGGTGGCTTCCAAGTTTTACATTGCGTATACGGGCGCGCGGGTGAATCCTGCACGCGATGTGGCGCCTTGATTCGCCGAATCGTGCTGGGCCAGCGATCTACTCATTACTGCCCGCGCTGCCAGCGTCCATGAGACACAGGCTGGTCCGGTTCCCCACCGGCGGTTGCATGTTTAATTGCGTCTGCGACTTCAGCCACGCTCTTCATTGTCTTCACATCGTGTACCCGAACGATATGGGCTCCGTTCAGGATGCCTGCTGCGACCGCCGCAGCCGTTGCAAATTCGGTAAGCCCTTCCTCTTCTTTCCGCAGGAACGATTTTCTCGATGGACCAACGACAATCGGAATATCGAAAGGACGGAATGCATTCAGGTTCGCCAAAATCTCAGAGTTCTGCTCGCGGCGCTTTCCAAAGCCCAAGCCCGGATCAATTGCCAGTTGATGTTTCTGCACTCCGGACTGGCGGGCCCTGTGTACGGCCGCCTCTAGATCGATAGCGATTGACCGCATCAGGTCTTTTAATGGCGGCAGCTTCGCCCAGGTCTCGGGAGTGCCGCGCATGTGGTTTATGATCAGGCCCGCATCATACTTTGCGACCACTTTCGGAAGCTGCAGATCCAGCAGAATTCCAGTCGGGTCGTTGATGATTTCAGCCCCGTGCTCGAGCGCCTTCTCGGCGACTCCGGATTTGTAAGTATCGACCGAGATCGGAATTGCCAAGTTCCCTCGCAACCGCTTTAGGACCGGAATCAGACGCCGCAGTTCCTCGGCTTCCGGAATACGCTGCGATCCGGGGCGCGTGGATTCGGCTCCGATGTCAAGTATGTCCGCTCCCTGTTCTTCGATTTCCACGGCGCGTGCAAATGCGCGGTCGGGATCCGAATATTTACCCCCATCTGAGAACGAATCCGGCGTAACGTTCAGGACACCCATCAAGAGTGTCCGCTCTCCAAGCATGAGATCCCGTTGCTTCAACTTCCACTGATAATGTTTTTGCATTCCCTAGACTATGAGTGTGGCAGAATCCGGCATTGCACTATTCTCAGTTCCAAAGGAAATTTGCCGGGATTTTGAACATGCTTCCCGCCTCGAATGGCTAGATACCAATCACACCGGCAGCTTCTCAATGGGAACGGTCGCCGGCGTAAACACCAGGCGTTATCACGGCCTGCTAATCGGCTCATCGTGCCCGCCGGCTGATCGCGTTTCGATTCTGCCGCGGCTGGAAGAATCGGTTCATTGGAATAGCGAAAACTTCGAGTTAGCTACCGTGCAGTATCCCGGCGCAGTGCATCCGCGTGGATTTGAACTCTTGGACGGGTTCGCCATCGATCCATTCCCGAGGTGGCGATACCGGCTCGGCAGCAACGTAATTGAGAAGAGCGTTTGCATGCTGGAGGGGAAGCAATCCGTCCTGATCCGTTACGAAGCGCTTGAAAGATGTCAGATGCGCGTCCGGCCGTGTCTCGCATTTCGTGATTACCATGGGTTGACTCATCGCAACAGCAGCATCCAACGGAACACCGATACATCACCGGGCCGCATCGCGATTCAGCTCTATCCCGGTATGCCGGTGTGCACTATCTTTCACTCGGGACGATCTTGGGAGGCGGAGGGCATCTGGTTTCTTGAGCATGAATATTTGCGTGAACTCGACCGCGGACTGGATTTTACCGAAGATCTCTTTTCTCCTGGATCGATCACGTTTGATCTGCTGCCCGCCCAGGCCGCGTGGCTGCTTACTACCATAGACTGCGCACCCTTCGAACCGGGCATCCGCGATACCGAGTTTGATTTGCTTTTCGCAAAAGAAACGGAACACCGCCGCCTGACGGCTCACACGCCGGCTGGGCGTATCCTCGAAAGAGCCCTCGATCAGTTCCGGATTACACGCCACGACGGAGCCGTATCGCTTATTGCCGGTTACCCCTGGTTTACCGATTGGAGCCGTGATAGCCTGATCAGCCTTCCGGCGCTTTCCATCGGAAAAGCTTCGAACGATGAGCCCCGCGCAATTCTGGAGAACCTTCTCAAGTGCAGGAGGCGCGGGCTCTTGCCCAATCGGTTTTCCGATCGACAGTCACAGCCAGAATATAACAGCGTGGACGCGAGTCTCTGGGCTTTTATTGCCGGGCGCGATCTGGTTTACAGAACCAACGATATTGCGTTCGTGCGCAACGTTCTCTACCCTGCCGCGCGGGACATTATCGAGTGGTATCGGCGGGGCACTGATTACGAGATTCGTGTTGACGCAGCAGACCATCTGCTCTCAGCGGGAACGCCGGAAACCCAGCTCACCTGGATGGACGCTAAAGTGGGCGGCCAGGTGATTACTTCGCGTCATGGAAAACCGGTGGAAATCAATGCTCTTTGGTACAACGCGCTGCGCACGGCCGCCGCGTGGGCCGGTACACTTCAGCTCACGCGCGAGCAGCATAGCTATGAAGCGGAAGCCGACGCAATGCGGACTTCATTCGAAACAAAGTTCTGGAACCCGGATCGACGATGCCTGTATGATGTGGTCACGGACGGAACGCCCGACTCCAGCATCCGGCCGAATCAACTCTTTGCGCTCTCATTGCCATTTCCGCTGGTAAGCCGTGGGCGCGCGCAATCCATCGTCAATATCGTCCGCGAAAAGCTGCTCACTCCGGTCGGTGTGCGAACCCTGGACCCGGATGATAACGCCTACCATCCACGCTTCCAAGGCTCGGCGATGGAGCGCGATTCCGCTTATCATCAGGGGACGGTGTGGCCTTGGCTGATGGGACCCTTTATCGCCGCTTATTTATTTGCATACGGAGAGTCAGACGAAGTGCGCTCATTTTGCCGGGCGTTAGCGGCTAAAATGTCGGGCCAACTGACAGCCTGCTGCCTGGGTTCGCTCAGCGAAGTTTACGACGCAGATACGCCGCGAAATCCAGGAGGCTGTCCGGCTCAGCTTTGGAGTGTTGCGCAACTCACAATAACGTTAGAGCGGCTCGGAATCTAACTTCCCCCAACGTGCTCGGCCGCATGCCTCTGCTTCGGGAATTTGCGCCGGGCCCATGCCAGTTGATCTTCGACCGCCTCGGCAAGCTGAGGATGACTTCCGTGAAGGAGGCGTAAATAGGAATTTGCAGTCTCTTCAGAACACTCCGTCAGCGGACCGCCCCAGGTGACGCGCGCGCCGCTCACAAACGACCGGAACATGTCCTTGGCCATCTCATCGAGTAATCCGTACAGTTGATTTCCAGTGATCCCACTTGCGCGAAGCGCCTGTTGCGCATCGAAAAAGAGGGGTACCGGCAGAGCCGTGGCAAGTAGGGCTGCTGCAAAATAGAGCGGCTTTGTTCCAGGGCGGATCTCGAAGGTTCTGGCATTGTTTCGTTCCATGAAGCGCCGCGTCTGCCGCACGGCTGATAACTGACCCTCGACTACGAACCACTTATCACCGGAAGTTGGAACGGATACCACTGTGGCCACGGTTGCTCCGCGCTCAACGAGTGGGTGCAAGACGTCGCTGCTCAGCCAGCTTTCGCACAGCACAAACGACATATCCTTGAAAACGAGTTCAGCGCTGCAGAGGTCTCCAATTAAGCGTGGAACAGCGGAATCCGGCACACGTAAGAGAACCAGGCGGGCAACCTGCAACTCCTCGTATGTAGCGACCGCGTATCCCGCCTTCAGGAAATTCGACAACCGGCGAGCCACACGAATGGCGACTGATTTAACGGGCCCGAGTTCCGCGCCAACCGACGGCAAACGAAGAATGGCGGAAGAGGTGGAATTACCCTCCACCACCAAGCCGAGTGGCAACCGCTTCTTCATAGATCCCGCTCGCTTTCAGCGCTTTCATCCGGTCGCGATATTGCGCTGCTTTTTCAAATTCGAAAAGCTTTGCTGCTTCGCGCATCCTCACTTCGAGTTCCGCAATACGGGCCTCGCGCTGCTCGGCGCTCAGTTCGGCTTCGGAGTCTGTTTCGGCTTCGAGCGGAACCGTAACGTAATCGCCCTCAGCTACCGCAACGAGACTCATATCGATAGGCTTGATGATGGTTTGCGGCGTGATGTCGTTTGCTTCGTTGTAGGCCTGCTGGATGAGACGCCTCCGCTCGGTTTCGTCGATTGCACGCCGCATGCTCGCCGTAATGACATCGGCGTAAAGAATTGCGCGTCCATTAACGTTTCGCGCTGCCCGGCCGATGGTTTGAATCAGAGAACCGCTTGATCGCAGAAACCCCTCTTTGTCTGCATCCAGAATCGCCACCAGAGATACTTCGGGCAGATCCAGTCCCTCACGCAGCAAATTGACTCCAATTAAGACATCATACGCGCCGCGCCGCAACTCACGCAAAATTTTTATTCGGTCAAGCGTACTCACTTCGGAATGTAAATAAGCGCATTTAACTCCGACTTCGGCATAGTACTCGGCCAAGTCTTCCGACATCCGCTTGGTAAGCGTGGTGACCAGAACACGTTCATTTCGTTCTGCTCGCAAGCGAATCTCATTCAGGAGATTATCGACTTGGCCCTTTATGGGCCGAACTTCAAGTTCTGGATCGACCAGGCCCGTCGGTCGAATGATTTGCTCTACTACAACGCCGGCTGATTTGGTTAATTCGTAAGGTCCTGGTGTCGCTGACACGTAAACAATTTGGTTCACGCGATTTTCGAACTCTTCAAAAGTTAAGGGCCGGTTATCGCGCGCGCTCGGAAGCCGGAATCCGTACTGAACCAGAATGTCTTTCCGCGACCGGTCTCCGTGATACATGCCCTGCAGTTGCGGGATGGTCTGATGGCTCTCGTCGATAAACAGCAGTGCGTCATTGGGAAGATAATCCAGCAGGGTCGGAGGAGCCTCCCCAGGCAGCCGGCCCGAAAAATGCCGTGAGTAGTTTTCGATGCCATGGCAATAGCCGATCTGCTTGATCATTTCCAGATCGAACATAGTCCGCTGGTACACTCGCTGAGCTTCAATCAGTTTGCCCTGTGATTCCAACTCCTTGTGCCACC
>Ga0308174_10000768_pt1 | contig 14094 bp, 12 predicted proteins | sample PhyPR2_FD_203894 | JGI IMG/M metagenome (GOLD analysis project Ga0308174, IMG submission 203894) | Soil microbial communities from UC Gill Tract Community Farm, Albany, California, United States - DLSLS.P.R2 | ecosystem: Environmental > Terrestrial > Soil > Agricultural land | place: USA...
TCGTCGGACTGCTCACCCTCACTTCCTCCGAGCCGGACCGGTACGACCCGGCCGACGTCGCACTCGGGGCCGACCTGGGTCAACGCCTGGCGACGATGGTCGCCGCCGAGCGGCTGGCCGCCCGACGACGGCAGCTGCACGAGATCACCGTGGCGCTGTCGGCAGCCGGCACGGTGGCCGAGGCAGCCGCGGCCCTCAGCACCGGACTCCGCGACGCGCTCGGCGCCTCCCTCGTCGCGGTCTGCACCCACGGCGACGACGGGCAGCTGCACACGATCGACGTGGTCGGCGCCCCGCCCGGGCGCTGGGACGACTTCACCACGATGCGGCTGACGCCCTCGGTACCGCTGCCCCACGCCGCGCTGACCCGCCGGCCGGTCTGGCTGCCCGACCGCGCCACGGTGGCCGAGCGCTATCCCGCGGTGATGGGGAGCATGTCCGGACAGACGCAGGCCATCGCTGCGCTCCCGCTGCTGGTCGGCGACCGGCTGGTCGGTGCACTTGCGGTGACCTACCGGACGCCCCGGCCCTTCGATCATGACGAGCGCGCGTTCCTGCTCACCGTCGCCGACCAGGTCGCGGTGGCCTTCGAGCGCGCCGCGCTGGCCGACGTGCGCCGGGAGATGGCCGAGACACTGCAGCGCAGCCTGCTGCCCGGCGATCTCCCGGTCGTGGACCGGCTGGCGGTCACCGCTCGCTACCTGCCCGCGGTGCAGGGCACCTCCGCCGCGGGCGACTGGTACGAGGTCCTGCCGCTCGCCGGCGGCGCCGTGGCGGTCGTCGTCGGCGACGTCGTCGGCAACGGCGCCCCCGCCGCGGCGGTGATGGGCCAGCTGCGCAGCGCGCTGGCCGGAGCGCTCCTCGCCGGGTGCCCGCCCGCGCGGGCGCTGGAGGTCCTGGACCGCTTCGCCGCTCACGTGTCGGGAGCCCGGGTGAGCACCGTCGCCTGTCTGCGGCTGGAGCCGGACACCGGCCGGCTCACCTACAGCTCGGCCGGGCATCCGCCGCCGCTGCTGGTCCATGCCGTCGACGCCACCGGGCGCGACGGGTACCTCGACGGCGGGCTGGGCCCGGCGCTGGGCCTGCCGACCTCCGGACCTCGTCTGGAGGCGGCCCGCACACTGTCGCCGGGGGCGACCCTGGTGCTCTACACCGACGGGCTTGTCGAGCGTCGAGGCGCCACCCTCGACGACGGCCTCGCGCGGCTGGCCGCCGCGGTCACCGGGCGGCGATCGGCCGAGCTACCAGAACTCGTCGACGGTGTGCTCGGCGAGCTCGTCTCCGGGAACGGGGGCACCGACGACGTCGCAGTGGTCGCCGTCCGGCTGCTGGTCGCGCCGCTGCGGCTGGACCTGCCCGCTGAGCCGGCACGGCTGGCGGAGGTACGACGGGCGGTGCGGCGATGGGCTTCCGACGCCGGCCTCGCTCCTGATGCGATCGAGGACCTCCTGCTGACGCTCGGCGAGGCGACCGGCAACGCCGTCGAGCACGCCTACCGCGACGCGGACGTCCCAGGCCGGGTCATCGTCGAGCTCAGCGTGGACGGCACTGGCGCCCGCGACGTCGTCGTCGCGGTCACCGACACCGGCACCTGGCGCCCGCCACCGGCCGACCCCGGCTTCCGCGGCCGCGGGCTGCAGATCATCTCGGCCCTCGCCCGCGATGTCGACCTCTCTCCAGGGTCCGGCGGCACCGCACTGCGGTTCTGGTTCGCCCCCGCAACCCCGTCGCCGGCGGTGTCCCCCCGGCGGGCCGACATGGAGCAGATCCCCGTGTCGCAGCGCCCCGACGAGCAGCCGGCCACCCTGGACATCACCGACGCGCAGGGCCGCCGCTGCCTCGCGCTGAGCGGTGACTTGGATCTCGCCGGAACCGTCGCCGTCCGTGAGCTCGTCCTGGCCGAACTGCCCGGCGACCGGCCGATCACCCTCGACCTCACCCGGCTGGGCTTCGTCACCAGCGTCGGTGCTGGGCTACTGCTCGAGGTGGCCGAACGCGCGGGAACTCAAAGCGAGTTGGACGTCCTGCTGCCGGCGACCGGACCGGCCCGCCGACTGCTGGATCTGACCGGACTCACTTCGGTCTTCCCACCCGAAGCGGGCGGCCTGCCTGCTGCTGGCGGCGACCGTAGGCGACGCTGAGGTCGCGCTGACCCGGGCCGGCGCTGTGCTGGGCGCGGCGAACGAGACCGCGAGCTTCGTCGGCACTGCCCTCGTCGGTGCACTCGTCGCGGTGGCGGGCGCGCCGTTCCGGGGCATCGCCGGAACGGTCTCACCGGTCGAGTTCTTGGCGCCGGAGAACGTCAGTCGCATCCTCGCCGTCCCTTCGCCCGCCTGAGCGGGCCGGGGTACGCGGCCAGCCGCGATGTGACTGCGCGGTTGGCCGAGCCGCGCGCAGGCTCGGGCGCGTCCTTGGCGTCGGGGTTCGCGAACGGCGACTGGGCCGGGCTCGACCCTGCCCGCGCCCGCAACGGCTACACCTTGTCCCGAGGTTGCCCTCGCCACCGTGCACAGCCTTTGTCCGGAGCGATCGGCTCGCGACACACTGCCCTGTGACCGGCGGAAGGGGCAGTCATGGACAGGCCTGTGCTGATGGCCGTGGACGACGACCATGCGGCTCTGCGGCCGGTGGAGGACGAGCTGCGCAAGCGGTACGGCGCGGACTATGACGTTCGCTGCGTGACTTCCCCGGAGGCAGCGCTGCGCGAACTGGCGGCGATTGGGGCGGCCGGCGGGGAGGTGGCGCTGGTCCTGGCCGACCAGTGGATGCCAGGTCTGACCGGCATCGAGTTCCTCGACCGGGTGCAGCAGATCCACCCGGAGGCGCAGCGGGCGGTGCTGATCACCTGGACCGAGCAGTCCGTCGCGCCCGTGCTGCCGGTCGCGGTGCTGCGGCAGATCGACTGGATCACCAAGCCCTGGCGGCCTGGTGACGAGCATTTCCACCAGGCGATCGGTCAGTTCCTCTACCGGTGGGCGCTGCCGCACCGGCCGCGGTTCGTGTCCGCTCGGGTGGTGGGCGAGCGCTGGTCGGCGTCGTCGCACGAGTTGCGCGATCTGCTCAGCCGCAACGGCGTGCCGTTCGACTTTCTCGACGTGACGTCCGAGGAGGGGCGGGCGGTTCTGCGCGACGCCGGAGCGCATGCCGAGCGGCTGCCCGCCGTCGTTCTGTTCGACGGCCGGGTCCTTCCCGATCCTTCCGGTGCGGAGATCGCCGAGGCACTGGGCGTGCGCACCCGACCGGATCCGCGGCCGTACGACGTGACGGTCGTGGGGGCCGGTCCAGCGGGTCTGGCCGCCGCCGTGTACGGCGCCTCCGAGGGGCTGCGCACCGTCGTGCTGGAGGCCGAGGCCATCGGCGGGCAGGCGGGTACCAGTTCGATGATCCGCAACTATCTCGGCTTTCCGCGCGGGATCTCCGGCGCGGATCTGGCTCAGCGGGCGCAGGAACAGGCCTGGCTGCTCGGCGCCGAGTTCGTCTACGGGCCGCGCGCCGTCGGCCTGCACGCACAGGGCACGGACTGGGTCGTCCGCCTCAGCGACGGCAACGTGATCACCAGCCGCGCCGTCGTTCTGGCCACGGGTGTGACCTACCGGCGGCTCGGCGTTCCCGCCCTCGATGCCCTGAACGGGGCGGGGGTCTTCTACGGAGCGGCGGCCCCGGAGGCGCAGGCGATGACCGGTGAGGAGGTGTACGTCGTCGGGGGGGCCAACTCGGCCGGCCAGGCGGCGCTGCACCTGGCCCGCTTCGCCCGGCGCGTCACCCTGCTGGTACGTGGTTCCTCGCTCGCGGCGACGATGTCGGACTACCTCGTCCGCGAGATCGACGCGGCCACCAACATCGTCGTCCGCTATCGCGTCGAGGCGGTCGACGGGGGCGGCGACCGGCGGCTCGCCCACCTCGTGCTGCGGGATCTCGACACCGGTGAAACCGAGACCGTCCCGGCGGCGGGGCTGTTCGTGCTCATCGGCGCCGAGCCGCACACCGACTGGATGCCTGACGAACTGGAGCGCGACGCGGCAGGCTACATCCTGACCGGTGCGGACCTGGCCGGTGGAGCGCCGCACGTGGGGGCGGCCAGGCTGTTCCAGACCAGCCTGCCTGGGGTGTTCGCGGTCGGCGACGTCCGGCACGGGTCGGTGAAGCGGGTGGCCTCGGCGGTCGGCGAAGGCGCGGTCGCCATCCGCATGGTCCACGACCATCTCAGCCACGTGTGAGCTGCGGAACCGGTGCCCGGCGGGCTCGGTGACGTCGCCGTCGAGCGGGCTGCGGTGGCTCGGCTTGCTGATCAGTTGTCCGAATCACCTGTCACGGACGGGGATCCCGCCGTTGCGCCTGGCCGGCAGGTCATGACCCGGCCCGGGGACCGGCGCGTCGGTGCCCGGTGCCGCCATCGCGGTCGCGGCCGGCCCGCCGCCGCGATCCGCCCGAAGGACCTCGCCCGCGGGCTGCCGCTTCGGTCCGTCCCGGCGGCTCGCCGTCGTCCGTTTTCCGCTCGGCGAGCTGGAGCAGACGGGACATGCGCTCGGTGTGACGGTCAACGATCTTGTCCTGGCTGCCGTGACCGGCGGCCTGCAGCGGTTGCTGACCGCGCGCGGGTACAACGCGCCGGGGATGCGACAGCGCTGCAGCGTGCCGGCCGCGATCGGTTGGCCGGGATTCAGCGATTGACCGATCCAGGGGTGACCAGCTGGGCGAGGGTGGCGCCACAGCCGCGGGTGCGCTCCTCCTCACCCTCGACCAGTGGGCCCGCCGCCACCTCAGCCGGGGCCCGATGAGCTCGCGGCTGTGCTCGCGGCGATGATGGCCGTTTGCCTGTCGTTTGCCGACCGGACGGCCTTGCCCACCCAGTCCTCCTCGGCGATCCGCTTGGCGCTCGCGTTCAGGTCCTGCTTGGAGAGCGCAACGGACTCCGGGGCCGCTGCCTTGTGCACGGCCTTCAGTGCGGCAGGAGGGAGACCAGCGCTCGCGTTCTCGGGTCAGTGGTTTCGCCGTCCTCGTGACCCACGACCTGGCCGCCCTCCCGCAGATGGACGAGGTCCTCGTCCTGAACCGGGGCCGCGTCGTCCAGCGCGGCACGCACGAGGACCTGCTCGACCGCCCCGGGCTCTACCGCGAGATGTGGGAGATGGACCGGCCGGCATACGTCGAGCCTCACTGGCGGGTGGGGGTCACCCCGCCGAAGGGTTCTTCGGGACCGCTCGTGGCGAGGTGACTCGCGGGGTCGCGCGATGCGGGCGGACACCCGCTCCAGGACGCTGACGGCCTCGACGAGGGTCACCCGGCCGCCTGCCGCGTAGCGGGCGACGAGGGTGTCCCGGTCCAGCCCGGGGGAGAAGAGCACCTCACCCTCCAAGTAGGGGGCTCCGACGCCAACCCCGGAGTCGGCCCTGCCGATCCGGAAGACCCGGCTGTCCAAGCCGGCGGCCAGCAGGCGCGGGGCACTGGCGCGACTCGAGCTCAGCTAATTCCGCGTCAGCCAACAGTCGCCCGTTCGACGGCGCACGCGGCCGGGGCATCCCGCATGCGCCCATCTCGTGAAGTCGCCTCTGAGCGACCGCACGATGCCATGATGCGACGATGCTCGAGCTCCGGCCCACGTGCGAGAACTGCAACCGCCCGCTTCCGCGCGACGCCCCCGAGGCGATGATCTGCACGATCGAGTGCACGTTCTGCCGCGACTGCGTCGAGACGGTCCTGTCGAACGTGTGCCCGAACTGTGCTGGCGGCTTCGAACGGCGGCCCGTCCGGCCCGCGCAGGCGTGGGTCGAGGGCGCGCCCCAGTTCCCGCCGCCCTCGACGACGGTGGTCCACAAGCCGGTCGACCCCGCGACTCAAGCGGCTCTCGTCGCCTCGGTCGGCGGGCGGTCCCCCTCGCAGCGCTGACACCGTGCGCAGTGCCCGGCACCCACCTGGACGTCCGCCACGATCACGACGGCGATGAGGGCCGGGCAGCACGTGCTGCAGGCCGAGGTGGGCAAGGGTCACACAGACGTTGGGTGCTCCACGACCTGCCCCCGCGACGCCTCAGGTGCGGCGGCCAGCTCTGCCAGGTAGCGGTGGACGGACCCGACGGCCACTGACCCCTCGCCGACCGCGCCGGCGACCCGCTTGACCGAGCCGTACCGCACGTCACCGGTCGCGAAGACGCCGGGGCGACTGGTCTCGAACGGGTAGGGCTCCCGCGTCAGCGGCCAGTCGGCCCCAGGGACGTCCCGGCCGGTCAGGACGAACCCGTGCTCATCCAGGCGCAGAGCCGGGGCGAGCCAGTCCGTGCGCGGTTCAGCGCCGATCATGATGAACACCGCCGCCGCGGGTACCTGCTCCTGCCGGTGCTCCTGCAGGTCCGCGAGCACGAGCCCCTGCAGGCGGGCGGCGCCGCAGCCGCCGACGACCTGGGTACGCAGCCGGACGACGACGTTCGGGGTGGCCGCGATCTGGCGGACCAGGTAGTGGGACATCCCGGCCGCCAGCGACGGGCCGCGCACGAGGAGGGTGACCCGGGCGGCGTACCTGGCCAGGTGGAGGGCGGCCTGTCCGGCGGAGTTGGCCCCACCGACGACGTAGACGTCCTCGCCGGCGATCGCCGGTGCCACGACGCCGGCCGCGCCGTAGAAGACGCCGGCTCCGACAAGGCGGTCGAGGTCGGGCAGGCCGAGACGGCGGTAGGTCACGCCCGTGGCCAGGATCACCGCCCGCGCCGCCACCTGGCCGCCGTCGTCGAGCTCGAGTGCATGCCGGTCACCGTCCGTCGTCAGGGCGGTCACCCGGTGGGTGAAGACGAACTCGGCGCCGAGCAGGGTGGCCTGCTGCCAGGCGCGGTGGGCCAGCTCGCCGCCGCTGATGCCGCGGGGGAAGCCGAGGTAGTTGCGGATCATGGAACTGGTGCCGGCTTGACCTCCGATGGCCCGGGCCTCGAGCAGCAGGGTGCGCAGGCCCTCCGACGCGCCGTAGACAGCGGCGGCCAGCCCCGCGGGACCGGCGCCGAGGACCACCAGGTCGTACTCGCTGTCGCTGGGCCGGACCTGGACGCCGTGGGAGCCGGCGAGCTCGGGGAGGGACGGGTCGTGCAGCACGGCTCCGTCGTGCCGGATGACGGCCGGGAGTCGGCTCATGTCCACCTCGTGGTCGCGGATCAGCTGCCGTCCGATGTCGCTGTCCTGGGGGTGGAAGACGAACGGCACGCCGTTGACCGTCAGGCCGTCCCGGAGGTCGTGGCAGCGGGGATCCCACTGCTCGCCGACGACGCGGTAGATCACGTGGCTCGGGCGGTGCGTTCTGGACCAGGCGCTGAGGGCCTCCTGCACCTGCGGGTAGAGCCACTCCTCGGGATTGACCCACCCCTTCACCATCCAGAAGTCGATCTGCCCGAGCGCGGTCGCCCGCTGCAGTGCGGGCAGCTCGGTGAAGGGGATCTGGGTGTGGTGGTGGTCCATCTCCAGCAGCAGCACCCGGGCAGTGCCCCGGTGCAGGCCCACCGCCTGCTCCAGAAAGGCGACCCCGTCGTCGTCGGTCAGGTGCTGGTCGGCAGCCACCAGCGCAACCTCGTCCCGCCTGCGGGCCAACCGCTCCAGCTCAGCGAGTCCGGAGGCGGCCGAGCCGGCCGTCAGCACCCGGTAGTCGGGCGTGAACCGGCGGGCCAGGGCCGCGGCCGTCGTCCGGACGTCCTGCGGGTCGGCGCCGACGATGAGAAGCACGGGGAGCGGGGGAGAGGCGCGCCCGCGGTCCTCCGGCGCCGAGCCATCGGCTGCGGTCACGGCGCGGTCACCGGCGTCACCACCCCACCCGGACGTCCGCCACGATCGTGACGGCGATGATCGTTGCGGCGATGAAGTCGACGGCGGCGCAGAACGGCGGCCACCACCGGGTGTTGGCCACGAACCGGGTGCGGTGCTGCCAGAGGTCCTTCAGGCCGTGGCCGGCCAGGCCGGCCACGAGCAGCCACGCCGACCCGGTCACCGCCACCGCAGCGACGACGACGAACACCGACGCGACGCCGGTCTCGACGGCGATGATCCGCGGACGGCCGTCGGCGACGGCGAACCCGATGTAGACCGCGGCGATCAGGACCAGCCCGAGGGCGTAGACGGTCGCGGCGGGCAGCCAGAAGAAGGCCAGCGGCGAGGCGGCTTGGAGTACGCCCCAGGCCACACCCCAGGCCACCGGTATGCGCAGGTGGCGGAGGCCGGCCGCGGTCGGGGATGGGGGTTGGCGTTCCGGTGCGCGTTCGGTAGCGACCATGTCAGCCCCCTCAACCGACCCGCGACGCGATGCGCCCGGCGAGGTAGGCCGCGTCGTCGCCGACCCAGCCGAGGAGCGCGGAGCCGCGGGTGTGCTGCCACGTCCGGCCGAGGGTGTAGAGACCGGGTGACGGGGTGAGGCCGCGCGCCTGCCGCAGCCGCCCGTGCTCGTCGGTGGCATCGGGGACGTCGACCCATGAGTCGTCCGTGGTGAACCCGGTCGCCCAGACGACGATGTCGTAGTCGGTGCTGCTGCCGTCGGCGAAGCGAACGCTGCGGCCGGATGCTCCGGCCACCCTGGGCCGCAGCGTGATGCCGTGGCGGCGGGCGAGCCTGCGCGGGCTGATGCCGACGATCTGGTCCCGGTCGGCCAGCCGACTGCCCAGGCGGGAGTTCGCGGGCACCCGGTCCAGCCGCAGGCCGGAGGCCCACCACCAGAGGTCGCGTCCCAGCGGCCGCTGCGGCACGGTGGGGATCCGCTTGCCGGTCGCCAGGTCGACGGTGCGGGTTCCGGACAGCTCCAGGGCGATCTGGCAGCCGGAGTTCGCGGCTCCCACGACGAGCACCCGTCCTGGCGGCAGCTGCTCGGGGCGCCGGTAGGCGGCGCTGTGCAGTTGGTGAACCTCCGGGGCGAGGTCCGCGGCGACCGGTGGGGTGAAGGGCACCTGGAACGGGCCAGTGGCGACGACCACCTGGGTGGCCTCGAGCTCGTCCACTCCAGCCTTGACCAGGTAGCTGCCGTTTCCGGCGCGGGTCAGGGACGTCACGGTCGTGTCCAGGCGTACCGGCAGCTCGAACTCGGCCGCGTAGGACCGCAGGTAGTCAGCGACCGCGTCCTTGCCGGGATAGGCGTCCGCTGCGGCGGGGAAGGGCATTGCGGGCAGGCTGTCGTAGCGGCCGGAGGTGAACAGCCGTAGGGAGTCCCACCGCGAGCGCCACACCGAACCGACCTCCGGGCCGGCGTCGACGATCTGGAAGCGGAGGCCTCGCCGGGTGAGGTGGTAGCCCATCGCCAGGCCGGCCTGTCCGCCGCCGATCACCAGCACGTCCAGCGGCGGCCGCGCCGGGTCGGCGGTCATCGGACCGGCTCCGGGCTGCGAGCGACGTTGAAGCTGAACATCATGCCGCTCTCGGTGTGTTCGGCGATGTGGCAGTGCGCCATCCACAGTCCGGGGTTGCTGACGTCGAGCAGGATGTCGATGGTCTGTCCCGCCCGCAGCAGCACGGTGTCCTTCCACACCAGGTTGGGCTCCGGCTTCCCGTCCCGGGCGAGGACGAGGAACCGGCCGGCCCCGTGCACGTGGAACGGGTGGTGCATGGGATGGTCCTGGTCCATCTCGTTGACCAGCCGGATCTTCACCCGGTCGCCGACGGTGAACGCCCAGTCGATGGCGCCGTTGACCGCCCCGGTCTCCCGGTCGACGAGCTGCCAGATCATGTTGTCCGGATCCGACGCCCTGTTGATCTCCGGCATCAGGTCCTCCCACTCAAGCCCGTCGGCATCGCCGTGATCGTGGCCGTGCTCGGGGGACGCGTGGTTGCCGGACCCGGTGCCGTCGTGCCCGGCGGCCGGCGCCGCCTCCGACACCACGAGCTTCATGCCGCACTGCGGGCAGGTCGCCGGCTCTGTGGCGGTGACCTCGGGGTGCATCGGGCAGACGTAGGTCACCGCGACCGCGACGAGCTTCATGCCGCACAGGGGGCACGTCCCGGGTTCGGTGGCGGTGACGTCGGGGTGCATCGGGCAGGCGTAGGACGACGATGGCGCGGCGTTCTCGCCGTAGAGCAGCGGCATCTTCGAGACGAACGCCAGCACCTTGTCCGGTGCCCGGTCGAGGTCGGCGTCGAGCAGTCGGTGCTCGGTGGACAACTCTGGGTCGGTGCGCAGCTCGGCGTAGGACCCTGCGGCCGAGGTGCCGCCGCGGCTGTCGGGGGCCACGTTGAAGGCGCCGAGGTCGTAGACCCGTTCGGGGGTGCGGTGCTCGAGCCGCACCTGGCCGGGGGCCTCGAACAGCACGTCGATCACTGCCCGCTCCGAGGGTGCGAGCAGAACCTCCTCGACGAAGGTCTCCCGCTCGTAGCGGCCGCTGTCCCCGCCGACGAGCTTCATCCGGGCGCCGGGGACGGCGACGTTGAACAGCCGGGTGTTCGCGGTGTTGACCAGGTAGAGGCGCACGACCTCGCCGACCGCGGCATCTCCGGCGAAGGCGGCCTCGCCGTTGATCAGCAGCACGTTGCCGAACCGGCCCATCGCGGTGAAGTTGGGCCCGGACCGGGAGAAGGCGGCGATGTGCCCGTCCTCGACGAGCAGGTCGTCGAGGGTCAGGGTCAACTCGCGGTCGACCGGCGGCCAGTACCCGACGTCGGTGGGCTCCACGACGATGGTGCCGTACAGGCCCATCTCCTGCGCGAAGTCCTCGCGCATGTGTGGGTGGTACCAGTAGAAGCCGGCGTCGGGGAACTGCACCCGGCAGCTGTAGCCCCCGCCGACCGGGATCGGTGCCTGGGTCTCGTGCGGCACCCCGTCGTAGCGGTTCTCCAGCCGCAGGCCGTGCCAGTGCACCGTCGTCTCGACATCCCCGTCGTTGCGCACGTCCACGGTGATCTCGGCGCCCTGCGGAACGTGCAGCGTCGGGCCGGGGATCGAGCCGTTGTAGGCGAGCATCCGCAGGTCGCCGCCCAGCTCTTTGCGGACCGGGCCGATCGAGAGGGCGAAGCGGTCACCGTCGTCGAGCCGGATGAGCTGCGGGGCGGCCACCTCCGCCAGCCCCGCCGTCTCGGTGGAGAAGAAGCCCTTGTCGGTCATCTGGTCGGTCATCGCGTCGTCCTTTCGTTGCCGAGCGAGCGGTGAGCGGCGGGTGGAACGCCAACGGCGCTCGGGGCGGAGGTGCAGCGGCGGCTGAGTCGGGGTGCCGTCGGTCAGCGCGCCAGGTGCCGATCAGCCACGGGCGGTGCGGGGCGGCCGCGGCCGCCCGTTCCGCCCCGGGGGCGCGGCCGGCCCTGGTCGCCGGCGGGGATGCCCGCATCCGGGCCGGTTCGTCGGTCGCCGCGGGAGCACGCCGCGGCGGGGGTGTGACCTCCGCCGCGACGGCGTTCCTGGTTGCGCCGACATCCGTGGTGCGGGCGCGGTGTCCCGGGCGGGACGGCGCTCACGGCTCCGTGTGGAAACCCGCGCCGGCGGTGGTCGAGGTCGTGGACGTGCCGGCCGGGGCGCTGGCCGGGGGTGGAGGCGCGTAGGGCGCGGTGGCCGGCATCCCCGACGGGGGCGGCGGGGTCGGGTAGGCCGGCACCGAGCCCGGGTCGATGCCGCCCTGGTCCAGCCGGAACGGCGGGTACTCGTCGGTCATCAGCGAGGTGTACGCGGCCACCCGTATGGCCCAGCGGTCCATGCCGACGATGAAGTCGTAGAGCTGCCGGGGGTAGCGGCCGGTGAACAGCAGCGCGATCGCGCAGATGCACAGCAGCAGTGAGACCAGATCGACGCCGACACCCCAGGCGCTGTTCGAGCCGTTGCCGGAGGTGACCTGGTTGCCGACCCACAGTCCGCCGCCGATGAACAGCGACACGATCAGCAGGTGCGGGATGGCCAGCAGCCACGACTTGACCAGCACCAGCCCGCGGGAGAGCCGTTCGGGGTAGTCGACGTCCAAGTGTGCCGGGTAGTCGGCCACGTCGGCGAGGGCGAACGGCGGATAGCGGTCGGTGCCCAGCGCCCAGTAGCCGTAGTAGTGCACCCGCCAGGTCCAGCGCAGCACCCCGACGTTGAAGTCGAACAGCCCCCGGGGATAGCGCGCGGTGAACAGGATCGCGAAGAACGCGATCACGGTGACCACGAAGAAGGCCACCCACAGGAAGAAGAGCACGACGAGGTGGGGGATGAGCAGCAGCCACTTCACCAGCCACAGCCAGCGGGAGACCGACACCTGCTCCGAGGCGTTGACGCGGACTGGATAGGGGACTCGGTTCTCCGTCACGGTTCCTCCTCGCGCGCGACAGGGGTCGCGCTGCGGGGGCGAGGCGCTGGGATCTGCGCCCGTCCGGCGGTGGGCCACGGGATCGACATCCGTCGGGCGGCGGGACCGGCGGACGAGACGAGACGATGCGCGACGTACGTCGCGCTCCTACCGGAACAGGAAGTCCTTGCTGTGAGCTCGCTGTGCCGAGCCGCGAACGCTAGCCTTGTTCCCCTCACCAACGCAACCCACAGTCGCGTTATTCGCGATGTATTCGATGTGGCAGTGAGCTGACCTGGGATTTCGGGCAGGACATTTTCGCGACGAGGGGTGGCGCAGGGCATGGTTGCCGAGCGGAGATCAGACTCGGCGGGCCGCGGGCGTCCCCGGGACGGCGCGCTCGATGAACGCATCCTTGAGCAGCTGCTGGGACTCCTGGGCTCCCGCGGCTACGCCGGCCTGACCCTCGACGAGCTGGCCGTGCGCAGCAGCGTCGCGAAGAGCACGATCCTGCGCCGCTGGCCGTCGAAGGCCGCGGTCGTCGCCGCCGGGGTGGAACGGCTGGCGCTGCAGAGCGTAGACGTGCCGGACTCCGGCACCCTGAACGGCGACCTGTCCGCCCTGCTGCACGGTGCGGTCAACACCTTCGTCCGGGGCCGCGGTCAGTTCGTTCCGCGGTTGCTGAGGGAGGCCGGGCACCATCCGGAGATCACCGATCTCCTCGACGCCGTGCTGCACACTCGCCGGCAGGGCTACCGCAGGGTGCTGGCGCGGGCGATCGCGCGCCGCGAGCTCGACCCGTCGGTCGACCAGGAGCTGCTCATCGACTTGCTGATCGGTCCGCTGTGGACGCGGCTGCTCATCACCCGGGACCCTGTCACCCGCGAGTACGTCGACGCCAACGTGAAGGCGGTGCTCACCGCCTTCTCCGTTCCCGCGGCCACCCCGGACTGACCGGCGGGGTCGCCGGGTCTGACGACCTGCATGGGCGTCGACAGCTTTGGGGCGGCGCAGTCATGCCCGCTGCGGACCACCAGCGCCCCGCCTCGCGACTAGCCGGCGGCCTCGAAGAGGAACGGCTCGTTGCCCTTCGGCAGCGCCAGCGCGGGCCAGTGCCGTAGCGGTCGAGCTGCCGGTCGACCGCGACGTTCAACGTGTCGAGGTCGATCGAGTCCAACCGCGGCGCGAGCGCCTGGTTGTTCCGCAGGCCCGTGCCGAAGGCCAGCCGCTTGAGCCGGGGGCCGTAGCCGGGGTACTTGTCCTCGAACGCCGCCGCGTACTTGCCGACGTCGGCGGCTGGCGGATTCGGCGAGATCGCAATGTCCGAGGCCGGAGTCATGATCACCTCCGTATCCCGATGTGTTCAGACGGTAGGGCGGGAAACGGACCAGACGGGGGTGTGCACATGCCTATGCACGAGGCCGTGACCTCGGCGAATGGCCGGGGGCCAACAGTCAGAGCGGTGGTTCGGCCGGTCCCCCCGCTACCAACCGACAGGGGCTCTCACAGTGACTGTGAGAGCCCCTGTCGTCTGTGCACGGGTTGCGACCGACCGCCGAGACGTTCGTCACGATGCGGCACCGACGCGGATCGCTGCAGACGACAACCGGCGTGGCCCGGGCGGGGCTACGGCGTGAGCAACGAGCCGGCCGCCGGCCGCTCGTGCCGCGTGGGAGGGGCGGTCCCTCATCCGAGCGCGCGGTCGAGGTTGTAGGCGGCGCTGATCAGCGCCATATGGGTGAAGGCCTGAGGGAAGTTGCCGAGCTGCTCGCCGGTCAGGCCGATCTCCTCGGAGTACAGACCGACGTGGTTGGCGTAGGTCAGCATCTTCTCGAAGGCCAGCTGGGCCTGGTCGAGCCGACCCGCCCGGGTCAGGGCCTCCACCCACCAGAAGGAGCACA
>Ga0308174_10000769_pt1 | contig 14077 bp, 11 predicted proteins | sample PhyPR2_FD_203894 | JGI IMG/M metagenome (GOLD analysis project Ga0308174, IMG submission 203894) | Soil microbial communities from UC Gill Tract Community Farm, Albany, California, United States - DLSLS.P.R2 | ecosystem: Environmental > Terrestrial > Soil > Agricultural land | place: USA...
GGGTGAGCGGGTGATTGTCGGCGCAAACCGATTTCAATCCGACCCGGAGCCGATCGACTTGTTGCAGGTCGATCAAAGCGCCGAAGAGCACCAGATGGAAAAGCTAAAGGCGCTTCGCAGCCGTCGTGACAACACGGCTGTTGAGAGGGCGCTCACTGCACTACGTCACGCGGCCCAATCGACCGAAAATACGATGCCTCTCGTCCTGGATGCCGTCCGGGTATACGCGACTGTTGGTGAAATCTGCGATACCCTGCGCCAGGTGTTCGGCACATACAGCGAAACCACCCAGGTCTAATTCTGAGTCCATAGAAAAGGAGGCTCCAAGAGAACAGATGAGAAGTACTTCCAAAAGCGGCATTGCCGGAGCGGTACTGATCGGCGTCGGATGCGGCTTAACGGCAGCGGGTTTGGTGCTGGTAATCCCGGCCTGCGCGAATTGGTCCTTGAGCTTAACCGAGCAGGCATGGCGAAGAGGCCGCGAAAGTGTAGAGAACGCGGCGGCATCGCTGGGCGAGTTCGCCGGGAGAACGCAACACCGCTTTGAAGAGGCGGCAAAGACGGCCAAATCCTCGACCGCGAAAGCAGCCGGCGTTGTAGAATCGGCCGCACGTCACGTCCGCGAATACACGTCCTGATCTGCTGTCAGAATGTAGGAAATGGCAACGAACCGTCTTGACATTCTGAAACAAATGGTGGATGGGGATCCGAATAACACGTTTGCCCGCTATGGATTGGCGATGGAGTACGCCAACCGTGGACAACTGGAGCAAGCGACCGATGAGTTTCGCTCGCTGATTCAGCAGGACGAGAGCTACGCCGCCGCTTACTATCACGGAGGCCAGGCATTAGAGAAACTTGGCCGGATTGAGGAAGCCCGAAGTATGTACGAGAAAGGAATTGAAGCCAGTACTCGCAAGGGCGATCTTCACACTCGCAGTGAGATAGAGGCGGCTCTGAGCCTGCTTCCTGTCTAACCCCGCAGATTGACTTCCGTGACAGTTTGCCGGCAGCGGCGAGCGAAGCCCAAGCCATGTTCCAGGTCATTTGGATCGATAAACAGAACGTACGCTGAGAGGACCTCCCACTGGAATAGCGGGATATTGAGCCAGTATGCAAGATAGATGTGGAAGACAACTCCGATTGCCAGCAACGGGTAACGGAGCTCTTTGAACCAGATCAGGACACCCAGAGAGAATTCAATGGCGAGTGTTAACCATGTGGCTATCTTTAGAAACACCGGATTCTGGAGTACAGACGGGACTGGGAAATACCGAAGTTCATCCAGGTGAGCGACATAGTACAGCGCCGTTCCGTTTACCCAAGGAGCACCCGACGATTTCCAGCAGAACGTAACAAAGTAAAGAAGCGCCAATTCGAACTGAATCATTCGCTGGGCCCATGGCGGCTTTGCCTGAACCTGTGGACCCTCGCGGCCTCTCCTGATCCGGATTAAACGATCAATCGACAGAGCGGCCCCGGCAGGCGCAAACATCAGGAAGAAACCGGCGACGCGCATAAATGTGTCTCCGCCGTGAAGGATGTATAGATTCCGCTGATGAATGGAGGTGAGGCAGAGGAACACTATTACGCTGTTGATGCGAGTCAAAAACCCCATTGCCAATAAAATCGCAGATGCCAAGAAGACCCAGAACAGGCCCGTGATCCAGGCATTGCTTGCGGGAAGCACGGTGAACAAATTGAGCCTTACGCCCGGTTCAAGCTTCGCCATCGTCTGCAGGCTCACCCAGGCATTTGTGCCGAACCAGGTTAACCAATCCGGGTAGAGAAGGACAAGGTTCGCGACCGCGAGACAGCCGTAGAGGATGCGGAACAGCGCAACCGGAAGCGGTGATTGAGGAGCAAAGAAGAAGCGGTTCCAGCCCTCAATAAGAGTTCGGATGCTCACCTCAAATCCTCTGGTTTTACGTTGTATTCAAAGAAAATGCGGGCACGCTCAGGCGCATGAGAGGGTGTGCTCGCGGCGGGGACAATATCGGACCAGTAGCGGATCAGCATCACCACTTGCGGCGGGTCCGAGCGATTGTTATTGGCCCGGGCTATATGCCGAGCCACATCGGGCCACATCGCCGAGTGAGATTCCTCTTGCACGTTTTCGACGAATTTCCGATATCGCTCTTTGTAGGTGCGCGCGGGAATACTAAGCTGCTCCATGCGGGGAAATTTCCAGGTTTGGATACGGCCATCTTTAAAGATGACGGCCGCTTCGACACGGGCGTTCACGGAACGCGGAGTGGGGGAGAACATGTCCCATGCCTGAAAGAGTCCAGACCAGAGCATGTACGGGCGAACCGTATTCCTAAACGAGATTAGCAGCGCCGAATTTACAGGGACACACCAACAGGTTATTGCGACGATGTGAAAAATTAAGAAGACGTTAATAGCGGTTCTCTTCGCGATCGGCATACTTCAGTCCGCCGCCGGCAATCCGTCAGCCCATGTCCGCAGGAGGACGAAGCAGCTTTACCGGCAGTTTGATCGTGCGCCCGTTGCGGAAAATCGTCAACGTAATCGTATCCCCGACATGCTTTTGAGCGATCACCTGGACAAGCGCATCTTCCCGGCGCACAGGCTGGCCATCAATGGCCATGATGAGATCGCCGCCGATACCGAGCTCGACGTTGCCGATATCCACAATTTGCCTTGCCCCACGCACGCCCGCGGCATCTTCGGACGAGCCGCGCACCACTCCCTGCACCAATAATCCTCCCTGGGCAGGCAGTCCCAGTGCCTGGGCCAAGTCACCCGCTACATATTCTGTCGTGACCCCTACTTTTGGCCGTTCCGTAACTCGTCCGGCCTGATAGTCCTTAAGCAGCGCCTTGGCGCGATTGATGGGCGATGCGAAGCCAATGCCGATATTCGTCTGGCCAAGAATGGCGGTGTTGATTCCTATCACATTGCCGCTGGAATCGAGCAGCGGGCCGCCGCTGTTTCCTCCATTAATCGCTGCATCGGTCTGAATCATTCCCTGAAGCCGCTCCGATCTCTCCGCGTTAATGGACCGGCCGATGGAACTTACGACACCCACCGTCAGCGTTCCTTCCAGCCCAAACGGGTTACCAATCGCCAGGACTTTTTGCCCCACCTGTAAATGATCTGAATCACCTAAACGCAAATACTCCAGCTTGCGTTTGGGATTGATTTTGATCAGAGCGAGATCGTCGGAGCGATCCGGATCCAGGGCCGTCGCGTAGTACTGAGTTTGATCCGATAGCGTGACCTGAATGCGGCTGCTGCCAGAGATGACATGGAAGTTCGTCAGAATGAATCCGCTGTCGTTAATCAAAAAACCAGAGCCAAGACTCTGCGAAGCAACTGGACCATAGAAAAAGTCTCTTCTGACAGCCGTGCTGGTAATGTATACCGTTGCAAGCCGTGCGGCTTTGTAGATATCGATGTTGTTCTGTTCCTCCGCAGTCAGTCCTGCGCCATGTACCTCGGCAGTGTCCGACCATTTCAGCGTGCTCCGGGACAAAGGCGCCATCAGGCCGCGAACACTCCAATTGGCACGCGACGTCAGCCAGATCAAGGCCAAGGTGATCACAAAGGTGAAAAGGAAAATGCGGAGTTTCATGCGTGATTTTCTGCAAGCTGCTTTAAATCCTGATACACGGAAGCTACCTGTCGCGCTGTGGTTTCTTTTGGGCCATCCGTGTTGATGAGGTAGTCAGCGTATCGCTTTTTCTCCGCAAGCGGCATCTGTCTATTGATCCTGGCCAGCACCTGTTCGCGAGTCATCCCATCGCGTTTCATGCCCCGCGCAATCTGGGTCTCGGTGCTACATGCGGTAAGGATCAGCCGGTTCAGTGTGGCGTAGCGCCCGGTCTCTATCAGGATAGCCGCTTCCAGCATGGCAATGCCTCGAGGATCTTCAGCTACGAATTGCGCCAGCAGTTGCTCCTCCAGCCGAAACACGGCAGGATGGACAAAGCTATTCAGCCTCTCGAGCAATTCGGGAGCGGCGAAAACGATCGCCGCGAGCTTTTTCCGATCGATTCTTCCGTCCGCGTCCAGTATCTCCGGTCCGAATGCTTCAACCGTGGGCGGAAATGCGTCCCCGTCCGGTTCGAGCACCGCGTGACCTAGCCGGTCGGCATAAATGACGTGACAGCCCAGGCGCTCGAACTCGGCCGCCGCGAAAGACTTTCCGCTTGCATAGCCGCCCGTCAGGCCGACTTTGATCATGCTGCGTGTTGTTCTGCCAGAGCCACCGTGTTAGCCATCAGCATTGCGATTGTCAAAGGACCAACACCGCCTGGCACGGGAGTATAGGCCGACGAGATCTCCCGCATAGCCATGGGATCGACGTCGCCTACCAGTGTGTAGCCGTTTTTTTCAAATGCCTTCAGTCGCGCCGGCTCATGGGCGAAGAGGCGCACAACTTCGGCTTCGTTGGTCAGGCGGTTGATGCCGACGTCAATTACGACAGCGCCGGGCTTGATGAAATCGGCCGAGATGGCGGCAGGCTTTCCAATTGCCGCGACCAAAATGTCCGCGCGGCGGCACTCCTCGGCGAGATCTCTGGTACGGGAGTGGCAAATGGTAACCGTCGCGTTCTCATGCAGCAGCATCAGCGCCATCGGTTTGCCCACGATGTCACTGCGGCCGGCGACCACCGCGCGCTGCCCAGTGATCACAACTCCGCACCGCTTCAGCAGCTCGAGAATTCCGGCGGGGGTGCAGGCCCGCGGGCCCGGCCGGTTCGCTACCAGGTTGCCCACGTTACATGGATGGAACCCGTCGGCGTCCTTGCCCGGTTCGACAGCCTGAAGGATTCGCCGGGTATCAACATGCTTCGGGAGCGGTGTCTGCACCAGGATTCCGTCCACTTCAGGATTCCGGTTGAAGTCCTGTATTACCTCGAGGAGATCCTCAGTGGAGAGGCTTTCGGGAGGAGTCAAATCAAGACTACGGATCCCGAGGTCGCGACACGCCCTGATCTTGTTCCGGACGTAAATCTGGGATGCAGGGTTCTCGCCGACCAGAACCACCGCTAACGCAGGAGGCCGCCGTAAGCGTTCGATCCGCGGCCGCAGCTCGTCTTGTATCTCCCGGCTGATCTTCTTTCCATCGAGAATAGCCCCGCTCATGCAATCGTGAGGATAACAAAGGCCACGCGAAAACCGGGCCGCGGCCGGGCGCGAATATAATTGGCCTCACATGAAGAAATCCCCGCTCGGGTTCGCGCTCCCCGCTTTCATGGCGATAGCGGCGTGTCTGGCTTCTCCCGTTGAGGCAGAAGCAGCGGATCCACTGGCGAAGCAAGTAACCATCTATCGCGATCACTTCGGAGTGCCGCACATTGTGGGTGCAACCGAAGCCGCTACATTCTTTGGCTACGGCTATGCCCAGGCCCAGGATCACCTTGCCGAGATGATGCTGCAGTATCGGGATGCGCAGGGACGCCGTGCGGAAGTTCAGGGAATGAATGCTCTGGGAGATGGATATCTGCACTTTATTCCCTATGAGTACCGCTGGGATGGCGATTACCTGCAGCGGCTGCTGCGTACCAAGCAATGCGTGGAGGAGCATCGCGACCAGATAGATCCGGATACGTATCGAATCCTGGACGGCTTCGCGCGTGGTGTGAATCAGTACATTGCGGGAAATCGCGGCCGGATCGAGAGCTGGATAACGCCGATTACCGCAGACGACGTGGAGGCGCTGGAGCGCAGCAACTACATGCGGTTCTACAGCATTCACGATGCCCTGGTAAAGCTATCCGAAGGCGCCTCCAGCTTCCCCAATTTCGGATCGAACCAATGGGCGATCCTGCCGCGGCGTTCAGTAAACGGCCGGGTAATTCATGTGGAGCATACTCACATGCCTTGGGCGAACCGGTTTCAGAACTACGAAGCTCATTTGATTACACCTGGGAAGCTGGATGCAGCCGGCATTAGTTGGTTCGGCAGCCCCGTGTTTCTGGATGGATGGAATGACAAGATCACCTGGTCTGCGACCTGGAACGAGCCGAATATTGCGGACGTGTATGAGGAACAGCTAAATCCGCAGAATCCCAACGAATATTTGTACGACGGAAAATGGCGCAAAATGAAGGTCCAACACGAAATATTCCGGGTCAAGCGAGCCTTCGGCATGGAGACCGTCACACTGCCGCTCTACTATACCGTTCACGGGCCGGTGGTGAAATATGACCGCGCGAAGCATCGCGGGTATTCCGTGAAGCTGCCTAACTTTGAAGGCGTGAATTATGCGACCGGACTGTACTTGATCATGAAGGCGGATAGCTTGAGCGCGTTCAAAGCCGCGCTCAGTCGTCAGCTCATACCGCGCTGGAATTTTCTCTACTCCGATAAGAAGAATATCTTTTGGGTCCACAACGGAAACGTCGCCCGGCGTGACGATTCCTACGACTGGAGCAAGCCCGTTCCCGGCTGGACCTCTAAAACAGAATGGGGTCCTTATCTGCCGTTTAGTGAAAATCCACAAGTGCTAAATCCAGCCTCTGGCTTTTTGCAGAATTGCAATAATCCACCCTGGGTCTGCACTCGAAATTCCGGCTTGAAGCCGCTAAAGCCAACTCCCTATTATCTGCGGATTAAGCCGCGCCCGGACGCTGGCGAAGAGGTCTTGAACACGCGCGGCGAGCGACTCTTTCAGGTGTTGGGTGAAAACAGAAAATTCAGCGTCGAGGAGATGACGCGCTTGGGTTTCGACACCTATATCATGCCCTCGGATGTAATCGTCCCGCTTCTGGAACTCGCCTGCGGCGGTGAGCATCCGATGTCACCAGATGCGGTACATGCCATGAATGAAATTCGCAACTGGGACCGGCGGTCCAGCAAGGGTTCCGTTGCATACACTTATATTCATTTTTGGGGCGAATCGTACCGGCGAATGTTCTCGCAGGATTCTTTCGCCCGATTTCTGTCTTACAACCGAAAGAAAACGATTGATATCAACTCTCCTGAGGAACAGCAGCGCGCCCGTTTGGCGTTCGAGGACGCTCTGAGGACTATTAAGAGCCGGTATGGAAGCACCTCAGTTCCCTGGGGACGCATCAATGTGGTTGTCCGCGGAGGAACCTTTCCGCTCGGCGGCGAATCGGTGTACGGCGTATTGCATCCCGATGAAGGAGTAGAGCAGAGCGACGGAACGATCCAGTGTAACGATGGATGGGGCCATCTGATGATCGCGGTTGAAGGAAATCCGAAACAAATTTGGACGCTACTGCCTTATGGAGAATCGCAGCATCCATTGTCGCCCCACTACAACGACCAGGCCCGATTGCATAGCCGGCAGCAGGTGAAGCGCTTTCCGTTCACTCCCGTGGAAATAATCGCGAATACGGAATCGGTATGGGGCGACCGAACTCGTATCAATTCTGTAATGCAAGAGATCCCGCCGGCGAGTAACAGTTCAGTTGGCGTCAAGTAGCTTATGAAAAGAAATCTGCTGCTCGCGATATTGCTTTGCGTCTCTTCTGCCGCTTGGGCAGCATCGGTCATAACCGCCCGGCTTGATGACCCCAAAGCTGTATATTTGACTGCGCGCGAATTCACGGTACACGGCGATGGAAAAACCGATGATAGTGGGGCGATCCAAGCCGCTATCGACAAGGCGGAAAGCAGAGCCCGTGAGGGGATCGTGTTCGTGCCCTCGGGCCGGTACCGGCTGGCACGCACTGTATATGTGTGGCCGGGCGTGCGCGTTTTCGGCTACGGCGCTACTCGACCCGTCTTTCTGCTGACGGATAACACGCCGGGTTTTCAGAAGGGGACGGGCGTGATGGTGATGTTCACCGGTGGACGTCCAGGGGATGCATACAGCAGAGGCAGACGCGTTCCGTTTCCACCGCCGGGCAGCGTGCCTCCAAATGACGCGATTGCAGACGCGAATCCCGGCACGTTTTATTCGGCAATGAGCAATATCGATTTTGAGATCGGCGATGGCAATCCGGCGGCGATAGCCATTCGCTTTCACGTCGCCCAGCATGCCTATCTCAGCCATATGGATTTCCATACCGGCTCCGGCCTCGCCGCACTCACGCAGATTGGCAACGAGGCCGAGGATCTGCACTTCTATGGCGGACGCTACGGGATTCTCACCGAAAAGACTTCGCCCGCGTGGCAGTTCACGTTGATCGACTCCGTGTTCGAAGGCCAGCGCGAGGCAGCGATACGCGAGCATGAAGCAGGACTCACTCTGATACGCGATACGTTCCGCAACGTGCCGACCGCCATCGATATCGATCCACATTATTCGGACGAGCTGTGGGCTAAAAACAGCCGCTTCGAGAATATCTCCGGCCCCGCGGTGATCATCAGCAATGAGAAGAGCCCCTTGACCGAGATCGGCTTTGACAATGCCGTTTTGAAAGATGTGCCGGTGTTCGCCCTATTTCGCGGCAGCGGCAAAAAGGTACCCGGCAAAGGCCCGGTTTACCGGATCAGGAATTTCAATTACGGGCTGATTGTTCCCGGGGAGGGGATGACCGGCGAGATAGGGATGCGGTACGATGCCATAGCCCTGAGGGCGCTGCCTGCACCGCTGCCACCGGCCATTCCGGCGCTGCCATCTACCGAAGATTGGCTGAACGTCCACACCCTTGGCGTCGCCGGAGACGGCACGACGGACGACACCGTCGCGATCCAAAAAGCGATTGACGCGCATCGAGTGCTTTATTTTCCGAGCGGGCATTACATCGTCCGCGATACGCTGATTCTGAAACAGGACACCGTACTGATCGGGCTGCATCCGACCCTGACCCAGTTCGATCTTCCCGATGGCACACCTGACTATCAGGACGTGGGCGCACCCCGCGCCGTGATCTCCGCGCCGGCGGGCGGCGCAAATATCATCAGCGGGTTCGGTGTCTTCACGGGTGGCATTAATCCGCGGGCGGTGGGCGTGCTGTGGTGCGCGGGCGCCGGCTCGCTAGTCGACGACGTACGCTTTTTGGGCGGTTACGGCAGCGGTACAAATCCCTACAACAACAACCACACGGCCGATCCCGATCTGCACAAGCGATGGGACGGCCAATACCCCAGCCTTTGGGTGACACATGGGGGCGGAGGTACTTTCGCAAACATCTGGACTCCGGATACTTTCGCGCAGGCGGGATTCTATGTTTCCGATACGAAGACACCCGGCCATGTGTATGAGCTTTCAAACGAACACCACGTCCGCAACGAGATCAAGTTCGATCACGTGGAAAATTGGGACCTTAACGCGCCGCAGACGGAGGAGGAGGCAGGCGAGAGCCCCGAATCGTTACCCCTGGAATTCGATTGGTCGAAGAATATTACGATTGCCAATTATCACGGTTATCGCGTAACGCGCTCGCGCGGGCCTTTCCCCGCTGCGATCCGCCTCTATCATTCCGGGAACATTCATTTTCGCAACCTTCATGTGAATGCCGAAAGCGGATATGCCACCTGCGATAAGAACGGCTGCGGTACCTTTCTTCGAGCCAGCAAATTCCCGTATAGTAACGCGATCCAGGATATGAGCCATCATCTGGAAGTGCGCGACCGGGAGTTTGCGGTGCTCGATATTCCCGCTGAGCCGGCTAAACCCGTCCCTGCGAATACCTCGGCGGTACTGGAGCCCGGCTCGCAGGTTCACAAACTGGAAGACGGGTTCTATTCTATTTCGGGCGCAGCCGTAGATGCTTCCGGCAAGCTCTATTTTGTCGATCATCACGAACAGCGCATCTATGGCTGGTCGCCGGCTGAGGGGCTCACCATAGAGCGGGATAATCCGCTGGATCCCGTAAACCTGGGGTTCGATAAGGCGGGCGACCTGTTGGTGCTCTCTTCTGCAGGTCCGGAGGGAACTGTTTATTCTTTCCGCCCCGGATCGCCGGAAGAGCAGATCACGGTCCTTGCGCCAGAGGCAATGAAACCGCGTCCCGACGCCCTGGCGCTGCTGCCGGCCAATTACTGGAACAACGGCGAATTCAAAGACCAGCTCAATCCGGATACGCTCACGTATACAACGCTGGCGGAAATGTTCGCCCGGGATGTGTCGACGCCGAAAGCCAGAGAGTATGTCTCGCCTGACGGCAGCCTGTTCCTGCCCTCGGGACGCGTCTTCCAGCAGGGGCCATCCGATTCTACCGGTTGGCGATTCTCTGACAATCTGGATACATATAGTTTCATCAGCACCGTACCCGGCCATCGCATTTATGTCAGCAGCGAATCAGAAGATGTCACCTATAGCGCGATAGTAGAGCCAGACGGTACACTCAGCGACCTACATCCATTTGCACAGCGCGGAGGCGAGAGCGTCGCCGTGGATCGCGGCGGTAACGTTTACATTGCGAACGGGCAAATCTTCGTCTACAACCCTGCGGGCAGGCAGATTGCACGCATCGATGTGCCGGAGCGACCCATCGATATTGTCTTTGGCGGCGTCGACCGCCGTACGCTTTTCATCCTCGCTCACCATTCGCTGTTCGCAGTAAAGGTACGCAGCCCAAGCCCCCAGGCCGGAAATCCGCGCGGTGCAACTCCGGTTTTGAGGAGGAATTTTCAACCCCGGAGATGAAGATCTCATCAAAGGGATGAATAGGGGACCTCAAATCAATGACCGACATTCAAAGAACCTATCTTCCCGCAGCGGGGCGCGATTGGCTGCTGCCTTTATACGATCCGATCGTGAAGTTGATTGGTGGGGACAGAGCAAGGAGAACACTGCTCACTCAGGCAGCAGTTCAGCCAGGCACTCGCGTTCTCGATATCGGCTGCGGAACGGGGACGCTGACCGCGCTCATCAAGCGCGCCTATCCTGGCGTCACGGTCGTCGGGCTCGATCCGGATCCAAAGGCGCTTGCGCGAGCCAGGCGGAAAGCGCGGCAAACCGGAGCCGCCATCCAGTTCGATCAGGGCTTTTCAGATAACCTGCCGTATCATGATGCCTCTTTCGATCGGGTATTCTCCTCCTTCATGTTTCACCACCTCGCGGCGGACGAGAGAGGAAAAACGCTGCGGGAGGTCTGGAGGGTCCTCAAACCCGGCGGATCTCTTCATCTGGTCGATTTCACGGGGCCGGATGCCCACAATCATGGCGCGCTTCTGCACGCACCTCATTCGAGCGAGCGTATGAAAGACAATTCCGAGGACCGGATTCTCACGCTGCTGAGCCAGGCCGGCTTTTTGAAGGCCGTGAAAGTGGCGACAGGGGCCATGCTTTTTGGACGCTTGCAGATCAATTATTTTCGGGCGTTCAGGTAAACTTTCAATGCTGCCGGCCTATGCATTTGCCCTTCGTGCCAAATCAACAAACCTCGCTTAACTCGCTGAAACACAAAGGTTTCATAATAGTTAGAGGCCTATTCAAGGTTCTTAATCTTCCATACAACCGCCGAACGGCGCTATTCGATTTCATTTCGTTTTCAAGGGCTTAGCCGAAACCTATACTGTGGGTAGGTCGGGAGCCTTAGCCCCCTCTGATTTTTATGGGAGGAAACCGAATTCTTTAGGTTCATAGATCATGCATAAACCAGTGAAGTACTTCGAGAAAGCCGTTGCGGCCGGCGCGAACCTAGCGTGGCATGCCTTTGATCGGCTGAATCAGATCCATCAAAATCCTTCCTTCACACCGAAGTGGTCTGAAAAGCCGCTGCTGAAGAGCTACGAGAAATCAAAGCCGCCGCTCGGCTGGCCGCGCGAGACGGATTCCCTGTGTCCCAAGTGCATACCCGAGATCCGGAAGAAGATTGTCGACGGAGAAGTTGATTATAAAATCCTGCTGAACCAGCCGGTGGGAGAGATCAAAGCCCGGATCGTTGAGCGCAACGGCAAGATCATGATGGTAAAGGAGTGCCCGAAGCATGGGCAGTTCGAAGATGTCATGTCGATTGACCCGGCATTTTCAAAGCACCTGGAAGACGTATTTCCGGGGCGCGATATCCGCGCGCACAATGACGAGAAGCTGCACAACCACGGCACCAGCACAATTACGCACGGACGCGGGTCGGTCCTGACAATCGACCTGACAAACCGGTGCAACATGATGTGCGATCCGTGCTTCATGGACGCCAACCAGGTTGGCTTTGTACACGAGTTGAGCTGGGACGATATCAAGACGCTGCTAGACAATGCTATTTCGATCAAGCCGCGCCGCCAGATGTCGGTACAGTTCTCCGGCGGGGAGCCAACGCTTTCACCTTATTTCATTGACGCGGTGCGCTATGCCCGCAAAGTGGGTTACAACAGCGTGCAGGCAGCCACGAACGGTATTGAGTTTGCCAAGCGCCCCGATTTTGCGAAGGAGGCCGCGGAGGCCGGTTTGCGCTACGCTTATCTGCAATTCGACGGAATTGGAAATGCGGCGAACTCGCATCGCGCGGTAGGCAACCTGTTCGATGTGAAGCTGCGTGCGATTGAGAACCTGTGGAGCGCAGGCGTAGACATTGTGCCGGTCATCACGATTCTGAACGGCATCAATAACGAACAGGTGGGGCACGTGGTTCAGTTCGCGCTGGACAATCCTAAGAAGATTCCGTTCCTGTCGTTTCAGCCGGTGTCTTTCACGGGACGCGACGAGGCAATTACCGACGAGCGCCGCATAGCACAGCGGTACACTCTCTCACACCTGGCGCATGATGTGAAATCGCAGACCGGCATTGGCGAACCAGTGCGCGACTGGTTCCCGATCAGCTTCATGAGCACGTTTTCCGACTTCGCCGATCTGGTACACGGTCCGGCCGCGGATTGGGGACAACTCAGTTGCGGCTGCCATCCGAACTGTGGCATCGGGATGGCCATCATGTGCGACAAGGAAACGAAGGAATCCGTGCCGGTGACCGCCTTCCTGCATGCGGACCAGCTTGCGAAGGACATTGCGCACATTAACGACGCCGCGCGCGGGCGCATTCTTTCGGTCGCAGGCGTGACGCTGGCGCTGCTGCGCAATTACGATCCGTTCAAAGCTCCGAGACACTTCCGATTGACAGATCTGATCGCCAAATTCGACAAGTGCTTCGGGATGAGCAAAAAGGCGACGCAAGGCGGCTACGGCAAGGTAACAGGCGACCGGACACTGGATGACATCCAGAAGCGGCGCAGAGATCGCTGGAACTTCCTTTTTGTTGCTGGAATGTGGTTCCAGGACCTGTTCAACTACGATTTCAGGCGCACGGAGCAGTGCATTATCCCCTATGCCACGCAGGAGGGCGAGATTTCGTTCTGCGCGTATAACACGGGTGTGGGCTGGCGCAACATCATCGAAAAAATGCATATGACGGCAACGCTCACCAAGTGGTACGACGAGCATGGCCGCCACGAAATTTTCGCGGGCAATAAGACGGTTCCGCTGGCGACGAAGGACCACAACCTGGTTCTGAATCAGGAGCATGTCAATGCCGACCGGCAGCACGACTTAGAGCAGCTTGGAATTGCGAAGAATGCGCGCGAAGAGAAAAAGCGTGCCCGCGACGAGGCCCTAAAGCAGAAGCTTGAGAACGAGAGGATGGCGCGGCTGTACCGCGAGCACATTCTGGGCGAAAAGAAGGTGGAAGGGTTTGTACCGCTGGACGGTTTGCTAGGTTCGACCCCGAAACCGGCGGAAGCCGAAAAGCGGGAAGAAGTCGGAGCGATGGGCGACTAGATAGCGTACCAAGAGAAAAGTAGTCTGGTTACTCCAAACCGTCGGGTCGAAAGATTTGGCGGTTTTTTGTGTGAATGCCGAGGACTGAATGCCTTTGGCTGTGTTATCTGTTTTGCCGCCTTGATCAAGCAGCACAAATTTATGGATCAGAAGGCGAGTAAGAGCGCCGCGAGGATATTAGCCGGTGACCTGAAGTTCACCGCTGCACGCTGAAGCCGTACGCCACGGCATCATGGCCCCTGAGATGGAGAAGAGGGCACGACTGCGTGTTCGACATTCTTTGTAACGATTTCACTCTCCTGTACACTTCTTCCTATGGAGGACACGAATTGAATCGTTTATTCGGAGCGGTTGTACTGGCCGGGCTGACGGCGGGCGCGCTGTTTGCCGACGTCACCTACAACGAAACGATGAAGTATACCGGGGGAACCATGCTGGATATGGTTCACCGGATGGCGAGCATGCCAATGCTCGGCCG
>Ga0308174_10000771_pt1 | contig 14070 bp, 10 predicted proteins | sample PhyPR2_FD_203894 | JGI IMG/M metagenome (GOLD analysis project Ga0308174, IMG submission 203894) | Soil microbial communities from UC Gill Tract Community Farm, Albany, California, United States - DLSLS.P.R2 | ecosystem: Environmental > Terrestrial > Soil > Agricultural land | place: USA...
CCCAGAAGCCGGACGAAGTTCATAACCTGTCGCGGCGAGTGGAAGAATTCCGCGTACAACTGGGATTTATCCTCGAATCGAATCAGCGCAACACTGTGTTCTGGATCGAGCGCAGAGGCGACCGTCGCGGATTTCGCGGCGGCAGCAGCGGCCAGCAGAACGTTTTCCTGCAAGCCACACCGATCTCTGTCTCCGACATTCTGCGCACCACCCTTTTTGAGAACCTGAGTGCCGCGGTCCTGACCTCGGCAACCCTGGCGGTCGGCGGTGGCTTCGATTACATCCGTGGACGGCTCGGCGTGGAGCATGCGCGCGAGCTGATCGTGCCATCGCATTTCGATTACTCCAGCCAGGCTCTGCTCTATGTTCCGCCCGATTTGCCGGACCCGCGCGAAGCGGGATTTCTGGAGACAGCTTCGCAGCGCGTTCGCCGTTTGCTGGAGATCACGCGCGGGCGTGCGTTCTGCCTTTTCACCAGCTATGCCCTAATGCATCAGCTGTACGAACGCCTGCTGGGCGAACTCGAGTACCCCATGCTGTTGCAGGGCAGCGCGCCTAAGAATGCCTTGCTGGAAGAATTTCGGATGACGCCGAATTGCGTGTTGTTCGCCACCTCATCGTTCTGGCAGGGCGTAGATGTGCAAGGCGAGCAGTTGAGTTGCGTGATCATCGATCGCCTGCCGTTTGCGGTGCCGAATGATCCCGTAGTCGCCGCGCGCATCAAGGCGATTGATGAGGCCGGAGCGAATGCCTTCTTCGACTACCAGGTTCCGAGTGCGGTGATTTCTCTGAAGCAAGGCTTCGGGCGACTTATCCGCTCATTGCACGATCGCGGCCTGCTCTGCCTGCTCGACAACCGCATCTTGAAGAAGCAATACGGACGGATCTTCCTCGACAGCCTGCCGAAATATTCGCGGACGACAGACCTCGCCAAGGTGGAAGAATTCTTTGGGGTAGAACAGCCGGGTGCACCGGAGCACGAATCGCCTACGAACCGATAATGCACAGCTCGCCCGGCTTGATCTCCCGGATTGCACGCAGGCATTCCGCCGCGAGAGGCAGCAGATCAGCAAGCCGGTTACTTGGCGCGTGGAGTGAGACGATCGCTATTGTGTGGGCTGCCAGGTTCTGCTGGTAAGGGATGCCCCGATCGATCGTAATCAGAACATTAAAGCCGAGAGTTTCTGCCTTTCGGAGAAGCTGACCATTCGTAGTTCCGCCCGAACCTATATCTGAAACGGTAAGGCAATCATGGTCCGCAAAGCTGAGCTTCAGTTTCTTCGGTAAGCACTCGTCCAAGAGCAATTTCATCCAAGCTGTTCGACCAGGAGTGATTTCGCTTCTTCGAGTACCGACACGGCAGCTTGTCGGCTGACTGTGGGAAAGTCGTCCAGAAATTCATCTAACGTTTGCCCGTGTTCTATGTAATCCAGCAGCGATTGAAAGGGGACTCGTGTGCCGCGAAATACTGGGGTACCGCCTAACACTTCCGGATCTCTGACGATGTTCTCTGGCCGGGCCATTTTTGCACACTCACCTGTCAAAGTGTACACCCGCATTGCTCCATAAGGTCCTGCACTGCTACGGCCCATGCTATTTCCCCTCGAAGAACCTCTTGATCTCCGGCCAATACTTCTGCACGATGAACTCCGTCCTGCCGTGGCCCCCGCGTGCGAATAGCTTCAGCTTCACGCCCGTGCGCTTGGCGAACTTGTCGACGGACCGCCATGGAATGCTGGGATCATCTTTGGCATGAAACATCATGATCTTTGAAGCATCGATCTCATTGACATGATGAACCGGATTGAAGAACGTTCCTGCGTCAAGCTTGCTCCAGTTTTTCTCGCTCAGCCGATAGCCATTGCCAAACGCATCGCGAAGATAGGCGACGTAATTGGTATTCGTCGTCTCAGCTCTCACTCCGGTTCGCAAAATGGACCAATCCACCACCGGACAATTCGCTATGACGCGCTTCACTCGCGGATCAAGCGAGCACAGTATGGCAGTAGTTCCACCGAAACTGCCGCCGATGATGAAAACCTGGTCAGGCTCGACATGGAACATCTGGCCGAAAGCCGCCTCGCGAATCGGGCGATTCAGTCTCTCAACAACTTCGAGTATGTCTTCATGCGGCGATCGCTGGAGGAATTGCCCGCCGCTTTCCCATGCGCCGCGATAACGCGGGTAGAAGACCCAGTACCCTTTTCGCGCGAGCCAATCCGCAAACGGCTGTTTTCGGGGCATGCCCGGCATTCCATCGCAGAGGATGATCGCCCGGCTCTGTTTGCGGGCGCGAGTGGGCGGGGTGAACTCAGCAACGATATCTTTACCGAAACGCGTGCGGAACATAGCAAGGCATAGTAGCGCGGAAGACACAGTAGCGCGAACCCGCAGCCTGGCTCGCAATTCGCGCCAATCCAGCTACTCACACTGTACAACCATAATCAACCCCCTCCTGCATAAGACCTCTTGCGATGTGCCGATTCGGCATTACTATCTGCTTACGTATGGCTCAACAACAAAGCAGCGCAGCTCTATTGACCCTCAACACCTGGCACGAGTGGGAAGGCAGGATTGTAGGCGGAAGATTTCCGCTCGGCCCGTACCTGGGCGGAAGTAAGTGCAGTGCCGTCTACTTAACCGATTTTGGAGGGCGCCGCGCCGTCGTGAAATTGATCGGCGCCGATACTCCCGACGCCCAGGCACAGCTTTCGCGCTGGGAAGCTGCACTCAACGTTGCCCATCCCAACCTGCTTCGCGTTTATGACACCGGTCTGTGGCATGCCGATGAAGAACAGGACATGTTCTTCGCGGTAATGGAATACGCGGACGAAAACCTGGGCGAGATTCTCAAGGAGCGTCGGCTCACGCCGTCGGAAACCCGCGAGATGCTCGCGCCGACCTTAGCTGCGCTGGAGTCCTTACATCAACAACACCTGGTGCACGGTGATTTGAAACCGGCAAACGTGCTGGCCGTAGGGCCAGAGTTGAAGCTGGCGTCCGATGGTGTTCGCCGCTTCGGCACCCGTCTTACCGGCCGCGAGCAGGAAGACCAGCGCGCCGCTCCAGAAGTGTTCGCCAGCGGCGTGTCCGCGAAAAATGACATCTGGGCGGTGGGATTACTGGTGTTGGAAGCGATGACAGGCAATACGGCCTTCGAGGATAAGATCAAAGAGAACCCGACGGTGTTGATCGGAACCTTGCCGCAGCCGTTCGCCGACATTGCCCGCGAGTGTCTGCACGATGATCCGGCAAAGCGTTGCTCAATCATCGAGATCCGCCAGATGCTCTCGCGTCCAGTCGAGGTGAAGAAGCCCGAACCGCCGGTTGCGACAGTTCAGGACGAGTCGCCAAAGTCGGCGAAGTTACCGGACAGCAAACCTGCTGCACCGGTGGCGGCGGAGAAGAAGTCCGAAGGCGTGAAGTCGATCGTTTTGCTGAGTGAGCCTAACGCGCCAGCTACGCAGCCCACGGCAAAGGCGACTGCGAAATCCCCGGCAACCCAAGTTGAGCCCGAGCGCGACGCAACCCCAATCGACCTTAAGTTGCTGCTCGACGAAGAACCCGTCTCGTCGCGCAAGAACCGATTCCTTCCGCTTGCAATCGCAATTCTGGTGGGAATCATCGCGCTCGTCATGCTGGTGCGATTCCTCGGCCACTCCGGTGCTCCGAAAGCCGAGCCGATTGCAGCCCAACCCACTGCCGAACCAGTTTCGAACCCCGCACCAACAGCAGCCGTTTCACAGCAGGCAGCCAGGCCGTCATCGGGTGCTGTCGCCCATCAGGTCATGCCTGAGGTTTCGCGCGTCGCGCAGAACAGCATTCACGGCGTGGTGAAAGTGCGCGTTCAGCTCAATGTGAACGAATCGGGCCAAGTCGCATTGGCCGGATTGGCAGCTCAGGGCCCAAGCCGCTACTTCGCCAAGCAGGCGCTCGACGCCGCGCGGCAATGGACCTTCACGCCGCCAGCAGTGGATGGCAAACCCGTCGCGAGCCGATGGATGCTGGAGTTCGACTTCCGGCGCAGCGGAGTGAAAGCGAAATCGAGAATGACGTAGCCGAGAACGTAGCGGCAAAAGAAAAGGCGCGATTTCTCGCGCCTTTTTTCCGGGGCTCAAGCCCCATATTCTTTTTGTTAGGTCCAGCACGGCTAAAGCCATGCCTTGTTACAAAGCTGCTCGCATCAGATCAGCGAACTGAGAGCTGACAGCTCTTAGTCGTGCACGCCGTCCATGAACGCGCGCAGCTTCCGCGAGCGCGAGGGATGACGCAACTTGCGCAGCGCCTTGGCTTCAATCTGGCGGATGCGCTCCCGGGTCACGGCGAACGACTGGCCAACTTCTTCCAGTGTGTGCTCGGAGCCGTCTTCCAGTCCAAAGCGCATCTTGATCACCTTCTCCTCGCGGGCGGTCAGGGTGCGCAGCACCTGTGCCGTCTGCTCCTTGAGGTTGACATTGATCACAGCCTCGGCTGGTGAAACCACCGCGCGGTCTTCGATGAAGTCGCCTAGATGCGAATCTTCTTCTTCACCGATCGGCGTTTCGAGCGAAATCGGCTCCTGCGCAATCTTGAGCACCTTGCGCACCTTGGCCACGGGGATGTCCATGCGCTTAGCGATCTCTTCCGAAGTAGGCTCGCGTCCAAGTTCCTGCACCAACTGCCGCGAAGTGCGGATCAGCTTGTTGATCGTTTCGATCATGTGCACCGGAATACGGATGGTGCGCGCCTGGTCGGCGATGGCGCGGGTGATTGCCTGACGAATCCACCAGGTCGCGTAGGTCGAGAACTTGTAGCCGCGGCGATATTCGAACTTGTCGACCGCTTTCATCAGGCCGATGTTGCCTTCCTGAATGAGGTCGAGGAACTGCAGTCCGCGGTTGGTGTACTTCTTGGCAATCGAAACCACCAGTCGCAGGTTGGCTTCGATCAGTTCGCGCTTGGCGTACTCGGCGTCGACGTCGCCCTGCACGATCTCGCGCTGCGTGCGCTTGAGTTCGGGAAAGCTGGCGCCCGCATCCTGCTCGAGCCGTTCCAGGTCAGCGCGAATCTGGCGAGCCTGTCGCTTGTATTCTTTCTTCTGATCGTCGGAACGCGTCTGCTCCGCCCGCTTATCGAAGTTCAAGGCCTGCTTGTCGAGGCCGCGCATGCTGTCAACCGCTTTGTTCAGGCGGTCAATCAGGCGCTTGCGCTCCACATTGGTGAAGCCCAGGGTACGGATGACCTTCGAAATGGCCACCTGCTCGCGGCCTAAGCCCCAGCGCAGCTTGCGGTTCAACCGAGGATTCTTGCGCTGCGGCGTTTCGGCAAGCTTCTCGACCAGCTGCACCGATTTCTTGTAGTGCTTGCTCAACTCGTCGATACGGCCGGTGATGTCCTTCAGGCGATTGTTGATCACCTCATCGGTGATCTCTTCATCGTCGAACAGAACGATTTCTTTGATGGACCGAACGCCACGCTTCAGGTCATCGCCGATGGCGACGATCTCGCGAATCACGATGGGCGAGCGAGACAGGGCCTTCAGGACGCGAAGCTGGCCACGCTCAATACGCTTGGCGATTTCGACTTCGCCTTCGCGAGTGAGCAGCGGCACCGTTCCCATCTCACGCAAATACATGCGGACGGGATCGTTGGTCTTCTCCATGGTGCCGGGCGTGAGGTCCAGTTCCATGTCCTCGCCGGCTTCGAGTTCACCGTCGAATTTTTTGTCGGACTTAGGCCCTTCGAGCACATCAATGCCCTGCGTGCCAATCGTTGTGATCAGGTCATCGAGGTCGTCGGGCGAGTGGACATCGTGCGGGATGAGATCGTTCACCTCGTCATAGGTGAGGTAGCCCTTCTCCTTGCCCACATCGATTAACTTCTTAATGTCGTCGTACTTGTCATCTAAAGCCAATGCAGAATTTCCCCTGCGTCGCGTCTGCTGTGAGGCGCGCGTTTACGGTGCACACGTGTGGCGGGAGCAGTACCGAGGTACCGCGATATGCAGAAACCTATAAATTTTAGCATGGCCAGGCCCGCTCTCCTAGCCTTTTGTTTCACTTGCAGCCGCCCAATGGGGGCGAAACCAACGGCGCGGGAGGCACAAAGCCCCCGCGTACCTATACTTAGATGTCAGATTTGAAGAGTTGGCTTCAGCTATTCTGTTCAACGAGTTACGAGCCAGATGCCTCCCCTGCCGCCCTGGTGGCCTGCTTCAACCGGAGCCGCTCCTGGGCCAACTGCGCCCGCGATGCCACGTCTTCCTTGGCCTCCAGATCTTTCACCCGGCGCTGTAGCTGCTCCAAATCCTGCTGCTGGCGTCGACGCTTCAGTGACCGCAAAGCGCTCTCCAACAGCTCAGGAGTTAGCTCTTCCGTCTCCTGCATCAAGGTAGACGCGAGCAGCGCCCGTTGGTCATCCTCGAGCGGCAGAGACATAGGATCGGCACCTGCTTCTACTGCCGCCAGCAATGCGGTGATGAGAGCCTCGGCGCTACAGCCGGTGTGCAGCGCCTCCTGACTCAGCACGAAATGCGCCTGCCGGGCGGGGTCGAAATCCAGATCCTGCCCTTCGCGCCGGCTTATGGGAGCGTGCCCCAGATCGCGCGATGCCAGCGCTCGAACCAGGACGCGCTCGGCATCTGTACACCCGGAAGTTGACGGCGCGCTCACCTTCGGCGCAGTTCGGGCCGTCGCGGCGCGCCTTAATTCCTGCTTTAGTACCGACGATTCGATTCCCAGCCGATGCGATATTTCGTTCGCCAACTCGTCGCGAGCGATGCGGCTGGGCACGCGTTGCACGTGCGGCAGCAGGTAGTTGACGGCTTTCACCTTGCCCTCAGGCGTGCGAAATGGGAACTGGGCGCGAGCGCGATCGATGAGGTAGTCAAAGTAGCGCGAGCAGTGATGCAATGCCTCGCCATAAGCGTCTTTGCCCTTGTTGCGCACGTACAAGTCGGGATCGAAGCCCGCCTCGAGAGTCAGCACTTTGATTTGGAAGTCTTCGCTAACCAGCAGCGTCAGCGAGCGCTCGGCCGCAGCGGCTCCCGCGGTATCCGGATCAAAGTTGACGACTATGTTCTTGCTGAACCGGCCCAGCAGTCGGGCTTGGGGCTCGGTGAAGGCGGTCCCTGAACTGGCGATGACGTTCTTGAACCCGGCAGCATAAACCGAGATGCAATCCATCTGCCCTTCGACCAGGATGGCGTAATCCAGTTGCCGGATCGCCTGCTTGGCTTTATCGATGTTGAACAGCACGCGCGATTTGGAGTAGATCGTCGTCTCCGGCGAATTGAGATACTTGGGGCCTGACTTTTCATCCGCCGCAAGCGTTCGCCCGGTGAATGCGATCACCTTTCCCTGCTCGTTGGTGATGGGAAACATCACGCGGTTGCGAAACTTGGAGTACAGAGTTGTCAGTTGCCGGTTGTCACTCGAAGTTGTCGGTTGTCGGTTATCGGTTGTCAGTTTGCGCACCGTTTCCGAACCGTTCGACAACTGACCACTGGCAGCTGACAACTGTTCTTTCTCCTTCCACGAGAACAGTCCCGAATCGCGCATTACTTCTTCGCTGAATTGTCCACGTACGGCATCACGCAAGAGGAAGCCTGAATCGGGGGCGAAGCCGATGCGGAACTCGGCAATGACCTCTGGCGTCAAGCCTCGCGATACAAGGTATTCGCGGGCGTGGGCTGACTCGGATTTGCGCAATTGCGCCTCGAAGAACGCGCAGGCGCGCTCATTGATGTCGAGTAGCCCGCCTCGCTGCCTCGCCTGGCGCGCTTCCTCTTCCGACGCGTACTGCACCTTCGGCATGGGCACGCCGAGTTTCTCGGCTATAACCCGTACGGCTTCGGGAAAAGTTATGTGTTCCAGTTTCTGAACGAAGCTGAAGACGTCGCCCGAAACGCCGCAGCCAAAGCAGTGAAAGAACTGATTGGTGGCGTGTACCGAGAACGATGGAGTCTTTTCCTGGTGAAACGGGCAAATTCCCTGGTAATTCTGCGCCCCGGATTTGCGCAGCTTCACGTACTCGCCGATGACGCGCACGATGTCGGCCTGCTGCTTAAGGGTCGCCGCGAAGTCGCCGTGGTCAGCCATCAAAACAGTTTCCTCGGGCCAGCGGCGGGGCGCAAGCGATAGATGGGTACCGGCTGTGGATTCCCTGTGGCTTGCAGCGAAAAGCGGTGGAAGATGGGCCCCGTATCAGGGCACGGCTTTAGCCGTGCCGACGGAATGCGTAATACATTGGGCTTCAGCCCCTGTCCGGGGCTACAGGGGCTGAAGCCCTGGTCGAGAGGCAAGTTCCCGGCCCGGCTCAAGCAGCCTGCCCTGAGCGCGGTCCAATGGAGCCCCGATACAAGCCACGGACCCCTGGTACCAATTGACGTCTCGGCCGCAAGTTCCGATCAGCCACGTGTTTGTAGATGAGTAACATCGCGCCATCGTACTCGGCTCCGCTGCTCTGCATAGGTTTCGGTGCAATGGGTGAGGTACCCCCCTCCCCCGGTATACCGGCAAAATCTTGAAAACATTCGTTCGTTTTGAAAGAGTCTCCGCAAAATCTTGAGCGCGTGGGAGTTACAGGCAAAATCTTGGAATATAAGGAGTTAACGGGTAATTTTTCGAGATGCAAGGATGGGAGTATTTCAGAAGTAGTTAACATCCGCGAGCAGGTGCTATGACGATGGTTGCGCGTCACGCCTCCCTTTTTGAACGCTGACAATCGGGAGGAGACAAATCTCCCGCGTCCTCAACATGCCTAGTTTACTGGTCGGAGCGGCGCGAGCCAAGCGAGTTTGTCACAGATGCCTGTGACAAGTAGTGCACGGGCTGAGTGCGCGTTTCGGTTGACCACGATTAGAGCGCGTGGTGAGTGCTATGGCGACCTATCACCAGTTCAGCTGTTGCTTGCGCCTCAAGAGGACCATTGAACGCCCGGCCCCAATCTCCTTCTGCCTTCCTACTGGTGGGTGCAGAAACGTCTGCCCCCACTGCTGTCCACCCGTTCCAAACGATCGGGAATGGAACATCGTGGTAGACGATGGATTACTGTGCTTTGTGGCGGCGGTTCCTAACTGGCGGAATCGAGAAGCCTGGCGAACAGTTGCGGGTGGATGTTGCTGCCGGTGAGGATGGTTGCGATACGCTCGCCGGGCAGCGGATGACGGCGGATTGCGGCTAACCCGGCGGCCCCGGAAGGCTCCAGCACGAGGCCGAGCGCGGTGAGGGAGAGGCGCATGGCGTCGATGAGTTCGTCGTCGCTGACAAGGACGATGTCGTCGACCAGGTCCTTCATCATCTCCAGCGACTTGCGAACCGGCATGCGCGTCTCGATGCCATCGGCGATGGTGTGGCCGGGTGGCTTGGAGTCGCTGTGCTGGCCCGCGCCTGACACTGGCGGCATGGCGCGCGCCTCTCTCCAGGCGTGCAGCATAGCGGGAGTAGCCTCGGGGCAAACGCCGATGACCTGGGTGTGAGGGGAGCGATGTTTGATCCAGGCGGCCATGCCGTTCATCAGCGCGCCGTCTCCAAGAGGTATGACAACGGTGTCGATGGTGCCGGCGGCGAGCAGTTCGACGGCGATGGAGCCGGCGCCCTCGCTGATGGACTCCTCCGCGCCGTCTTCTACGAAAACGAACTCGGGACGTTGGGCAGCGGCTCGCCGCGCAGCCTCTTTGGCCACGTCGAAATCGCCGTCGCACAAGCGCACCGTGGCTCCCAGCGAGCGCATGCGCTCTGCCTTAGCCGGGTTCACGTCGCCGGCAACGAATACCTGAACCGGGATATGCCGGCTGCGGCCAACGTAGGCCATGGCCTGTCCGAAATTACCGGCGGAGGCGCACACGATGGTTTGTTTCGGGTTAAGAGAGCGGGCAAAGAAATCGGAGCCGCGCCCCTTGAAGCTGCGAATAGGATTGGCGGTCTCGACTTTGACCAGGACGCGGCGTCGTAGCGCAGCGTTGAGGGTACCGTCCTCATACTGCGGGGTGTTGAGGAAGACGGGATCGATCAACTGCGCGGCTTGCTCGATATTGGCCAGGTTCAATGGACTGGGCACTGTTCTCTCCAGGCGAAGCTTCGGTATTAATGCTGCTTGCGGACGAACACCGTCAAGAGGAAATAGGCAAACGAGGCCAGGCCGGCATAGAGGAATCCGTTGGCGAAGATGATGGTTCCCACGGTCACGACGATCGCCAAGGTGTTGTCGGCGGTGGCTTCCAGCACGGCGGCCAGCAGAAACGGCGGACAGACCGCAATCGCGGCCACCCGGCCGGGCGCGCTGAAAGCGTTGGGATGGTAGCGCCAGACGACGCACAAGGCCAAGGCGACAGCTAACCCGAGGACGAAGGCAAAGGCCAGCACCGTGAGGAATGGCTTGTTGGATTTTCTGGTTGCAGGGCTCATGAAAGAGACGTGACCTGCCGATAATCAATGCGAGCGGAGAATGTCGCGGCATCTGGCTGTTGACGCACATAACGTGCCGGTGAACAGGCCGCTGTTTTCACCATGACCAAGATCGTCGTTTTGTTCATAGCCGTCTTCTTCTTCCGGATCATGCTTCCCCGGCGTCAACGCCGCAGCAACATCACGGTCACGCCTTATGGAAGTGTATTCGATGTGGAGGTTCCGGCGGACGTGGCGTGCTCGGAGCTGCATCCCAGAAGTGGCAAGCATGAGCGGATGTTCGGGCGGAGCACGCGTTCAAGCGTGCAATCGAGTATGGCGGAGTCGCAAACAGGTCTGTGCGCTGAGGTGAGAGCGCCCAGTTTGACCTCGGCGATCTCGGCGACCAAAGGCGGTTCTGCCAGATCGTCCTCCGGTGCAAGATTGAACAGGCTTTTGAAACCCCAGAAAGCAGATTGCTCGCAGACGAAAGTGCTCTCGGGATAACAAAATGAAAGGGCTTCTGCGTGACAGCTCACGCTGTGCCCTTTCAAAACAGGCCGGGTCTGGTTTTTACAGCAGCGCGTAAAGGCGTACTTCGCGCAGACGCCATGCTATGCTCAGCGCAAACCGAGGTAAGGCCATGAGCACTCAATTTACAGGCGCGAACTATGCCAGCCCGATTCCGCACAACATGGTGACCACCGCGTTCGTCCTGGACGGCTATAGGATCAAGCAGAATCTGGGACTGGTTCGCGGAATCATCGTGCGGTCTCGTTCCATTGTCGGGACAATTGGCGCCAGTTTGCAGACCATCGTCGGCGGTAACATAACTTTGTTTACCAAGCTGTGTGAGCAAACCCGCGAGCACGCGTTCGACCTTATGCTGCAACACGCTGCCGAGCTCGGAGCCAACGCGGTGATCGGCATGCGCTATGACGCAACGGAAGTTATGCAGGGCGTAACCGAGGTGCTGGCGTACGGGACGGCGGTGTTCGTGGAGAAGAGTTCGTAAGCAGCCTTGGAGGAGTGCTTCCGGGTGGGTCAGGGCGAGAAGCGTTACTGGGGCGCCGAAGCGCAGGTGAAAAAGAGCCTATCCGTGTAGGCCTGAAGGCGTACTCCACCGGGTACTCCATCCGGTACGCTGTCCGCGGTGCTCGCATCGGTGTACCCCGGTCGCGATACTCCGAACGCGGGGCTCCACTCGCAAATGAAAACGGCGGCTCTCGCCGCCTTGGTGGTTCGTACCATGGTGAGCCCGGCAGGAATCGAACCTGCGACCCACGCATTAAAAGTGCGTTGCTCTACCAACTGAGCTACGGGCCCACATCTCTCTAATCTACCACGCCAGAAACCCCTGTTCGCATCTCTGAAGAACGGCGCCCGAGCGCCGGCGTGGCAGAACTTTAACAACCTGGTGACGTCAGCTTGACGCTCCTCCGACCATGCGATGACAACGCCGTTAGCGGGACAAATCAGAATCGGCATGAGGCCCCAACGTCCGAAACAAACGGAGGAACGATGCGCAGCGTTACCAACTCACGCACAATTTCACTTATCCGCCTGGCAGTGCTATCCCTGGTAGGGACGACATTGCTGAGCCTTCCCGCAAGCGCTCAACTGTTCACAATCAAGAACCTTGTGTCAGACATCGACAATGTCGGCAGCCAACCCACAGATCCCGACTTGGTGAACCCTTGGGGTATTGTGGCGAGCAGCACCAGCCCATTCTGGGTGTCAGACAACGGAACTGGCAAGTTGACGCTTTACGACGGAAATGGAGCGAAGCAGGGACTGATCGTCAATGTTCCGCAGTGGGATAACAGCCCGGGTGGCAATCCGAGCGGGCAGATATTCAACGGCACCCAGGATTTCAAGCTCCCCAACAACAGCCCGGCAAAGTTTATTGTCTCGACTGAGGACGGGACAATTCAAGGATGGAATGGTGGCACCACCACGGTCATCGTGGTCAACGGGTGGCCCAACGCTATTTACAAGGGCCTAGCGCTGGGTTCCGCCAACGGAGCCAACTATATCTACGCAGCGAACTTCCACGCTGGAACCGTGGACGTATTCGACGCAACCTTCCAACCTCATTCCTTTGGGCAGAATGCTTTTGTCGACTCCACGCTGCCCAACGGATATGCACCGTTCAACGTGGCAAACATCAATGGCAACATCATCGTCAGCTATGCGTTGCAAGACGACGAGAAGCACGACGATGTGGCCGGGATCGGGCACGGATACGTCGACGTCTATAACAGCCAGGGAACTCTACTTCAAAGACTACCGCACACCTACGCGTTGAACTCGCCGTGGGCAATCGTCGTGGCACCCGCTTCCTGGGGGCAGTGGGCGGGTAAACTCCTGGTCGGTCAATTTGGCAGCGGCGCGATTGCTGCGTACGACCTGGCCAGTAATACCTTCCAGGGAGTGCTAAAAGACGACCAGGGTCTTCCCCTTCGGATCAATGGCCTTTGGGGACTCAGCTTTGGCAATGGTGCGGCCTCGGGACCGGTCGACACTTTGTACTTCACCGCTGGATACTTCGCTGAAGCCCACGGTTTGTTTGGCACGATCACCGTGGCCAGCGACATCATCACCGCCACGCCGCACGCGCACAAATAGCGCAACTTTGGTGTGCCATGTTTCGGTCGCGGAGGGCTTCCCCTCTGCGACCTTTTTTCGTTTTGGCGACGTACAGGCTACGCGCCTCACATTGCTGCGAATTGCGACGTTGCAGGCGAGCAGGGGCCTTTCTCATATTTACCGGCACGGGAGCTCCTGCTGCTGACGGGGGAGTTGCTGCTTCTGGAACGCAACAAAAAAGCGGCGCCGAAGCACCGCTCTGCTAGATTGCTGGACGGCCATGCCGAGGGCGGGCTAGTTCGTAGCCCCGTTGCCCTCGCGATTCTTTCTCTTGATTTCGATGCTGAGGCGTTTGATTTTCTGGTTGAGGGTGGAGAGCGGAATGCGGAAACGGTCGGCGGCCTCCGTCTGATTCCAGTTGCACTTCTCCAGCATGTCGCTGATGATGCGCCGCTCGCATTCCTCCATGATTTCGAACAACGAGGCGTCCGGCCGGTGCTCCATCATGGCCAGCCTCGCCACACGTCCGGCGATGTTGTCAGGCAACAGGTCGACCGTCAGCGCCGGCCCATTGGCAAGCACTACCGCACGCTCGACCACATTCTCCAGTTCACGCACGTTTCCCGGCCAGTCATAATCCATCAGCGGACGCAGGGCTTCGGGCGTGATCTTCAATGCAGGCCGTTCATTTTCGCGCGCAAATTTGTCGGCGAAGTGATAGACCAGCGGCGGAATGTCGTTCTTGCGCTGGCGCAGCGGAGGAAGATCGATGGTGATGACGTTAAGCCGGTAGAAGAGGTCTTCGCGGAACTTCCCTTCCTTTACCTGCTGCTTCAAGTCGACATTGGTGGCAGCGATAATCCTCACGTCGACCTGCACTTCGCTGACGCCGCCAAGATGCATGAAGCGCCGGTCCTGGAGCACGCGCAGTATTTTGGCCTGGGTCTCGAGTCCCATGGTGCCAATCTCGTCCAGGAAAAGCGTTCCCCGGTCAGCAACTTCGAATAGACCTTTCTTGCTGGCAATCGCGCTGGTGAATGCGCCTTTTACGTGACCAAAGAGGGTCGACTCCAGCAGGTCAGAAGGGACCGCGCCGGTATTCACCGGAACGAACGGG